>Ga0116161_1003874_pt1 | contig 13040 bp, 11 predicted proteins | sample AD_JPNAS3_MetaG_FD_89877 | JGI IMG/M metagenome (GOLD analysis project Ga0116161, IMG submission 89877) | Active sludge microbial communities of municipal wastewater-treating anaerobic digesters from Japan - AD_JPNAS3_MetaG | ecosystem: Engineered > Bioreactor > Anaerobic > Digestate | place... | reverse complement strand
TAACAATATACGAATCGGAAAATGAAGCGAAACGTTTTGCAAAGAGGGATAGTCCCTTCAGCATAGCACTGCCTTGAGTATCTGCTCGATAGCCTGAGCGACTCGCTCGTCATTCACATCCTGGAGCGACAGTAGTATCGAGAGAATATCAGCCTCGTGACTGTCCGCGTTAAAACACGGCTCATAACGCCATAGCTGAATACGCACGGCCCCCTGTTCTGCGACCGGAAGAACCGGAATACTGTGTTCTTTTAGGTACCGGTTCCAGATAGTCATCTTTACTGCGTATTCGGGTATTTCCGGTTGTACGAGATTGGAATGTGCCGAAAGAACCGAAAGCCCGGCAAGACATGAGAAAGGCGGCAGGTGATCGTGAGGGATAATTAGAGTACGATGTAGAGGAGTTGTACAATGCGATTTCAAGGCTTCCCAGGCATCACGCCGTGTATGGCTGATCGTGAGTACTCGACGTTTCCCGTCCATACGTATCGTGAAGGCATCAGTGGACTCAAGCTCATTAAAAGCCCGGTGTACGGTCATGAGAGAAACTCCACGTTCACTGGCTAATTCCGCGCCTGTCCATGGTTTGTCTTGTGTATTTCCGACTATATACAGGGCAATTTCCTGAGTCGAAGGATTCAATCGGGTAGTATTCTTTGGTATTGGAAACCGTACATATTCTCTGAGGTCAAGGCCGAGTAATGGCAAGAACATATGATTACCGGGGATTATGAAGGATATTTTCCTTTCGATAAATCGTTTCCGATTCCACGGCGGGAGAAAGTCCGCTACGAAGATAACATCCATCTTCACAAGCTGTCGTATACGGTCAAAATGTTTCTCGACAGCCGAGGGGGTATATTCATGTCCCGGAACCGGACACGCTGTGATGTATCTACGATCTTGTAGTTCCATTTGACCAAAGGTATACAATTCCCGGAGAAATCGGGGCAGAGTATTGATTCCGTCCCAGTCCTCAACATGAGAAGTAATACCTAAGGATTCAAATATGTATGTTTCCAGTGCGTCCTTCATGACCATGATTACTATATTAACACAGTATTTGCATCTTAACAAGAGAAATGATAAGATGCAGTTATCATGTTAATATGCAGTATTACAGGGGAAAAGGTTTTTCGGTGACCACGAGAGTTCACACAAAAGAGGAGTTTTTGAATGAAGTGGTTAACAAGCCCAGAAATTTAGACACTAAAGACGCTATAATTGAGCATCCATCCGGTTTTATCAAAATGCAAGCTGCGAAAGTAGACAAATCGGGCAAATTGACATATATTCAATATGTGGGATATCCCACCGCAGGAGGTACGCTATGCCCACAGCAGTGAAAGAATATGATGCCCGAATGGACATGAAGAAACGGGTAACCCTTCGCGGGGCAAAATATGCGAATTACCATGTTCAGGAGTATCCGAACGGACGCATAGTCCTTGAGCCCAGGGAACTGGTTGCGCCGTTCGAGGTTTCGCGGAATACCCTTGGCATGATGGATTCCGCCATGGAGAATATCAAGAAAGGTAAAGCCTCGAAGCCTGTCGATCTTTCCGCTTTCGCGGACGAATAGGCCTGTTTTGATATGTTTTCGATACGACTCGGAGTGCCCGAGATGGACACCTTGTGGGCGGATCTTTCCGGTAAAGCCAAGAAAGGCTCGCTTGGCAAGGACGAAGAAACCCTCTATAAAAAGATGGGAAAGGCCATGGCTCTCTTGGCCAATGATCCGAAGCACCCAGGACTGCATAGCCATGAAATTGAGGCCTTGACGAGACGATATGGGGTTAAAGTCTGGCAATCATACCTTGAGAACAAAACGAGCGGGGCTGGTCGAATCTACTGGATATATGGACCAGCGAAGAATGATATAACCATAATTGGGCTGGAGCCTCACCCGGAAGATAAGAAGAAAGGCGGGTACGACAAGGTCAAGCTTTCGGTACTGGGAAAAGATGAGGACCAGGTAAACTGAGCCCAGAAATCAATACATAAAAGACGCTTTTGTTAAGGTGGAAAAACCGTTTTGTTTATGTGGTAGACACCATGAACAACACGCAGACTTGAGGATCAATTGCAGATCTTCATTGCACAAATTTTGGATAAATTAAGTAGTTCGAACTCTATTTCTTTGTTATGTAACGACTTAAAAAAAGCTTAACCTGCACGTTTGGTGGCTCAATCCTTACTGATTCGTGGGTATTTTCAGGTTTTCTTGCGAATTTGCCAATTATCAGTGGAAAACAGACGTAATCAGGGAGAATCAGGGGAAGACATTACACATTTCGTTGTACACTCATTATATTTATTGAGGTAACTGAGCGTGTCATTTATCCTGAAATGTTGGTGTATTGGGGGCAACAATGAAAACAGGTAGTAGTGATAAAACTTTACGAAAGAAGTTTGTACTTTCGTTCTTTGGACTTTTTACCATCTCTCTGGGTATTTCCCTGATCAGTATCCTTTTCTTGTTATATGCCAATGTCGTTTCCATGGATCAAAGCCAGGCACTATCCGATTTGCGGCTCGTGAGACTGTATCTGGATATCAAGTATCCAGGGGAATGGGCTGTCAAGGGTGATACAGTTTTCAAAGGTGATATACAGGTCTCGAATAATTACCAGATCGTCTCGGAACTAACCCGGTATTTGCGCCCCGAGACATGGTTGTCATTTCATGCTGGGAACATTCCTGAAAAGATAAATACACTCGCCATTCATAGAATGGGATTTGTGATGAGATTGGTTGTATTCCTCAAAAGGGAGGATCACAGACTTGTTGTCAGACGCCTGAGTAGTACGAAAACAATAATCCCGGGGACGAAGATGGGCCTGAACGCTCCACCTCCACCAGAATTGCCTGGTCTGCTATCGACACCGTTTGACGATACGTTTGTTATTCCGGGAGGGATCATTCAAATACTCCAGACTATCGATCAAATGTCTTTGGGATGGATTCAACTTCAAAGGCAAAGCCTCGGACAGGGATCGTTGGAAAAGCTAGTATTTATCATTTTTCTAATTGCCAACCTGCTGCTGGCTACCGTCATACTCCGTGTAGTGTATCGAATAATATACAAACTTTCGGAACCGGTTCACCGTTTGGTGGAGAAACATGCCGAAATTACTGTCAAGAACGAATTGCTTGATAACATGTCACGCAAGGATCCGCTTACGGGAGTTTTGAATCGTAGGGGCTTTTATCTGGTTTTGGACAAATTTTCCTTCCCGGTAAATGGTGCATGTTCTGCAGTCGCTATTATCGATCTGGATAACTTTAAAAAGATCAACGATACCTATGGGCATGCGTGTGGCGATTATGTACTCAAGGAGGTCGCCCGGCTCATTACCAATCGAACTCGCCAAGGAGATATCGCATGTCGTTGGGGTGGTGAAGAATTCTTGGTATTCTATTCGAGCGCTGACGAAGCTTCGCTTTCAGAGATTGCGAACCGGATCCGTCAGACAATTGCTGATCATATGTACTTGTTTGAGGATCATTATCTGACAGTGACTGTGACTATCGGATTCTCACCATGCAGAGATATATCTGATTTTGCTACTTGTTTGAACCGGGCCGATGGCGCATTGTACTATGGCAAGAAAAAAGGGAAAAATCAGGTAGTACAGGGCTGACTACAATTACTAGCCGGTTTTATTGAGTAGTATTCCCCACAGATAACATGTGCCAATGGCCGTGAAAGCCATCTTGCAGAAAAGAGTTGATATCCACACAATGTCATTAATGTGGATAAGAGTGACAGAAAAAAAGATATATAATATAAGTAGTAAGAACCTTTGTTAACCTTGAAGTTTCGAACAAGACTGGAGATTATCAAACGAATTATCAAGAGTGCACTCTACCGTTTCTGATAATGCTGTATTATAATTACCTCTTCATAAAGGGAGAATCATTCAAAAGGAAAGGAAAAGTGGGAGAAGAGTCAAGAAGCAACAGAAAGAAACGAGAAACAAAACAACACATACAGGAAGTGTGTGAGCAACTATTTGTATTCGAGAAAAGCTTCGAAAATGTTACCATGCGCGAGATTGCACAGCGTGCTGATGTAAGTGTTGGTTCCTTGTATCTGTATTACAGGACAAAAGAAGATATTCTGTCGACTATAATTGCTGTTTTTTTGCAGAAACACGTTGATAAGATAAAAACACTCCTTGCGGAGAAACAATCCGGGATAGAAAAATTATCGGCAATACTGGACTATTTTGGAGAACTGTCTATTGATCCCTATGTTGCGGTTTTTACGCGTATTAAGATTACATATTCTACGCTACCCAAGATGTTAACCTCGGATGCCTCTAAAAGCATAATCGGTTTGCTGGGACAATTAGTCGATCAGGTAGAGGAAATTTTAATGGTGGGACGGAATGACGGGACCTTAATCCTTGCTGATTCGCCGAAGATAGCCGCAAGTGCCCTGATGAGGCTGATAATCTCTTTGTTTATGAGTGCGGGAATCCTCCAAACGGAATTGATACCGATTCCGTCGGAGGTATTGGATCCAAGCCCGGCAGGATACTTTCTGATTCTTAAAAAATATCTTTTACGGAGTTTTATCACCTGATTTCGTAGTTTTTTGTTGACTCTACCAGTAATTTCTATTAATGTAGATTGAACGTTGTTCAAATATGAACAATGTTCAATCTAAACTAGGATGTTTTCCAGCGAGTGCAGAAAACGTCTGGAGGGCTTGTCATGAGAAATGGAAGCGTTGTGTTTTTGATGTCGGTACTGTTATTGCTTGGAGGATGTTCAGGCAAAAAATCGGCAATTGACGCAAAAAATATGGAACAATTACAAAAAGAGAATGGCATTCCCGTGCATGTTCGAACACTTGCAAAACGACCCTTTTCGGTATACCTGAAGTATCCCTCGGAATTCCGCGCAAAGCGCCAGTCTACCGCTTATGCAAAGATTCCGGACGTAGTTAGAAAGGTCAATGCAAAGGTCGGGGACCGGGTTGAACGGGATCAGGTAATACTTGTGTTCTCTGAGGATAATGTTTCGTATCAACAGGCAAAACTGGCGTATGAAAGCGCGGAGGTAGCATTTAACCGCGTTAAGTCGCTCTATACTGATGCCGGGATTTCTAAGCAGGACTATGACAATGCGCGTACGCAATACGAGATGGCAAGGGAAGGGTACAAGTCAGCAAGCGAGTTGATACACATAAAGGCTCCAATTGACGGAACAATTACTCAATTGAATGTACAGACATCGTCAAATGTATCTCCGGGTATGCCTTTGTTTACCGTATCGAATAATGATGGATTCGAGGCCCAGTTTTACGTGACGGCTGACGAAATAGACGAGGTCAGAACAGGAGACAGGACAATTATTGAAAACAAGAACGAAAGGATTGTGGGAAGTGTTACCGAGGTATCTCTGATTATGGATCCGGTTCGCAGAGCTTTTCCCGTACGGGCTTCTTTCGAGGGAAAACCCAAAACTATTGTGAGTGGTATGAGTGTTGACGTTATCGTCGAAACCTACAGGAATGACGATGCAATTGTAGTTAACAGGCATGAAATGCAGCGGAACCAGAATTCATGGATTGTGTATGTCCAGAACGGTACTAACGCCGAGGCCCGGGTAGTATCAGCAAAAAACAGCTACGGTTTTTCCTATGAGATTTCTGATGGCTTAAATGAAGGAGAGTATCTGATCACGGATGGGATTCAGAATCTTGCGGATGGAAAGTTTATCCAGGTTGTTGAAATGAACGGATTGGCTCAGGGGGAATGAAAAGGTGAACATAGTAGATCTCACAATAAAGCGGCCCATCATGATATCGATGGGCCTCATAGCGCTTGTACTGTTCGGTATCATTTCCTATTTTACCCTTTCGGTAAGCCTATTACCTAATATGTCCGTCCCGTATGTAACGGTACAGACAATCTACGCGGGAGCGAGTCCGGAGGTCATAGAAACCCAGATAACAAAGAAAGTGGAAGATCAGGTTTCATCGATTAGCGGCCTTGAAAATATAACCTCCTACTCGATGGACAATGTGTCTGTTGTACTTGTTGAGTTTATGTTTGGAATCGATGAAAACATCGCATTGCAGAACGTCAAGGACAAAGTTGAGGCAATTAGCGCAGAGTTTCCCGACGAGGCTGAAAAACCGGTAATAACCAAGATAGATATTTCAACGGCAATGCCTGTTATGAACATCGTCATGGAAAGTGATATGCTCCCGACAGAGCTTTACGATTTTGCGAGTAACGACGTCAGCGAACGTTTTTCACAAATCGACGGCGTTGGAAGTGTTACGGTGTCCGGCGGGCAGAAACGTGAAATCCATGTGGACATGAGTCGATCCACTGTATATGAGCGCGCTATACCGGTCCTTCAGATCAGCGGGATTCTTTCCGCCGCAAACGTTGATATTCCCGGAGGGAACTTTAATTACGCAAGCCGGGATATTCCAGTCAGGTTAAAGGGTGAATTCTCGAGTATCGGGGAGATTGAAGATCTTGATGTTCCCACGAGAAACGGTACCTTCAAGCTCAGGCAACTTGCGTCTGTACAGGATACCACCAGTATTGTCCGCGAGCGCACGATCCTGACCGACAAGAAAAGAGGAACCAGAAACGAGAACGCTGTTCTGCTGAGTATAGTGAAGAACCCGAGTGCGAATACCATTAGCGTTGTTGAAGGTGTTACGGCGGAAGCCGCCAGGATTGAGAAGGCGTCGGACGGGCATGTAATCATGAAGGTTATAAATGAAGACGCTACTTATATTCGCGATTCAGTCAACGATACCCTTCTAAATGTATTCCTCGGGGTCATCTTTACGGGTATAGTTCTTCTCTTCTTTCTTCATGACGCAAGGTCCACGCTTATCGTCGCTGTTGCAATGCCTTTCTCCATCATCTCAACTTTCCTCGTAATGAAGGTAATGGGCCTTGGTCTCAACATGCTTTCGTTGATGGGGCTTTCATCGGCAACGGGAACCCTTGTTGCGAATTCAGTGGTTGTTCTTGAAAATATCTTCCGGTACAAGGAATTAGGCCATAACCGCGTTGACTCCGCTTCGAAAGGAACGAAGGAAGTAATAATCGCGGTTCTTGCCTCGACATTGACGAACGTAGCGGTATTTATTCCGCTCGGAAGCATATCCGGGGTCATGAGCGTCTTCATGACAAACTTTTCGTGGACGGTTGTAATATCGACAATCTTCTCAATTGTAGTATCCATTACGTTGACCCCGATGCTGGCTTCGTTCCTCCTCCCTGAAAAGGTAAAGAGGGAGGGTAAGTTGAGTCTCCGGATTGAGGCGATGTTCAAGAAGTGGGAAGTGGTGTACGGAAAGCTGATCGGAGCACTTCTCAGGAACAGGAAAAGATGCGCAGTTGCGGTTGCGGCGACAGTTGTTCTCTTTGTCGTATCGATAGGCCTGTTTACGCGAATACAATTTGAATTGGTTCCTGAGACAGACGGAGGAAAGATTCAGGCATTCATAGAGCTTCCTCAAGGAAGCGATCTCGGGGAAACGGCCGCCGTCCTTAATGAAATTGAACAACGCATTGCCGGGTATGACGAGGTTGAAACACTCCTTGCCACTCTCGGTTCAATGGGCAGTATGGATGTTGATGTAAGCGTTGCCCAGATGAATATTTTTCTCACACCGAAGAAAGATCGCGCACGTAGCCACAACGAACTTGCGGCTGATATGACCCGTTTGCTCTCGGATATTCCCGGTGTAAAAATACGGATCACCGGTATTCCGGAACTTTCGCTCCGAAGCCAAAACTCCTCGGATATGGACTTGTTCCTCAAAGGTCCGGACAGTGCGGTGCTGAGAGATCTTTCAACACAGATTATAGATGTCATGAATGCCGTGCCCGGCATCACAAATACGGCATCCAGTTCAAAGGCAGTTAAGCAGGAGCTTGTTTTCCGCCCGGACCGGAAACAGGTATCAGATGACGGAATTACCGTGCAGGCGCTCGCGCTCACGCTTCGCGCCGCTGTCGAAGGCTTTGTCGCGACGACGTATAAAGAAGACGGGGCGGAGTACGACGTACGGGTATCCATTATGGGATCATCTTTGAAGGACATAGAAGATATCCGTAACATACCGGTCGTTTCGAATGCCGGGGTGTTTCCGTTATCACGGTATGCGGATGTGAATTTTGAGGATGGCAGCAACAAGATCATTCGTACGAATAAGGTAAGAACAGTCAAGATAACCGCGGACATGCTTCCCGGTTACACGGCGGGTAATGCGCTGGCAACCGTTTTCGCAAAGGTCGACGAACTTGATCTGCCTGAAGGCTATGTTCTGGAACAGGCCGGTATGACCGAAATGCTAAGTAATACGGCCCGAGATATGGCGATTGCCTTTGCCATTGCTATCATTCTTGTTTACATGGTGTTGGCGGGCACCCTTGAAAGCCTGACCCAGCCGCTTTTTATCATCTCGACCGTTCCCCTGTCAATCATCGGTGTTGTGTTCTTGGCTCTGGGAACTGGGACCGTGTTCAATTTGGTCGGCATGATCGGTATCATTATGCTTGTTGGTATCGTTGTTAACAATGCGATCCTGATCCTGTGTTATTACAATCAGTTACGGAATGGAGGTGCGGAGATACGGCAGGCTCTCATAGATGCATGTACCGCAAAACTTAAACCCGTACTGATGAGTAATATTGCGATCATACTGGGAATGCTCCCTATGGCTTTGGGGATAGGTGCTTCGGGCGCAGAACTCAGGCAGACAATGGGAATCGTCATGATCGGCGGTATTCTATCGGCAACGGTTCTCACCCTATTCATTATCCCCGCGCTTGAGTACGTAATAAGCAAAGGGAGAATAGCGCATGGAAAAGAAAAGGAAATTAATAAGGAAACTATATGAAACGAATACCGATATTTATTCTTTTTGGGGTAATGGTTGCTTCCGGTATGGGCCTGGCAGCTGAGGAGTATACGCTTGAAGAATATCTGCACAAGGTAGAGACCGGAAACCCTGAACTTATTCTTTCTTTGATGGATAATCTGATTGCCAGGGAAACAGAAAAACAAGCCCGTTCGCTACTTCTCCCGACAGTGGGGAGTTCGCTGGGATACAATAGAAACGTGTTCGATATCGAGAAACCTACCGCAGTTGCGTCGCTTCCGGGGGGAGGACCGCTGATATGGCAGGATGTTGATCAGAATATGGACAATGAATTAACGTTCGGAGTTGGACTCCAACAAAAATTATTCAGTCCTGAAGCAATTGCAAAGTACAAAGGCGCAAAGACAGGCACTGATATTCAGGTTGCCATGACGGGCTACACAAGAGCATATGTTCTTACGGTCGCAAAAAAACTGTACGCACAAGTACAACTTGCACAAGAGCTGTACCTGGTTCGCCGTGACGCTGAAAAGACAGCAGAACAGGTGTACCAAAGTGTTGAACGGAAATTTAACGCCGGGTCCGTTGCGGAACTGGATTTAAGAGCTGCGGAAGTGGAATGGAAAAAGGCTGTTTCGGCAACTGCAGAGGCAAAGAAAAACTCGGAACTTGTAGTGATGTCCTTTAAAACTCTTGCAGGACTCCCTCTTGAGAATGATGTCAATCTTGTAGAGAATGCTGCAGATATTCCGGAATTGCCGATGCTTCCCGTGATAGAGGACGTGCTTACAAACCGGTATGATTATCGTGCTCAAATTTTGGCTGATAAAATTGCTTCAATATCCCAGAAGGCGGCATATGCTTCATTCCTTCCGGAGATAACAGGAAGTATTTCCTGTGCTGTGGGGCAGCTCGGCAATGGTTCGGGTTTTGATGACTATTCTTATGAAGCGATGATTGTTGGTCTTAATGTACAAATACCATTGTATACGGGCGGATATCGGTTTTCACTGATAGAAAAGGCAAATCTTCAAAAAAAGCAATCAGAAGTTCGTATACAGCAGAAGCAGGATGAAATAGCCAAGGACCTTGTGGCAATACGTCTTAGGATGGAAGAGGCACAAAAAAGTATAGCCTCAGCAAAGGCAATTGAATCGGTGGCGCAACGTGCATCGGTATTAGCCCAGACTTCTTTTGATGCCGGACTGGGCACACGGCTTGCCGTGTCGGAGGCAAATACGAATCTGTTGGGTGCCCGGCTCAACCTGGAAAATGCTATCTATTCGTATCGGGCTGCATGGTATGATTGGGAATTCGCAATTGGACACTGTGAGTAAAGATAAGGATAATGAAATCCTTGTGAGTTTCTTTTTCCTTATGCGAAATTAAGAGCATATCATTCGTGTCGCGGGTCAGCATAACGGACCACTATTTCTGAATTAGGGTCAACATAACGGACCAGTCCAGGGTCACCATAACGGACCACTCCCGGGGTACAATACTCTCCAGAATGAGAATCTGGAGGAGTTATGGGGTACCGAAGAATGACCATCGACAATTCGTTGCAGGCTCAACATCGTTCGATTTGGTATTTTTTTTGGCGCTTCCCGGCGCGTCGTGCGCCGGCCCCCCATGGAACACCAGCTACGGGATAACGTCAAGTTTTTTCGCACATTTGTTGTTCACATCTTGTTCCCGACTGTTACGCGACAAGTCCCGGGTAATTGACCAGTCCTCCAAGCCCGGACATATTCATGTACCGGCGGGTCCCCCATTCTTTGCCGGCTATATATCGTAACTGGGCTGTGACAAGCATTGGAGCGGATCGTCAGTCCGGAAAGTTATCGACAACACGTGTGCAGCGTTGGATCTCACGGTTAATTTGCTCCATAGCATTAATCGTACGTATGCTTTGCCAGTGCTCTCGCGGAAACATCGTGTAGGCAAGCGTTTCATGAAGGCCTTCTTCGACAGTTCTCGCTGTAATTGAAAGCCTCATTGCTTTTTGCTTTTAAAAAAAACCTGTGATTATTCCAGAGCCGCTTCGCTCGTCGGTTCGTTCATACGCTCTGCTTGTAGTGTCAGGGCACGTTCGAGCTTCATCGCCTTATTGACGACTTTCTCGATTACACGGGGAAAATTATTGTCTTCATTCGCTGCTAGCATCTGGATAACTTGCTCCAAAAGTGTATAATCTGTTTCGTAAGCCATCGGGTTCTCCTTGTGGTTTGTTTAGTCACTTACCATTGAGCCCGATCGGCCTGTTTTTTTCAACCCAATTTACAGAAAGAATTGTACACTAACATGTTCTGACAAATTATGGTCCTCTCAAGCGTTAGTTGTACAAAATAAATATTGTGTTCCAATATAAGTATTATATGTTATGAATAGAAATTCCGATTATATAGATTATGTTAAGTTTATAACAATTATAACAGACGATATTGTTATTTCTTTATCATACAAAGAAATACAATCCGTAACATTTTTACTGTAAAAAAACTACGGCTATTGCAGATATACTATTACTGCGATACAATAAGTACAAGGTAGTTTACTAATTAAGGATAGAATTATGTTAAAGAAATTTACTGTCAAGAATTTTAAGAACTTCAAAGATGAATTATTATTTGATTTATCAAATACTAAAAAATTTGAGTTTAATGAATTATGTGTTAAAAACGGAATAGTAAATAATGCACTAATATATGGGCCAAATGCTTCAGGAAAATCTAACCTAGCGTTTGCCATGTTTGATATCATATCTAATATTACTGACAAGCAAAAGAAAGCAGAGTTTTATTCAACCTATTTAAATGCTGAAAATACAAATGCATTAGCAGAGTTTAAGTATGATTTTGTTTTTGATAATAATTGTTTAGAGTACACATATGGAAAAAAATCATATGAAGAAATAGTATATGAAAGAATATATATAAATGGAGACTTATTGATCGAATATGATCGTAGAGGCAAGAACTCATCAAATGCCTTAATTAACCTCTTGGGGGCAGAAACGCTGAACAAAGATATTTCACAGATGAAAATATCAATAGTGAAATATATCAAAAATAATGCAGTACTCGGAGATACTGTTGAGACAAGAACATTTAATTCTTTCTTGAGCTTTGTAGATCGGATGTTGCATTTTCGGTCGTTAGATGATCGATTTTATCAAGGTTATGATGTAGGTGTTAGAGATATTTTTGAGGAGATGATCCTATCAAATAACACAAAAGCATTTATGGATTTCTTGAAAAAGGCAGAGATATATTGTAATCTTGAAATTGTATCGATTAATAACAAGAAAAGGTTAGTATTCAAATTTGGTGATAATACAATAGATTTTTGGGAGAATGCATCTACCGGAACACATTCGTTATCGCTTTTCTATTATTGGTTGCAAAAAATCAAGGCTGATACAAATAGACCCTCATTACTCTTTATTGATGAATTTGACGCTTTTTATCATCAGACGGTATCAGAAACTCTCGTCAGAGAGTTAATTGGCAATAATTTTCAAACTATTTTGACAACGCATAATACGAGTCTTATGACAAATGATTTGTTGCGACCTGATTGTTATTACATACTTAAAAACAATCAAATTAATCCTTTCTCTGCTCTTACTGATAAGGACATAAGAAAAGCACACAATATTGAAAAAATGTATAAAGCAGGCTCATTTAATAATGAATAATGTAATTCTTTTCGTTTTTGAAGGTGAAAAAACAGAACCTCGGATATTTAGTAGTCTTCAGCGATACTTTTTTAGTAAAGATAAGAACACAATGTTATTTGCAATATATAGAACTGATATTTATCAATTGTGGAAAAGTGTTTCTGAAGATGATGATCTCGACTTAATAGAACTATTACGAGAAAGAGAACCGGGGTTATTACCTAATGTAATGCGTAAGGATATCTCACAGATTTTTCTTTTTTTTGACCATGATGCACATGCACGAAAAGATATTAATATCACTAACACCGCAATAAAGGAAATGTTAACTGTATTTGATAATGAAACTGAAAAGGGTAAACTATATATTAGCTACCCTATGGTTGAAGCAATACAAGATTGTAAATATATGGACACATTATGCCTGAAAAGGTGTTATGTAAACATTGAAAACAATACAGAGTATAAAAAGCTTGCTAAAAGCAG
>Ga0116161_1003871_pt1 | contig 13045 bp, 14 predicted proteins | sample AD_JPNAS3_MetaG_FD_89877 | JGI IMG/M metagenome (GOLD analysis project Ga0116161, IMG submission 89877) | Active sludge microbial communities of municipal wastewater-treating anaerobic digesters from Japan - AD_JPNAS3_MetaG | ecosystem: Engineered > Bioreactor > Anaerobic > Digestate | place... | reverse complement strand
TGCAAGAACAACGTGGTGTTGCTATTTATGCTCATCCTGATTCTATTCCACTGATTGCATCAAAGCAATTTTTGTATCCATACCAGGAATTTGTTTGGGGCTATCCTGAGCCATCTGTCACGGCGCCCGTTCCTGCATTGATTAAAACAAATAAGTATACATTTTCAGTGATTGAAACACCTGGCCATAGTGCTGGACATATCTCGTTAATTGAAAGGTCCAGAGGATGGTGCTTCTCAGGTGACATCTATTCCAGAGTCAAGGTAAAATTTATTCGGCCGGAAGAAGATGTTGCTGATTGTATTGCTTCTATGGGAAAGATTATGTCCATGCTGACTGAGCGGTTGGTATTATTTACATCGGTAGGAAAAATTGTAGAGGATGGACGGCAAGAGCTATCGGATACTATTAATTATTTTAATGAGCTTGCTGGACAAGTGGCAATCTTATTGCAAAAAGGATGTGATACCAATACTATTATCAATACGTTGTTTGGGGGCGAGCATAGCTTTGCGGATTTAACCAATGGACAATATACAACACGCAATCTGGTGAATTCATTGATAACAATGGTGAAAAACAACTAAAATTTTGTTAATGCTTGTTATAGTTATAGTGAATGAGTTTTTCAAGCTATACATTATCATGAAATTAAAAATATACTGTTTAGAAAAGAAGTTGTTATTACACTGTTCGCGCATGCATTACAAAGACGTCTTCTAATGTTGGGAGTATTGGCATTAATTTTGATTCAATCCCTTTTGACAAAAGAAGTGCTTTGATTGTAGCAGTTGATGCAAAATTTTTATCTACTACGATATGAATATCGGTTCCAAAAAGAGCAACCTCAATTATTTCATGTATATTCCCTAAGATATCATACGCCTGTAAAAATTTATTGGTGGTGATTTTTATTATTTTATATGGCAGATTTTCTTTTAAATTTTGTGGTGTATCAAGTGCAATAATCTTACCTGCAATAATCAGAGCTATTCTGTTACAATGTTCTGCTTCATCCATGTAGTGGGTTGTTACAAATACTGTTTTCCCCTCGTTAGCAAGCTTATAAATTTCATCCCAGAATATCCTGCGCATAAGAGGATCAACTCCTGATGTTGGTTCATCCAGAAATAAAATTTGTGGATCATGAATTAAAGCTGTACCTAATGCAAGTCGCTGTTTTATTCCAGGCGGAAGATTTTTTACCACCGTGTGTCTGTGAGATATAATATCAACTATCTCCATGATATAGTGCATGCGTTGTTTTAATTGTGCAGTGCCCAGTCCATAAATGGTTCCATAAAATTTTAAATTTTCTTCTATGCTTAAATCTTCGTACAGTGAAAATTTTTGCGACATGTATCCAATACTGTTTTTAATTTCCCATTGTTGTTTAACAATATCATAGCCGGCAACAGTACCAACGCCATCATCGGGTTGTAATAATCCGCACAACATCTTTATGGTAGTGCTTTTACCGGCACCATTAGGTCCAAGCAGTCCAAATATTTCACCCTTTGAAACAGAAAAACTTATTGCATTCACTGCTGTAAAATCGCCAAAACGCCTGGTAATGTTGTTTACGATTACTGTATACATAAATATGGTTACCTTTTGCCAAATTGCCATATGCTGATACGTAAAATAACTATGCTCATCACCAGAAGAATGATGATATTGTGCCATAGATAATATAAACCGCTCCCTTTAAGAAATATTCCCCTGACGATTTCTGCAAAATAGCGCATTGGATTTAAATAAGTAACAAGCTGGATGACTTTGGGCATAGAATAAATAGGGAATATCACACCTGACAATAAAATTGACGGAAAAAAGAACATGAGTGATGATAACATTGCCTGCTGTTGTGTTGATGAAACCGATGATATGAACAGCCCAATAGCTAACGTAGAGACAATGTAAATAATACCAGATAATAATAAAAACACAAAGCTTCCTCTGAATGGGATGCCAAACCAGAAAATTGCAATGGCAGTAACCATTATAATATCAATAAAGGCAATAATGGCAAAGGGAACAAGCTTGCCAATCATATATTCTTGAGGTTTAAGCGGTGATACTTTAATCTGCTCCATTGTTCCAGTTTCCCTTTCTTTTACTATGGACATGGAGGTGAGCATAATAGTGATAAGTGCTATGAGCATTGCTATAACGCCCGGGAGGTAAAAGTTTACACTCTTCAAATCCTGATTAAACCAGTAGCGTGGGATAAGTTCTATAAAGCTTTGTTGCAAACCGATTTGTGATTGCAATAATATCTTCATTTTAATAATACTTATAAATTGTTCCTGTATATATGAAAGTGTTATGGAATTGATATATGATTGTATAACTGATGCACGGCTGGAATCGGTTCCATCAAGGATAACCTGCAATGCAACAGGCTTCCCGGTTTTTAAAGCTTTTGAAAATCCGTTTTCTATTTCAAGATAAAAGTCTGTATCACCCTTTTCAATAAGGGTCATTCCCTGTTTAGGCGAGTCAATATAAGAATGCAGGGCAAAATATGGCGATGCAACAAATTGCTGAATAAAAATTCTGCTCTGAGCTGTCCTATCCCGATCATATACTGAAAATAAAACATCATTGACATCCGTATTGACCGCATAGCCAAATACCAATGTCATCAGGATGGGTGGGACAATGATGATTGCTCTAAAATTAGTATCTCGTATTACAAGTGTAAATTCTTTCCTTATCATAATTTTTATGTTATTCAGTGATAGTTTCATGTAACTATCCTATATATTGTAAGTTTATTTTTTTAATGCCAACTATCACCATAACTAATGCAAAGATGACCATGAAGATGATCTGTGTTGAAAGAAGTGATGCAGCCAGCCCTTTTATAGCTATACCTTTGATAAGAGAAACCATGTAACGGGCAGGAATAATATAGGTTATTGCCTGTAAAATGATGGGCATATTTTTTATAGGGAAAATAAATCCTGATAAAAGTATCGTAGGCAGATAGGTGGCAATCATAGCTACCTGTATTGAAAGTACCTGAATTCGTGTTGCCGATGAGATAACAAGTCCAAAGGTGCAGGTGCCAATAAGAAAGAGAGTAGAAACCAACATGAGCTCGGCAAAACTTCCTCTGATGGGTATATCGAAGACAAAATATCCAACAAGGTAGGTAATAACGACATCAAAGATGCCAATGAAAATATAAGGGAGTAGTTTGCCAATAATAATCTGATATGAGCGCACCGGGGTTGTTATAAGGCTTTCCATAGTTCCTCGCTCCCACTCGCGTGAAATGGTGAGTGATGTTATAAGAGCACTGATGATGGCAAGAACAATCACAATAATGCCAGGGACAACAAAATTTTTGCTTTCCAATTCTTCGTTATACCATATGCGTGTTTCAACTGAAATTGGTGTTATACTATTGCCATATCCCAGGCTGTTTAATGCATTGTGTTGTAATTGCAGATTATATTGCGATATAATTGCATTAAAGTATCCTGATGCTATGGTTGCAGACATGGAATCTGAAGCATCTAATAACAACTGAACCTGTGATGATTTGCCGCTTTTAAGTTTTTTAGTAAAATCAAAAGGGATAACGAGCGCTGCTACGGCTTTGTTGCTGTTGATAATGGCGTCAATATCGTGAAAGCTATGGACATACCCACTATACTGCAGATATTCACTGTGCATAAATATTTCTGCAAACTGGCGTGAGAACGATGTTCTGTTCTGGTCATAGATAACAAATGTAACATTTTTTACATCCATATTCAAAGCATAGCCAAATATAAGCACTAATAATGCCGGAGTAAAAAGGGATAGTATAAGGCTTCGAATATCACGGTATATGTGGATCCATTCTTTCTGAGCTATCGCAATAATGCGCAAAAGACTTATCATGTTCACCTCGGTGCAATTGCTTCAACAAAGATGTCTTCTAATGACGGCGTTGTCTTATGAATTGTGAGCACTGATATTTTATGTGAAAATAAAAGTTTTTCAATAGCAGGCAAAGACATTGCAACATTGTCAACAAACACACGCACTGCATTTCCGCTGCGGAGTGCATGCATATATTCAGGATTTGTCTTTAGTATTTGTTCAGCCTCAACAGGTCTATTGGTTACAATTTCAAGTAATGGTTTGTTGATCATTGCTTTAATACCTGTTGGAGTATCCACTTTTAAAAATGAACCATGGTACATCAGGGCAACACGGTTGCAACGTTCGGCTTCGTCTAAGTATGCGGTGCTGACTACAATAGTTACTCCTTCCACACACAGATCATATAGTATCTTCCAGAACTCACGCCGTGAAACAGGGTCAACACCATTGGTTGGTTCATCCAGCAATAAAATTGCAGGTTTGTGAACAAGACAGCATGCCAGCCCCAACTTTTGTTTCATGCCACCTGAAAGCTTTCCGGCTAATCTATCTTTAAACGCTTCAAGATTGCTGAAATTCCAGAGCACCGGTAATGTTTTTTTAATTTCTTTTTCGCGCAATCCAAATATTTTGCCAAAGAACATGATGTTTTCAAGTACCGTTAGGTCTTCATATAGCCCAAAACGTTGTGGCATGTAACCAATATGCTCTTTAACATGATAGATAGCATCCTGATATGGTTTATTGCCAAAAAGTGTTGTACCTATATCAGGTTGCAAAATGCCAGCCATGATTCTTAGCAATGTGCTTTTGCCGGCACCATCAGGCCCTACAATACCAACAAGCTCACCTTTTTCCAGTTGTAATGAAACATCGTTAACTGCAATAATGCTGTTAAACTGTTTAATGAGTCCCTTAACCTGTATCATTATTCACCTGTTACTATAACAGCATCTGCAGGCATTCCTGGTTTTAATTCTTTATTGCTGTTATCAATAGTTATTTTTACAGCAAAGACTAATTTCACGCGTTCCTCTTTTGTCTGGATAGTTTTTGGTGTAAACTCAGGCTTATTGGCAATAGCCACCACCTTTCCGGGAAAGGGTTTGTCAGGATAACTATCGGTATACACAAACGCCTTTTGCCCATGCTTTACCCGGCCAATATATCTTTCATTAACGTATATCTTTATCCATGCTTTTGTTAAATCAGCTAACGTCATGATGGAACTGCCGGGGAGGGCAAGCTCGCCTACCTCTAAATTCCGTGTAAGCACAACACCTGCAACAGGTGCATACAACACCGCCTGATCAATAGTTGCCATAACAAAGTCATAATTTCCTTTTGCAACGTTGTATGCGGCAACAGCATTATCAAGTTCCCGCTGCGAAATAGAGCCGCTTGCAAAAAGCTCACGTGCCCGTTTTAAATTTTTTTCAGCATTGGTAAGGTTAGCCAGTGCTGAAAGTTTCTGAGCGCTCAGTTCATCGTATGCTAATTTAACAATAAGTGCTCCCTGTTTTACCTCCTCCCCTTCATCAAAAGGAAGCTCAACAACTCTGCCGGCAATTTTAGATGCTACCTCAACCTCGGTTACTTCAATAACGCCGGAACCTTCTATGCGGTTGTCGTTTTTGCCACTATATCGCAGCATTTCAAAATAGATGGTGACGCCAACAACAATAACCACTACCACAATAACAGGAATAATGCGTTTATTTTTCATACATTTCCTCGGTAAAAATTATTTCAGTACAGTCAAATCCCGTGTCTTTTTTAAGTTGGGCGATAGTACAATAGAAGTCATTGATTGCCTTGATATAACCCATGCGTGCAGAGGTAAGCTGCAATTCTGCATTTAACAAATCTGAATTTTTTATAACTCCAGCACGATAGCTTTCTTTAGCAATACGTAAACCTTCTGAAGCTGTTTCTATATTTTTGTTTTGTGCTATGATTGTTTCATATGCAGTGATAAGTTTGCCGTAATCTGTCCGTACAGCAATAATAATACTTTGTTTAACCTGTTTAATTCTTTCTTCAATTTCTTTAAGCTTTTCCTTTTCTTCACGCTCCACTCCCTGTACGGTATCAACAGGTACAAGCGAGCCCCAGCGATACGTTGCTGCAAATCGTATCTGCCATGTTGTTTGCCATTCTTTGTTACCAGTAATTGTAGACAAATCAAGAGATTGACCGGGGAAGGGAAGTGGAACATCGGATGTGTTGGGTAAAAGGTAAGTTTTACCATAGTACCCCGCAATGGAAAATGTTGGCCACAGATACACCGATTGGGTTGCTTCTATGCTATCTTTTACCATGTCCTTACGTAATGACAGTTGCAGCACCTCAGGCCGGTACAAAAGAGCCTTTTCAACCAACAAATTAACAATGGCAACTGGCTGAGGTTTTTTAATAGTGCTATCAAATCCTTCATATGCTATAGTATATGTTCCTGTTTTAGCACCAACATGGTAATTAAAAAGATCAAGCGCTGTGTTATAGTTATTTGCTGCTTCAATAAGTAGAGGTTCCTGACTTTGTAATTGAACCTGTGCCTGCAGCAGCTCAAATTTTGGAACGGTACCGGTATTAAAAAGGTTTTGTACAACAAGAAGGTTTGATTGTAACACATTGATAGAATTTTTACGTAATGTTATAACCTCATCAGCCAGTATAACATCAAAGTAGCTTTTAATGACATTGTACTCAATAGTTGATGTTATTTTTTTAACATCTTCTTTTGCCAGTTTGTAGTTACTATAACTTTGAGTTAATGTATTGTAAAAATTCCCCGGATTTATGCCAAACTTAATCTGAATAAATTTTAAATCATACTGCCCGTCAGATAAACTTAAAAATCCATTTTCCGCATATTGCCGTATGGCATCAGCTTCAGACTCTAAGGCCGGGTAAAGCATACCCCACACCTGATAAATTATTTCATTGGCTTGCTTTAAACGCTGTTGCGCTGTTAATAATTCAAAGTTGTTTTTTAAGGCAATGTCAATTGCCTGATTTAAAGTTAGCTTTTGCAGAGCATTAACCGGAATGGAAATAAAAAGTATTATTATGAGCGATAGTAATCGAGTAATACATATCATTTTCATAATTACTCCTTTTTCACAATACCATGCGCTAAAAGCTGCAGCAGATTTGCAATATATTGTTCAACATTAGATTCCTGAAAATATTTTTGGTAGACTGAAGTTCCTTCAAGTATCTGCCGCATGAGATTATAAAAGATAACAGCGCCGGCAATGGAAATCATGGTATATTGCGGATGAATATCTTTTAGCATATTTTTATTGTTTCCAAGCTGGTAAAATTTCCCAACAAGCTCTGTTATTGGTTCAATAATGGTAGGAGCAACTATCTTCCGTATAAATTTACCACCACTTGAAAGTTCACGCATAATGATCAAAAAATAGTGCTTATCAAGGCTGCTCATGTGCCTTGCATAATCTTCAATAACTATGATTGGATTGCCTGCTTCTATAGCTTTTTGCAGACTTCCCTGAACAGTATCAAAGATGGTTTGGGCTAAATTTTTTACAATGTCAGCATATAACGCTTCTTTGTTTTTAAAATGGTAGTATATCATTGCTTTGTTTATCTTAGCTTTTTTTGCAATACGGTCAACCCGTGCACCATCAAGACCATAGTTAGCAAACTCTATTATAGCTGCATGAATAATCTTATCTTTACTTGTTTTCATAGTAACTAACCGTTTAGTTAACAACATACTGCTATATACCATAAAAGTCAATATTTTATTATTATTTTTCCCCTTTATATAATGTGGGTAGGCTCTGACCCCATTTTTTTCTCATTTTCTCATGTGTAATCCAATTTTCAACGTAATAGTTATGTACTTACGCAGGCACAGAACATAGGCTCCGACCCCATTAATACCCATATATGCGATTTTTTTTACAAAATAAAAAAAAATGCACCATTTCTTTTAATTTTTTCCATCTCCGGCGTTTTATATAGTAGAGATTTCAATTATAATAAAAAAACGGAGGAATACCAATGGCACGGAAATTGCGTATACAACTGCCCGAGCATACCTATCACATCATGATCCGCTGTATCGAGTGGCGGGATATGATGCAGGAGGAGTACTTTAAAGCCTGTTTTGTAGACATATTGAACAGAACAAAAGAAAAATATGACTTTAAGCTTATTGCCTACTGCATCATGGACAATCACATCCATATGGTTATCCACACAACCAGCACGGGAGCGCCCATAGCACGCATTGTGCAGTATATCAAGGCTCGGTTTGCCGAGGTGTATAATAAAATAACCGGCAGGACCGGGCCATTCTGGAATGAGCGGTATAAGGACATCATTGTACAGTTTGCACATGATGCCTTTCATTATCTCTTGTGGTTGCTGTGGTACATAGCGTTTAATCCGGTACGCAAGCGCAGGTGCGATAGTCCTATCAAGTATCGCTACAGCAGTATACAATCCTATTTACAGGAGGATGCTGATGTTGGGGTACCGATAGACCATCATGAGTACTTTCTGCAGTTGGGAAACAGTTTTAGTGAACGGGTAAGACGTTTTTTACAGTATGAGGAGGCATACCGCAAGCGCTATTCTATTGCACAGTGGGTGTAAAAAAGGGGTCAGAGCCTTATACGTAACGAACGTTTTTTTAATGGTATAACAGTTTCATTGAACCAAACGCAACACTGAATCGGAATGCACATGATGAAGCTGTGATGGATTTTTCAAATTTCTTGGGATAAGTGCATCGATTGCATCAACCTTATCTTTTATATATTGGGTATGTGCAACATCTGAAGCCATGATATTTTCAAACTCTACCTGTAATCTGTTAAGATGAGATATGGAATCGGTAATAAGATTTTTTACCTGTTCCTGCTTATGTACTATATACTCATTAGTGGAACTATCGCCAAGATATTCTTTCAAAACAGGTCTGTTGTTATAAAGGGTTGAATTAATAATGGACTGCTTATTATTCCCACCATTTTTATTGTCTTCAATGATAAGCCGTATCCCTTCATCGATAACCTGATATCGGGAAAGTGTAGTTTGAATATCTTTGATCTGATTATGTAAATCATCAAGGCGTGCAAGCACTTTATGCTCAAGGGAAACTTTATCATTGGATACTTTATGTTTGTTACCCGACTTTTGTTCATCAACGCTGTTGGTATTTTTTAATTGCTTTGCTGATTGCAGAATAGCATCAATACTTACTTTCATATATCCCTCCCTGATGGCAAACTCCCTTATGGACATCAGTATTCACTACCTATGATTTATTGTCAACAGTTAATTTTAATGTGACATAAAAAATCTTATTTTTACTATCGGTAATTGAAAAAAAAATATAAATTAAAAAATATTTTTTTAAAATGGCCATTCCGGCGTTTTTATATATAGGCGATAGTTACTTTTAAAATAGTTGAGTAACAGCATAAATGATACGGAGTTGCCCATGGCTTGATTACAGCTCTCCGTAATGAATAAAAATTATACAAACCCAAAATAATGCTTCTCTCGACTTGATAAGGAGAGGTGCAGGAAATGAGGTTAATATTTCTATTGCAGGAGGATGCTATGCAGTCAAAAAATGATCTGCCCATACAACGGTGTATAAAAGGTGAACCACTTGAAGCATTGAGCGATGTTGAGCTTTTAGCAGTGTTGATTGGCAGCGGAGTAAAAGGGAAAAATGTCATGGAATGTGCATTCTATGTCATTGAACAATTTGGAGGAATGAACGGAATATATCAAGCGGGTATACGAGAGCTGGCGCATACCAATGGAGTTGGGTTTGTTAAAGCAATACGTATAAAAGCTGCATTAGAGTTAGGAAGGAGGCTAATAGTGCCAAAAAATTATGAAGGAACTCTTGACTCGCCGCGCATGGTATGGGAATTCATTGTTGGACAGATTGCATGCAATAAGCAGGAGGAATTCTGGGCGCTTATACTGGATAATAAAAACAGATTGCTGAAAAAAACAAGAGTTTCCATAGGTACTATCTCTGAAGCAATAGTACATCCGCGTGAAGTATTCAGAGATGCAATTCGTGAAGCAGCATCATCCATTATTATTGCTCACAATCATCCGTCAGGGATGCTTAAGCCATCGGTCAATGATATTGAAATTACACGCAGGGTAGCACAGGCTGGTGCTATTGTTGGGATTCAGCTTTTGGACCATGTAATTGTTACCGATAACGATTATCTGAGCTTACGTGAAACTGATGAAAAGTTATTTTTAGCGTAAAGCTATATATACAAACGGTGCTCATTGTGTTTTGGTACAATATGATAACACAGTTACATAAAAAGGATATGGTAAAACAGTTGACAGCAGTTTCAAAAAATTATATCTTAATAATATATTGCACAGAAGGCACAAATGTGTTGGTGTCATGCGGATGAAAAAAATACAAGATGTATCGGATGGCTATAGTGTTTTGAATTGTAATCTTATTGTTACATAACCGGGAGAACATATGAAATATAAAAAACCGTATAGTGTTATTGTGTTAATTATTATTACCGTAATTTTTATACACACAGCACTTTTTTCTGATATAAAACCTGGTACATGGATTATCTATAATGTGCCCGCTTCACCACAATCCGAAAAAACAATACCGGTTAAGATTTACTTTCCTAAAAGCTATTCAGATACAAGCCGTGTTATTATCGCATTTCATGAATATGATGGCTCTATGAATAGCTGGCAAAACAACACCAGCATTGCCTATTATGCCAATCAATACAATATGGTCATTGTGTGCCCACACATGCCACGCACTGTTTACGAATCATGCTATTTTGATCAGACTACGGTTAAATGGAATGATATGCCAGCGATTCTATGGATTGGCCAGTTGCTGCTGCCCTATTTAAACAATACGGTTGGTTTAAACATTACCAAAGAAAACCTTGGCGTGTGTGGTTTTTCAATTGGTGCGCGTGGAGCTTTGCGTGTGGGCGAGGTGTATAGTGACACTGTTGGCGCTATTGCATGTTTGTCGGGATATTACGATATGCTTTCGCATACAAAAAATCATATGTTTACCGCAGTCTATGGGAAATATAATGACTTTCAACAGCGCTGGGCACAAACAGATAATGCTATTGATGAAGCAAAAAATCTTGGCAATGTTGCTGTGTTTATTGCACATGGCAATAAAGATTCGCGCGTTCCCATGGAGCAGGCTTTTATGTTAGCGTTAAAGTTAAAACAGCTTCAAAAAGAAAATAAAGGTGGTTACCATTTTACACTTGTGGAAAAAAAGTATAAGATGCACGACTGGAATTACTGTCAGTCGGTGCTCCCCACTATGATGGCATTCTTCAATGAAAATTTAAAATAAAAAAATATATGAAAAATTTCAGGGCGATAGTTCCTTTCATTATCTTACTGGCGGCATTGGCATGCAGCAAGAAGAGTGTACGCAGCGGTGCAATGCTATGTACGATGCATGGGACACATAATTTTTATGATAAGGTTGATTTTGCACGATGTATGGGAATAGATGAAAATGCACTTGAGGATTATTTCATTTTTTCTCAATCAGCAAAAGCGTTCAATGATACTGCATCAACTGAAGCTATGCTCACATCAAATGTTTGCGATGCAATAGTAGATGAGGTAATGCTGCGTATACAGGCTTTATTTACCCATAAGCAGTTTGCACGATGGCATTTTACCGAGATGTCATTGCCGGTACAATTCAGGACATTTATAAAGCAGGGAAGCATCCCTGAAATGATGGTGGTTGCATTGGTAAAAAAAGAAGACCTTTCTGCCAAAGCTATCATCTATTATTTGCCATTAGAATATAAGATGGATATAATAGGAAGAGAAAAAGAAAAAGAAAATAGCAAAATGCCCGATTGGTGATTAAAAGCTTGACAAATAATGAGCGAACGCTTGTTTTATAAAAAAGGATGGTATATGATTACACTGGGTATGGATATAGGTTCAATTACTGCAAAGGCTGTTGTTTTAAATGGTGGCATAATAGTTGGCAGTAAGGTAATTTTTACAGGGTTTAATGCTGCAAAAGCTGGCGAAAAGGTGGTACAGGAGCTTTTAGCTGAATTAGGGCTAACACTGGAGCACATTGAAAGGATTGTAGCAACCGGCTATGGACGGAAAAGTGTTGGATTTGCACATTCTACGGTAACCGAGATTACCTGCCATGCCAAAGGAGCTCACTTCTTAGATAACTCAGTCCGTTCTATTATAGATATTGGCGGGCAGGACAGCAAGGTGATAGTTATCGATGAAACAGGCAAGGTAAAGGATTTTGCCATGAACGATAAGTGTGCTGCCGGTACAGGACGGTTTTTAGAAGTAATGGCACGTGCGCTGGAGGTTGATCTGGATGAGTTTGGAGAACTATCGCTCAAGGCAGATAATCCATCAAAGATAAGCAGCTTATGTACGGTATTTGCCGAATCGGAAGTAATTTCACTTATTGCAAAAGGCGAATCGCGTGATAACATTATTGCTGGTATTCACCAGTCAATTGCATCGCGTGTAATGGCAATGGCATCGCGTGTGGGGGTAGTGAGTCCTGTTATGATGACTGGTGGTGTGGCAAAAAATATTGGCGTTGTCAATGCAATTGAAAAGTTACTGAATTCCCCGGTAAAAGTTTCAAAAGATGCCCAGGTTATTGGTGCACTTGGTGCGGCTATACTGGCTGCTGAAAATTAGTTATTTCTTTTTGCTGGTAAAAAGCCTTTCCCAGTATTCAATCTCTTTTTGACTCAGGTTAGGATTTTCTTCTTTTTCAGGTATTTGAGCAAGGGTGAAATCTTCAATGGTTTGATTAACAAACAGAGCAAAGTCTTCGCTTTTCATAGTTTTTGTTTTAAAACGGCTCACATACTCTACTATGTCTTTGTCGCTGGTTACAACTGTTGTGTTGCGTGGCTGTAAGTCTTTGCGTATAAATTCTTTTATTAAAAAGTCAGCAGAATAGTGCAGGGAATAGTACACATCAATAGTATATACTTTTTCGCTTGAGATGGGTATGTCACTGGTTTTTTGTCCGTCAAAAACAATGCGTATTGTTTTGCGTGTTAGTTTGGCAAACATCTTTAATAAATCTAAAAGCTCACGGCGGGCTTCCATGAGATTA
>Ga0116161_1003868_pt1 | contig 13055 bp, 15 predicted proteins | sample AD_JPNAS3_MetaG_FD_89877 | JGI IMG/M metagenome (GOLD analysis project Ga0116161, IMG submission 89877) | Active sludge microbial communities of municipal wastewater-treating anaerobic digesters from Japan - AD_JPNAS3_MetaG | ecosystem: Engineered > Bioreactor > Anaerobic > Digestate | place... | reverse complement strand
TAACTTATTTGGTTTTGGTAAGGGATTTGAAACATTATCCTTAATGTTAAAAGATTTAACAGACTGGATGCAAGAAGCTGTCCCAACAGCACCAAACCTTTCAGCATTAGTTCTTGGTTTAGGATCATTACAATATGTTAAAGATATTATAAATTTCTTCAAACCATATAGAGCAAGATTCGTCTTAATGACGACAATGTATATTATTAATGAACCTCTTTTAGATTGTATTATAATTGAAGATGAACCAAATCTTGAGGCTATTCAAGAAACAATTATAGATTTTGATACAGCTGATAGTGCTCCAGGATTCCTTGAAGGATTTTTATCAGAAGGAGTTCCTATTCAAAGCAATCCAGCAATTGGTGAAAAAAGAATTTATAATATTTATGTTGATTCAACTGGATCTTTAAGATGTGTTATGGATGATGCAACATCAGTAATTGAAACACAAATTTATAGCGATCCTCCAATTGGATGTTATAGAGTTGCAAATATGTATTTAGAAGATTATGATGCTTCAGGTCAAATACCATACGGAATGTATAATATAGTTAGAAAAATATTTGCTGAGTATTATGATACACCAGAAACTGTAACCGGAATAGCAACACCAATATATAGTAGACCACCTTCAGAAACACAATTTTTTGCTATTTATAATTTACATATTGATAGTCTAGATCAACTGGTTATTACATATGAAGAAGAACAACATTTCTTATATGATTGGCCAGATATAGATACTACAGCAAGAGTATATTATTCTAGAGAATTAATGGATTGTGGATCGTGGTTTGATATTGGTGCCTCATGCGACTTTGATCCAGATCCTTTAAGAGAAATTGTGCATGAAGAACATGATTATTATAATGCTCACAGATACAATCCATCAGACAAACCATATGTAGAAGATGTATATAGTGAGTATATTTTTGAGAGTGGTGAAATAATATATGCTGGTCAAAGTGGTGGATTTATTAATTTTGATGTTGGTTGGATATTCGATTCACCATTTAATAATGACTTCTGTACCATTACTGTAATAGACTCTCCGTAAAAGTATCCCTCGATACAATCTTTTTCTTAAATGTTTGTAACCCTCTTTTTCATTATCTTTCAGAGAAGGAAACCTTTTTTACATATAGAACATATATAAAATACATTATCTCTTAGATTGGAGGTTCTGATTAAATGGCTAAAGAATCTAAATATGCGTACTTAGAAGATTTTATTTTAGAGGAGGTAAAAAACGGAACCAGAACTAGAGTAATTTATGGACTTTGTCGAGACAAGGGTTATGAAGGAACTGATAGACAATTTCAAAAGGTATTGTATAACTTAAAAAAGAAACATTGTATTGAACAAGTTGAGTATGGAAATGGAGAAAGAGATAGGGATGTATTTTTAGAAATTTTATCAAAGAGAAAAATTGTAGATTTATCTGAGATGTGTAATATTTTTAATTGTACTCCTTTAGAGATACAAAGAAAATATATTAACCATTTTAGAAATCTAGGATATGAAATTTCAACAGATAACCACAGAGTTTTTCTAAGTAAAGACCACATCTTTGAACCAGAACCTATTAAAAGATTAGAACTAAAAGAAATTGATTTTGGTATTGCATCAGATCTTCATTTTGGTTCTAAATCTGTCCAAATCACAGCACTCAATGAATTTTGTGTAACATGCAAACAACTCGGAATAAAATATATATTCGTTCCTGGTGATGTTGTTGCTGGACTAAAGGTTTATCCTGGACAGGAATATGATTTGTATGCACATTCAGCAGAAGAACAAGCTGAATCAGTATTGGCAAATCTTCCTACTGGATTTACTTGGTTCATTATGGGTGGAAATCATGATTATGCATTCATGAAAAATGGTGGTCATAATATCATTAATGCAATTGCAGCACAAAGAGATGATATTGTAGCTTGTGGTTTTGATATGGCAGATGTTGAAATTATGCAAAACGTGCATTTAAGAATGTGGCACCCAAAAGGTGGAATTCCCTATGCTCTTTCATATAGATTACAAAAGGGAATGGAACAAATTGCACAACAGGAACTTAAGCATATATCAAACGGGTCAAAAGAAAAACCATCAATTAAATTTGTTGCTGCAGGACATCTTCACACAAGTTTCTATGGTAGATTTGGTGATATTACTGGTTTCCAATCTGGAGCATTTGAAGGAACAACTAACTATCTAAAGAGGCTGGGCTTGAACCCGTCCATCGGAGGATGGACATATAAGTGTTGGATTGATAAGAATGGTTTTGTTGGACATAATCCGTTCTTCTGGGAATTCAAAGAAATTGAAGATGACTATAAGAATTATAACCATTCATTCTGTACAGAGAACAAATGTAAAGGTCCACTATTTGAATAAATAGAAGTCTGCGTGTAGCTCAGCCTGGTAGAGTGCAAGATTTGGGATCTTGAAGCCGTTGGTTCGATTCCAACCACGCAGACCAATGGGGATAACTAAATGCCTATTGAGGACAGAACAAAACATATAATAAAATGTCCTACTTGTAAAAGATCAATGGGCGTTAAAAAGAAAAGTAAAATAAACCAAAGAAAATATAAGTTTGTTTGTATATTGTGTAGTACCAGTTTTACGTTATGTCTTGAAGAAGGATTTGAAGTCTGTAAAGAATGTAAAGGATCTGGAATTCTTGATCTTGGAACTAGTCAAACATTTATAATGATATGTAATAAATGTAATGGTTTTGGTTGTTTGGATTGGATTGAAAGAATAACAGGACCTCCAAAGTATGAGGCATTCACAACACAAGGAACTATTTTTTGGATAGATAGAAAGAGGTGGTAAAATGAAACTGTTATATTCAAAAAAGAAAATTTCAGAAAGAGTAAGAGATCTGGGTAAAAAAATTACAGAAGATTATAAGGGAAATGACATTATTGTTGTTCCGGTTCTAAAGGGATCTCTTTTATTTGCGGCAGATTTAATAAGGGAGATTCAACTTCCTATTAGAATGGATTTTATAAGAATTGTTAGTTATGATGGAACTGAATCAACAGGAAAAGTTGAGTTCCATTACGCTGGCGATTTAGATTGGACGGGAAAACATGTTTTGATAATTGAAGATATTGTTGATACTGGGTTGACACTATCTGTTCTAAAACAATATTTACAATTAACAAAAAATGTTAAATCAATAAAAACTTGTACATTAATAAATAAGTATCCAAGAAGAAAAGTTAAAATAGAACCTGATTACTACGGGTTTACTTTAAAAGAAAATCATTTCGTTGTTGGATATGGTTTAGATGATAATGAATTTGATAGAAACCTTGACGAGATTTACTATATATAAAAAACATTCTATATATATTAATAGTAAATTGAATAACAAGGAGGAACTATTTTTTTATGGGTATTTCACCAGATCTGGCAGATTATTTAGTCAAGAATATTCAAGAAATTTCTTTTATTAGACAAGGATCAAAAGAGAAAGTTTTACAGTTATCAATATCAAGAGCAGATGCTCTGAAAAACGAAAAGGTTTCAAATTTTCTTACTGAAATGCATTCCTGGTTTACAATGAATGCATCTGGATATGTTTCCGCATCACTAGAAACTGACAAGTATAGTAATATTTTTCCATATCAATTTTATGGTTCAGTTAACTTTGATGGTGCTGATCCTACGAACCAGTTTTATGTATTTCAATTTACATATACACCAAAAATTATAAATACAACAGTTAAAGTTGAAAGGAAAACGTTATGGAAGAAGATAAGAAGCATGATTTCTGGGATAAACCAGCGGACTTAAGTGAATTTACAACAGAAGAAATTAAAGTCAGATATGCTCTTTATATTCTTATAATAGAGCATGGATATTTACCAAAAATGGATTATGTTAATCAGTATGCATCTGAGCACTCAATGGAGTACCTTCAAAATAAGATAGCAAATCTTAAGAATGGAAAAACTCCAATTGAAATGATACAAAAACTTTTAGATTCTCTTAGTAATCAGATTCAATAGGAGACTAGTATGATTTTACTTATTGGTTTTGTAGTATTTGTTTTATCTTATTTAATTTTAGTTACATCTCCTTTGTTTGATTCAAACATTTTACTAAACTCGATAAGATCCGCAGTATTAGCACTCTTCAGTATGCTTCTCTATAAAATCACAAGACACATCTAATCGGAGGAATACTCTAATTGGTAAGAGGCCAGTCTTGAAAACTGGTGATCGCTTACGCGGTTTGGGGGTTCAAGTCCCTCTTCCTCCGCCAATCAGCTCCCATAGACTAATGGTTAGGTCGCCAGACTTTCAATCTGGAAATCGTGGGTTCAACTCCCCGTGGGAGCACCAATAGGGTTGTAGCTCAATTGGACAGAGCATCGGACTTCTAATCCGAGGGTTGAGAGTTCGAGTCTCTCCAGCCCTGCCATATGAAAGGAAAACTATATGTATATTTGTAAATGTGGTAGAAATTTTACTACTCCACAAGGTTTAGGAAAACATAAAACATTCTGCGGAAAAAATAAAATTTCATTAGATAACGGTTACGAGTATTTTATAGATAAAGATGGGAAAGTAAAATATATTCATATAATGGTAATGGAAGAAGAACTTGGAAGAAAATTACTTCCTGGAGAGATTGTTCATCATAAAGATGAGAATAAAAGAAATAATGATAAAAATAATTTAGAGTTAACTTGTCCAAAAGATCATGGAAAACATCATATTAAAGTTCTTTCAGATTCTCAAAAGAAAGAAAGGTTTAGGAAAATTGCAGATTCTAGAGAAAGAAATAATAATACAGTGAGAGGAACAAAAATAAAGATCTCAAAGTTAAACGAAGATAAAGTTAGAATTATTAGACTTAGATTATCATCTGGAGAACAAGTTAAAAGTATAGCAAAAGATTTTGGTGTAAATGAATCTACTATAAGAGGAATTAGAGATAAAGTTCTTTGGAAACATATTCTGGAGAGTTGACCGATTGGTAAGGTACCAGATTGCTAATCTGAGGTTGGCGATAGCCAAACTGGTTCAATTCCAGTACTCTCCGCCAGAAACAAAAAAAAAGAGATCCAAAAAAGAAACACGGATCTCTTTTTTTTTGTCAACTTTTCAAAATTCTTTCAAGATTGTGTTTCTCCCGGATTTCAATCTTGCTTCTTTCCAGTTCTACAATAAGCATTTTCACTTTTTCTGGTGATGGTTCAGGTAAATAATGTCCCTTACTATCAGCACCAATATTTACGAAATCTGGTTTAATTATTTGAAGTTGCTCAGTAAACAGATCAAAATCAAAATCTATGATTGGTTCAATTGTTATGAACCTTTGAATTTGTTTACTAATAGCTGCCATTGCTGCAAATCTTAGAGATGGATCTGGAGCAAATCCAATACCAGGAATTGATCTGTTGGTTTCAATTGTTGCTCCAAGTATATATCTTGGAGGATATAAATACGAAGGGGTCTTTAAATATCTGACTGGGTTTTTAGTTTGAAATATATATGTATTATCTGGATACTTTTTACAATGCTCTAGAACACGTTCAATTATATGATCCGGAACACCATATGAAAACAAATCATTTAGATGCTCAATAAAAATTGTCCTTCCTGTTCCAAAATCTGTATCCATTTCTCCTTCCAGAAGTCGAATCTTTCCTGTAAATCTTGAATCTCTCCCTTTAGTTGGATGATCTACATAACAATATGAGCATTTATGTGAACATTCTCCTCCGAGAGCTGCATGCATATGAGTAACCCATGGATACATGTTACCTTTTGATCTTCTTAGTCCCACAATTTTTATCCTTTCTAAAAAAAATATAAATGTATTATATGGTGGATGGGTAGGGTTGCTACCAGGAACCTCGGTACATTAGACACTTGAGCTAGCATGAAGTGCCCTCCTACATACTCCAATCTTCAATTGAAGTTGTACCAAAATTATAAAGCAACCCTACCCTCTCACGCACCCTGCTGACCTCGACCGATTTTATTTCTTGGCATCATATCCGAAGGTGTTAATGAGAAAGATGCAATTGTCATGGAGCTGCCCATCCCTAACACCACTCCAAAACAACCGCCACTGCTGAGATGCAAACTTCACATCTCCACAGATCTTGATCCACTGATACCATATTTCCCTTTTATTGATCTCACTCATTATCCTCTCCTTGATGTTTTAGTTGGGGGTGGGGAATCGGGGACTTGACCTTATCCCGGATTCCCCACCGCATAGTAAGGTGATACATGAAACAAATTCTTAAAACAAATCTCATAGCTTCACTTATTTATATATATAGTTATGGTTTGTTTCTATGAGAAGTTTTTATTTTTTCTTAGAACATATAATAAAATGGTATTGTGAAATGATTACATATAAACACTCTAATGAAACTAAAAAGAAGATATCTATCTCGAATAGAGGAAAGAAACACAAAAAATATATAAAAACTTTGACTCATAGAAATAACTTATCTAAGAGTTTAACAGGAAGAAAATTCACAAAAGAACATAAAATAAACTTATCTAAAGCAAGAAGAAATAGAATTATATCAGAAGAAACTAAATTAAAAACATCATTTGCAGTTAAAAAAATATGGAGTAATTTAGAATATAGAGATAAAACTATAAAATCAATTCTTAAGGGACTTGATATTAAACCAAATCGTCCAGAAAAGATTTTACTTTCTTTACTTGATAATATAAAACCTGGTTTGTGGAAATATGTTGGAAATGGAGAAGTAATAATAAATGGAAGAAATCCAGATTTTATTAATGAAAAAGAGAATAAAATAATAGAACTTTTTGGTGATTATTGGCACTCAGAAAAAGTAACAGGAAAAAGTGAAGAAGAACATTGTTTAGAAAGAAAGAAAATATTTGATAAATATGATGTTTTAATTATCTGGGAAAAGGAGGTGACTAAAGGAGATAAAAATCTATTGGTGAAAAAAATTTTACTTTTTTAAAATTCATCTGACTTAAAAAAATTTGAGGTTTTAGTCAGAAACCTGTAGGAGGATTGAAAAATGACTTATAAAGAAAGATTCGTCGCAGTCGTAAAGAGTAATGGTAAGATTTTGAGAGAACATGATGGTGTTGTTACTCTCCCATTCCAATCAGAATATTCTATTCTGATGAAAAATCTCGAGTCCAGAAAAGCAGAAGTAAGAATCACAATTGATGGCCAAGATGTTCTCAACGGTAGTACGTTATTAGTCATGCCTAACTCCACATTCGAACTTGAAGGGTTCCTGCATGGTTATAGGACGACTAATAAATTCAAGTTTATCCAAAAGACGAAAGAAGTAATTGAACACCGTGGGGACAAAATTGACGATGGTATGGTTAGAGTTGAGTTCACTTACGAAAAAGCAAAACCAGAAAAGAAACAAATAATTCATGAGAATATCTACTATTGTAGTTATTGTTATTCATATCCATGTATTTGCCATAGGTGGAGACGTGGTCGTAGGTGGTATGATACAGTTTCTTGGTACTATGATTCAAATTCTGCACTTCGATCTTCTTCACCAAACTTTACTGTTGGTAAGGGAATGACCACAACTGATTCTGATGGACCAGCTGTTTATAATTGTTCTCTTACATCTAATATTGGTGAGCAACAAACTGGATTTTCTGAATCAGTTAATTTTATGCAACCAACATTTGAACCATTACAAGATGAAGGGATTACTGTAAAAGGTTCAGAATCGAACCAAAAATTTGTTGCTGGTCATATTGGTGAACTAGAAGAAAACTCAAATGTTATTATTATTAAGTTGAGGGGAACAGATTCGGGTGGAGAAGAAGTTAAGAAACCCATTACTGTAAATACAAAATTGTATTGTGAAACTTGTGGTAAGCAGTCTAAATCTAGTGCAAAATTCTGCAGTGGTTGTGGAACTGCGTTATTTTAATGAAAAAATGAGGGGATACTTTTTTTGTATCCCCTCATTTCTGTTTTGTTTATCTTTTCCCACCTTTGTACCATTCAGTTATCATTGGTACAGAAATCCCCATCACTTTTGATAAAGCAATAAAAACTATTTTTCTCTCATCCTCGCGGATTGCATCTTCATCTACTAGAGTTCGATTCTCAAAAGTCATTTTTTGAGATGCATTCTTGAATGTTTCATTCTGTAGAGAAAGAATCTTGACTTGAGATTCTAAATCTGTAAATGCATTCTTTATAATACTTAAAAGAGATCCTACAGATAACATTGTTCGTGTTTCTTGTAAGGGTGTAACTTCTTCATTTTTTTCTATTCCAGTTCTAGAAAAGAAAATATGACTCCCTTCTTTTTCAGAAACAAGATATCCCTTCGTTTCAAGCCGTCGTGCTGCACTTGAAACTGTATTTCGATGATAACCAAGAAGCTGAGAAAGTTTCCCGACTGATATTTTTCTTTCTTTTCTCTTTTCAATAAGACTCAAAATTTCAGATTCTATTGTTGTAAGTTCATTTTTTGGTTCCAACATCTTGTTGAAAAATTTTTTCTTTTCTTCTGGTCCCGGGTCTGGTGGTGGAAGTTTCTCATTTACTTTTGGACCATATGTTTCAGGATTAGAACAAATCTGGTTTATTAACCCCCTGTCACATAAGTTTCTCATTCTGTCTCTTACTGTATTATGGTGCATTCTACACTTCTTTGCTAATCCATAAACTGAAGAGTCACCTGTTTCGTTTAGTTTTTTAAGAAAAAAATCATCTGTGTACTTTTGCATTTTTTGTCTCCTTTTCAAAAGATAAATTCCTTCTCTTTGTAATTAATATATATAGATTTTCTCTACTCATCTGTATATAAATTGAGAACATATTATAAATGTTCATCATTATACGGTGCACTAAAAGGATACTTAGGAGAATATAAATGGAAAAAGAAAGAGATCTTCTAATTAAAATAGAAGACAGGTATCGTGAATGTATGAGAGATTCTATTGGAAATAGAGCAGAAAAAAAGAAAATTACTCCTAATGGTTTTGTTGAAATATATGAGATAGATGACTTTGGTGGGAAAAAACTTGTTGGAAGAAGTAATCTTGTAGTATACTTAGGGAGAGAATGGTTAGCGACCAGAATCTTCAATACTGTCAATCCAGCAGTAGATCCCCAACCAGGTGAATGGATTTGTTGGTTTGGACTTGGAACTGGTGGTGCTCTTCCAGGAGATCCATTTAATCCAATACCTCCAACAAATTTAGATACTGATCTAGATACACCAGTAGGGATAAATGCTACTGATTCTACTTGTGGTGATTATCATGATGGTTTTTATTTTAAACATCCATTAGATGGTGTTTCATTTGAACAGGATTCAGAAAATGACGATAAATACTTAATTATTAGAGTAGAAGTAACAATTAGTAATGATGATGCAAATGGAAACAATTTAAGTGAAGCAGGATTATTTACTGCAGCAAGTTCATCAGGGGGATACGCTGGTCCGTTCCATATGTATGCTAGAACCACATTCCCCACAATTACAAAATCAGTAACAAGACAGCTATTATTTGTTTGGTATATTTACGTATAAGAGAAAGGATATAAGAAATAGAAGAATTAAGACAAATAGACAACAAACAAAAATTTAGGGAGAAACAAAGATGGCGAATATATCACCTGGTGTATATACTAAAATTATAGACTTATCTGCATATGTTGCAGCTGTACCAGGAACAATTGCCTTTATTGCTGGTCTTACAGCAAAGGGTGAAGATAATGTTATGAAATTTGTTGGATCTCGTGGTGAGTTTATTGGAGAATTTGGTGATCCTAATATTACAGATTACGGAAAAAATTATGGTCAGGGACCTTATTTAGCTTATAACTATCTTGGTGAAAGTGGTTCATTATACTGGATGAGAGTTCTTCCAGATGATGCTACATATGCTAACTTCAGAATTGATGGAACTCTTTCTGATACAGATTCTTCAGCTGGAATTCAGATTACATATCTTAGTGGTGTAAATAGTAAAGCTGAGATTAAAACTAATCTTGAAGCTCCTGATGCAACTACGTTCCCACTCTGTGTTTTCTATCCAATTGGGAGGGGTGAATATTATAATGGAATTTCTCTTAGACTAACACCACATTCAAACCCAACATTAAATGGTGTTTATGTCTTGGATATTTATGAAAAACAGAGTGATAATCAGGATGTAATTATTGAGTCTTTTGAAATTTCATTTGATCCAAATGCTCTTGATCTAGCTGGAGATTCTCTTTGGGTTGAATATGTACTACAAACATACTCTACTGTTTTAAGATGTGAGATGCTAAAAGCTGATGGAAACTATGCTCCAGGATATGATCTACTTGTAAAAGTTTATGATAAAGATATTGGTACTGTTTCTGTAGATGAAGTTGGTGGTTCAATTACAGATAATAAACAGAATTTCTCTGACTGGCAGACTAGTCCAGAAGCCGGAAATGCAACTTATATGGTAGTTGCAAAAGATGGTAGAGGAAATAGTCTGTATGGTTGGTTAGGTGCTGCAACTGGAACTACATTCAGTTCTGTTAATGTTTTCAATGGTAGAGATCTAGATACTGCTTCAAGAGGATGGGTTGGTGATCTTACAGCTTTTGATTCTGCATCAACTATTACATATCAAATTAAGAAAGCAAATACATCAATTTCTGATACATTTGTTAGTAATGAAGGTGCTCCATTGAAACTTGGTTCTGATGGATCACTAAAGAATTCTTCTGGTGATTTGGATACAGCAGTTGCTACAGAAATTCTTGCAAATGCTTATGCTGGAACAGTTGATGATAATGTTCTTGATACCGAACTTTATTACTTCAGTGTTGTATTTGATGCTGGTTATCCAACAGATGTTAAAACTCAGATTGTAAACCTGGCTACTACTCGTAGAGATTGTGTTGCTATTCTTGATAATGGTGACAATGCTACATTTAATGCTTCTATTGATAAGAGAGTTCAGACACATAAATTCAATACTTACTATGCTGCTCTTTATGAAGAGTTCAATAAAGTTTATGATATCTTTACTGGACAAGATGTTTGGTTCTCACCACTATATCACATTGCTTATCTGTTACCAAGAAATGACAGTGTAGCAGAAGTTTGGTGGGCAATTGCTGGTTATGAAAGAGGGGCAATTCAATCAATTAAAGAATTGAGATTCAATCCAAAACTATCTCAGAGAGACCAGATGTATCTTAAGCAGTTGAACCCAGTTGTTAAGTTCTCAGATGGTTATGTAGTTTGGGGAAATCTTACTACACAAGCAAGAGCAACAGCATTACAGGATCTTAATATTGTAAGACTTGTTCTATATGCTAAGAAAGCTCTTGAAACATTCTGTAGATATTATATCTTTACTATGAATGATGGACTTACTTGGAGTTCAGTACAAAATGGAGTAATTGAATTCCTTGAAGATCTCAAGAGTAGGAGAGGTCTTGATAGTTATACAGTAGAAGTAGGTGCTACAGAATATGAGAAGAAGAGAAAGACTTTCCATGTCAATATTACTCTAAAACCAACTAGAGTTGTGGAAAAGATCGAACTCAACTTCTTTATTCAATAACCGCTCAGGCAGCCTTCTTGTTGTACCTGGAGGGGAGTAGGGCTAGCTACTCCCCTCATTTTTTCGTCGACAAAAAAAATAGTCGGTCAAAAAAATGGGTCACCTGATGAAGATTGGTAACCCACTTTTGAGAAGGAGAGAGATGAGGACTGGATATTGGTGACAGCAGAGTACTCAGTATTTATACTAAGATTTTAGACGGGGGTATTTATAACCCACTAGAAGCTGTCACCAATATTCATCTCTAAGAAGGATTACTTTTCGTTTTTCGTTTTGATGGCATCTTTGCGGTCGATGATCACAACACCATTCACCACATGATACTTACTCATCTTTAAACCTCCTTGCCGTTAAGGTTTCTGAGTTGTTTGGTTACTTGCTTCCAACCTACTTCTGCGCATGAACTGTAGGAGTCACATGAATCCAACCAGCCTTGCTGTCAAACCCGACGAGAACCCAATGATACTTCTTCTCTGGATTCTTCATACTGAGAATGGTAACGATGGTTCCTCGTTTGAGAGTTGTGATGGGTTTGGTGTCGAAGTTTGCTGTCGAGAAGACTTTGGTATCAGCTTCGATGAGTGCTGCCTGTCCCACAAACATCCCAGTCTCATACCTGGTGTCTGCCCGAACTGTTGAAATGTTGATTGCCAGGATGACGAACACTGCTGCTGCGAGAATCAAAACCTTTTTCATATTTATCTCCTTGCCTAGAGATTTACTTCGCTCTGTAGATTGATGGAAGCTTGTAATCCTGAACTGCCATGATGTGAAGGCAGGGAAGTTTCCTTCCGATAACCCGACTGTTCAGGCAGGTGCACTTGAATCCACCAAACTGGTTCTTGGTTACTATATCTGTTCCAACTTGCCATGAGAATGCACTGATCATTGTAACCTTCATGTCCTCATGGATCTTCTTGATTTCGTTGAACTCTTCCTGTGTTAGAATTCCCATTTCCTTCTCCTTGCCTAGAAGATTTTGCTGATGATAACGATTGCTCCAATAATTACAACCCATAGAATACCAGTCAGGATAAAGGGATACTTTGCCGACCCGGTTCGTTTCTCATCTCTTTCCTGATGGATAGATTCACGGATTCTTTTTTTGTAACTTTCCATCAACCTCCCACCATTGAATTGAATAACATTACTTCTCATATCTTCTCTCCTTGCCTTTTGATTTCGAACTATATATATTTTTTGAGATATAATATTATTATATCTCTTCGTTTTTCATCTAAAATAACCAGAACTTATACCAATTACTTTTCTTGTTATTTATTAGATATTAATATATATAGAATTCGTATCTATAATTGATTAAAAATTGACAAAAAAAAAGGGTGCATGAAAAAGGAGACTATCCAATTTCCGCACCCTTTTCACATAGGAGGGCACCTATGTTGGAGTATTACTTCAGATAGAGATCTACTCTACGATCCGTATCCAACCAGGTTTTGGCTGCATATTTCTTACCCT
>Ga0116161_1003867_pt1 | contig 13069 bp, 9 predicted proteins | sample AD_JPNAS3_MetaG_FD_89877 | JGI IMG/M metagenome (GOLD analysis project Ga0116161, IMG submission 89877) | Active sludge microbial communities of municipal wastewater-treating anaerobic digesters from Japan - AD_JPNAS3_MetaG | ecosystem: Engineered > Bioreactor > Anaerobic > Digestate | place... | reverse complement strand
CTGCATATCGCTACTGTTATCGCCACCCAGTTGCCCTGGGATAAGCTGTGATACGATCCTGGCAGGTACCCGGTGATAAGCGAGGATGCCTTCCCTGAGGTCTTTCTTAAGCCCCAGGAAGCCGCCTTCCCGGTCTTGTTGTCTGAGCGGTTCAAGGCGTATCTTAACATCACGGCTCTCACTCTCGATAAGCACTGTGGAGTGGCTCTTGGCATTGCCTTTGACCTCAGTGAGTGCCTTCTCGATCTCGGTATAGGCATCGGTCAGCACTTCGTTGCCCTGTTCGTCAGTGACTGTGCCGTCACGTAACGTACCGCCTTCCACGATCACGAAATAGTCGATCATCAGGCCGTTCTTGAAGTTGTTGTAGTCGAAGGTCTTGATCTCACCCAAGATCTCGATGTTGATGGCTATGGGCAGGCAAGCCAGTCCCCAGGCGTTTGATCTATGGGTGGACTTCTTTACGTGGATGATGTCCTCGTAAGCGAAGTCCTTCTTCTGGTTATTCTTGACCTGGATGTAGTTGGGCTTGAAGAAGCCGAATTCGTCATAGTTTTCCACGATCTGCACTTCACTGGGCAGCATCCTCTCCAGACCCATCCACTGGCCTTGGGCGTTCCGCATCTTGATCAGGAAGCCGTTACCACAGGCGAGATAGAACTTCATCAGCTCTGCCAGGATAGTAGTCTGGTCTTCACAGGCAGGGAACTCAGCCGCTTCCATCCAAGCCTTAACCTGGCTGTTCTTACACTCGAACTGCATGATGGTTGCCATAGTCAGGGCATCGATACAGCCGGAGTGGTACTCATCGGTATCCAGGAGATTGAGCAGGTTACTCATCGAATATGGCTGAGAGACCACCTTCTTGCTCTCGGCTGCCTTGGAGATAAGCTGTTTGCCCAATCTCTGGCACTTGGATAGGTCAATGGCTTCCGGTTTGTACTTGCTCTCGATCAGATCAGACACCGAGCTGATAGCCAGGTTATATCCACCCAACCGCATCACTCTCACGAAGAGGCTCCGTTGCCGACCTTCAGCAGGTCTATCTTGGCTATTCTGACCAGGCGGGAGCCATCAATGCGGCTGGTATAGTACTCAATACTGGGCAAGTCCCGGTTCATCAGCTTGAGGTAGAAACTCCGGAACTTCTCTTTTAGTTGGTAAAGATCGGAATCAGGATCATCCACGTTATGGGCATTGACGACCAGGAAGACTGTCCAGGCTATGTCCGTACTTACGAACTGACGAGAAGTACCGTTCCTGCCTGTCTCTGAGTCCAAGATCACGATAGCACAGGGTAACTGCTTGGGAATGGCATCCTTGTTGAACTGGATGGTTGGAATGTCACAGAACTTGAGCGCATCTTCTATCCGCTTCCGTTCTGCCATGAATCTCTGATATGCTGTCATAGACTTACCTCGATGGAGTTGAGTTGCTGATATATCCACTGCTCCCGGTTAGCGATAACCTGAGCAAATACATTACGAGCCGCAATGCCTTCCCGTTTGATCTTGGCTTGGATCATGTGAGCTATCTGATCCACAGTGAGCAGCTTCCCACTCTTCTTATCAGTCCACGAGAGCCCCTTCCGCTCTACCCATGACTTCAGAGGTGCGATCGGAGTCCAGGAAGGCACTTTACCACCTAAGACAAAAGGCTCATGGCGTACGTTGGAGCCCACTCTCAGTGTCATACCGGAGTCATCGGTTTCCACTACGTAACCCGTGTTTCCGTAGAAATCGCCTTTATCGTAGATCTGCTGAGTGAGAATCTCCTTGCGGGAGTCGGCATCGATAACACTCCCGATCAGATGTAAACGACTCTCAAGAGCCGCATAGATCGCTCTGTATATCTCGACCATCAACTCTTCCGGACTCATGAAATCACTCTGCGGCATCAGATCACCCCGGCTCTCAGCACTTTAGGGAGTCTCGGTTTCAACTCTGTGAGTCGCTCCATGCCACTTTGATTGAGATAGTTCCGCAGCAGAGTGAGTGCCCTCAGCTCAAGTTTGGCTTTGAATGCGTCTATTTCGCTCCCTGTGAGCAGTTCGGTGGCTGACTGGTCTAATCCTACTGTCTTGACTATTCCTTCGCCCAGGGTCTTCAAATTGAGGAACTCGCAGGTGCTCTGCAGCATCAGGAAACAGAACCCAAAACGAAAAGAGATCAGGAAGGGATCATCATCGGAGTAGTCGATACATGTAGCATCCTGGTAATAGTTTTCCAAAACAAGGCTTCGGATCGTCTCTAGGACAAGCCCTCTATGCTCTTTGAAGATGATGTTATCAGCCATCTCCTTGGGCAGGTTAAGCACTGCCAGAACATCTGAAGTCTCGACTGGAATGGGTATCACTTACCCTTCCTCATCAGCTCGGAAAGCTCAATCGCTCTGCGACCGACCTGCTTTGCCCAACGGGACACAAGCATGTTATTGGCAGCCCGTTCCCAGTCTCCGGCCTTCACGAAAGCCAGCGTATTCTTGAAGCCAAGCAGACCATTGATCCCCAGATTGAAACACATGTTCAGAAGCACCGACTTGCGGACTTCATCAAGACCATTGTAGATATCAGGTATCTTTGCCTGAAGCTGCTTCTCGCAGTTCATGATATCATTGATTAGCATGACGTAAGCTTCGGATTGGGATATCCCGCAATCATCGAGATTGCGACCGATACCTATAGTCAGTTTACCTGCAGTACAGCGATAAGGCTTCAGCCGCAGACCTTCATGTCTGATAAGCTGTTCCTTGATTCTATCCATCAGTTTCGCTTCCATTTATGCTCCTTGAACTTACTGGATCATCGATCCGGAGCAATGAAAGCAGCCCCCTGTATTCTCACAAATAAGGATGCATAAGGATGCGACAGATTTTGGCATTGACAGATATGCCGTTTGTATATAGTTGGGGAAGGGTGGGTTTTATCCATAATCTACTATTGCAACGAGCGTGTTTCGTGGTGACATTTAGGATGTTATGGTAAAACAAAAGCATCGTTTTGGCGAGATTTGCCTCCATCCAGTATAATAGGAATAACGAAGAATGCATAGATGGATTGAACATGTTGCAAGATCATAGTGACGAAGACTACATACGATCATTGGATATTGATACTGCCAAAATTGCAGCCATCAGACACACTGAAGGTCCTCTCTTAATAATTGCCGGTCCTGGGTCTGGCAAAACCAAGACTTTGGTGGAGAAAGTGGTATATCTTCTTGTTTTTAAGGATGTTAAACCTGAGAATATCATGGTATCCACTTTCACGGAAAAGGCAGCAAGGGAACTCATTTCACGAATATCAGATCGACTTATACAGCTTGGAAACACAACAAACGTAAATGATCTTAATATTGGCACATTACACTCTATCTTTTTAAGCTTACTTGAAGATAATAGGGAACACACCACTCTTAACAAAAACTACCGCATCTTGGACAGTTTTGATCTTCAGTATCTTATCTACAAGCATATCCGTCTATTCGATGAGATTGATCCACACGAAAGGTTGATCAAGCACAAGTTCAACGGCTGGGCTAAAGCAGAACTTGTAATCAAGCATGTAAGTAAAATCGGTGAAGAGGGCATTTCATTAGCACAGTTAAAAGCTTCTCAGGTCGATGAGCTGATGATAATGGCTGAATTCTATCAGGTTTACCGGAACCTGCTTACATCCCAAAATGCTCTTGATTTCACATACATTCAAACAGCCTTTCTTGAATTGATGGAGAACAATGTTTCTGTTGCACAAACACTAAGCGAACAATTTCAATACATCCTGATAGATGAGTATCAGGACACCAACACAATTCAAGAGAAAATACTGTTCAAACTTTTATCACCAAAGAAGCAGAACATCTGTGTTGTAGGAGATGATGACCAAGGTTTATATCGGTTCAGAGGTGCAACAATAAGAAACATTCTGACTTTCCCAAGCCATTTCCCGGCAAGAAAATGCAAGATAATTCGGCTCGAGACAAACTATCGATCACATCCAGAGATAATCAGATTTTATAACAGATGGATTGAGCAAACTGTTGACTTTGAGTGGGGTCAGTTCCGATTCTCCAAAACCATAAAGCCACCTCGAGAAAAGAAGTTCCAAAAACATCCAGCAGTTCTCAAGATATCTGACACTGACAACAAGGATCAATGGGAAGCACGAGTTCATGAGTTTGTTTCATTTTGTGAGAGCGAAGGTGTAATATCGGACTTTAATCAGATCTGTTTTCTCTTTCGGTCAGTAAAAAGTGATAGGGTTACATCTCTAATTAACTCGCTCACAAAGAAGGGTATCAGCGTATTTGCTCCACGATCTGATATGTTCTTTACACGGGATGAGGTTCTAATATCTATCGGATTGCTACTGCTTGTATTCAGGTCTATAGATAGTATCTTGCTTGATGGCAAAGTTAATGATGCTGATTTATATGACTATTATGGGATGTGTCGTGAAAAAGTAGCGAAGATCATCCGTAGCGATGTTTCGAAACATGAGGAGCTTAAGAAATGGTTGAGACGGACATCTGACATCTTTAATCCCATCAAAACCAGAACAAACCTGAGATTATCATCCATTCTATACGAATGCTTTCAGTTTAGTATTTTATCCGATTATCTGGATGTTGATCTTAGTGGAAGTGCATATCAACAACGAGCTGCTTTTAACCTAGCACTTCTAACACATATTATCACTAAATTCGAGGCAAATGAACGCATTTCTGGATTAAGCCCATCCAATCTTCAAAGTGTCTTGGTTTCATTTTTTGGGTATTTCCTTCGATTCTTAAAAGAGGGAGGTCTAGAAGAGTATGAGGGGTTTGATTTAGCTACTCCTTCGGGGTCTGTATCAATCATGACTGTCCACCAAGCCAAAGGTCTGGAATTTCCTATCACAGTGGTCGGATCAATGGAAGCAGTACCGCGTAAGCAATATACTGAGTTAGACGCATTATTAGAAGATAAGGGTCTTGTTCGGAAATCATTTGAACCCCTAAATAAAACGAAGTATTTTGATTTTTGGAGATTGTACTATACTGCTTTTTCCCGTGCCAAGAATCTGCTAATATTAGCAGCTAACGAAACAACTGAAGGGAGAAAGGTCCCCAGCAAGTACTTTCAGACAGTATATCCTGCTCTTCGAGATTGGACTACCAAAAAAGCGGATCTGAAGAAACTCAGGGCTGATCAAGTAGTAGTCTCGACTATCAAAAAAGAGTATTCATATACCCGTGACATAATAACATACGAGCATTGCCCACTGTTCTATAAGTTCTTCAGGGCCCTGGGTTTCTCCGAGGTAAGAGTTGGTGCCACTCTTTTCGGTGCACTTGTACATGAGACCATAGAAGATGTGCATAAAGCAGTGTTGAGGGGAGAGCGAGAGACAATCACTAATGATAACATAGAAACCTGGCTAAATACTAACTATAATAATCTCAAGCTGTCACTATCATCATTCTTGGACGAGCCCAGGCGCCAGCTTGCATTGGAGCATGTTCTACGTTACAAGGAAAAGAATGATAAGCACTGGGATAAGATCATGGAAGTCGAGGTTATGGTGTCTCTTGTAAAGAGCGAGTACATATTGAAGGGTAAGATTGACCTGATTCGGGGTGAGAATGGCAAGATAGATATCATTGACTTCAAATCTGATGCCCGAAAGCCTGACCGAAATGATCCTAAAGATGCTCCTAGGCTATCTCAGTACCGCAGACAGCTGGAGATTTATGCTCACATCTTAGAAGCAAGGTATGGTTATAAAATCGACAAACTACATTTGTACTACACTTCTGAAGATAGCGGGAACCCGCAAATAACATGGAATAGGGAGAATGTGAACATCCCTCAAACGATAGAAAACGTAGATGGAATCATCAGACTAATAGAAGCTAAGAGCTATGATAACTCAAACACGGTAAAGTGCCAGCAGCTCTGCGGCAACTGTGACATGAGACACTACTGTAAATTTAAGTAATGGAGATAATTAAGATGAGTGAGCAAACCGAAATCAAGGGTGTCGAAACATCCGAAACAAGAGTAGACACGTTCAAGTTTGATAAACCAAACCCGATAAAGGGGTATCCTGAACTACATTGGCAGGGGAAGAAGCCATTTAGGTACACACAGTATTACCCTGCTCAGTTAAAAGAAACTCATGGGGAATTAAAAGATGGCTGGATGAACAAGTTATTCTGGGGAGATAATCTTCAGGTAATGAGTCATTTATTAAAGGAGTTTAGAGGTCGAGTTGATTTGATATACATTGATCCCCCGTATGATAGTAAGGCAGATTATAAGATGAAGATTTCACTTAGAGGTATGAGAATTACGAGTGATCACATGGCATTTGAGGAAAAACAATATGCAGATATTTGGACTAGTGATCAGTATCTCCAATTTATGTATGAAAGACTCATCTTACTTAGAGAGTTGCTATCTGACAAAGGATCAATTTATATTCATGCTGACGATCACAAAGTTCACCATCTTCGCATGATTGCTGACGAGATTTTTGGACCTTCCTTTCATAGAAACGATATCGTTTGGCACTACTTTATGGGAGGCAAACCCAAACGCTTTTTTGCACGTAAACATGATACGATTCTGTTCTATACAAAAGGGAGTGACTATACCTTTAATGAGCAATATCATAAGAGAATTCTCCCATATAAACCAGGCCTTGGGAGCAATGAAGAACTCGAACAGATCAAGTGTAAGGCTTGCAATGGGGATTCTGGCGTTTATTTAAGCACTGTCAAAATGGACGATGTTTGGGATATATCAGGTGTTTTTAACATGAGTAATGAATTTACTGATTACCCAACACAAAAGCCAATAGCGTTGTTGGAGAGAATTATTACAGCATCATCTAATCCAGGTGATGTAGTTTTTGACTGCTTCATGGGATCGGGCACTACTCTGGTAACAGCGATGAGGCTCGGGCGGAAATTCATTGGAGCTGACATTAACCTAGGTGCAGTTCAGTTAACAACAAAGAGACTAATTGAAATGTCAAATACGCAATATGATGTTGAATATGTGGGTAGACAAGCTGGATTCGAGATTTACAATGTTAACAATTATGACGTGTTCCGCAATCCGATTCAAGCGAAAGAGTTGCTAGTTAAAGCTCTTGAAGTCCAGCCATTGCCATCAGGGTCGATTTGGGACGGAGAAAGAGACGGTAAAATGGTTAAAGTTATGCCAGTTAACCGGATTGCTTGTAAAGCCGACTTAGAAGAATTGAGATTAGTGTTTGGTGACCCATCACTTGAAAAGCGTTCAGCTGAGAATCCCACCAAGGCCGTTCTCGATATTGAATTGGTCTGTATGGGACACGAACCAGGGTTGGCCGTTGAGCTTCAGAAAATGGCTCATCCGATCAAAATCAATGTGGATGTAGTAGATATACTCAAAGGAAGAGACCTCCAGTTTAAACGTGATTCAGAAGCCCATGTTGTTGTCGAGAAAGGAAAGCTGGTTATTAAATCTTTCTACCCCATGAATCTACTAAGCAAGCTAAGTATGGAAAAAACTATGATCGGGGACTGGCGGGAGTTAGTAGATTCGATCATGATAGACTTCAATTACGATGGAGCTGTCTTAAATCCAACGGTGGTTGATATCCCGGACGATAAGAACATTGTCGAGGGAGTGTATCCAATTACAGCTGACCATGGACACATCAGGATAAAGATCACAGATTTACTTTCAGAATCAATCGAATTGGATGTAGAGGCATAGAGATGGCTAAGAAAAAGACCTCCTACGAGATATTCCCTTTCTATGATTATCTCTGGCATTTCTATGAAGGCCATAAGAAAAAGATCATAGCATCCTATACTCCGCTGACAAAGAAGTTCCTGGCCTACAACGATCCTTCTGATGGAACCGCTTTCCTACGATTACCGCAGTATCAGGCATTAGAAATTTATGTTTTTCTTAAGGAGTATTTGAACAACAAACCGCTAAAAGACGTCTTTGATAAGTGGAGAGATGGCATCGATGAGTTTGTAGAGGCAGAGAAGAACAAGGCAGTTGATGGACAGCTAACAATCTATGACACAAGTGCTGAAGATTATGGAGACTACTATGAGAGCATGAGAGCTTATGCTCCAGGCTATACAAACTACATCTTTGCTTTGACAATGGGCGTAGGTAAGACGATCCTGATGGCAACTATGATTTTCTACGAGTTTCTCTTGGCCAATAAATACCCCAAGAGTGATAAGTACTGTCACAACGTGATAGTCTTCGCTCCAGATTTAACGGTTCTGCAATCCCTAAAAGAGATCATGACCTTCGATAAGAGTCAAGTTGTTCCTCCAGAGTATGCAAGCTGGCTAGATGCCAACCTCAAGTTCCACTTCATGGACGAGAGCGGTATGTCCCTAAGCGTTTTAGATAAATCATCTTTCAATATTATCATCTCAAACACCCAGAAGATTATCCTCAAGCAACGCAGAACACAGCAAAGCGCAGCTCAGTTACTCTTTAGTGACCTTGTCGATAGAACAGATCAGTCGGATGGGACATCTGGTACAAGTGTTTACGATGACCTGTATGAGGTCAGCTCCGATGCAGATATAATGACCAATCAGCGGTTCGAAAAACTGTCCAGGCTCCATCAAATCGGTATCTATGTCGATGAGGCACACCATGCCTTTGGAAGTAAGTTGGAAAAAGATCTGTTAGATACAAAAAATACAACGAGTCTTCGATTGACAATCAATGAGCTTACTAAGGCACTTGAGAAGCGCGGTACCCACGTAGTCGCTTGCTACAACTATACTGGGACTCCTTTTGTGAAGAAGCAGTTACTGCCTGAAGTCGTCTATAGTTACGGGTTGAAGCATGCCATAGATAACAAATATTTGAAACGTGCCATGGTTTATGGATTGGATAATGCACGGACAGCAGAATTCGTTTCTATGGTGTTAAAGGAATTCTTCAAGTATCATGGAAACAAGAGATATGAAGGAATGCTGCCCAAAATCGCTTTCTTTGCAACAACAATAGACTCGTTAGAAACGGAGTTAAAGCCTGAGGTGCAGAAGGTGCTTGATGAGTTGGGATTGAGCGATGACATTATTCTAACAAATCACGAGGGAGCTACCAACGAAGAGATCTATCAATTTCGGCACCTAGATGATCCCACCTCTTATAAACAGGTTATTTTGCTTGTTAATAAAGGTAAAGAAGGATGGAATTGCCGTTCTCTATGTGCAGTTGCTCTCCATCGAAAACCAGATTCAAAAATCTTCGTTTTACAGGCATCAATGCGTTGTCTCCGCTCTCTTACAGAAAACCAATTGACCGCACATGTCTATCTGTCTGAAGAGAACAAGAGTATACTTGAGGATGAATTACAAGATAACTTCCGCCTGACAATTTCCGATATTGGAGGTAGTGAAAACAAATCCAAGAAGTATGAGGTTAGATTGGTTCCACCACCTGTGTTGATAAAACTAAGGCGTGTGCACAAGCGGTTTAATCTCATCACTAAAGAAGCCCCAGAGGCAGTTAACTTCGATTTGGAGAATCTTAATGATGAAATACTGGCGAAGTACAAAATTACTGTTACTGGAACCGCTATTGAAAACCTAGGTAAAGGCTCTTCCAAAGCAGTTGATGTCACAAAGGAAGTCCGCCAAAAGATTGTTTATACAGAGCTTATGCTGATAGCCGAGATATCTCGTTACTTGAACGTAAGCCCTGTCAGGATCGAGGCTGTTATGAGGGATGCTGTACCGGCTATTGGCTTGGTTCTTGATAAGGTGAATGAATACAACGAGCTATTGTATGATTGGGTCATTCCAAGGATATTTAGGACCATGTATGAGATTATGGAAAGTATGGAAACAGATGAACGAGAGATTAAACTTGTCAATGATCCTCCTAAGGGATTTTATGAAATTTCTAACCTTCCGGAACTGACTGTCAGTAATGAAGATGAAAAGGCGAAACGAAAGCCAGGTAAATCCTTCCACTTGGATCACTATTGCTTTGATTCCAGACCTGAAAATGACCTGTTCTGGAGACTTCTGCAAGATGACAAAGTAGAGAAAGTCTATTTTACGGGAATGCTCACTCACGGACAGACAGACTTTAGAATAAGCTATATTGATCCACTATCTCAAACGGTTCGATACTACTATCCTGACTTTCTCGTTCGTGACATCAATGGGAGCTACTTGATAATTGAAGTCAAACAAGATAACAAAATTGATAGCGAAGTAGTAAAGGCAAAAAAGGAATACACGCGTTTAATGGCCGTAGAGAGTGGAATGGGATATCAAATCATTCCTGGTTCAATGGCTTTGACCAATCCATTGATTTTCCCGAACAGTACTGACAAAACAGAAGAACAGAAATGATAATTTATTGTCTCGATGTTTTTTATGATGGACAAGCTGCACATTGCGTTTATGCACATGGAGTTGTCAGCAAATCAAGTAAATGTTCAGCACTTTTGTATCATCAAGTTGATCGGAGTTCTTTATGATTATTCCTTCTGTATTCAGTGAGCAAATTCTGTTTCAAACGATACGCTTGGAATGTAATGGTTTTGTGGGCACAGGTTTTATCCTCGGATTCGAAATTCAAAAGGATTTGCACATTCCAATAGTGGTGACAAACAAACATGTTATTGATTATCAGCCAATTAGTCATGTTCTATTCTCTCTTCACGTAAAAGATTCCAATGGTGCTATACTAGAGAAAACTGCTGATTACGATTGGAAATCGGAATGGCTGTTTCATCCTGACGATACAATAGACTTATGCTGTACTCTATTCAAGCCGATAATCGATGTTGCATCCCAGAAGGGACTTAACTTGTTCTTCCACACATGTCCCGATAGTTTTATTCCTACTGAAGAGGTCTTAAATGATCTCCAAACCGTAAATGATATTATCATGGTTGGTTATCCTGACGGGTTGTACGATGAAAAGCATTGTCTACCTCTAGTTAGAAAAGGTATGACAGCAACTCATCCCTCCATAGATTTTAATGGCCAACCTGAAGGTGTCATAGACATAGGATGTATATATGGGTCGTCAGGCTCACCAATATATTCCTATCCTGGTTTGTACCATTATAATAAATCTAATGGTTTTACTTTAGCTAATTACAATCCGATTCTTTATGGTATCTTTTATGGTATGGCTTGCACAGACATTGAAGGAAAAGTGCTTACGAACAAGGTTGTTGGACACAAGCACTACGCTGCAGGGAAGAAGAATAATGGGAAAACAACTACAGAAGTACCTATTAATATTGGATACTACATTAAAGCTAAGGAATTGCGAGTATTCAAAGATTTGATTATAAGCAAATATGGAATTGTTCAATGATGTAAGGTCATGTGTTTAGGTATCGATATTGTGTTCATTTCATATCAGCGTAAATGATTAGTAAAATCTTGTCGTCGTCCTACATTTCCAATGAAAGGGCGGAAACGGAGTATGCGCTCCGGAGACTCCAACCGGGTTCATTTCTGAGTCGTATTCGATTTGCTCGTCTTTGATCCAAGGTGCCAGTGCCTTGATGTATTCCCGGGCATCATCCAGGCTGTTGGACCTGGTATCCAGAGCCATGAGGTTATCCATCACTTCCAGTGCATCGTTTAGGGGATAGACTTTATCTTGGGCAGCCAAAGCACGGCAGATGTCACTGGTGCGGTCATCCAGGATCACCACGAGCTTGTAGTATCTGGCTTTGGCTTTCTTATAACCTTGCAGCCTGCCGAATTCTCGGATTCGTAGGGCGGTATGCTCTGCGAGTCCCTGCCAGTAATGGGATGAGCGATTTGCGAGGTCACTGAACTGGTCTTTGAGGGTATCTGCAAGCATCTCTCTGGTATAGCCCTGCTCGATGGCTTTGGATAGGGTATCAGCGAAGTTCTGGCGCACGTCGGCATCGAAGTGATTTCCGATCCAGAACAACTGCTGCTTTTGAATGGTGGATGAGAGATGCTGATCTTCGATGCCCCAGAGACCGATGCTGGTCTTGGTTGGGGCTTGCACTTGCGTATCTCTCAGTCCGAGCCGCACACAGCGGTCTATTATCGCTTTGGTGGGCTCATTGACCATTGCTGCGAAGTCATCTCCCAACTGGGTATTAATGATGCCCATAAGCTTACCTAATGAGTCCTTGTTGATCTTCTCAGCTCGGGGCATATCACTCAGCATCTGGATGGCAAGTCGGGTCGCATCTCTGATCTCGGTTTTCCAGGCATTATTGAGGACCCGGTAGTACTCAAGCATGAGCTTATCGTAGTAGTTCATTAGAAGCTGAACCTCCGGACTTTGACTCTATTCCTGCCGATATCGTATTCAGAGAACCGTTCCAGACAGCCAGCCAAAGCATCACAGCCATCGATATAGCCATCAGGATAGGTGAGGAACTGGGATATCAAGGTGGGTGTATCTTGACCTTCCGGAAAGAGTACCTTGGCAGTCTCGATAATGGTCTCGGTTCTCTCGATGCGGAGGTTCTTGTTATCCTTGTTATCGATACGCTTGATGCGATGAGATATCGGTGGCAGATGATTGTCTTGTGCCCACCGATCAAAGTCAGCAAGGATGCGAGCTTGACCATAGGTAGTTTCACAGGCTACTCTTGCTTTTACCCGGTAAGTGCGATCCAATTCTTGGTAAGCATCATAGTAGTATCTGAAGAACTTAGTATTCTCAGTCTGCCTTATCCAGACATGGATCACGTAGAAACGATTACCATCATAGCCAATTGAGATAACAGCTTTGAAACAGCCCTTCTCTCCCCAGGCAGGATCGGCATAGAGCCAGACCCGCTTCATCTGGGATGGTTCCGGTAAGGTGCGATACTTGGTGAACCAGTGGTTCTTGAAGATGTTCCCTTCGATTACAGGCTGTCCCAGCATCTCTCTTTGATATCCGGTTTGCCCGAACTTGGCTCGTAAGCTTGGCAGAGTGGCAGTGGGGTATTGAGCCTCCCAGGTGGACTTGCCCTGCATATCTTCGAGTGAGAAGCGCAAAATCGCTTTCTGGTGCGTTTTCAGTACCGATTGGTATCTTGTGTCCAGAT
>Ga0116161_1003861_pt1 | contig 13086 bp, 10 predicted proteins | sample AD_JPNAS3_MetaG_FD_89877 | JGI IMG/M metagenome (GOLD analysis project Ga0116161, IMG submission 89877) | Active sludge microbial communities of municipal wastewater-treating anaerobic digesters from Japan - AD_JPNAS3_MetaG | ecosystem: Engineered > Bioreactor > Anaerobic > Digestate | place... | reverse complement strand
TAATACAGTTAAGGGGACACCCAGATTCCCGCACATGGATACATTCCTGAGGTGAAGTCTTGTAAACGGATGTGGTATTTCTTGTTCAGGAAGAACCTGGACGGGGGTGCCAGCCGTGGCGAAGCTAAAGGAGCATCACATCATGTGCGCGGAAGAACTCATACAAAACCAGAGTATCAGGCAAGTGGCGTCCACCTTTGGCGTGGACGAAAGCACCTTAAGATACAGACTTGACAGGCATAAAGGTGGTTCAGTCGACGGGAGATCTCTGCAGCAGGAAGCATGCGCACCCTACGATCCGGTCATTTCGGACTGGATACAGCAGCAGGAGGAGAGAAAACCGGGGATCCGTCGGGAACCGATCCGGTTGTTATACGAAACCCTCCAGGTGGATTACGGCTACGAGGGCAGCTATAAATCCGTCGTCCGTTACATCAGGCGCAGGGCAGGACAGCCTACTGAACAGCCCTTCCGTCGTGTGGAGACAAAACCCGGAACCCAAGGTCAGGCTGACTGGCTCCAGAAGAAGATCCATATCCATGAACTCGGTGGAGTAACTAAGCTTTCAGCCTTCATCCTGACACTGTCCTTTAGCAGGATGTGGTCGGTCATCTGGAGCCAAAGTGAGGACATGCTTTCGTGGCTTACCTGTCACAACAGAGCCTTCGAGATGCTCGGTGGAATACCGCAAACAATACGTATCGACAACCTCAAAACGGGAGTCGCCAGCGGCTGTGGAGTCTGGGCAAAGATCTCGGCAGGGATTGTCTAGTATCCTTCGAGGGCAGGAGATACAGTGTTCCCTACCTCTGGGCGAAACGGATAATTCAGGTCAGGGGTTGTACAGACACTGTCGAGATCTGGGGAGAGGGTAAGAAGATCTGCACCTTCCCACGCAAAACGGAGTGTCGGCTTCTCGTTGACCAAAGCCACTACGAAGGAACAGACAGCGACACAGGGAAGGCCCCTGTTCCTCTTGGTAAGATCGGCAGGGAGATCGTCATTCCCAGAAGCTGGGAGATAGAAGATGCCCCCAGACGTTCCATAGATCACTACGCAGAACTGGTGGGGACACGGTCGTGACCAAACCTCAAGAGATGACGGGGCTGGACGCAAGCAGGACATTGCTGGAAGAGATGGGCTTCGAACATGCCCAGCACCTCGTTGCGGAGCTCATGGAACAGGCGGTAAAGGACAACGCTTCCTACAGCGATTTTCTGGAAAAGGTTTTGCGAAGAGAACGTGAATACCGGGAAGAGCGCAGGATCAGGACATCGCTGAAGCTTTCCGGTCTGCCGCAGGGCAAGACCCTTGAAAGCTTCGACTTCACATTTCAGCGGAGCGTTAACAAAAAGGAGATCGAGCTGCTTTCGACCTGCGAATATGCCAGGAGGAAGGAGAACATCCTCCTTCTTGGCCCGCCCGGAGTCGGCAAGAGCCACCTTGCAGCAGCATTGGGAGTACGTGCTGTCCAGAATGGTTTCTCCGTCTCCTGGCTGACCGCCGATGATCTGCTTTTTCGTCTCAGGCGGGACGAGGAAAACCCCTCCAGACGAAACAGAAGGAGAAAATATCTCTCGTCGGGAGTTCTCGTAATCGACGAACTGGGATTCCAGGTTTTGGACCGAAGCGACGCCCATCTGTTTTTCAAGGTCGTCAGCGCAAGGTACGAACGATCCAGCACTATCATAACGTCGAACAAAAGCATACGGGATTGGCCGGAGATGCTTGCAGGAGACGAAGTCCTTACTACCGCTATTCTGGACAGGCTTCTTCATCACTGCCACGTCGTGCACGTCGACGGAAGCAGTTACCGTCTCTGGGAGATGGAGCAACGGGCCATGCCTGCACTGCGAAAGGAGGAGTAAAGGAAACAGCAGGACATTAAAGGTTCAGGAATCACACCAATGCGGTCGAGAGGGAATGCGTACACCTGCGGGAAAGTGGGTGTCCCCTTAGTGCGGGAATCTGGATGTCCCTAGACAGCACGGTCTGCTCTTCCAGCATTACTGTCGCTGTACCCCAGTCCACCTCGGCTTCCAGCCCCTGTTCCGGCTCCAGAGGGACGAATACTTCCGTCTGTTTCAATCCAAGGCGATTCTTGGCCCCGCGCACATATTTCCTCACATTGGAGGCGCTGCCCTCGAATCCGTGTTCTCGCACCAGTCGCATGAAAATCCGCTTCGCCGTGTGACGCTGCTTCGGCGGCATGTCCTTATCCTTCTCAAGCCAGCCTTCGATGATCTCAATGTACGGCCCAAGTACCGGCCAGCTCTGCTTCACCCGCGTCGTATATCCCTGATGCTCACCACGCAATACCTTCTTCACAGTGTTCCGCGAGTGCCCCGTTTCACGGGCTATCTCGCTTACTGACTTGTCATATATTCGATGGGCTGTCCGTACATACTCGTATTGATCCACCTTGAGCATCCTTTCTCCCCCGATTCCCATCTTCTGTACTTCCACTTGATGGTATCGGAATACTCTCAGGGTGGTCAGTTTTACGTAATCATTTCCCCTTCTATATGGTCATTTTTAGAGTAGCAAAACCAAAAGCTTGAGCAGAATCCTTGCGTCGATACGAAAGCTGGACCTTCTGATCTGCGACGAATGGGGTTACGTACCGCTGGACAGGGACGCCGCTCAATTGCTCTTTCAGGTCGTCTCCGAAAGCTATGAGAAAAGGAGCGTGATATTGACGACAAACCTTGAGTTCAGCCGCTGGATAGGGATCTTCTACGATGAACAGATGACCGCCGCTATTATTGACAGACTGGTGCACCACAGTTATCTGCTGCTTTTCGATGGCCCGAGCAACAGGGTACGGGATTCTCTCATGCGCATTCAGGCATGAAAAATCCCCACCCCTCTACTGGGGAAAAACTTTTGCAATAGTGGGGAATTCGTGCTTGCACAAAACATTGAAAACTTATATGATCTTTTTCCCGCTGCTTTTGGGTTAATGTTTACCTCATTAAAAGTGCTCATCGCCTCAATTGCTTATTCTTTTGTTTTCGTTCCTCTTTCCCTTAACAAAATTTCGTTTATCAACGTTGACGAAGTTCCTTTGGTATATGGGAAATAGACAATTTTTACTCCAACTTCCTCAAATTGTTTTTCGAAACCTTTCCATTTTTCAGTATTGTGCCAATCATCGCCAACAAACATTATGTCGAACTTCAATTTTTTCCAGGCTTCGAATTTATCCATATTTTCTTGAGGAACAGCGAGGTCCACATATTTGATTCCACTAACAATCTCAATGCGTTCTTCAAAAGGAATCACCGGTGTTTTATGTTTGTACTTTACGAGCTCATCTGTAGACACACCAACAATAAGATAATCGCACAAGGCTTTAGCTCTTCTCAAGACAATCATATGACCAATATGGAAAAGATCGAAAACTCCTGTTGTATAACCAACAACCTTGTTACCAATCATGACACGCCTCCTGTGAATGTTTTAATAAAGAAGTCTAAATTTATTAGCATAAATTTTTTCCAACCGCTGAGTTGACTAATGTTGTTTTTCAAGAATACACTGTTATCGAAATCCCATTCCTTAGTATCATACAGCCATAAATCAAAAGGAACAGGAAAACCATATTTTTTCCGGTAAACAATTTCATCAGGGAGATAATTCTCTGCGATCTTTTTAAGAATAAACTTTGGTATATCAAATTCTTCACTGATTTCTTGAAATCTTTTCCCCATTGCCTCTTTCGCACTATTTTCATTTTTCCATCGGATTTTAAAATCAAAAGGAAGGCCATTAACATAATAAACAAGGTCATTATCAATATAGGGGAAACCTCCCTCCAAATTGTTAAATTTTATTGCGTTTAATCCTCTTGTTATCAAGCCTGGCGTATGCAGTTTCTGAGTAAGGTAAATAGCAGCATCTTCAATGGAACAAGGAAAATCTTCCAACTCCAAATAATTCATTGTTAAAGCAACATCATCGACTAAGTATTCCGCTCGAATAAAGTCTTTCCGTTCAACAAGTGAAAAATACCTATAATTATCAAGAAAAAACCTACAAAAGTCTTCTATATTTCCCCCAGGGAAATTTAAATACATCCTGAAATTCTTACCATAGCCCCCAAAAAGATCATCAGCACCCTCACCGCAAAGAATTATTTCGCAACCGTCCATCGCTGCTTGCGCCTCAACGTAATTAAGAGCGAGTTCATTAGGATGCAAAGGTTCTCCTTTAAACTTAATTAGTTGAGAAATCATGGAACTATCCCCAATATAGTCTTCCCTCGTGAACTCTTTTTCGAAATGGACGGTATCAAAAAGTTTCGCAATTTTTCTCGCATAAGCAAATTCGTTATCTCCATCAAACCCCGCAGTGTATGTCCTTATTGCCCTATGTGGCCATAATTTTCTCACCATTGCTACCAACAATGAACTATCTAGCCCTCCGCTAAGCACAATCCCCAGTTTCTTATCACCAACCATCTTTTCAATAGATCTTAATAGGAGGGTTTCAATTTCTTTAATAGCAGAGCCGATATCAACAGAGGAGGTAGAGTATCTGGGAGACCATTGTTTCTTAAGCAAATAATTGTCCAGTTCATAGCCAAAGGGAATTCTCTCTATGCCTTTAAACATTGTCAATTTACCGATAGGATAACGGTACGTCATAAAACTTGTTATTCCTTCAGGAGAAAAACTTATTCCGTCCCCTAAAAGATTTGTAATTCTATTATCTGTTTTGCGATCAGTCGTTTTTTGGAACAAAGAATCAAGACCAAACTTCGATGACATACTAATCACTCTCCTCAAAAAATAGGGAAACAATTAGCTTATTATCCCCATTACTTTTTATCAGATATTAATATTCTATTTAGGACTACCTCTGAAACCCTTTGACAAGAAAATTTATCCCTGTGAACATGAATGATATCCGCAACTCTTTCTCTTTCCTCTTTGAAATAACTTGGGTTATCCAAACACATAATAATCTCTTTTTGTAATTCTCCTTGGTTTCTCGCTTTTGGTCCTGGTGTCCAAAAGTCGTAGGGTTCTAAAAGGAAGCCCCGTTCTCTTTTATATTCTTCAAGATCCGTTGGAGTAAAAATAATTGACCGATCTAAAAGAAGATAATCGAAGTAAACCGATGAATAATCAGTAACAAGCAAATCGGAACATCCAATTAGCCTGTATAGATCGCTTTCTTGTTCTCTTAGAAAACTTTCGTTAAAAATAACAAAATGTTTGCAACCTTTATTTTCATCGCTTTTCACAAAGGGTATCCTTTCAAGCGGATGCAGCTTACAAATAAAGAGAATCCTATTTTTTTCAAGAAATTGATACCATTGATTTAGATCAAAACCATCGAAACCAAACGGATTACTAAGATTTTTGTCAGTCCCAAGACATTCTCTGTATGTAGGCATATGAATAACAATTTTTGCGATGTCGAGCTCATTAAAACCCAAACAATCGGTTAACTTAACCCTATCCATAGGATTGAACAGCTCATCGCACCGGGGCTGCCCGGAAATATACATGCTCTCAGGTGTTACATTCAAACAAGCCGCCAATAGTGTGGTTGTTGTTTGTGAATTCGAGATAGTAATGCAATTTGGGCCTTTCAGATCTGCGGTTTTGACTCTTAGATGCTTGGGGCACATATTTCCAATTACCTTTAACGGCAATCCGTGCCAAAGATTTACGTAAATCTGTTTTTTTGTTTTAATTTTTGCCCTATGTAGGGTAGAAGTTACAATTGTTTTTGACAGAAAAAACCATAACAAAGCTTTAAAGGACTTCTCTTGAGCTGATTGAATGCCTCTTGATTTCAATTTTTCTGATGTTCGTGGGTCTGAAACAATCCACTTGTAGTCAAATTCCGGGTATTCTTTTAATAAATAATCGAAAAGTGCTTTAGGGTTACCAGAAAAATCTGGAGAACTCAAAAAAAGAAACCAAGACCTTTTTTTAGGGATAAGGCTATTAATTAACAACAAGATTCGGTAAATAATAGATTTCAACACTTAAACGACTCCTTTTTCAAGCCTTCATTTTGCTTGCTAAAGAATAAAAAACAACCAGAACATTGGCGATTAATCCTATAACAGAAAATAATGCAACAGTAATTACCCCATTTTGAAAATAAAACCCGCCCAACAAAATCGAAGATAACCTAAGAAGCGTAATAAATATCTCGTGGATTAATAGAATGCCCTGTTTCTTCAAGACTGGCAGTGAAATCAGACTCGGCATACTCACAAAACTGGAAAATTGCCACAAAGCTAACCATTGCGCATATCGTCCAGCATCAAACCAATCCTTTCCAAAAAAAATCGAAAAAAGTTGAGGTCCCCAGAAAACAATCACCAAATAAGGAACAAATCCAATGACCACAAGCGTAAGAATTGATTTAACAATCATTTTTCGTATTTCTTCTTTATTTTCAACAGCCTGGGCTAAACGGGGGTACAATACATCGCCGACAGATTTACTGATCAATAGTGAGGGGATACCCAACACTTTCAAACCGAGGGTATAGAAACCAGCCGAAGATGCTCCCCAAAAAGCCCCTAGGGCTAAAACCGGAATCCCTTGAGAAATTCTATTTATTAAGGTTTGTGGTGTTCTGTAAAATGGGAAATCAAAATATTTTTTTGCCAATATTAATAAATATTGCAGATTCGGAGAATTCTCAAAATGAACTTCCGATAATTTACACCAAGGTTCATTTCTTCCCTGGAGCAACAGGAAGGCCAAAGAGATACCATGTATCCCGTAAGACAGTACCGTTAACAAAACAAGGTTTGAGCCAGAAGAAGAAAAAAACCCCCAAACAATCATCAGAAAATTAACAATAATTGCGTTAACAAACGTTATTATGGCAATCACTTTAAACCGACCACATCTGATAAACCATTGATTCATTACATCTTTCAAAGTCCATAGAACACAACTAATTGGAGCTAAATAGATCAAGTTGCCAATACTTGAAATTTTTAGCCAAGACAAAATTTCTTCTTTCAGAAAGAAAACGACAATTGAGGATAACAAACCCGATATCAATGATATTAGGAGAGAGAGAGAGGCTATACCTTTTGCCTCGATATCACCTTTTGGCAAAACGATCGCGATAGGATACGTAAGAGCAAAAATTGGAGCAAAAATATGGATAATTCCCGAAAAAATTCCTAATACTCCGAAAGATTCTGGTCCGTAAAGGCGCGTAATTATTGGCGATAAGATTATCGCAATAAATTGAGCTAAAGCTGTACCTGTTGCTACAGCTATTACATTTCGCACAAAAGGTTTGTTAAATAATGCAATTATTGTAATTCTCATAATAACTCCATTTTAAGAAAACTTCCCTTTACTTGGAAAAGTGATTAACCAGCTCGCCTGTTGCGTAATAAAATAAGCCCTGTTTTTGAAGCATTTGAGGGTTGTATTGGTTGCGACCGTCAAAAATTACCGGTTCCTTCAGCAGTGCCTTGATCTGGTCGAAATCGGGCTTGCGGAATTGGGGCCACTCGGTAACAAGCACCAGGGCATCGGCACCGGAAAGCGTGCTGTATTCGTCGTCGGCAAAGGCCACATTCGGTTCGTCCTCGAAAAGCTGCCTCGTGTTATCCATCGCTACGGGGTCGAAGGCCTGCACCTTCGCCCCCATTGAGACCAGTTGGCGGATCATCTCTATTGAGGGTGCCTCCCTGATGTCGTCGGTATGGGGTTTAAAGCTTAGCCCCCAGAAAGCAAAAGTCTTACCGGAAAGATCGTCATTGAAGTGGCGGGAGATCTTTTCCAGAAGGACATACTTCTGATCCCGGTTGACCTCCTCCACTGCCTGAAGGATCGAAAGGCCTTTGCCCTTCTCCTGTGCAGACTGTATGAGCGCCTTCACGTCCTTGGGGAAGCAGGAACCGCCGTAACCTATCCCGGCGTAAAGAAAGGCGGAACCTATCCTTTTATCGGAACCCATGCCGTGCCGGACTTCCTCTATATCGGCCCCTACAGTTTCGCAAAAGTTTGCAAGTTCGTTCATGAAGCTGATGCGGGTCGCGAGCATGGCATTGGCGGCGTACTTGGTCATTTCGGCGGAAGGGATGCTCATGGAGATTATCCTGGGCTCCCTCTGGACAAAGGGGGAGAAAAGCTCTTTCAGGAATTCCGATGTCCGATCGTTCTCGGTGCCTATGACGATGCGGTCGGGTCTCATGAAGTCCTCCACGGCTGAACCTTCTTTGAGGAATTCAGGGCAGAAGGCCACGTCAAATTCCAGGTCGGAGCGGCCTCGCCGTGACAGTTCGTTCAACACGATGCCTTTGACCTTTTCGGTAGTGCCGACAGGCACGGTGGACTTGGTGACAACGATCTTGTAACCCTCAATGCAGGCCCCGATCTCGGCGGCAGCGTTGAGGACGAATTTGAGGTCGGCCTCGCCGTTGTCTTTTGGCGGAGTGCCTACGGCAATGAATATGAAGAGACTGTTGGTGACGGCCTCTTTTGTGTCGGTGGTGAATCTGAGGCGGCCCTGGAAGACGTTCCTTTTGATGATGTCCTCGAGGCCGGGTTCGTAGATTGGAATGATGCCTGAATTCAGCCTTGTGATCTTCTTTTCGTCGACATCGACGCACCAGACATCGTTGCCCATTTCCGCCAGGCAAGCTCCTGTAACCAATCCTACGTAGCCTGTTCCGATCATGCAGATGCGCATGCTTTTCCTCCAAAGGCGTGAGGCTGAAAGATCAAATGCGTAAACGGCACCCAGTCGCTATCGCTCCGGGCAGAGCGAAGCCTCCCAACGAGGGACTGGGTAAACAGTGAACGCGAAGTCCCGCGACCTTTGCGGGGGTCAACGGTAAAAACAACCGCAAGATCAAGTCAAACCCTTTTCATCACAGTGGACGCAGAGGGAAGCAAGAGAGAGGAAAACCTCGTTACTTTTCGAGTTTAAACCCCTCATGCGTCACAAGTTGCTAGTTTTCTATTCCATTTACGAGTAATTTTATTGCTCTTCAACGCAAAAAGCAAGGAGAAAGACGGCAGACCAACTGCGTAAACGGTCAACAGTGAACGCGAAGTCCCGCGGTCTCTGCGGGGGTGAACGGAAGGAGCAGAAACCCGAGGAGACAGACGGCAGGCATCAGGCATCAGGAAGGGCAGGGGCTGGGAATCGGGAAGTGCTTGTCATTCTGAGCGGAGCGAAGAATCTGGGTCAAGGACAGATCCTCACGTCACTTCGTTCCTCAGGATGACAGCAGGGGCAAAGGCGTGAACGGTAAACGGTGAACGGTGAGGGGGAGGGGCGGAAAAATCAAGGGCAAGGCTTTGTCATTCTGAACCCGGAGGGTGAAGAATCTCGGTTTGACTCTTCGATTCACGATTAACGACTTACGATTCACGGGGACCTAAACCAGATCCTTCGCTGCGCTCAGGATGACAACGAAACAAGTGCGTCAACGGTCAACAGTGAACTGTGAACGGAAGGAACAAGGTTAGATCCCTACCCGAAATAGGCGTCGGTCACTTCGTCACCCTTCGGGTTCAGAATGACATATTCTTGCGTCCCCGGTCCTCACAAAGAAAGGGTTTTCTCTGTGTGGCTTCACCCTCTGCGTCCCCTGCGGTGCAAAATTTGGGTTCTGCCCCCCCCTACGTCCTCTTCGAAAGCCCTACACCGCCTTGAGTTTTTCAGCGTAAAGGTAAGAGATCTTTTCGTTCAGGGCGGTTGAATCATAGCCCTCTTCTTTGTGGGACTTTTCGGTAAGCTGTTTTGCATTAAACCTTTCAAGTTTTACGAAGACCTTTTCCACTAAACTCTTTTCTTCGTCATCGAGGAGCGAGCTGGCGCTGGGGTCGGCCAAGGTAAAATCTCTTCTTGTTCCTTCACAGTCGAAGCATTCTTCCTCTGCTATCTCGATCACTCCGGTTTCGCCCAGATAATTGAACAGGGTGTACATGTCGTTTATTCCCTCAGGAACAGGTCCGTAGGTGTAATGAGCATAAGACAGACCTGTGATGGATCGGGTAGTTTCCCTGAAAAAGGCGAAATCGCAATAGAAGAGAAGTTTGCACATCTTGGTAATGCAGACAGGCGAGTCGCTCAGCTGCAATAGATAGGCAATCAATCCCTTGACTTTGTCAAGGGAAAGCTGCCTGTATCCGTTTAATTCATTTAGTTCCACTACGGCCGAACGCTCCAGCAGTTCTCCAAGATAGCCCCCCTTGTCGAAAGAATCTTTAACCAACCTTTCGAGTTTGTCGCGAACTCTTTCCATTTCGGAGGCAGAAAGATCCCTCTGGTTTCTTTCGAAAAGAGACATCAGGGATTTCGGGGTTTTGGCGGAATGAAGCAAGGCATCAATAGCAGGAGTCTGAAGAGACCCGCCCTCGTAGCGTCGCAGGGACGCCACACCTATGCCCAAAATACGCGCGAACAGTTCCTGGCTGAAACCGTAACCTTCCCTTGTCTTCCTTATCTCATCCGGGGTCATAAGACAATTCTTTTGTCGGTATGACCTGTATGCGGCCTCCTGAAGTCTGTCGTATGCTTCATCGAGGAAAAGGGATCCGCAGGAAGGGCAATAGTTCAACTTCCCCTCTACCTGTATTTCGTCTCCCCTCACATTCCATGTTTCCGAAGCGCTCCTGGATTCCGGCTCGACAACAGCGCCACACTCCGGGCACCTCACACGCTTGCTCATAACATTAATCCTCCTTAGAAGATTCGTGACACGAAATTATTTCCAACCAATCTTCCCCATCGGGGATCTTGAGTTTGATGTAAAAAACAAGATAATCTGCATAATAATATCTTTTGATACTATCAGAATATATACACGAGTCCAAATCATTTTTTGATAAAAACCCATTATTCTTTCACCACAGACAAGGTGACCTAGCCGACATGCTGTCGGCGTAGGTTAGGACGCAGAGGAGGGCAAACAGAGAAGAACAAAGACTCTTTGGGGCTTAGGTTCAAGGTCAAAGACAACCCCAAACTTTTTCAACATCGACAAAGTGACCGTTTGGGTCGGAAGACAAAAACAGGTTAGGCCCCAAAGGGTTGATTTGTTTGTTGGAGAAACAAAAACCCAAAAACCGCACTACCAACAAGACTCTTCTGTCTAGTTACCTCGTCCGCGGTCCAATGATTTTGCCTTAACACACATAAAGTCTGGTTTTGATCTTCTTTCTTCTCTGCGGCCCTCTGCGGTGAGAAGTGTTGGCTCCAGGTTTTCCTGATGCCTGAATCCTGAAGCCTTGTAGAATGAAGCCAAAGGGAGTAATAAAAGAAATGTAAGGTTTGGGGTGGGGAACCTCGACTGCAGCCTTGGGTCCGGAGCCCGTGCAACAGACAGAGGTCCCCGCTTCCGTAACTGAGTACGATTAAGTAGGTTTGGCCAAGAGCCAGTCTAACCCACAAGGATGTGTGTTACGGAAGCCAGGGAACCCGCCCTTATTCTCTCCTTGGGAGGTGCTATCCCGTGAGCAGTGTTTTCGTAGGTATCGACATAGGCAAGAAAAAACACCAGTCCGCTCTGATGGGAGAAAAGGGCGAGACGCTGGCAAGAACCCTTTCCTTTACTAACTCCCTCGCTGGCTTTCAATCCCTCCTTAAACAGCTGGACCCCTGGTCAAAAGAGGATATCCTCATAGGCCTTGAGGCAACAGGCCACTACTGGCTGGATCTTTACACCAGGCTTGTAGATACAGGTTACTCCGTAGTGGTCATCAATCCCCTTCAGACCGACGGCATCCGGAACATGTACGTCAGAAAGACCAAGAATGACCGTTGCGATGCCGTTATCATAGCCGATGTCCTGCGATTCGGAAGATTCCGCAAATCCTCCGTTCCCGAGGAGGATATCGCCCAGATGAAGGCCCTATCCAGGCTGAGGACCGGCATGGTCCAGTCCATGAGCAACGTCAAAAGGCAGATCGTAGCCATTCTTGACCGGCTCTTTCCCGAATTCGAGGCCTGCTTCAACGATATCTTCAGCAAGTCCTCCATGGCGGTCCTGGACGAGTTCGCAGATCCGGAAGAACTGGCCCGCTGCCCCCTGGAGGAACTTGCGGACCTGCTGTTCGAGAAAAGCAACGGCAGGCTGGGTGCAGCCAAGGCCGAACATCTCAAAGAGACCGCATCCAGATCCTTCGGAACCGGTTACGCCAAGAGGTCCATGAAATTCGAGCTCAAACTGCTCCTCGAACAGGTACGCTTCACCCAGGAGCAGATCCTCGAGATCGAGGTTAAACTGAAGGAGCTCATGAAGGACCACCAGCTCATTACAACCATTCCAGGCATAAGCGATATCCTGGGTTCCGCCATCCTGGGGGAGATAGGGGACATCTCCAGGTTCGAAAACCCCAAGCAGCTGGTCGCCTTCGCCGGACTGGACCCTTCGGTGCACCAGAGCGGAAACTTCAATGCCACCAGTATGCACCTATCCAAAAGGGGCTCTCCACACTTGAGAAGAGCGCTCTATATCGCCGCTCACGTCGCAAGGATCCACGACCCGGTTCTCAAGGAACACTACGAAAAACTCATCAATCGGGGCAAGCACCACCGCCAGGCACAGAACGCCGTGGCTGCAAAGCTTGCAAGAATAGTATTCTCGGTACTTTATTCCAAGGAGCCATATGACATTGAAAAACTGAGATCAAAACCTAAATTGGAAGAAATGTCAGCTTGACATCACTTAGTAGGTCTGTCTCCTGCCGCCTTGGTCCCCTGCGGTGAAAAAGGTTTGCTTTTGAATTTCCTGCAGCCTGATGCCTGTCTCCTGCCGCCTTGTTTCAGGTTTCCTTCTCACGCCCCCTGTCCCTCACTATTAAACCTTGCAAAATTCCAATAACTGCTTCTATAATCAGTTGGTCCCTCGAAAATAGAATCCCCCGGATCCGGGGTTGCCATCCATCCCTTAGGAGGTCTTGTGGTGAAAAAAGTGCTCATACTTTTTACCTGCGCCATCATCCTGTGGTCCGGACCAGCGTTCGCGCAACTTGCAGAGGGAGGTTCCGGCGGAGAGATTGCCATCCCCGACATCCCGGGCACCAGCGAGGCTGGCTCCATCCAGGCCCCGATCATCCCCGACCTCGGAGGATC
>Ga0116161_1003834_pt1 | contig 13155 bp, 12 predicted proteins | sample AD_JPNAS3_MetaG_FD_89877 | JGI IMG/M metagenome (GOLD analysis project Ga0116161, IMG submission 89877) | Active sludge microbial communities of municipal wastewater-treating anaerobic digesters from Japan - AD_JPNAS3_MetaG | ecosystem: Engineered > Bioreactor > Anaerobic > Digestate | place... | reverse complement strand
TGCCGTCACCACGGTGCCGACGTGACGTTGCCGGTGGAGGCCGATCTTTGGGATGCGGTTCATGCGGCATTGCCGGACCTAGGCCGCCCGGACGTCTGCGCTGAGTTTGCCGATCATGCACAGGCGGTGGCCGAGCCGCCACCACCCAAACCCGCGCCCGCACCGGTTGTCGCGGCCGACCTCTTCTCCATCGCGCAAATGGTCGGCGGCATGACCGATGGTCTGTCGCGCGCGGAAAAGCAGGCGCGGCTGCGCGAACGCTGGCGTGCCTTTCGGACGGAATGAATTTTTTTTCGTTCGGGCTTGACCCCCCTTTGTCGATCCCCTATAGTTACGGTATGGTAATGATCGGTTTGATACTTGGCGTCGTCTGACGGGTCTGGGGGATTCTCTTGGTGCGCGTCATGCCGTGTTGATCTGATGCGCGGGAGAACCCGAGGGTGCGTGGAACGCCTGGTGAACATCACAAAAGGAGGACGAAAGTGGCTACACCAGTCAATGAGGTTCTGATGAGGAAAGGGCGCGAATTCATAACCATTGCCCCGTCGGCAACGGTGTTCGAGGCCGTTCAACTCATGGATGCCAAAAACATCGGATCCCTCATCGTGCTCAACGCGCAGGGGAAGATCGCCGGCATCTTTGCCGAGCGCGATTGCTTCCGCAAAGTGATTTTGGCGGGCAAATGGCCCCAAGATGTACAGATCAAGACGGTAATGACTAAAAAGGTCATCTATGTCACCCCAGATATGACGGTGGACGAGTGCATGGCCTTAATGACGGAGACGCGCATCCGTCACGTGCCGGTGTTGGATCAAGACGAGAAGATTCTGGGGATCATCTCGCTCGGCGATCTGGTGAAGTTCGTGGCCTCTGAGCAGGACGCGATGATCCGGAACCTCGAAAAGTACATCGAGGGTTCGCTTTAACCCGTTCCTGTCCAGACGGAGGCCGTCCAGCCGACTCGTTTGAGTGTGCGCTAAGGCAGGCACGGACGGCCTCCTCTTAGGTAAACCGCCCCCTGCGGGGCATTGGAGGCCACCATGACTGAATTGAACGCAACGGTCGCGTCTTGCGACTGCGCGTGTGATGATGCAGTTTCAGAAGAGGAACTGAACGCGCGCCTCGATGAGGTGATCTGCGAATATCGTGACAAGCCCGGCGGGCTGATTCCCGCCTTACAGACCGCGCAAGCCCTCTTGGGTTATCTGCCCGAACCGGTCATCCGCAAGATCGCGGACGGGTTCGGCAAACCCATCAGTGAAGTCACCGGCGTGGTGACCTTCTATTCCTTCTTTACGCTCCACCCGCGCGGGAAATTCCTGGTGCGCGTCTGCTTGGGAACGGCCTGTTATGTGCGCGGCGGCAAGGAGGTGCTCGACGCACTGAAAAAGAAGCTGGCCATCGATGTGGGTGAGACCACGCCCGACCGGCTCTTCTCGCTGGAGGTGGGCCGTTGCTTCGGCGCGTGCGGCATGGCACCGGTGGTGATGGTGAACGAAACGGTTTACCAGCGCGTCAAACCCGCCCGCGTGGGTGAGTTAATCAATCAGATCATGGCCGATGCCGGCATCACCGGAGAAGAAAAGGAGACGGCATGAAATCCCCCGCATTAAAGAAGATCGGGAACGTGGCCGCCCTGAAGGCCATGCGTGATCAAGTGTGTTCTGGCAAGCCGAACCGCGCAGACGGCGCACAGCGCCAAATCCTGATTTGCTTCGGCGGCAGTTGCTTGGCCTCTGGTGCCAAGGAGGTTCGCGATGCGCTGCGCGATGCGTTGGCGCAAGAGGGGCTGGCCGATGAGGTCGCCCTGGTTGAAACCGGTTGCATGGGGCCGTGCGTGATCGGACCGGTCATCATGGTGGGCGAAGACCGCACCTTCTATCAGGGGGTCAAACCCGAGGACGCGGCGGAGATCGTCGCCACGCATCTGCGTGACGGTCGCCGTGTCGAACGGTTGCTGGTCACCGACTCCTCCGGCGCGACGCCCGCGCCGTGCCGCGACGACCTTGACTTTTTCAAGCGGCAGACGCAGGTCGTGCTGCGCAACTGCGGCTGGATCAACCCTGAAAAGATCCAGGAGTACATCGGTCGCGACGGGTACGCGGCACTGGCCAAGGTGCTGACCGAGATGACGCCGGAGGCTGTGATCGAAGAGATGAAAGTCTCCGGTCTGCGCGGTCGCGGCGGCGCAGGCTTCCCGACCTGGCGCAAATGGCACCTTGCCAGCCAGACGCCGGAGGGCATGCGCTATGTGCTGTGCAACGCCGACGAGGGCGATCCCGGTGCCTACATGGACCGCAGTGTGCTGGAGGGCGACCCCCACAGCGTGATCGAGGGCATGGCGATCGCGGCGTACGCTATCGGCGCGCCGCAGGGCTACGTCTACGTGCGGGCCGAATATCCGCTCGCAGTCGAACGCCTGTCGCACGCGATCGACGAAGCGCGCACCTGCGGCCTACTGGGCAAAAAGATTTTGGGCAGCAAGTTCTCATTCGATCTGGACATCCGTATGGGGTCCGGCGCTTTTGTGTGCGGCGAGGAAACCGCGTTGATCGCCTCCGTGGAAGGCAAGCGCGGTGAGCCACGCCCGCGTCCGCCCTATCCCGCGCAAAAGGGGCTGTGGGAGCGCCCGACCGTGCTCAACAATGTGGAGACGTATGCCAATGTCGCTCCCATTCTGCTGAACGGCGGCGCGTGGTATGCCGCGATGGGAATGCCCCGGAGCACGGGCACCAAGGTGTTCGCCCTGGCCGGCGCCGTGCGCAATACCGGACTGGTCGAAGTGCCGATCGGCACGCCGCTGGGCGAGGTCATCTACGACATCGGCGGCGGCATCCCCAAAAACCGCCACTTCAAGGCGGCTCAGATTGGCGGTCCCTCAGGCGGTTGCATCCCACGCGAGAACCTGAATGTGCCGTTGGATTATGAGGCGCTCGCCGAGCTTGGCGCGATCATGGGATCCGGCGGATTGATCGTGATGGATGAGGACACCTGCATGGTGGACGTCGCGCGCTTCTTCATTGAGTTTGTGCAGGAAGAGTCGTGCGGCAAGTGCGTGCCGTGTCGTGTCGGGACCCGGCGCATGCTGGAAATCCTTGACCGCATCTGCGCCGGCCAAGGCGAAGAGGGGGACATCGAGCGCCTGATCGAGTTGGGCGAGTTCATCAAGACGTCATCGCTCTGTGGACTCGGACAGACCGCGCCGAATCCGGTGCTCTCGACCATCCGCCACTTCCGGCAGGAGTACGAGGAGCACATCCGCGACCGCCACTGCCGCGCCGGCGTCTGCGCCGGGCTGGTGCGCGCGCCGTGCCTGAGCGCCTGCCCTGCGGGCGTCGACGTGCCCGGCTTCGTTTCGCTGGTAGGCGACAAGCGTTATGCGGAGGCACTGCGGCTGCACCGCGAGCACAACCCCTTCGCCTCGGTCTGCGCGCGCGTCTGCTTCCATACGTGCGAAGAGAAGTGCCGCCGCGCGTCGCTCGACGAACCGGTCGCGATCCGTGCGATCAAGCGCTTCATGGTCGATCAAGAGGTCACCATTCAGGTGCCGGAGGTACGCGAAAACGCGGCCAATGCGGCCCGCAAGATCGCGATCATCGGCGCGGGTCCCGCCGGTCTCTCCTGCGCCTTCTTCTTGGCGCGGATGGGCTACAAACCGACGATCCTCGAATCCGAACCGCGCCCCGGCGGCATGCTGGTGCAGGCGATCCCGGCCTACCGGCTGCCGCGCGAAGAGTTGGCGCGCGAGGTGCGTATGATCGAAAACCTCGGCGTGTCGATCGAGACCGGGCGTAAGTTGGGGAGCGATTTCACGCTCGCCGATCTGAAGGAGCAGGGCTATGACGCGGTCTTCCTGGCCGTCGGCGCGCCGCTGGGCGTGTCGCTGAATATCCCCGGCGCGACGGCACAGGGCGTGACGGAAGCCATGTCGTTCCTGCGCCACTACAACATCCGCGGCTCCGTGCCGGTCGGCAAGCATGTGGCGGTGATCGGCGGCGGCAATGCCGCGATCGATGCCGCGCGCACGGCGGTGCGGCTCGGCGCGCGCAGTGTGACGGTCGTTTACCGCCGCACGCGCGAGGAGATGCCGGCCTATGCCGAGGAGATCGACGAGGCGTTGCAAGAGGGAATCATCCTGCGGACCTTGGTGCATCCGGAGTCGTTTGTGGTCGATAACGGCTTTGTGACCGGCCTGCGGCTGCGCCCGATGCATCTGGGTGAGTTTGACCGTTCGGGGCGCAGACGTCCCGAAAGCGGCGACGATGCGTGCGAAATTCTGCCGGCCGATCAGGTGATTGTGGCCATCGGCCAGGCGCTGGACAAGGAGGCGCTGGCCGGAGGAGTCGAAATAGAATACAACGAACGCGGCTGGATCAAAGCCGATCCGCGCTCCGGCGCGACCTCGGTGCCGTGGCTGTTTGCGGGTGGCGACGCTGTGATCGGCCCCTCCTCCGTGGTGGAGGCGATCGCCGCCGGCGAACGTGCAGCAGTCGCGATCGACGCCATGCTCACCGGTGAGACGCACGCCTTCTGGCGGGGCTATCAAGATGCCGGCGCGACCTTCGATCCTAACGCAGACCCCGTGCCCTACGCCCGGGAACGCCTGCCCACGATCGCGCTGGAAAAACGGCGTCAGAACTTCAACGAGGTCGAGCAGCCGTGGAATGAGAGCACCGCACTGCGTCAGGCTAAACGTTGCCTGCGCTGCGACTACGGCAAACAACCCTGCGGCTTAGAACACGCTTAATCCGGAGAGACACTCATGGTCAACCTGACAATCAATCTGCAAAAAATCCAAGTGCCGGAGGGTACTACGATCCTTCACGCCGCCCGACAGATCGGCGTGAAAATCCCCACGCTCTGCAATCTGGAAAACCGCGAGGCGATCGGCGCATGCCGGGTCTGCCTGGTGGAGGTCGAAGGCGCCCGGACGCTCGTGGCGGCCTGCTCGACGCCCGTCAACGAGGGTATGGTCGTGCGGACCCACAGTGCCCGTGCACGGGCAGCGCGGCGGCAGGTGGTCGAACTGCTGCTTTCTGAGCATGACGGCAACTGCCAGACCTGCGATCGCGGCGACGACTGCGAACTACGTGCGCTGGCCGCCGAAATGGGGATCGAGTGCGTGCCCTTCGAGGGGGTCAGGGCCCGTGCGCTGCTCGATGATTCGACACCCGCGCTGGTTCGCGACAACGCCAAGTGCATCAAGTGCCGACGCTGTGTCACGATATGCGGTGAGGTGCAGGGCGTCGGGGCGCTTTTCCCGCAGGGACGCGGTTTCCAGACGGTTGTGGGACCGGCCTTCACGCGCCACCTCGACAGCGTGGCGTGTGTGCAGTGCGGCCAGTGCGCCGCGATCTGCCCCGTCGGTGCGATCGTCGAGAAAAACAGCATCGCTGAGGTCTGGCAGGCGCTGGAGGATCCGACCAAGCATGTGGTCGTGCAGACCGCGCCCGCGATCCGCGCCGCGCTGGGCGAATGCTTCGGCTACCCGCCCGGCACGCGCGTCACTGGCAAGATGGCCGCCGCGTTGCGCCGGCTCGGCTTTGACGGGGTGTTCGACACCAACTTCACGGCCGATCTGACCATCATGGAAGAGGGGACCGAACTGCTGACGCGGCTCAAGAAGGCTCTGGTCGACAAGGAGCCGGTGGCGCTGCCGATGTTCACGAGCTGCTCGCCCGGCTGGATCAACTTCGCGGAGTTTTACTACCCGCAGTTCCTGCCCAACCTCTCGACCTGCAAGTCGCCGCAGCAGATGTTCGGCGCCGTCGCCAAAAGCTACTACGCGCAGAAGATCGGCAAGCGGCCGGAGGAACTTGTCGTCGTCTCGGTGATGCCCTGTACCGCCAAGAAGTATGAGGCGCAGCGTCCCGAAATGACCGCCAGCGGCGTTCAGGATGTGGACTACGTGCTCACTACGCGCGAACTGGGGAGAATGATCAAAGAGGCCGGCATTGACTTCGTCAACCTGCCGGACGAGACGATGGATGCGCCGCTGGGGCTCTCCTCGGGTGCGGCCGACATCTTCGCCAACACCGGCGGCGTGATGGAGGCGGCACTACGCACGGCCTACGAGATCGTCACCGGCAAGGAACTGCCGGTCGATAACCTGCACGTCAAGGCGATCACGGGGCTCGAAGGCGTCAAAGAGGCGGCGCTCACCATCAAAGGCACACAGCCCGAGTGGTCCTTCCTGGAGGGCGTCGAACTCAAGGTCGCGGTGTCGCACGGCCTCGCCAACACCCGTCGGCTGCTGGAGCACATCAAGGCGCATGGCTCGCCCTATCACTTCATCGAGGTGATGACCTGCCCCGGCGGCTGCATCGGCGGCGGCGGCCAGCCGCGCTTCACGGATGACGCGGTGCGTCTGAAGCGCATCGCCGCCATCTACAGCGAGGACGAGAGCAAGAAGTTGCGCAAGTCGCACGAGAACCCTGATATCCAGACACTCTACAAAGAGTATCTGGGCCAGCCGCTCGGCGAGCGTTCGCACCATCTGCTGCACACGAACTACACCCACAAGGAGACACTCGCGGACGAGAGTGAGTAACGATTTGCTCCGAGTGATCGATCGAATCAAGGGAATCGACCGATTCGAATGAATCGATTTTTTCGAATCAATCGATTCCCTTGTTTTGTTGTGGTTCCGCGAGCCGCTCAAAAAAACAAAAATAAATCGTTAGATTTGCAGCCGAATTGTCCATACTTTACCAGAGCGTATGGCCAATGAGGAACACAATCTGCACCGTCATGCCGAATTCGTCAGCCGCTTGACGGCGGCGCAATTCGCGCTGCACGGTTATATCGCCTTCCTGGTGGGCAACGTCGAGGATGCCAGGGACATCCTGCAAGACGTCAATGTCACGCTGTGGAAAGAGGCGGACACCTACGATTTCTCAAAGCCGTTCCTGCCCTGGGCCAAGGCGGTCGCCTGGTATCAGGTCAAGACCTTCCGCACCCTTCAGGCGCGCGACCGTCTGGTTTTCGACGAGGCATTGCTGGCGCGCGTGGCGGTCGAGGCGGAGGATCTGGACGAGGAGATGCAACGTAAGCTGGCGGCGCTCGAACACTGCGTCGAGCAGTTGACGCCGGGGCAGAAGTTGCTTCTGCGCCAACGTTACGCGCAAGGCCGGGGGGTGCAGGAGTTGGCCGTCACCTTGGGGCGCTCTGCCGACGCGGTCTCGATGTTGCTCTATCGCATCCGTGAGAAGCTGGCGCAGTGCGTGGAGCGCGTGCTTGCTGAGGAGGCGGGACATGCCTGACGACCGCGATACTTTCGCCGCCCTGACGGCCTTGGTTCTGGAGCGTCGCGCCAGTCCGGAGGATTTGGAGCGCTTCCGCGAGCTGCTGCGCGCGCATCCCGAATTTATCGAGATTTATCGACGCCAGATCATGCTGTCCACGTTGTTGCCCGCGCTCCCGCTCTGGGAAGAAGCGACGGACGCGGAGGCGGCGCAGGCGGCAGATGTCGTGCCCCAACCGGCGCGAGGAAGAGCCGCGTTTTGGCGGCGCGTATGGGTGGCCGCCGCCGCTGCGCTGTTTGTGGCCGCCGCCGTGATCTGGCACGGCATCCCCCGAGCCACGGGTCCCGTCTCCTGTCTCCCGTCCCCCGCCGTTCCCGTCACGGTTGTGACGGGGGCAGACAGTCTGGAGCTGCCCTCGACCCTGCCCGGCACGGTGCGGCTAGCGAGCGGCGAGGCGACAGTGCGGCTGGCGTCCGGCGTTGAACTTTTCCTGATCGCCCCGCTTGAGATGGAGGTGTGTGACGCGATGCAGGTGCGGCTCATGACCGGCGGTTTGTTGGCCGATGTGCCGCCGCACGCTGTCGGCTTCACTGTGTGCACGCCGCAACTGGAAGTGTGGGACCTTGGCACCGTCTTCAGCGTGGCCGTCTCCAATGGCGTGTCGGATGTTTTCGTGTTTCAGGGCAGCGTGCAGGTGAGCGAGGCCGATGGCGAACCGGTGGATTTGTGTGAGGCCGGCCAGGGCGTGCGGGCGGTCGCCGACGGCTGGCGACCCCATAAGGTGGCGGCGGATTCGGCTGAGGCGCGCAAATGGTTCGGTGCGGTTGCGGGGCGTCAAAAGGCGCTGCGCGATCCGGCGGCAGCGTTCGCCGCAGCCGGCCGCATCGCCACGCAGTGGGGCGAACGCTGGCTACCGAAGGTCGTGCCGCCGCCCCCGCCGCCCGTGCCGGGTCTGCGGGGAATGGCGGTGGGCAGAGGGCAGTTGGCAGTAGGCAGTAAGCAGTTGGCAATTGGCAATATGCAATCGGCAATGGGCAATCGGCAACCGGAGGACTTCCCGAAAGTCGAGGGACGAGGGTCGAGCGTCGTAAAACGTTCACAAACTTCGGCGGCCGTACAGTCGCCGCAACGGAAGGAGAGCGAAATGAGAGGAAAAACCAATACTGTGGCGGCTCTGGCAGCAGCCGTGGCGATGGGTGCGGGCGCGGCGTATGCCGTGCCGCAGGTGACCAACGTGAGAATGCAGCAACGGGCAGGCACACGCATAGTGGACGTGTGGTACAATCTGTCCGGCGAAGCGGCGATCGTCACGCTTGGCATCGAGACCAACGATGTGCCGATCCCAGACTCGGCGGTGACGCGCCTCACCGGTGATGTCTCGGTGGTGGTGCAGCCGGGCATGGATTTGCACATCGTCTGGGACGCCGGCGCGGACTGGCCGGAGAACGTGACCGAGAACGCCAGGGCGCGCGTGACCGCCTGGTCCACCAACGCACCGCCGCAGGTGATGGTGATCGACCTCGGCAAGGGCACGGCGGCGTCGGAAGCAGATCCGTATCCGTGTTACTACTACACCAGTCTGGACGCGCTGCCCAACGGTGGGTTGTCAAACAACATGTATAAGACCGACCTTCTGGTGATGCGAAAAGTGCCGTCTGGCGGGTTTGCGATGGGTGATGAGTCGACACCCGGGGCGAGTGTTCCAGTTACGCTGACCAAGGACTTCTACGTCGGCGTCTATGAGGTGACCCAGAAACAGTGGTACAAGGTCATGGGAACCGATCCGTCAGACTTCAAAAATCCGGCCGGTTCCGTGAATAAAGTCTCCTATGAGGACATCAGAGGAGGAGAGGCGGACGGAACCGGACACGAGTGGCCGGCGAACGACCTCGTGTATTCTGAGTCGTTCATCGGTCGGATCAGGAGAAAAACCGGCGGCCTGGCCGGGTTCGACCTGCCGACTGACGCGCAGTGGGAGTATGCCTGCCGGGCTGGGACAGCCACCTACTACAATGACGGGCTTCCCGGATCGGCCGATAGCCAATTGAACGAACTGGGCTGGTGGAGTGACAACAGCGGTTCGGTAGCACATACGGTCGGGCAAAAAACACCGAATAGGTGGGGGCTCTACGACATGCATGGCAACGTGTGGGAGTGGTGTTTGGACCGATACGCCTCTGCCTTGGGCGGCGGTATCGATCCGAAAGGACCGGATTCGGGTTCGCAGCGCGTAAGGCGGGGCGGTTGCTGGTACAACTCCGCGTCGTATGCCCGTTCGGCATCTCGCGGTGGCAACAGTTCCACGTACCGAAGCGACCGCGCTGGCTTCCGCCTTTTCAGAACCTTGCCCTGAGGGCGGTCGATGGAATCGAATGATTCGAATCATCGATTTTTGCGATTCCATCGATTCATTTGTAAAGGAGCAGACTGATGAGAAAGAACGTGATCATGACGGCGGCCTTCGCGGTGGCGGGGTTGCTGGCGGCGGTGGCCGTCGCGCAGTCGTCGAGCGCGGTGTCAGACGCCGTGTCGCTGGATACGCGCTCGCTTTCGGCCATGACGGATGACGCGGATCAGAACCTCGACACGCGCAGCCACACGACCGGGTGGTCAGCGGCGCGCAAGCTCAACACCAAGAAGATCAGGGGCACGACGCTCCTGATAAGATGAGCGAGGACGGTCGATGGAATCGCAAGATCCGATTTCATCGACCGTTTTGATTAACGCAGAGACGCAGAGTTTTTTGGGTGATTATTGCGACCACGCAGTGGCTCGCAATCTTGAGGGTAAAAGCGTTGCTCTGCCTTTTCGCCTCGAAGCGGCAAATCCGGTCACTGGGTTTGCGGGAACGAGGGTCAAGCGTCTGCTTGACCAGCCGCGCTGCGCGCGGCGAAAGGAGCACGGGTTTTCCAACCCGTGCCACGGACAGGAATGTCCGTGCCCCTGTAGCTTGATTGGGGATTTTGGAGGTTGGTACCTGGTGGCGTAAGTCTGGCGAATGAATCTGGAGTGCGGCGGCAAGCGGTATTCCGCGCGACGCCGCTTTTCAAGCGTGGGTACGACGGCAGGGCTGTGCGCAAAAGCGGTGCCGCGGGGTGCGCATCCCCACACGTCGTCGCTCACGTCCCTACACTGGCGCAATCGACTAAGTGTTGCGACTAGGTGTGTTCGACTAAAAGTGGGGACTAAGTATGTGGCTCCGCGCACAGCGCAGAGGGAAAGCGGTGCCGCGACCCGCGCACAGCGCGGCTCTTGTCACCGCACTCCAAATTTTTTCGCCGCGCAAATCGTAATGATAGACCACGGTCATGTCGTATCCAGCGGATGGTTGCGCGTGTGTCACGATTGTGGTATAAATGGGCCGCGCGATACGCAAGGAGAAATGACAATGCCACAAATCATACCCATCAGAGACTTAAAGAACACGGCGGAGATTTCACGAAAGTGTCAACAGGCGGACGCTCCGATTTTCATCACGAAAAACGGTTACGGCGATATGGTCATCATGAGCATGAAGTGCTATAAGGAGACTTTGGCGAAACTCGACACCTACACCAAACTGGATGAAGCAGAGCTTCAAATATCAACGGGAAAGACGGTTCCGGCTGAAACATCTATGAAGCGTCTCCGGACGAAACATCGTGTATGAGCTTCTCATAACGGAGGCTGCTGAGCAGGATCTAGACGGCATTGTCGAGTACATCGCCGTTAGGCTGGCGAATCCTTCGGCCGCTGGATCGTTTTTGGACGCCGTCGAAGCTTGTTATGAAAATCTTAGGCGTACTCCCAAAATATACAGCGAATGCGCGGATGCTTATCTCAAGAGTAGAGGTTATCGGAAGGCTTTGATTAAAAACTATAATTACGTGCTCGTTTTCAGGTTTGGCAGGGAAGCTAATAAGGTTTACGTTCTCCGCTTCTTCTACGCGGGACAAGACTACGGTAAACAATTGCTTTAAAAAAAATTTGTTAAGATTTGAGTGGGCTGATGCCCCCTGTCACCTTGCCTATAACTTACATCAACGTTATCCTCATTTACATTCCCGTGCGAAGCGCGGGCGGCGGGCTAACCGATTACTTTAATTTGTCTGACTGGCGGCCTTCTTGAAGGCCGCAAACCTTGTGATGTTGAGATAGTTGTTTCCGCCGGTCCATACGGTGAGCAGGATGTACTTCGCGTGGCCGCAGCCGGGCATCGTGATGCTCCAGGCCGCGCCTTTCGGTTCGGCGTCAACGCCAAACGCGGCGGTCGCCGGAGTGAACGTCATGGCATCGGGGCTGCCCCGCAATTCGGCGTGTGAAACCATGTACATTTTGCTGTGGTTGAAGCCTTCAACCTTTACGGCGGCCACCTCGGTTTCTTCATTCAGCTTAGTCAGGATGGCGATATAGCTTTCGGCCGGGTCAGCGCGCCAGAAGTTATAGCAGAGCGGCGTCTGTGCCAGGGGTTTATCCGTTTTCTGCGTCAGCAGTCCCAGACGTTTTTGCGCATCGCCGGCATCAAGCCAATCACGGTCAGCGCGATTCCAATACGGTTTGTAGATATTGCCGGGATAGACCTCGTAGTTTTTGATTTCAATGGGTTCCAACCCCGCAGTCAAATGAGGTTGGCCGGGCACAATCTTCGGTTCGTAGGGCGCATTGACCGTCTTGGCCGACATCAGTCGGGGCCGGTAGCCGTCGCGCTGCAACGCCAAAGTCATTTCCTGTCGCCACTCCGCCAGTTCTTCTGCAGAAACATTCAGCAGGGTCTTCACCTGCGGCAATTGGGTGTCCGGTCTCAGTTTTTTGAGACTCAGCCAGTATCGCGTGTCCTCTATTCCCGTGCTTAATAGTTCCCAGGCGCAGGTGCTGCCGCACTTGCCATTCTCTTCCGGATAGGGCCAGGCGATGTACCAATCCTTTTGGTTCCAGTGGTAGGCAAAGCCCCAAACGCCCCTAAGGTTTGCGGCATCCGCCGCCAGACCATAAAGCAGTCTGGCGCTTTGCCCATCGTAGGCGCGCACTTGGGTGTAGACATACCTGATGTTTTCTTTGATCCATGCCGGCTCAGCGGCTCCCCACTGCGGGAAAAATGGATTGCCATACGCGGTCTGCGAGGCCAGGGCCGGATAACCGCTGTTGCAGATGTTCACGTCCAACAACCGCCCGAAATGCTTCTGTCCGCTTGCGCTGACATTGCTGGCGACCTTCAATCCCGGTATGGATTTCAAGGCTTGGCAAAGCTGCGTGAATGAAGCGGTGATTTTGGGGTGCACATCCGGCTCATCATACGGATGCAGGTAAAAATCAAACCCTTCTTTGACGGCAAGTTCCTGCATGGGGCGGAAAATCTTACTGGCCAATTCTCGCCAAGCGGCATTTTCCGGATCTGCCGGTCCTGCTCTTTCTTCAATAGCTTTCAGCAAGGGTTCAAGAACACCGTAGATGAGGATTTTTTGATTCATATCCTCCTCTTTTAGCCATTGCAGAGCCTCACGAAAGCGTTGCAGATTCGGACTGCCGTCCGCGTTGAGTTTCACCGGCACTGTCCAGGGATCGAGGAAGAAGGTGTTGATGCCGTGTTCGCGCAAATCTTGGCACTGTCTGCTTCTTGCCTCCGCATCATTTCCGGGCAGCGAATTTGTCCAGAGCCCGTAGATGCGCTCGCTTTTCAACAGCTTTATCGGCAGAATCTCCAGTTCCAAAGGTAAGCTTACGGCATCACTGAGCTTCAAGGTGCTTCGATATTTATCCGGCACCGTCCCCTCGGGGATTTTCGCGATGATCCACATCAGGCTGCATTGTTTGGCGGGGATTTTCCACTGCTTGCTCACAATCAATCTGTCGGGTTGTTCCGCCGCGGCATCGCCAAACGAGGGATAGTGCAGGTAGTCCAGCGGAATGTGCGACTTCTCGGCCTCTTTGTAGC
>Ga0116161_1003817_pt1 | contig 13191 bp, 13 predicted proteins | sample AD_JPNAS3_MetaG_FD_89877 | JGI IMG/M metagenome (GOLD analysis project Ga0116161, IMG submission 89877) | Active sludge microbial communities of municipal wastewater-treating anaerobic digesters from Japan - AD_JPNAS3_MetaG | ecosystem: Engineered > Bioreactor > Anaerobic > Digestate | place... | reverse complement strand
TGCTTGCAATCATCTTGTTGATTTGGCCGTGGATAATTTCAAGCTGCCGCATAAGGCCTGTCAGGATTTTTTTTTGTTCGAAAATCTCTCTTAAGTGCTCTGGTATCTCCCATCCCCCTTTATCGACTGGCGCCTTGTGTTCGTCCTCATCTTCCTCAATTTCCAAATCCTCTTCCGACTCTGACTCCTCATCTTCCGGTTCGGTTGCTGTGTTTTGTTGCGATGTTTTGCATTTGTCAATTGGTGATTCTCTGTCCAGTTCATCTTCTAACTCTTCGAGTATCTGCGTTTCCGGCTTAATAACGCGGTTTGTTGGTTGGATTGTGGACACAGCATTACCTATATGTCCTGTACAGGACGAAAAGGACGTACTCTGTCTTATTTCTTGTCTTATTTTGCTTACTCTTGATTTTGACATATTGACAAGTTCAGCAATCTCTTTGTCTGTCTTCTTGTTCAGTTCCGGGTCTCTCTCAATCTTTTCAATGATAGCGCGCAGCGTCGCCGCGTCTCGTGGTTTACCGTGTCGGAAGTTGGCGCCGAGAGAAAGCAAAAACGCATCGCGCTTTGTGCCTTGCTTTATCTCACAGACAAATTCTTTTTTGCCGACTCGTTTCAGTGCGGCGAAACGGTGGAAGCCGTCCCACAGCCAGTATGTGTTTTTCTCCTGCACTACTTTGAGCGGCGGAAATATTTCCGCGTCCTGCTCCATTGCCTCTGCATACAGTCCGACGGTGTACTCGTCGAGCGGTCTGGTCTGGATTTGTTCGTCGAGTACAATCTGTGCAACGGGTCTTACTGCAATTTCTTCTGTCGTCATTGTTTGTTCTCCTTACGTGTTTTGTTTTTGTTTTCTTTTTTTGCGAACAAAAAAACCGGAGGGCGGAACCGATGCTTGCCGCCCCCCGGCCGGCACTGGGATAACCGCGCAGGCGCGCGGCTGCTCCAGCAAGACAAGTTGGCAATTAGATTGGCTACGATTTGGGGATGCCAACTTTGTGATGTGCTTTGCTTTTTTTATTATTGAGTTCAATTTTTTTGTGCCCCAAATCATTTCTTCATTGTATGCAGCGTGCGTTTCCTGTCAATCCAAAACTTCAACTTTTTCTTTTTTTTGTTCTGTGTTCAAGATTGACTTTCGCCATTCCGTGCGTGTGAAACCATCTTTTGCCGGCTGCGGCTTGAAATGCTTTTCGATTGGTTTCCACAGCACCATCCACTTGCCGCAGATGATGTCCTTGCCTTTGACAAGTTTTGCGTCTAACTGCTTTTTCAACTCGTCATACTCTTCAGCCGCCGGCTCAAGTTCCTCAATCCGATTGAGGATTGATTCGAGTTCTTCGTCGTCGCAGATTTCAAGATTGCCGCCCGTTGAAAATGTTGGGCAGCAGTAAGAAAAGAATCTGCATTTGGGACACTCGTCGGGGTCGTTAATTCCTTCCGGCGGAACACCTCTTGCGACGTGCTCATTGACAAGTTTTGCCTTTGCAAGCAATCTATCGCAGTACTCCATATCCACAGGAAATTGTATCAAGGTTACCTGTGGCAAGTTGTTTTTATTGACCGCCAAAAGAAAACATCTCTCGAAATTATATGCCAATGAATATAGCATCAGTTGTCCGCGATATTTGCGCGTCCAGGAATATCGGTCTAAATCCTCATAGGTTTTGACCTGCTGCCAGACGTGCGGGTCCATCGTTTTGATGTCGATAACACCGACGGTCTCCCATTCACCGTCTTTTTGGATTTGTAAAAATCCATCGACTGTGCCGCGTATCTGGTAGTCCTCTAAAAGATTGTCTCGTGTCGGCATTGATGTGCCGATGATTCTCCACGGCGGGTCGGACAGCGGGCCGATTTCGGCAACCATCTGCAAGATAACCGACTCTAATTTTTTTCCGGTCTCAAAAATCCCTTGGATGTAATCACTGGTTTCCGCCGCTTTGTCCCAGGCCGCTCGCATATAATACAGCCGGCGTAAGCACGGGTCGTCTAATGCGCTGATTCGATTGACATAAAGCGGCAGATTTTTTTTCTGCCGCTGGAGATACTCGTGCGTGCCTTTCTCAATGTCAATATGGATTGGTTCCATTGCTTGATTCCTCCGTTTCGTTTTGCGTGTTTGCGAAAAGTTTTTTTGCGTTGGCCAGCGCATAATCTAATCGCTTGCCCTTTAATTCTTTGACGCTGTTAAAGCCGGACACAAACTTATTGTCTCTCTTGCTGTAAAAACTTGACACAGCAACACAACTGCTTTTTGCCAACTCATAAAAATCGTTAACCGCCGTCTCCAGTTTAGTTGACAAGTTCCCGTTTTCATCGACGACGGCAACAAGATTATTTTTTGCGGCGTTAATCAGCAGGTTCGATAATTCAACTTGCTTGCTGTGTTCGTCTTCCGTTGTTCCGCCCTTGCTGCTGTCTGCAAACTTTACGGCTTTTGCTTTTTCCGGCTGTGCACCGGCAGAGCGCATAATCTGCTCCCATTTTTCTTTTGGGATTCCGCGCAGCCCCAGCAGTGCTTTGACGGCATTGCCGATAAAAATATGATAGGCCGCATTTCTGATATTGTTCTCGTTTATCTCGACTGCGTCTTTATAACTTCCGTTCGAAAAGCCGAAAAACTTATCACGCGTGGAGTATGTCCCCTGCGCGTAGATTGTTCTTCCGCCCATCGATGCTTTGCCTTCGAAAATGTATCTGTAGCCCTTGCCGATTGAATCAGTAAACTCTTCTTTTTTACTGCGCACGTCGAAAAACTGAATGTCGAAAAGACGCGCCACTCTTTCTGCTCCCGCTGAAGACAGGCACATTTTGCCGCCAAATTCCTGCCAGTCTTCAGGGTAGGTTTGTGTGAGCAGAATCTTTTCAATCGCCGCAGAAAACCTCGGCGCCAGCGCGGCTTTCTTTTCCAAAATGGCCAGTTGCACATCGGGGTCGCCCTCGTTTAACACCTTTGAGATTTCCATCTCCGGTGTTTCTACCGGCAGTAATTCCCCGCCTTCAATGATTTCGTTTTTCGTTTCCATTGTCTTGTTCCTTTCATAGTGTGGTTATGATTTTTTGTTTGTGTCTTTGGGTTTGCGCAGGTAAATATGATAGATAGTCGGATATTCTTCCGCATATCTTTTCAAGCAATCCTCTTGCCAAAAATCTTTCCGTAAAAGTACTCGCACATCATAGATACTGATGTCATCGCTTGCCTTGTTTTTCTTCTCCTCTGTAATCTTTCTCTCCTTTTCGCATTTCTCAAACGTCAGCCATAGGGCATAATCAATTGCGCTGTATAGATTTTCAAACTCAAGTTTTTTTACTACACGACTTTCGCTTGGTCTTGTGCACGGCCTTACTAACACAACGTATGCCCCCTTCAAAAACTTCTTCATAATTTCACTTGTTCTCATTGTTCATCTCCTTTCTCAAAACATCGGTTTAACCTTGCAGAAATAATCAATCGTCGGATAAGTCTCTTTCCCGTCGATTACAATGCGGTATAATCCTTTGCAGTCATTTCCAAAACAATCCTCTTTCATCAGAATCGCTACATAGTACACAGGCACATCGTTGTTTGCCTTGCTGTCCATTTTTTCGCACTCGCTGAAAGTCAGATGGTTTGCATATCTGATTGCGTCAAAAAGATTATTGAAACTGATTTCTTTTATTGTATCAAAGACGTTTGCTTGTATTCGGACAAGGTATAATCCGACGATATTCTCTCTCATAATTTCTATTGTTCGCATTTCGTCTCCTTTCAAGGCGTGTTCTTTTCTTCTTGAGGCCTTGGCAGTCGAACACACCAAAGAATTGGATACTCACCATTTGCCTTTGCACAGTCAATTCCACCATAATCCTCAAGCAAAAAAAGTTTGACAACATAACTTTTTGCGTTGGTCTCTTCGTTGTAATCCATCTTCACGCAATCCTCAAAAGTCAAACTCCTGACGAAGTTGATTGCGCAAAGAAGATTGTTAACTTCAATGCGTTTGCTCACGCGGTAATTATCCTTTAAGATTAAAACGCAATAGTTGCCGATAAGGTTGTTCGCAAGGATTTTGTCCAGTTCCATTGTTCGTCTCCTTTCAAAAATCGGTTCAAAGTTTTCTGACGCTGAAGCAGCAGATGGATGGATAGGTTTTTCCATCGGCCGCGATTCTGCAATTGTATCCGAAGCAGTCCTCGCGCAAAAAAACAATAACATCATATCGTACAATATTCTTATCTTTGTTCTCATTCATTTTTTCGCATTCCTCAAACGTAAGGCGATTTGCGAAATTGATTGCCTCGGACAGATTATAAAAAACGAAATCTTTAATCACGCCGTGATTGATAGTTTGTATCCTGACGACGTAATCGCCTCTGAGATTCTTTTGTATTTCATTTGTCTTCATTGCCAAACTCCTTTCTTTCCAAATCGTTTACAGTTTCTTTTCTCCTTTCAGGATTTTGCAGCAGGTCTCCAGCGCATCGCAGATTCGAAAGGTTGATTCTTTCTTGACGAAGCAGCAATAACTAACCGTGTAGCAAACGGAAAACACCGTAAAGACTACTGCAAGAAAAATCAGCATTTCAATATTCATTTTCGTTCCCTTTCCTTTTTTGTTTTCTCGCGCGTGTCTGAATAACACGGGCAAAGAGTGCTGTTCTGAAATTTCAATCGCCACTGTCGAAGCAAGTTGTGTTTTCTGCATTCACCATCGCACCGCTTGTGCGTTAACACACAGTATCCGGTATCAGTCATTTTGATTTCTCCTTTTTCCATTCTCTGTAGCATTTACTTTCTTCAATTCGTTCCGGCGGGTTCGGCTCGTCGCTGCTGCCGCAAAAAAACAATCCTGACTCTGCGTGATAGTACAGGCACGCCTTGCAGGAAATCCTTTCGCACTGAGCGCAGACCTCGACGCAATAGTAGTGCACATCATTTTTACATCGCTTGCAGGTCTCTGCATTTTGCGCAGCGATAAACTCACCGCACACCTCACATTTTTTTTCTGGGGTCATTGGGATTGTCCTCCTGTGTTTGAATTGTGGATTGAAATGTTTTTCTGAAGCGCCGCACCATCTGGACTAACTGATACGGAAACTCCGCCAGTTGCGCGCAAAGTTTTGTGTGCTGCTCAACATCTTTTGGCGTCAATAACTCTCTATCACCAGTGCCGTATTCGTTCATCTTTGGCTCCTTTCTTTTCAAAACGTCGAGCCGGCGGCAATCCATTCCGCCAGCCCGACGCCGGAGGAGGAATAATTTTGTCGTCGCAGCAGAAGCCAGTCTCCTGCTATCTTGCTTGTCTATCGTCAAAAATCAAGGAAAACTTTTCAAAAAATTTTTGCGGTCGTTTCCGCAATTTTACCGCAACTATTATAGATTGTCGCCGCAAGTACTTGCGATTGCAAAATGCGCCTTTTGAAAAATCCTTGAAAAAATATGCTCGATAGAGTATATTGTCGTGTATGAGTACAGAGACAATCAATTTTAGAAGCGTTATTGCAGACCGAATGAAGGCGCGAAAAATCAATGCGAACCAGTTGGCAAGGCAGTTGGCCGGCAGCGTCAGCCGAACACACCTCTACAATTATTTACGCGGCGCTCGCCGATTGAGCGATAATCGGCTGGCCGCTGTGCTGGCAGCACTCGACCTAACCATTGCCGAGGCCGCAGAAAAAAAGGAAGCCAACCTCCAAACCGAAAAGGAGGTTGGCTCTGGCAAGAAAGGAGACGAGACCTTATAGACTATTGACCTTGCTGCTGTATCTTTGTGATTATATCCACAAACCTCATAAACACAGCACCGCTGACAAAAATGATTGCCATTTTCAGAAAGTCCACGGCAAGCCGTATCAGCGCATCGCGCCACGTCCGTTGTATCTCCTCTTTTTTTTTGTTGTTGTTTTGATTTTTGTTTTGCAGCAGATTGACATCTGATTCCAGCCGGCGCAATCGCTCAATCATTCCGTCGGTCTTTGGGTCGCCGTACAGGGCAATTAAGATTCTTTCCATCCCGCCTTCCAGTTTTTCAAAGAGAGGTTTGCAGTGATACCGGAACATAAACTCGTGATTCATCTCTTTTTCGTCATTAGGTCTCTGCGGTGTCATACATTGATTCCTTTAATTGATTGTTCATAGTTTGTGCTTGCATTCACAAAGTTTTTTCAATACGCCGTAATCTCCAAATCGGCAAATAGTGTTATTGTCAGCGGATTATCGCTGGTGGATGTCTGCCCATTGCTCCACTGGATATACCAGGAGAAATACTCTCCAGCATCCTCACACGATAACACAATCTCCTCACGCCAATCAAACCATCTCGTCAGCACGCCGCCCTGAAATACAGCCGGCTGGCCGTTGATTTTAATTTGTGAGTATCCGCCGCTGTTGCGCAGTGTCAGCAGGACAGACAGCGGCGGTGCTGCATTACTCCACATCCCGCGTACGCCTGAAACTGCACCGCCGGCGCGGCACTGAATGCGGTAAGAATTTTTGCTGGTCTCTGATACATTGGAACCTGAAATCCAAAAGTGATTGTCGCCGTCTGCATATCCTGACGGCGCTGCCGGCTTGCTGGCACCAAATCCGTAAAGAATAACCCATCGCGGCGCGGCAAACAAAGAGTCCCAGACGGCCAGCCGATAAGCCAACTCCTCCTCTGCATACGGCGGCTCAACCCATATATGGTCGTACCATACATCGCTTATCTGTATTTTTTCATAATGCACAATCGGCTTTAAGGGTAAGTGCGGCATCGTCTTGTCGTCAAGTGCAATTTCTTCCGGCTCTGACGGCTGGCCATAATTGTTATGGTCATTGCCTCTTGCCTCTGCATTGTCTCGACTATTCAGCACGACCTGCCAAAGCGAAAAATCGTCTTGATACACTTCTACCGCTGACTCCTCATCTCCATCTAAAAGCGGCTCGTCAAAGACGCGATTGGTCTGCTCTTTATCCATCTCGTCTGCCAAATCTGTCGTGCCGAAATCAAAAATGTAATGCACCTCGTCCTCATCCAATCCCTCCAAATCCTCCATCAGCACCGACTCTGCGGATACTCTATACTCCGGCACGTGCAGGTCATAATCATAACACGTACCATAGACGACGCTGCTTTGCGGGTACTCCTCCCAATTAGCATTGTACAGCAGCGGCGGCGATTGAAATCCATTGTCATATACAGGCGGATTGTTGTCGTCGCCAAACGGGTCAATCAATCGCACATCGGCCTTTTCAATCGGCCGCTTCCAAATCTTGTCGGAAAATTTTCCAAAACTGAATTGACCTATCAGACATTCCTCGGACGATAAAAATGAAACTCTCAATGTCGCTTCCGCTGTGTTGGCATATCGTGCGCCGGTCGGGCCGTTATTGAATTTGTTTGGGACTATATTGTCCACGCCATAAACCGGCCGGATATACATCACGCGGCGTGTTGTATCTAATGATACATTGACCCAGTACACATCCCACAGGTCAATCGGCGGCGGATTTGTTCTGCTCAAAATTTTGACATCAACGGTTCCTAATCCGGTTATGCCCAATCGTATCGGACAGGGCGGGTCGTAGGCAGGGTTAACCGGAAAAAATTCCTTCACCTCAATTTTCATCAGGATGTTTACCGCGCCGGAATCGTAAGGAAGGTTTGACTTGAAAAGAACGGCCGCCTCCTTGTATGAAAAATACGTCATCTCCAACCGCCAGCCGGGGTCAAAATTTCCGGCGGTGTCATAGACATCATAATAGATTACGCCGTTATGTCCTGCAAGGACGATGTTGTCATTTGACAGCGTCCATTTCGGCGGCAGCAGATTGTCAGTGTAATTTTCTTTCAGCACGGTTTTTACTGTGCCGATTAGTTCTTCCAGCGTTGCAAACTGCCGGATGCTTTCGTCCTCTTCCAAAAATATTTCCTGGTAGTTTTGCGTGTTGTCGCTGTACTCATAAAGACCGATGCTTGTGCTGCTGATATAAGAGATTGTTAAGTACGATAAAAACTCATAGACATCGTTAAGTATCCGACAAACATTTGACGCATAAATCGGCGTATCATTGATTACAAATCTTGCGCCGTGATTTGCCGCAAGATTATCGCCGCCAAATTGCTCTTCCGCCGGCGCAGAAAACCGATGATGTCCCGGCATAGGCATCCGCATTGGGTCATCTGGATTGACCCATCCAAAACTTTGATAGTCCTGACAAGTCGGCTCGCCTAATTCGGACGCACGCATTTTGCCTTCGCGGATATATCCCAATGTGTGCTTCCACGTCCGACGCCACGTTCCGGCGGGGATAGGCCAGCAGACATTAGCGACATCCTCAATGTTGTTGCACACAACGCCGTGAACGGTCGTTGGAAAAGTCCAATAGCCCGGGTTAGCCAAAAACAGCGTGCGTATTTTCAGAACGCGTTCCGAAATAAACGGCGTGCTTGTATCATAGTACCAATCGTAATAATCGGCTCCCATTTTTTTCAATATCAGTTCCGTGGCCGAGCCGTTCTCTCCCCACAACTCGTCGTGCAGTTCCGCATACGCCGGCGCGCTTGCGTCAAGGTCAGGCCTATAGGCGGCAATGCCGAAATCATTATAGGCCTCCTGATATGTCCTGTTGTCAATATCGCCGTAAAGCGTCCACTCCAGCGCCTCAGGAAGCACGTCCTCTCCCCACGATGGATGATAGACCGCAAACCAATTATGGATGTAGGTCTCATCTACCTGTAATGCCCATCCATATTGTTCTGCCGCAAACTCCGCCATTACCTGCAAAGAGTCGTCATATTTGCCCTGCTCCCATTGATATAATCCGTTATCGCCAGCACTTACAGGGATTGTGCCAAACTTAATCTGGTAGGCCAGCAAGGCCGGCACAATATACGATGTGTGATACTGTCGGTGAGTTGCGATGGCGTGCCAGCCGCCGCTGTCGTGCCAAGCCATTGCCTTCGGCGCATCCACCGGCCCCAGCCGCAATGCATTGCAGATTTGATTTTTCCGCAGCGGGACTTTGCCGCCATATTTCCATCGTGCGTTTTTCTTATCCTGACAAAACCACGGCGGTATCTGCTCTTTAGGGTCTGTCTCTATGTTAAGACGCTTGTACGCAGGCCATATCGCCCAATAAACCGTGTTATCCTCCCAATCACTGATTACCTCATATCGGTGAGCATTGACATCATAGGTGTGGTAGAGATTTGGATTGACCGCACGTATCCAGTCGTTGTTATAATCAATCGCCCACTGACCGCCGGAAGGCGGGCGTCCATCGTTTGGCCCGCGTGCATTGCCGGCATATCGGTGATAAGAATCTTTTGCCGTCCACAGTTTGCCGCTGCCGCTTGCCCAGTACGTCCAATCCTCCAAATCCTCGAGATAAGACTCAATGGATTGATGCGCCCACAGCATATCGCTTACGTGTCCATTCAGACCGAGTAAGCACCACCAGTCGCCGCCGAAATTGCAACTCATAGTTCCAGCGGTCTCCTCAAAAAACTGTGCAGGTCTTCCGTCCGCATAGTTGGCCGAGATATACAAAGTGCTTCCAACCATCCGACGGCTTGAGACACGATAAAATCCATTGTTTCGCGCATCAGTGCAGCCGGTCAGAAGAAACGGCGTCCCCGGCCTCCAGTCGTCAAACTCTTTGTACCACGTCTCTGATTGCGGAACGGGATTGCCTGTGCCGTTCCAGTTGTAGATTCCGTTTTTGGTTATCTGCTGACAGTTTGGAATTATCAGTTCGCCTTTTTCGTTCGATGAAAACTCAACGCCGGAAATGTTAGATGAAAATGAATCTTCAAACCAAACGACGATTCCGCCCGGGCGCGTCTGAAAAAATAAATCAGATGTCTGCGCCTCTGTGAAGTTGGCGATCAGTGCGTCGGAATAATTCAGCATCCACGCCGCCCAGTCAGGTGCATATCGCAATGGATGGTTTTCGTCTTGTCCGCTTGCCTGCGTTCCTTCCGCGTGCGCCGTCTTTCCATCCGTCGCCAGATAAATCCACTTGCGCAAGTCCTCCATCGCTCTATGATGGATGGTTTTTTTTGCGCTTAGCGGCCAGTTCTCTTGCAGCCAGTAAAACTTCTTGCTCATACGTTGTTATCCAAGCAGCCCTCGTATCGGGCCGAGCAGCCCATATCGTATTTTCCTGCCGATTATTTCTGTGCCGATTTTCCACAGCGTCCGCAGGCAGGGGTAGCCGCCGTTTCGCGGATACAACTGCATCGCCCAGTTTTTCTCTTCCGGCAGGTACCAGTCATTTTCAAAATCCCATCCGACAAAGGTTTCTTTTTGCTTTAACTGTGCGGCTGTTTTTTGGTGTGCTGTATCTGAGCCGCCGAATGTATTGATGACATAGCAGTTAACAACCTGCGCTGACACCGGCGCAATACCGTATGTTGTCGTGGCTGTTCCTGATTTAGTGCCGATATTGATAATGTTAGTGATTGCGTTAGATGCGCTGGATAAGGCCGTAATCCCTGCAACGGTTGCAAACGCACCTTCAAAGGAGATATTGATAACTGCATTGCTGATTTTTTGCGCCATTGCTGTACTTCCAATCCCGCTTGCTTTGTTCGAGCCGGCGCCAATTATGCGGCCGAACACAAGGATGTTTCGGCTTCCGCTTGCGCTTAGGTGTCCACCGCCGCAAAGGGCGCCCAATGATGCGCTTGTATTAGTTGACTCGATAATGGCATTGACCGCGCAGTCAATAAAGACGGCTTGAGTGCAGTAGCCGGCAATTCCGCCGGTATGTGTATTAGATTTTATGTAAGATTTTATCGTGCTTACATTTTGCAAAACAGGCGCGGAAGTTGTATAGGCGAAAAAGCATCCGCTGTATCCGGCGGAAGCGCCGGTCAGACAAAAGCCAAGCAGTGTAATATCTTTTGCGTTTGCACCATTAAAAACGCCAAGAAAAGAGCTGGTAAAACTGCCGGAACTTTTGCAAAACATATTTTTGATTGTGTGATTTTTTCCGTCAATCGCGCCGGCAAATGGAGAGGCGGATGATGAGGCGATAGCAAGCCAGCCGGTAGATGTGCTTCCAAACTGCATCCATTTGGTCGCGTTAAACGCCTCCGGAACGGTTATCGCTGTAATGCATTGATAGATGTTATTGCTGTAAACTACCTCTGCGCCGACGGCATAAGTAGAGCTGCTGCTGTATGTCGGAACATAGTCGCGCACATACTCCCACTTGCCTGCGGCAAGGTCGTCGGCAAAACTGCTGCCGGACGTATGGTCGGCAAGACAGCGATAGATTTTGCTTTGTGCAGCCACCTTTACGACGACCCACTGCCGATAAAAAGTTGACGTCGCCCAATTGTCAGCCGCCATCATTGTTGCGGACAAGTCAATGTCTGCCGTCAGATAAGCATCGCTGGTTAAGTTGTTGCGCAGGTTGGATAACTGCGCCGCCGTTGCAATTGCTAAAGCACTCATACTATGCCTCCAAGCAGGCCGCGTATCGGCCCCAATAATCCATACTCTGCTTCTCCTTCCGCCGCTTCAATCTCCCACAATGTCCGCAGGCAGGGGTATCCATCATTCGGCGGAAATAATTTTTCAACCCAGTTGTCGTCCGCCGGCAAATACCAATCCCGCTTAAAGTTCCAGCCGGCAAAAGTTTCTCTTTGCTTGAGTTCTGCGGCTGTTTTGTGGTGGTCTGTATCAATCCCGCCGAACGTATCGACAGCATAGCAGTTGACGACTTGCGCCGATGTCGGAGCAATTCCGTAAACTGTAGAAGCCGTTCCATTTCGTGTGCTGATATTGAGAACATTTCTTATTTCATTGAATATTTCATTCTCAAAATCGCCTTCTACCGATGTGATTCCTGCAATTGTTTCAAAGTTTCCTTCAAAGGAAATATTGATAATCGCATTTTCGATTTTTGCCGGAGCTTCTGTCGATGAAATCCCGCTTGCCCAAATATAATTGCCTCCAATAATACGCCCGGATGTAAGAATATTTTTACTGCCTTTTGTAAACAAGCCTACTGCACAAAGAGCTCCAATTGCTATTTCTTCTCCTGAAGGTTCAAATACTGCATTTACAGAACAATTCCGGAATATAGATTGATGGCATATACAGGCAATTCCTCCTATTGTGCCTGTAGAAATGGCCGTTAAGTATGATTTTACAACATAAACATTCCTAAAGACAGTTGCTGATTCAGAAAGACTTGAAAAGCACGCTATATCTATTCCGTTTATTATGCAAAAACCAAAAAGAGAAATATTTATTACGCTTTTCCCTGAAAAAACTCCAAAAAGAGAGCTTTGATATTCAATTGTATTTTTGCAAAACAGATTTTTGATAATACAATTTCCTCCATTAAAGGAGCCGGTAAAAGGCAAGGCAAATGTTTGTGCTATAGCAAGCCAGCCGACAGCAGTAGTGCCCAGCTGCATCCATTTGGCCGCGTCAAACACTTCCGGCGTCGTAATTGCTATGACACATTGATAAATGTTGTTGTTATGGACTACTTCTGCGCCAACTGGATACGTGGAACTGCTGCTGTAGTTGGGCACATAATCCCTGATGTATTCCCACTTGCCTGCGGCCAAATCGTCGGCAAACGTGCCGGATGTATGGTCTGCAAGGCATCTGTAAATTTTGCTTTGTGCGTCGACTTTAACGACGACCCACTGCCGATAAAACGTCGATGCCGCCCAGTTAGAAGCCGCCATCATTGTTGCGGATAAGTCAATGTCGCTGGTCAGATAGACATCCGTATTCAGATTGTTCCGCAAGTTGGCCAGTTGTGCTGCCGTTGAAATTGCCAAAGCGCTCATGGGAAGTTCCTGAATTTCATAAGCCATCATTTATACCTTTATCATCTTTACTTTTCTATTGCTTGAGCTGAACGGCAAGTCAAGCACAATAAGTTCTTTCGTGCTGTCCGGATAAACCTTTTTTGCACCGTCCTCTTCGTATCGGATTTTCATATCTTCTGAAATAGAAGCTTCGTCTCCGATGTTATTCAGCCGGTAAGCGCCAAAGCCGACCGGCAGAATATTTTCAAATTTGTAATAATACTTGTACTGCCCGGAATCAAGAATCTTATTGATGTCAATCCCCAGCGGATAATAGATTGCATTGTCTTCTCTGACTTCATCGACGGAAAAATCAAGAGCCAGCGGCGTTTGCCGTCGCTGTGCAAAAAGCCAATCCTTTATTTTTGTACCGGTGCTCGAACTA
>Ga0116161_1003783_pt1 | contig 13270 bp, 10 predicted proteins | sample AD_JPNAS3_MetaG_FD_89877 | JGI IMG/M metagenome (GOLD analysis project Ga0116161, IMG submission 89877) | Active sludge microbial communities of municipal wastewater-treating anaerobic digesters from Japan - AD_JPNAS3_MetaG | ecosystem: Engineered > Bioreactor > Anaerobic > Digestate | place... | reverse complement strand
AGTGAAAGCGCTAAATCTAAACTATATTGCATCGCTTTATCATGCTTGATGAGCGAAGAATAGGAGACAAAAATGAGACTCGCAATCGGTTCTGACCATGCAGGCTTTGAAATGAAAGAAGCCATTAAAGCTTATTTAGACAAAATTAAAGTTGAGTACAAGGACTATGGCACATACACGTCGGACTCTATGGACTACCCTGATACGGGCAAGGCTGTGGCAAATGCTGTAGCAGACGGTCAAGAAGAGAAGGGCATCTTGATCTGCGGTAGTGGAATTGGCATGAGCATCGTAGCAAATAAAGTTAAGGGCATTCGTGCTGCACTCTGCTGTAGTGCTGAGATTGCACGTCTTTCTCGTGAGCACAATGACTCAAACATCCTTGTTTTAGCAGGTCGTTTTACCTCACGTGAAGATGCCAAAGAAATGGTAAAGGCATGGCTTGAAACGCCATTTAGCAATGATGCAAGACATATTAAAAGAATAGAAAAAATAGAAAAATAAAGGACAAGAGGATAATATGGAACACATTAAACAATTTGACCCAGAATTATATGCAGCAATGCATAATGAATTAAGACGCCAAGAAGAAAATCTTGAGCTAATAGCATCTGAAAATTATGTTTCAAGAGCTGTTCTTGAAGCTGCAGGCTCTGTACTCACAAACAAATATGCTGAAGGATACCCTTATCGTTGGAGCAAAAAGACAGGCAAAGTAAACTACAAACTTTATGGCAGATATTACGGCGGCTGTGAATATGTCGACGAAGCAGAAAAACTCGCTATTGAAAGAGCAAAAGAGTTATTTAGTGCAGAACATGCGAATGTGCAAGCTCACTCTGGTTCTCAAGCAAATATGGCTGCATATTTCTCTCTAATACAGCCTGGCGATACGGTGCTTAGTCTTGAACTTGCTCACGGTGGACACCTCACACACGGGCATCCACTTAGCTTCTCAGGTCAGTTTTACAACATTATCCATTATGGTGTAGACCCAACAAATGAGCAATTTGACTATGATAAAATCATGGAATTAGCTCAAAAGCATAAGCCTGCTATGTTGCTCACAGGTGCAAGTGCTTATCCACGCAAAATTGACTTTGCCAAGTTTAGAGAAATCGCAGATTCTGTTGGTGCAAAACTGATGGTCGACATGGCTCACATTGCTGGTTTAGTTGCTGCTGGCTTACATCAAAATCCTGTTCCTTATGCAGATATCGTCACCACAACTACTCATAAAACACTGAGAGGACCTCGTTCAGGGCTTATTTTATGTAAAGAAGAATATGCTCAGACTGTAGATTCAAAAGTGTTCCCTGGCATTCAAGGTGGACCACTCATGCATATTATCGCAGCAAAAGCTGTAGCTTTCAAAGAAGCCCTCAGTGAAGATTATAAAAAATACCAACAACAAGTTATCAATAATGCGGCTGCTTTGGCTAAAGAATTGCAGTTATTGGGCTTAAAACTCGTTTCTGGTGGTACAGATAATCACCTTATGCTCGTCAATCTTGGCACAGAAGAAGAAGGTGGTCCATCAGGCAAAAAGATGGAAGAGTCACTCGATATCGCTGGCATCACTGTTAATAAAAATACAGTGCCATTCGATACTCGCTCTCCATTCGTAGCTTCTGGCATCCGTATTGGAACACCTGCCGTCACAACTCGTGGCATGAAAGAGCCTGAAATGAAAGAAATAGCAAACTTCATTAAAATGGTTCACACTATGTACGCTCATGAAGAAAAGCTTGCAGAAATTAAGCAATCAGTACGCGATTTAACTGCAAAATTCCCTCTTTATAGAGATATGATTTAACTTAATAAAATTATAAAAAAAGCATCGAAAGGTGCTTTTTTTTATTGACCTCTATTTTTTATTATGTTATTGTTTAAAAAAAAACACTGGAGGTTATATAATGAATAAGAGTATTAGAAGTAAGATGGTCAAAAACTTTTCACTAAGTGTTTTTGTTATTTGTTTAATTTTATTCTCTTTTATTATTTACCAAGTATATAAGTCGCAAGAGAAATTGTCATATGATAATGGCACCACATATACAGAAAAGCTTAGCTGCCAGATATTAACTAATATTAACGAGAATTTTAATTATTTAAAAGCAATCAAGGTCACTGTAGAATCAGAATCAATAAAAGATAGAGCCACTTTGATCAACAACTTAAAAGCTTTAACTGTAAACAATAGAGTATTTCAAGGCTTGTTTATTCTTTTTGAACCTGATGGATTCGATGGACGAGATAGTGATTTCATTTATAGAGATGATTTATCATCAGATAATGAATTCGGAATGTTTGCTCCATGGTGGTATGAGGAAGATGGAGAATTTGTACTTGGAGCATCTGAAGCTGATTGGTTTGATGAAGACTATTATATTTCCACAAAAAGCAAAGATGACAAAAACATTGCTGAACCTTATATAGACCCAGATTTAGATATATTAATGACATCCTATACGTATCCGATACATCGAAACAATCAATTCTCTGGTATTGTTGGTGGTGATGTCACTCTTGAAGATCTTGATAAAACAATATCTGAGATCAAAATATTAAAAACAGGCTACGCCTTTTTGATTAGTAAAGAGGGAACCTTTGTATCTTTTCCAGAAAAAGATTTAATTGGGGAAAAGACTTTGAAAGAATACTCTGTTGAGAAGAATTGCCCTAAGCTCATCGCAATTTCTGATGAAATTCATGCTGGAAAAGCTGGCAGAATCCAATCAAAAGACCCAATTACTGGAAAGCAAGCATTCTTTTTCTATCAACCAATTGGCGACACAGAGTGGTCAGTAATTACTGTTATGCCAAAAAATGAAATGCTCGCAGACCTATATATATTGATTGTTGGTATGCTAATTATAGGGATAATCGCCATTTTTATCTTTATCTTTGTATCTTTAAAGCTTGCGCAGTCGATCACAAACCCTCTTATCAACACCACTAAAGCCTTAGAAAAATTGGCTCAAGGTGAAGGTGATCTAACTCAAAGAATGATTATTGAAAGCAAAGATGAAATTGGTGAAATGAACTCCTGGTTCAATAAATTCTTGGATAATATGCAAAAGATGATCAAAGACATAGTCATCATCAATCAAGCATTACTCAAAGAAGCTAACGACCTCAAACAGTCTGCAAATACAGTTAATGCCAGTGCAACTGAGATGAGCACACAAGTAGAAGTTGTATCAACTGCCTCCATTGAAATCTCTTCAAATGCCAATACTATTGCTTCTGCATCTGAGCAAGCTTCTACAAACGTTACGCATGTAGCCAATTCCTCAGAACAAATGTCTAATGATATAAATACTGTTGCCTCTGCTGCAGAACAGGCATCCACCAATGTTGAGCGAGTTGTCAAAGAGGTTAATCAGGTGAACAATAATATACAAGAGATATCTACTCAAATCGATGCTGTAGTACACAATGTTCAGTCTTCAGCAGCTGCAATTGAAGAGATGAGTACATCACTTGCAGAGGTAGCAAAAAACACGCACAAAGCAAGTGAGATCTCAAGTAAAGCAAATAAGCAAGCGGTTGACACAAGCGATTTAATGCAAAAACTGCAGTCTTCTTCTGCAGAAATTGGTAAAATTGTACAAGTGATCAATGACATTGCTGATCAAACAAATATGCTTGCACTCAATGCTACAATCGAAGCTGCCTCTGCAGGTGAAGCAGGTAAGGGCTTTGCAGTTGTGGCTAATGAAGTAAAAGAGTTGGCAAAACAAACAGGGGATGCAACAGGGCGCATAGCTTTCCAAATTGAAGATATTCAAAAAGCAACACAACAGGCAGCTGATTCTATTCAAAATGTCGCAAATGTCATCAATGAATTAAACTTGATCAATACCACAGTTGCAGCAAATGCAGAAGAACAATCTGTCACTGTCAATGAAATAGCAAAAAATATTGCCAATGCAGCAGACAGTTCCAAAAAGGTCGGTGAGTATAGCCGTGAAGTAAGCAAATCTGTAGAAGGCATCAGCAGAAATGTCACTGAGGCAGGGCACGGTGTGATCGAGATTGCAAAGAACTCAGCAAATGTGGCAAATGCTGCCAATGATGTGTCAAGAAATAGCGTAGATGCAGCCCAAGGAGTAGCTGATATAGCAAGAAATACTGTTGAGATCACTCACGGTATCAACGAAATAACAAGCAATTTGACAGGTATATCAGAAGCTGCTCAAAGCACAGCACACGAATCTGAAGAATTAAATGTTGCAGCCGAAGATCTAAAAAACTTATCTGACGAGCTAAACAAGATGGTCGGTAAATTTATCGTATAAACATCAATCCAATAAAGAGCCATGGTACTAACTATGGCTCTTTTTTATTTTTTATTCTTGACTGAGCCTGAAATAAAGAATAATGAAATATGAATAAAAAAAACAAGACCCTCTATATATATTGGGTTCACAAAACGGGGGTTTTTGAAAACTATTTTCACCTAAAACAGCAGATGCCTACTACAAGCGGGTTTGCAGGCAACTCTTTTTCACCGTACGACAACACACTGTTTTGGTCCTCGCTTCGCTGCGGGTTAGGTACTTTACTTCGTAAAGGTTAGGTACTTTCACTTCGTGAAAGGTTAGGTAAAAAATCTATCGATTTTTGTGAAGCTGTAGTTAATTTCACTGCGTGAAATTGGAGGAAGCTTTTGCTTCGCTGCGGGTATCGTTTAAAAAAATCGGCAGATTTTTTTAAACGTACCCACAACTATCCTTAGTTGTGCAGCGAAGCTAATGATTGCCATGACTACAATAATGTTCAATTGAAGTGGTATCAGCCCTCGTACCAACAACTATCCTTAGTTGTTATTTAAATTATCCAATTTCACGCAGTGAAATTACCTCACCCGCAGCGAAGCGAGGACCAACTCACTACCTTGTTCTCACAACGCGGAAGCCTGTCACGTCGTCATAATAGTCTGGGCTACAAAAGAAGCGAAGAGTTACACGGCAGTCTGTATCTTGGCTTTGCCAGCTACCGCCACGGATAACGCGGTCGGAGCCACTATCAGGACCTTTTGGGTCGTTCTTTGGGCTATTATGGTAATAATACAAGTCATACCAATCATAGCACCATTCCCACACATTTCCACTCATATCGTATATTCCTAACTCGTTAGGTGCTTTTGTGCCTACATAATGGGTTCTATGATCAGAATAATCCTCTTGCCGTTCGTTGTCTTCTGCACATTTATCATCTTCTGGCAATTCAAAATTTTCGTCGTATAACTCACGTTTATTATTATTAGACTTAAATGCGTACCATGCAACTTCATCAATTTTATTTGACCCTGAATATGTATAGCCTTTAGACTTCTTACCTCCGCGTGCTGCATATTCCCATTCAGCTTCTGTGGGCAAGCGGTAGCCATTGGCTGACCAATCACAAGTCACATTTTCCTCATCAATCGTATAAACAGGTGTCAAACCCGCTAATTCGCTCAGTTTATTACAAAATTCAACTGCTTCATACCAGGTAACTAATTCTACAGGAAGATTATCAAAAGTACCTGTAAATCTTGAAGGATTATAGCCCATCACCGCCCGCCATTCTTTTTGCATTATCTGGTGTTTGCAGATATAAAATGAAGAAATAGTTACCTGATGAGCAGGACTCTCAAACTCATCATCTCCTCCCATTTCAAATGTCCCGCCCTCAACTAAAACCATACTATCAGGCATCTTCTTTGCAAAACATGCTAAAGCCAGTAGTAGTGTAATAAGTAAAATAAAAATTATCATTTAATCCTCCTAATGTCTTTTAGTGTATCAATAATTAGCTTCGCTGCACAACTAAGGATAGTTGTGGGTACGTTTAAAAAAATCTACCGATTTTTTTAAAATACCCGCAGCGAAGCCAGATCCAACCCTCAATTTCACTTCGTGAAATTGGATACTGCGATCTATTATGTACTCGCAGTCAATAGCGCTTGGAGTACAATTAAGGCTAATTGTACATACAATTAGATACTCGTTAATGATAGAGAAGGAACTTATGCCTTCGCAGACAGCAAGTTTAGGGTCTGGTACGCGTCATTTGTCGTTAGAGACAAAAGCTTCGCTGCACAACTAAGGATAGTTGTGGGTACGTTAAAAAAAAATCTACCGATTTTTTTAAAATGCCCGCAGCGAAGCCAGATCCAACCCTCAATTTCACTGCGTGAAATTACCCTTCTGCTCAGTTCTCAGTTCTTTCGCACAACACGTAGCCCCAGATTCCAAAAGGTATTTTTAGGATCAGCACATTGGCGAAAAGCCACATGACAGAAGTAGCGACTGCTGCCCCAGCAACTGCCACGATTTACATGGTCGGAGCCACTATCAGGACCCTTCGGATCGTTCTTTGGGCTATTATGATAATATGATTCATCATATCTGTCCCAACACCATTCGCTCACATTACCAGTCATATCATAAATCCCCAATTCATTGGGTGCTTTTGTGCCAACATCATGAGTCTTTCTATCTGAGTTTCTATGGTACCAGGCAATATCGTCAAGATTGTTTGACCCTGAAAATTCATAACCTTTAGACTTCTTGCCGCCGCGTGCTGCATATTCCCATTCAGCTTCAGTAGGCAAGCGATAGCCATTGGCTGACCAATCACAAGTAATATCTGAACCATTGAACGTATAAGCAGGTGTCAAGCCCTCTTTTTCACTCAATTTATTACAAAACTCTACGGCATCGTACCAGCTAATTTTCTCTACAGGGAGATTATCACCTTTAAATTCTGATGGATTATCCCCCATCACCGCCTGCCACTCTTTTTGCGTCACTTGGTATTTGCCAATATAAAATGAAGAAACCGTTACCTGGTGAATAGGTTTTTCATTGCCCTCATCAGTATCAGCGTATTCGTCATATAAATCGTTTGCATCTCCCCCCATCTTAAATGTTCCGCCCTCAACCAAGATCATATTATCTGGTTCATTCTTTGTAAAACATACTAATGCCAGTAATAGCATGATAAGTAAAATAAAAATTATCATTTAATCCTCCAATCTTAAAGTTTTTTAGCGTGTCAATAATTAGCTTCGCTGCACAACTAAGGATAGTTGTGGGTACGTTTAAAAAAATCTACCGATTTTTTTAAACGTACCCGCAGCGAAGCTTGATCCAACCCTCAATTTCACTGCGTGAAATTACCAGCATCTCAGCTCTCAGATCTAATTACATTGTTCGCACCACACGAAAACCTAACTCGCTATTGTGTCTGTAGTATTCACTTTCGGAGCTGCGATAAACCACAAGGCAGTCAACGTAAGTATTATAACAGCTACCGCCACGGATAACACGCCCAGCCCCATTATCAGGTCCATTTGGATCGCTCTCTGGGCTCTCGCTATAGTATTCAGCTTCATACCTATCCCAACACCATTCAAACACATTACCGCTCATATCGTAAATGCCCAATTCATTAGGATCTTTTGTTCCTACATCATGAGTCTTCATATCAGAATTTCTCTGGTGCCATGCAACATCATCAACATTGTTTGAGCCAGAATAGTCATAGCCTTTCGACTCCTTGCCACCCCTGGCTGCATATTCCCATTCAGCTTCTGTAGGCAAGCGATAGCCATTGGCAGACCAGTCACAAGTGACATCTTCCTCATTGATCGTATAGGCAGGTGTCAATCCCTCTTTTTCACTGAGTTTATTGCAATATTCCACTACATCAAACCAGCTAACATTCCCTACGGGGAGATTATCACCTTTATTTTTTGAAGGATTATTTCCCATCACTGCCTGCCACTCTTTTTGCATTACTGGGTATTTGCCGATATAAAACGATGATAATGTTACAGAATGAAGGGGTTCTGAAGGTTCCAAAACATGAACATAATAATCACTTTTTTCAACATCATCCGTCCCCATCTCAAAAGTTCCGCCCTCAACCAAAACCATATTATCTGGCTCCTTCTTTGTAAAACATGTTAAAGCCAGTAATAACGTAATAAGTAAAATAAAAACTACCATTTAATCCTCCTAATGTCTTTTTGACTTGTTCTTTCTTCTTTTTTTTACCAATATGCTTATTCATTTTAATCTCCTTTTATTTTATTATAACATTGAGATAATTTTTCCTGTAATTTATTTTTAATAATATTCTCAAGTCAGAACTGATTTGGTCCTCGCTTCGCTGCGGGTGAGGGTCCTCACTTCGTTGCGGGTTAGGTGCTTTACTTCGTAAAGGTTAGGTACATTGCTTCGCAATGGTTAGGTACTTTCACTTCGTGAAAGGTTAGGTAAAAAATCTACCGATTTTTGTTTTGCTGTAGGTAATTTCACTTTGTGAAATTGGAATCATCGGATCTACTCAGTACTCGCAAGCAGTCAGTGGATTTGCCAGAGAAGGTGTAAAACAGCCAAGATAAAGATTAAAATTAGCTTCGCTGCACAACTAAGGATAGTTGTGGGTACGTTTAAAAAAACCTCCGCTTTTTTTAAACATACCCGCAGCGAAGCAATGTTCATCTCAGCTCTCAGTTCTCGTTTCACAACACACCTGTCCCCTTGACACTAAAAATACAGCTATTCTAATAAAAAATAACACCAATACTCTTGTCTTTTATTCAATTCAATAAAAAAAGCAAATCTTTTCATTGACAAAAGTATCGTACATAATTAAATTACACTAATATATTAAAAAATAGGATATAATATGAAAGAAAAAAGTAACTTTAGTATAATTGAGATTTTGAACATACTGGCACTTAGGAAAAAGATGATCTTTTGGGTCACTCTAATCATGAGTATTGCAATAGTAATTTTTAGTTTAGTAGTCACGCAAAAATGGACCTCGACAGTAGTCGTACAACCGCTCACCAGTTCATCAAGTTTGAATTTAGGTGGCTTAGGGAGCTCATTAATCAGTAGCTTAGCGGGTGGGCTTTCAGGCAGCTCAGAAAGCGAAGGGCAAAGGCTAATCGCTATCATAAATAGTCGTCCATTTCTTGAGAAATTTATAGATGAATTTGATCTAAGCACCTATTTTAAACTCAAGAAAAAGACTGATGACGTACACCGAATTAGAGACGCAACAATCAAGAAGATCAAGCAAGACATGCTCTCGGTCAGCTATAATCCAGAAACAGGCTTTTTAACTGTTAGTGTCGAAAGCAAAGATAGAGAATTATCTCCAAAAATGGCAAATTATATTGTCGAAGAGCTCGACAGATACAATAAATATGACAGGGTTACAAAAGCTAAAGAGTCAAGAATTACTCTTGAGAATAGGCTCATACAGATAAATAATGATATTGACTCTTTATTAGTAAAAATGAAAACCTTCCAGCAAAAAAACAATGTCTTAGATATCACTGAACAGACAAAATCGCTCGTTAATGAATATGTCAAACTCGAATCAGAAAGAGTCAAAAGAGAAATTAGTTATGATATTATTAAGTCAAGTATGAGCGATAATGACCCACGCCTTGAGAGTTTACAAGATGAAATAGCATCCATAAACAATGCTATTGGCAAGCTCGAGGGCACTAAAAAAGCTGGAAATAACAAGTATATCATTGCTTTGGATAATATTCCTGAGATCTTACAAGAGTACTTACCGATGCAGGCAAATGTCGAAGTCTATAAAAAAGTATATGAATTTATCTACCCACAGCTTGAATTGGCAAAACTGGAAGAATCGAGAGAGACAACTACGCTCAATACCATCGAAGAGGCTGTACCTGCTGGACTGAGAACATTCCCACGCCGTGGCATGCTTTGCATCACTGTTTTCTTTATTACAGTTGTCTCAATCTCTGTCTATGCCATCTTTTTACACAAGGCACAAGAATTCTTTGCTATAGAAGAAAACAAGAATAAGATACTGGAATTGAGGAAGAATCTCCTTGGAAAATAAGCACTCTCTTATTTTCATCTCTTATTGCTTATTAGTTCTGTTATTCTCTTATCTATTTGAGATAAGAACCATATACATTAGTGCATTAATTCTCATGCCAAGTGTATTTCTCTTATTTATTTCTGATATTGAAAACAATTTGCTTTACTTATTGACTCTGGCGATCTTCTTTTATCAATCTTTCCGCTATGAGCTTGTCTCTACCCTCAGTTTTGCTATCTTTTTCATCTTTCTTTTTCTTTTTCTCAATAATAGGGTTCACTTCAGAGGGATATCCAAAGGCATTAAAGTCTATGCTATAGCTTTTTTTATTTCTTTCATGATCTCTTTTATCTTTGCAAGATATAAAATGCTCAGCATTACCTGGCTTTTTGTAATAGGGCAATATATGGTTTTGTTTGTGATGCTGACTGCCAACTTTGATTTAGAGAAGATAAACAAACTCTTTATTAGTTTACTAATCCCCTTCGCTTTTTCACTGCTCGTAGGTTTTACTCAAATGATCAGTTATGGCTTTGATCAACGTATATACGGGCTATATAATAACTCAAATATCTATGGTGGCATGCTTACATTTTTTGTATTGCTCAGCATTTACCTTTACAATTGTTCCAAAAATACCCTCTTTAGAATGACAATGCTTGTCTTAATAATATTTGCTTCTATACAGATTATTTTCACTTATTCACGTGGCGCACAATTAGGTTTTATCGCCTCTTTAGGTGCATATATTGTGTTTAAAAACTTGAAAAGCAAGAAGAGACTCATTATGGCATTAATCGCCTTTATTATGATTTTTTTGATCATCATTACTGCTTTCCCAAGTATTTACACGCGCTTTTTAAACCTTGATGTAAAAAATGCCACTTTCTCCGAGCTCGACAGATTGAGTATTTGGCTATCTTCTGTGCAACTCTTTCAGCAAAAACCTATCTATGGCATTGGAGTCAACAATTTTCAAAACCTTTATAAAAAGTATCATTTAGCCAGCAAGATTTACCCCGACAGGGTTGTTACTCACTTGCACTCTCACAATCTCCTTCTCAATGTTTTATCAGCACAGGGCTTAATTGGCTTGATTACTTATTTCATATTCTTATGGTACTTTTTCAAATTACTATTGATTAACTTTCAGAAAAGAGATAATGATGAGGTTGATGCTTCTTCAGATCAGATAAATAAAGACTTTGAGCTCTGGGTATTCGTGCTCAGCTTTTTTGCTTATTATGTGGTTCATGGCATGTTTGATATTATCTGGACTGTATTTGGCAGGCACAGAATGCATCTTTACTTTTTCTTATGGCTTGCTTGTGTCAATTATTTGCTTTTGAAGAGAGAAAGGGTAAAATGAGAAAGCACTTTATGAAGTTCATGCAGCATTCTGTGATTTACGGAGTGAGCAATATCTTATCGCGGACAGTAACCTTTTTCTTATTACCGATTTATTTAGCGTATTTAACAGCAGCAGATTATGGAATCTTAGAGATTAGCAATACCTTCTTTTCATTATTATTAGTTGTTGTTCTCCTCAACATAGATTCAGGCTTATTTAAGCTCTTTTACGATAAAGATGTCGAATTTTCTCAAGAAGAAAAGGTCGGTACAGTTTTCTCCTTTTATTTTCTATATGGGCTCGGAATCTCAACTCTACTAATCTTTTTATCGCCTTATATATCAACGCTTATCTTTGGCTCAAAAGATTTTAGCTATATCACTATCTTGGTAGTCTTATCATCTTTCTTCCAAGGCTTGGTTCAACTCTATTTATCGATCTATCGAATGAAAGAAAAGCCTTTTATTTACTGTGCTTTCAATATTGCTTTAACAATACTGCTTGCGCTATTGAATATACTTTTCGTTGTTAAATTTCAAAGAAACTATCAAGGCGTGCGCGAAGCTTCTGTCATCGGCATCTTTTCGATTGCCTTTATTTTGTTTGCTCTAAATTATAAAATAAAGTTTAGAATAAACATACAAGCACTAAAAAGAGTACTCTTTCTCTCTATACCCTTGGCAGGTAGCGGCTTAGCAAGCTGGGCATTAAATCTCACTGACCGCTATATGCTCAGAGTACTTTTGCCAGTAGAGACTGCTTTCACCCAAATAGGCATCTATGGTTTATCTTCAAAATATGCCTCAATCATGCAAATCCTCATTGTCACCCCTTTCATGATGGCTTGGAGCACCTTGATGTTTACCTATCAGTATGAGGAGAATGCCAAAGAGATCTATGCACGCGTCTTAGACATATTTGTAGCAGGCAGCATAGTTTTATATCTCTTATCGAGCATCTTTAGCAAGTTTATCTTGAATTTACTCACCAGCAATCAAGACTTCTCCGAAGCCTTTACCATCGTGCCACTATTGTCTTTATCGTTTTTAAGCTATGGTTATTATATGGTCTTTACTGTAGGCGTTACATTGGTAGAAAAGACAAAGTACATGATGTACAGCAATATCTATGGTGCCATAGTGAATATAGGAATGAACTTCTTTCTTATCCCACTTCTTGGCTTTAAAGGGGCTGCTATCAGCAGTTTATCAGCCAATATTGTCAGAATCTCATACTTGTATTTTTTCAGTCAAAAACGATATTATATACCTTATAAGATATTTAGAAATGCCTTTATTGTCGCTATAGCTCTTATAAGTAGCAATCTTGGCTTATTTTATCTTGACAATAATCTACAAAAAGCATTACTATTCATTTTAACTGTTATTGTCATCATTACTGTCAGCCCTTTACCATTTTATAAGCTAATAAAACAGAGAATTGGAAAATGAAAAAGATAGTCTATATAAGCAAAAGTTCAATGAAATACGATTCAAGGGTAAAGAATATTGCCGCTTCTCTTTGTAAAGCAAATTATGATGTCACCGTCATTGCAGAAAAGAGGTTCAAAGACCTTTCATATAGCGAACAGAGAGAATATTTGATCAAGAGATTATTTACTATCTCAGGCTTATATGCTGTTGAAGAGGCTTTTTCATCAACCAAAAACACTGCAGCAAAGACTAAAAAAACATTAAAGTCATTGCTTAGAAACAATAAATTAAGAATATTGATCATTGTCTTCTTAAACAGAATTATCTGGAACAAACTCTGCCTTTTAGAGATTATAAAAAGAAAGCCCAACCTTATCATTGCTCGCGACCCAAATACGCTTTTTATTGCTCATTTGGCAAGCAGGCTACTCAAAATACCTCTATTCTACGATAGCCATGAGATCTGGAGTAGTTCAAATTTATACCTCAATTCTTCACGATTCATGCAGAGGTTTTGGGATAGAATAGAGAGCAAAATCACACCAAAGCTGGACTGTATTTTCATTACTACTGCCACCAAGAAGGAAATCATCGAGCAAAAATATAATCT
>Ga0116161_1003773_pt1 | contig 13286 bp, 4 predicted proteins | sample AD_JPNAS3_MetaG_FD_89877 | JGI IMG/M metagenome (GOLD analysis project Ga0116161, IMG submission 89877) | Active sludge microbial communities of municipal wastewater-treating anaerobic digesters from Japan - AD_JPNAS3_MetaG | ecosystem: Engineered > Bioreactor > Anaerobic > Digestate | place... | reverse complement strand
TACTCGGTGTTGTAGCCGCCCACCAGTTCGTTCTCGGCCTCGACCAGGTCGAACGGGGTGCGGCTCATCTCGGCCAGAGCGGCGATCAAAAAGACCAACGCCCCCAGCGGCTGCAGCACGATGAAAGGCAGCCGCGCCTGAGCCTCGACGATCTTGGCCATGCTCAGCGAGCCCGCCAGCATGAACACGCCCAGAAGCGAGAGGCCGTAGGGCAACTCATAGCTGATGACCTGCGCCGCCGAGCGCAGGCCGCCCATCAGCGAGTACTTGTTATTCGAGCCCCAGCCACCCAGCAGCATGCCGTAGACGCCCATGCCGAGCACCGCCATGACCACGAGCATGCCCACGTTGACGTCGGCCAGGTAGAGGGTGATCTTCCTGCCGAACAGGGTGAACTCGGGCCCCATGGGCACCACCGCGAAGGAGATCAGCACCGCCGACATGGTGATCGCCGGCCCCAAAAAGTAGAGCACCTTGTCGGCCTGCGCCGGGACGATATCCTCCTTGAAGAACATCTTCAAGGCATCGGCGATCGGCTGCAGCAGACCAAACGGCCCCACGCGGTTCGGACCCAGGCGCATCTGGAAGCGGCCGATAAGCCGGCGGTCAAACCAGGTGAGGTAGGCAAACCCGATCAGCAGCCCAAAGGCGATGACCAGGGCCTTGATGGCATCGATGAGCAGTTGGATCCAGTCAATACTCATGGCTCTTCTCCAACCCCACGTCCGGCCTTACTCAACGACAGCACAAGCGGCTCCCATGCCGCGGGGCGTGGGAGCCCGGCCTGCTTGGGCAATAGTCTTTCATCCCACTGGCCTGACCGCGACGCGCATGACGACGCCAGGGCGCGCGCCGAGGATGTTGACACTCTCCGACCCCAGATGCTCGGGCACGAACGCAGTACCCGGCGCCACGGCTGCGCTTACCTTCGCCGCCAGCCGCAGCGTGCCCTGCTCGCCCTGCACCTCCACCGCGTGCCCCTCGGCCACGCCCAAGCGCTCCGCATCGGCCGGGTGCAGCGCCACATACGGTGCCGGCGCCCGGTTGGCCACAGCCGCCGCGCGGCCCGCCGCGCCGTCGCGGTCAAAGAGCAGCGCCCCCGTCACCAACGCCAGGTCGCCCGAACCGGCCACCGCCCACGGGGTTGCCCCCGCCTCGGGCGCGGCCACGGCATAGTCAAAGCGCGCGTCGTGCACGCCGCCCGCCACAACCGCCCCGGCATCCTTGTAGGCCGGGATCAGCGCCCCCGCCTCAGCGAGCACCTGGGCGGCGCCGTCGTAGCTCCAGCAGCCGAGCGCGCCCAGCGCCCGGGCCACCTCGGCCACGATGCGCCAGTGCGGCCGGGCCTCGCCCAAGGGGGCCATCGGCGCGGCCTGCCAGCCCACCTGGCCGGCCAGGTTCGTCGCCGAGCCATCCTCCTCGCCATAGGCCGCCGCCGGCAAGACCACATCGGCCTCGGCAGCCGTCGCCGTCAGAAAGGCATCCTGCACCACGACAAACTCGGCCGCATCGAGCGCCTGGCGCACCGCCTGCGGGTCGGGCGCCTCGCACAGGGGGTCGGCCCCAACCACATACAGGGCGCGCACCCGGCCCTGCTGCAACGCCGGCCACAGCTCAGTCGCCGCCAGACCCGCCTCGCGCGGCGCCGCAGCGCCCCACACACGCTTGCACGCGCCGCGGGCCACCGCATCGTCGAGCACGGCGTGGCCCGGCAGCCGGTCGGGCCGCAGCCCCAGATCGGCCGCGCCTCGCGCATTGGCACCGCTGCTCCAGCCCAGGAGTCTGGCGCCGCTGGCTTTGGCCAACGCCACCAGAAGCCCCATCGTCGCTTCATCGGCCACACCGGCGCCATAGACGATCACCGCCCGCTCGGCGCCAGTCAGCGCATCGGCCAGCGCCGTCACCGCCTCGGCGGTGCAGCCGGTCAGGCTCGCCACCTGCGTCGGCCCGTACTCGCCCGCATCCTGGCCGAACTTGGCCAGCAGGCCGCCCAAGAGCACGGCATCGCTGCCCGGGCGCGGCTGCAGCGTCAACGTGGCGTAGCGGCCCAGGCGCAGGCCGCGCGGGTGCACCACGTAGAGCTTGCCGCCGTGGTTCACGGCCTCTTTGATCCACAGCTCGACAATGGGCGCCTCTTCGCTCGGGTCGCCCTCAAAGAGCACAATTGCGCCCGCGCGGCGCAGCTCAGCCGGCGTGGCCTGAGCGGGCGCGGGGATGGCCGTGCCCAGCCGGCTATCGACGTTGTTGGTGCCCACCGCCGCGCGCACGAACTTGGACAGCAGATAGGCCGCCTCGTTGCTCAGCCGCGGTGAGCCCACCGCGGCCACCGCGTGCGGCCCGGCCGCCTCGAGCACGCCCTTCAGGCCGGCGGCCATGGCCTGCAGCGCCTCATCCCACGTCGCCGGCACGAGCTCGCCACCCTTGCGCACCAGCGGCCGGCGCAGACGCTCCGGGCTATCGGCATAGGCGAACCCCTGGCGGCCCACATCGCAGAGCCAACCGTTGTTCACCTCCGGCGCCTCGCGGCCGCGCATGCGCAGGATACGCCCTTCGCGGGCCTCGGCCGTCAGCCGGCAGCCCACCGGGCAGAGCGCGCAGGTCGAGTCGTAGCGCTTCAGCTCCCAAGTGCGCCCCTTGAAGCGGAAAGCGCGGTCGGTCATGGCGCCCACCGGGCAGAGGTCCACCACATTCCCCGAGAAGGGCGAGTCGAAACCGCTGCCGTCGAGTGTGCTGATGCGCGAGCGGGCGCCGCGCTGGAACACCCCCAGCAGCTTCTCGTCGAGCACTTCCTCGCAGAAGCGCACGCAGCGCTGGCAGAGGACGCAGCGCTCCTGGTCGAGCACCACGGCCGGGCCGAGGCGCATGGCCTTGCCCTTGTGCCGCTTCTCTTCGACGAACCGTGACTCGCCGCGGCCGTACTTGAACACATAGTCCTGCAGCCGGCAATCGCCCGCCGCATCGCAGACCGGGCAGTCGAGCGGATGGTTGGTGCACAGGAGCTCCAGCACCATGCGCCGGTTGTGCTGCACCAGCTCGGTGTCGGTGTGCACCACCATGTCCTGGCGCACCACCGTGGCGCAGGCTGCCTGCAGACCGCGCATCTTTTCGATCTCGACCAGGCACAGGCGGCAGAGGCCGGCCGGGTGCAGCTTCTCCTGGTTGCAGAGGGTCGGTATCTCGATCCCTGCCAGGCGCGCCGCCTCGACCACGGTAATCCCCGGCGGCACCGCTACCTCGCGCCCGTCGATAGTGAGAGTCACGCTTTGATCCATAGTGCCCTTCCCCGCTCGGACAACGGAACTGAAGGAACCAGGGAACCATGGAACTGAGGGGAGCCAGCGAGCGGCCCCTTCATCTCCTCATTTCCAGAGTTCCGTCAGTCCCATTCGTTCCCTCAGTCCCTTCAGGCGATTGTCACGCTCGTCGGCGCCACGCACGTACCGGTGTGAATATGCGCCAGGTAGTCGTCACGGAAGTGCTTGATGCTCGAGCGGACCGGCCCCACGGCGGCGTCGCCCAGCGGGCACAGGCTGCGCCCGCCCAGGCCGTCGCAGATATCGAGCAGCAGGTCCAGGTCCTCTTCGCGGCCGTGCCCGGCCTCGATGCGCTCGAGGATCTTGGCCATCCAGGCGATGCCCTCGCGCCCGGGCACGCACTGCCCGCAGTCCTCGTGTGCATAGAACTCGACCAGGCGGCGCGCTACCGACACCATGCAGGTGCCTTCCGTTATGACAATCACGGCCCCCGAGCCGAGCATGGAACCGGCGGCGGCAATGGCCTCATAGTCGAGCGTTACGTCGAGTTGACCGGCAGGCAGCATCGGCGAGGACGAGCCGCCGGGGATAACCGCCTTGACCGGCCGGTCGTCGAGCGTGCCGCCGCCGCACTCTTCGATCAGCGTACGCAGCGGCGTGCCCAGCGGCAGCTCATAGATGCCGGGGCGCTTGACCTGGCCACTGAGCGCGAACAGCTTGACGCCGGGGCTCTTCTCGGTGCCCATGCTGGTGTACCACTCGGGGCCGCGCTCGATGATGAGCGGCAGGTTGGCCAGCGTCTCGACGTTATTGATCACCGTAGGCTTGCGGTAGAGGCCCTCGGTGGCCGGGAAGGGCGGCTTGAGGCGCGGGTTGCCGCGCTCGCCCTCCAGCGAGCTCAGGAGCGCCGTCTCCTCGCCGCAGATATAGGCGCCGGCCCCGCGGTGCACCACAATATCCAGGGCAAAGCCGCTTCCCAGGACGTCGTCGCCCAGGTAGCCCTGCGCCTTGGCCTCGGCGATGGCCGCCTCCAGCCGCTCGGCCGAGAGCGAGAACTCGCCGCGCACGTAAATAAAACCCACGTGCGCCTCGATGGCGTAGCAGGCAATAGCCACGCCCTCGAGCACGGCGTGGGGGTCCTGCTCCATGAGCACACGGTCCTTGCAGGTGCCGGGCTCGCCCTCGTCGGCGTTGCAGACCAGGTAGCGCGGGTAGCTATCCTTGGGCACAAAGCTCCACTTCATGCCCGCGGGAAAGCCGGCGCCGCCGCGGCCGCGCAGGCCCGAGCGCTTGACCAGGTCCACCACCTCGGCCGGCTTGATGCCCTTGACGACCTTGCTCCACGATTGGTAGCCGCCGCGGGCCAGGTACACCGCGATGCGGTGCGAGTCGGTCACCCCGATGTTGCGCAGCAAGAACTTGTCGGCCATTCTACCGTTCCTTCTACGACCCTGCTTCCGCCCGCAACGCCGTCAGGATCTCGTCGATGCGCTCGCGCGTCAGCCGCTCATAGTAGCGGTCGTTGATCTGCATCACCGGCGCCGTGGCGCACGACCCCAGGCATTCGACGGTCACCAGGGTGAACAGGCCGTCGGGCGTCGTCTCGCCCACCTCGATGCCAAGCTTCTCCTGCAGGTAGAGCAGCAGCGGCTGCGCCCCCAACAGCGAGCAACTCAAGTTGGTGCAAACCTGCACCAGGTACCTGCCGACAGGCTCCTTGCGCAGCATGGTGTAGAACGAGGCCACGCTGGCCACCCAGGTCGGCGACGTATCGAGCGCCTCGGCCACCCACTCGTACGCCTCGGGCGTCAGGTAACCCTGCTCGCGCTGGGCAATCTCCAGGGCAGGCAGCATGGCCGACCGCTTGTCGGGATAGCGGGTCACCACCTGCTGCAACTCCTTCTGTGCGGCTTCAGAGAACGGCATGGTACCTCTCCCTACTGCGTACCACGTACTACGTGCTGCGTAATGCGTACTATGTACTGCGTAACGCGCGCTGCGTAACCAAGCCGGCTACCCAACGCCATCCCTCACGCATCACGCACTACGCATTACGCAATACGCATCACGCATTACGTCCTATCGGTCCACTTCGCCCATCACCAGGTCGAGGCTGCCGATGGTGGCGACGAGGTCGGCGAGCAGCCCGCCGTGGATGAGCCGCGGCAGCACTTGCACCGCCGCGAACGACGGTGTGCGCACCCGGAAGCGATAGGGCCGGGGGCTGCCGTCGCTCACCAGGTAGTAGCCCAGCTCGCCCTTGGAGACCTCGACAGTCATGAACACCTGCCCGGCGGGCGGGTGAAAGCCCTCCGTCACCAGTTTGACGTGATGGATCAGGGCTTCCATACTGGTGTCGAGCTCCTCCTTGGGCGGCAGCGCGATCTTGCGGTCGGCGACGTTGATGGGCCCGTCGGGAAGATCGTCGAGGGCCTGCTCGACGATGCGCGCACTCTGGCGCATCTCGGCCACGCGCACCAGGTAGCGGTCGTAGGCGTCGCCGTTCTTGCCCACCGGCACTTCGAAATCAAAGCGATCGTAGCCCGAGTAGGGCATGGCCTTGCGCACATCGTAGCGCACGCCCGAGCCGCGCAGTGTTGGCCCGGTGATGCCGTAGGCGATGGCATCCTCGGGCGTGAGCACGCCAATGCCGACCGTACGGTCGAGCATGATCGGGTTCTTGGTCAGGATCTTTTCAATGTCATCGATCTGCTTGGGAAGCTGGCGCAGAAAGGCCCGCACCTCGTCGACCCAGCCCTCGGGCAGGTCGGCCACCAGGCCACCGATGCGGAAATAGCTGGGGGTCATGCGCTGGCCCGAGACGGCCTCGAAGAGGTTGAGGACCTTCTCGCGCTCCCAGAAGGTGTACATCAGGATCACGCTCATGAGCCCCGAGAGGTCGAGCGCCGCCGAGCCCACGGCGATCAGGTGACTGGCGATGCGGTTGAGCTCGGCCATGATCACCCGGACGTACTGCGCGCGCAGCGGCACCTCAATCCCCAGCAGCTTTTCCACCGCCAGCACGTAGCCCAGGTTGTGGGTATTGGCCGAGACATAGTCCATGCGGTCGGTGTACGGGAGGACCTGGCGGTAGGTGCGGTTTTCGCCCGTCTTCTCGATGCCCGAGTGCAGGTAGCCGATGTCGGGCTTGACGCTGACCACGCGCTCGCCGTCGAGCTCGACGACCAGCCGCAACACACCATGCGTGCTGGGGTGCTGCGGCCCCATGTTGAGGGTCATCGTCTCTGTAGTTGTCGTGTCTATCTGGCTCATCTCAGATCCTTCGCCGCCAATACCTGGCCCTCAGCCGGGCATTCCGCTCCGCGATCCCCCGGCCCCAACGCAGGGTGGGGGGTTTGGGTGGCCGGTCGATGTGGCCGGCCGCCCCGCGGGGCGGCCGGCCACATCGACCGGCCACCCAAACCCCCCACCCTGCGTTGGGGCCGGGGGATCGCGGAGCGGAATGCCCGGCTGAGGGCCAGGTATTGGCGGCGAAGGATCTGAGATGAGCCAGATAGACACGACAACTACAGAGACGATGACCCTCAACATGGGGCCGCAGCACCCCAGCACGCATGGTGTGTTGCGGCTGGTCGTCGAGCTCGACGGCGAGCGCGTGGTCAGCGTCAAGCCCGACATCGGCTACCTGCACTCGGGCATCGAGAAGACGGGCGAAAACCGCACCTACCGCCAGGTCCTCCCGTACACCGACCGCATGGACTATGTCTCGGCCAATACCCACAACCTGGGCTACGTGCTGGCGGTGGAAAAGCTGCTGGGGATTGAGGTGCCGCTGCGCGCGCAGTACGTCCGGGTGATCATGGCCGAGCTCAACCGCATCGCCAGTCACCTGATCGCCGTGGGCTCGGCGGCGCTCGACCTCTCGGGGCTCATGAGCGTGATCCTGATGTACACCTTCTGGGAGCGCGAGAAGGTCCTCAACCTCTTCGAGGCCGTCTCGGGCCAGCGCATGACCCCCAGCTATTTCCGCATCGGTGGCCTGGTGGCCGACCTGCCCGAGGGCTGGGTCGACGAGGTGCGGGCCTTTCTGCGCCAGCTTCCCAAGCAGATCGATGACATTGAAAAGATCCTGACCAAGAACCCGATCATGCTCGACCGTACGGTCGGCATTGGCGTGCTCACGCCCGAGGATGCCATCGCCTACGGCATCACCGGGCCAACACTGCGCGGCTCGGGCGTGCGCTACGATGTGCGCAAGGCCATGCCCTACTCGGGCTACGATCGCTTTGATTTCGAAGTGCCGGTGGGCAAGAACGGCGACGCCTACGACCGCTACCTGGTGCGCGTGGCCGAGATGCGCCAGAGTGCGCGCATCGTCGAGCAGGCCCTCGACGATCTTCCCGACGGGCCCATCAACGTCGCCGACCGCAAGATCGCGCTGCCGCCCAAGGAGGAGCTCGACACCAGTATGGAAGCCCTGATCCATCACGTCAAACTGGTGACGGAGGGCTTTCACCCGCCCGCCGGGCAGGTGTTCATGACTGTCGAGGTCTCCAAGGGCGAGCTGGGCTACTACCTGGTGAGCGACGGCAGCCCCCGGCCCTATCGCTTCCGGGTGCGCACACCGTCGTTCGCGGCGGTGCAAGTGCTGCCGCGGCTCATCCACGGCGGGCTGCTCGCCGACCTCGTCGCCACCATCGGCAGCCTCGACCTGGTGATGGGCGAAGTGGACCGATAGGACGTAATGCGTGATGCGTATTGCGTAATGCGTAGTGCGTGATGCGTGAGGGATGGCGTTGGGTAGCCGGCTTGGTTACGCAGCGCGCGTTACGCAGTACATAGTACGCATTACGCAGCACGTAGTACGTGGTACGCAGTAGGGAGAGGTACCATGCCGTTCTCTGAAGCCGCACAGAAGGAGTTGCAGCAGGTGGTGACCCGCTATCCCGACAAGCGGTCGGCCATGCTGCCTGCCCTGGAGATTGCCCAGCGCGAGCAGGGTTACCTGACGCCCGAGGCGTACGAGTGGGTGGCCGAGGCGCTCGATACGTCGCCGACCTGGGTGGCCAGCGTGGCCTCGTTCTACACCATGCTGCGCAAGGAGCCTGTCGGCAGGTACCTGGTGCAGGTTTGCACCAACTTGAGTTGCTCGCTGTTGGGGGCGCAGCCGCTGCTGCTCTACCTGCAGGAGAAGCTTGGCATCGAGGTGGGCGAGACGACGCCCGACGGCCTGTTCACCCTGGTGACCGTCGAATGCCTGGGGTCGTGCGCCACGGCGCCGGTGATGCAGATCAACGACCGCTACTATGAGCGGCTGACGCGCGAGCGCATCGACGAGATCCTGACGGCGTTGCGGGCGGAAGCAGGGTCGTAGAAGGAACGGTAGAATGGCCGACAAGTTCTTGCTGCGCAACATCGGGGTGACCGACTCGCACCGCATCGCGGTGTACCTGGCCCGCGGCGGCTACCAATCGTGGAGCAAGGTCGTCAAGGGCATCAAGCCGGCCGAGGTGGTGGACCTGGTCAAGCGCTCGGGCCTGCGCGGCCGCGGCGGCGCCGGCTTTCCCGCGGGCATGAAGTGGAGCTTTGTGCCCAAGGATAGCTACCCGCGCTACCTGGTCTGCAACGCCGACGAGGGCGAGCCCGGCACCTGCAAGGACCGTGTGCTCATGGAGCAGGACCCCCACGCCGTGCTCGAGGGCGTGGCTATTGCCTGCTACGCCATCGAGGCGCACGTGGGTTTTATTTACGTGCGCGGCGAGTTCTCGCTCTCGGCCGAGCGGCTGGAGGCGGCCATCGCCGAGGCCAAGGCGCAGGGCTACCTGGGCGACGACGTCCTGGGAAGCGGCTTTGCCCTGGATATTGTGGTGCACCGCGGGGCCGGCGCCTATATCTGCGGCGAGGAGACGGCGCTCCTGAGCTCGCTGGAGGGCGAGCGCGGCAACCCGCGCCTCAAGCCGCCCTTCCCGGCCACCGAGGGCCTCTACCGCAAGCCTACGGTGATCAATAACGTCGAGACGCTGGCCAACCTGCCGCTCATCATCGAGCGCGGCCCCGAGTGGTACACCAGCATGGGCACCGAGAAGAGCCCCGGCGTCAAGCTGTTCGCGCTCAGTGGCCAGGTCAAGCGCCCCGGCATCTATGAGCTGCCGCTGGGCACGCCGCTGCGTACGCTGATCGAAGAGTGCGGCGGCGGCACGCTCGACGACCGGCCGGTCAAGGCGGTTATCCCCGGCGGCTCGTCCTCGCCGATGCTGCCTGCCGGTCAACTCGACGTAACGCTCGACTATGAGGCCATTGCCGCCGCCGGTTCCATGCTCGGCTCGGGGGCCGTGATTGTCATAACGGAAGGCACCTGCATGGTGTCGGTAGCGCGCCGCCTGGTCGAGTTCTATGCACACGAGGACTGCGGGCAGTGCGTGCCCGGGCGCGAGGGCATCGCCTGGATGGCCAAGATCCTCGAGCGCATCGAGGCCGGGCACGGCCGCGAAGAGGACCTGGACCTGCTGCTCGATATCTGCGACGGCCTGGGCGGGCGCAGCCTGTGCCCGCTGGGCGACGCCGCCGTGGGGCCGGTCCGCTCGAGCATCAAGCACTTCCGTGACGACTACCTGGCGCATATTCACACCGGTACGTGCGTGGCGCCGACGAGCGTGACAATCGCCTGAAGGGACTGAGGGAACGAATGGGACTGACGGAACTCTGGAAATGAGGAGATGAAGGGGCCGCTCGCTGGCTCCCCTCAGTTCCATGGTTCCCTGGTTCCTTCAGTTCCGTTGTCCGAGCGGGGAAGGGCACTATGGATCAAAGCGTGACTCTCACTATCGACGGGCGCGAGGTAGCGGTGCCGCCGGGGATTACCGTGGTCGAGGCGGCGCGCCTGGCAGGGATCGAGATACCGACCCTCTGCAACCAGGAGAAGCTGCACCCGGCCGGCCTCTGCCGCCTGTGCCTGGTCGAGATCGAAAAGATGCGCGGTCTGCAGGCAGCCTGCGCCACGGTGGTGCGCCAGGACATGGTGGTGCACACCGACACCGAGCTGGTGCAGCACAACCGGCGCATGGTGCTGGAGCTCCTGTGCACCAACCATCCGCTCGACTGCCCGGTCTGCGATGCGGCGGGCGATTGCCGGCTGCAGGACTATGTGTTCAAGTACGGCCGCGGCGAGTCACGGTTCGTCGAAGAGAAGCGGCACAAGGGCAAGGCCATGCGCCTCGGCCCGGCCGTGGTGCTCGACCAGGAGCGCTGCGTCCTCTGCCAGCGCTGCGTGCGCTTCTGCGAGGAAGTGCTCGACGAGAAGCTGCTGGGGGTGTTCCAGCGCGGCGCCCGCTCGCGCATCAGCACACTCGACGGCAGCGGTTTCGACTCGCCCTTCTCGGGGAATGTGGTGGACCTCTGCCCGGTGGGCGCCATGACCGACCGCGCTTTCCGCTTCAAGGGGCGCACTTGGGAGCTGAAGCGCTACGACTCGACCTGCGCGCTCTGCCCGGTGGGCTGCCGGCTGACGGCCGAGGCCCGCGAAGGGCGTATCCTGCGCATGCGCGGCCGCGAGGCGCCGGAGGTGAACAACGGTTGGCTCTGCGATGTGGGCCGCCAGGGGTTCGCCTATGCCGATAGCCCGGAGCGTCTGCGCCGGCCGCTGGTGCGCAAGGGTGGCGAGCTCGTGCCGGCGACGTGGGATGAGGCGCTGCAGGCCATGGCCGCCGGCCTGAAGGGCGTGCTCGAGGCGGCCGGGCCGCACGCGGTGGCCGCGGTGGGCTCACCGCGGCTGAGCAACGAGGCGGCCTATCTGCTGTCCAAGTTCGTGCGCGCGGCGGTGGGCACCAACAACGTCGATAGCCGGCTGGGCACGGCCATCCCCGCGCCCGCTCAGGCCACGCCGGCTGAGCTGCGCCGCGCGGGCGCAATTGTGCTCTTTGAGGGCGACCCGAGCGAAGAGGCGCCCATTGTCGAGCTGTGGATCAAAGAGGCCGTGAACCACGGCGGCAAGCTCTACGTGGTGCACCCGCGCGGCCTGCGCCTGGGCCGCTACGCCACGTTGACGCTGCAGCCGCGCCCGGGCAGCGATGCCGTGCTCTTGGGCGGCCTGCTGGCCAAGTTCGGCCAGGATGCGGGCGAGTACGGGCCGACGCAGGTGGCGAGCCTGACCGGCTGCACCGCCGAGGCGGTGACGGCGCTGGCCGATGCGCTGACTGGCGCCGAGCGGGCGGTGATCGTCTATGGCGCCGGTGTGGCCGATGAAGCGACGATGGGGCTTCTGGTGGCGTTGGCCAAAGCCAGCGGCGCCAGACTCCTGGGCTGGAGCAGCGGTGCCAATGCGCGAGGCGCGGCCGATCTGGGGCTGCGGCCCGACCGGCTGCCGGGCCACGCCGTGCTCGACGATGCGGTGGCCCGCGGCGCGTGCAAGCGTGTGTGGGGCGCTGCGGCGCCGCGCGAGGCGGGTCTGGCGGCGACTGAGCTGTGGCCGGCGTTGCAGCAGGGCCGGGTGCGCGCCCTGTATGTGGTTGGGGCCGACCCCCTGTGCGAGGCGCCCGACCCGCAGGCGGTGCGCCAGGCGCTCGATGCGGCCGAGTTTGTCGTGGTGCAGGATGCCTTTCTGACGGCGACGGCTGCCGAGGCCGATGTGGTCTTGCCGGCGGCGGCCTATGGCGAGGAGGATGGCTCGGCGACGAACCTGGCCGGCCAGGTGGGCTGGCAGGCCGCGCCGATGGCCCCCTTGGGCGAGGCCCGGCCGCACTGGCGCATCGTGGCCGAGGTGGCCCGGGCGCTGGGCGCGCTCGGCTGCTGGAGCTACGACGGCGCCGCCCAGGTGCTCGCTGAGGCGGGGGCGCTGATCCCGGCCTACAAGGATGCCGGGGCGGTTGTGGCGGGCGGCGTGCACGACGCGCGCTTTGACTATGCCGTGGCCGCGCCCGAGGCGGGGGCAACCCCGTGGGCGGTGGCCGGTTCGGGCGACCTGGCGTTGGTGACGGGGGCGCTGCTCTTTGACCGCGACGGCGCGGCGGGCCGCGCGGCGGCTGTGGCCAACCGGGCGCCGGCACCGTATGTGGCGCTGCACCCGGCCGATGCGGAGCGCTTGGGCGTGGCCGAGGGGCACGCGGTGGAGGTGCAGGGCGAGCAGGGCACGCTGCGGCTGGCGGCGAAGGTAAGCGCAGCCGTGGCGCCGGGTACTGCGTTCGTGCCCGAGCATCTGGGGTCGGAGAGTGTCAACATCCTCGGCGCGCGCCCTGGCGTCGTCATGCGCGTCGCGGTCAGGCCAGTGGGATGAAAGACTATTGCCCAAGCAGGCCGGGCTCCCACGCCCCGCGGCATGGGAGCCGCTTGTGCTGTCGTTGAGTAAGGCCGGACGTGGGGTTGGAGAAGAGCCATGAGTATTGACTGGATCCAACTGCTCATCGATGCCATCAAGGCCCTGGTCATCGCCTTTGGGCTGCTGATCGGGTTTGCCTACCTCACCTGGTTTGACCGCCGGCTTATCGGCCGCTTCCAGATGCGCCTGGGTCCGAACCGCGTGGGGCCGTTTGGTCTGCTGCAGCCGATCGCCGATGCCTTGAAGATGTTCTTCAAGGAGGATATCGTCCCGGCGCAGGCCGACAAGGTGCTCTACTTTTTGGGGCCGGCGATCACCATGTCGGCGGTGCTGATCTCCTTCGCGGTGGTGCCCATGGGGCCCGAGTTCACCCTGTTCGGCAGGAAGATCACCCTCTACCTGGCCGACGTCAACGTGGGCATGCTCGTGGTCATGGCGGTGCTCGGCATGGGCGTCTACGGCATGCTGCTGGGTGGCTGGGGCTCGAATAACAAGTACTCGCTGATGGGCGGCCTGCGCTCGGCGGCGCAGGTCATCAGCTATGAGTTGCCCTACGGCCTCTCGCTTCTGGGCGTGTTCATGCTGGCGGGCTCGCTGAGCATGGCCAAGATCGTCGAGGCTCAGGCGCGGCTGCCTTTCATCGTGCTGCAGCCGCTGGGGGCGTTGGTCTTTTTGATCGCCGCTCTGGCCGAGATGAGCCGCACCCCGTTCGACCTGGTCGAGGCCGAGAACGAACTGGTGGGCGGCTACAACACCGAGTA
>Ga0116161_1003765_pt1 | contig 13305 bp, 18 predicted proteins | sample AD_JPNAS3_MetaG_FD_89877 | JGI IMG/M metagenome (GOLD analysis project Ga0116161, IMG submission 89877) | Active sludge microbial communities of municipal wastewater-treating anaerobic digesters from Japan - AD_JPNAS3_MetaG | ecosystem: Engineered > Bioreactor > Anaerobic > Digestate | place... | reverse complement strand
AATCGTCAAGGGAAAAAGTTTAAGTGTCCTTGCGGACACGTTGACCATGCAGATGTAAATGCTGCATTTAACATAGGTCAATCTGTTATAGACAGAGATATAACAGAAGGGAACACTGATATCTCTAAAGGGGAGATTTTATTTTAATAAAATCAGCCCCAGAACCCCCGCTGCTTTAGCACGGGGAGTATGTCAGAAACCGCATCTAATTTTAGAGAAAATTATCCTCAATATGATGGTCAAATTGGAGATCGTTTAGACTGGGATATAGATGGAGCTAATTATCAATACCAACAAAGATGGAAAGAAAATATTGACTTAATAAATCAATATAATCATTACTCTTCTATTTATTATCAAAGAGCAAAATCATCTTTAATAGAAATTAAAAAACTTAAAGAAATTTTAATAATTTATAAAATAATTATTTTTATAATAATTATATTTATTATGATTATAATTAAAATTATAATTAAAGAGGGTTTTTAATAATATGAAACGTATATTTTATATTCTTTCAATTTTATTTTTTAATAATATTGTTTTTGCTAATGTTGTTTATTTAGGCGAGTTTAGATGCTCAAGAATTATTGATGGAAAAACTTTTACTTTTTTTAGCCAAGAAAAAGAAAATATTGCTGAATTAATAAATTGTAAAAACCAAGATTTAATAAAAATAGAAAATTTAATAATGAATTTTACAATAAAAATTTATAAATATGGAGAAAGAGAAGGTATATTACAAGTTTTAATTTTTGTCAATAATACATGTATTAATTCTTATTTAAATGGACCTTTTGATGTTGATAATCCTGATAGAGCAATAATCCCAAAACCTATTATCGAAGAAAATCCTATTCCTATAGAAAAAGAAATAAAAGAAGAAAGAATAGACGAATCTAATATTTATTCAATTATTAAAAATCCTAAAAATCAATATTGTATTAAATCTTATCAAATAAATTCTTATAATAAACTTCAAAGTTCTAATTATAAAAATTTTCTTTTAAATTTGCAAGAGCTTAGTGGTTTTAAACCAACAGAATGTTATGAAAATAAAGTAAAATTAAATCCGATGTCTATAAATCCAAAATATTATAGTCGATAAAGATAAAATATTAATCAAAGATAGATAAAATATCGGATAATAGTTTTATTAAATTATATTAATAAATTTTCATCATCATGACGGCAGGTTGCTTCCAGAACGGTTGTTAGATGGATAATGGCAAAAAACATTAAGAAATTTGGAGAGGTTTTCACTCCAGAATATTTAGTTAAAGAAATAATTGAAAAACTACCAGCATCCGTTTGGATAGACAAAAACCTAAAATGGATCGATCATTCTTGTAGTAGTGGTAATTTTCTTATCCAAATTAAAGAAAAACTAATGAAATCTTTACTATCCCTCCCCATCTCAGAAAGAGAAAACTGGATAGTAAAGAATATGTTATATGGAATTGACATCCAAGAAAAAATGTCTTAGAATGTTCAAATAGACTTAATTCTAATAACATATATCAAAAAGACTCGCTTGATTTTAATTTTTGGGATATGAAATTTGATATAGTTATAGGGAATCCTCCTTATAACGATGATAGCGGAAATAAAGGAAAACATCATATCTTATGGGATAAATTCCTTGTCAAATCTATTGAAATATGCAAAGATAATGGTATTGTTTGTTTAATAACACCAAGTCTTTGGAGAAAACCGGGGAATATCCTATTTGAAGAAATATTCAAAAAAAACAACCTGATATATCTTGAAATTCATGGGTTTAATGACGGAGAGAAGATTTTCCGTGCTGAGACAAGATTTGATTGGTATATATTAAAGAAAGAAAAAAATCAGGGCAAAACAACAATAAAAGATGAGAATGTCCAAATTGAAAATATTCAAAATGAAGTAAGTATTTTTATAGATAACAATCCAAAAATTATTTAGTTTATCTCAGGAGTTTTAAAATCGAAGAATGAATAATGTGTTAGTTTTAAACGGTGGTGCCCCATATCAAATTTATTCATTACAAAACGCTATCAAAAGATACTTGGAAGGGAAAGTAAGAATTATAGAAGAAATTGCTGATTTTCCTTTAAGAAACGGAAGTGGCGTTGAAATAATGAAATGCCCTTCTGTTGTCATGTTAAATTCATATGTAAATTATCATCCAGAACCAAAATATAGTAGAGAGAATATTTTTTATAGGGATGAATATCATTGTCAGTATTGTAATAAATATATTGAAAATAGTAGAGAGAGGGAAATAGATCATATAATTCCTAGATCATCTCCTTTTTTCCCTGGTAATACGTTTGAAAATGTTGTTCTTGTTTGTAGCGTCTGTAATAGACAAAAAGGAAACAAAAGTCTAAAAGAAATGAATGGTCAAGTTTGTTGGAACGGGAAACCATTCAGATTAGTTAAAATCCCTGAGCCTCCAAAGAATAAAATTGGCTATTCTAGATTCATTCTATCTGTTAATAAAAACAATATTGTTTGGCTGAAATATATCCCAAAATGGGAGATTTATGCAAAAAAACTAAAAAAAGACTGGTTGTTTAGTGCATACGAAGAATTAATGGAGAGAGAAAACTATGAAATTGCACAGTGAAATAGATTTGATTACAGATTCTATTTCAAGAAAGCCCCATGTTTAGCTTGCGGGATGATTGGAATAAAATGAAAAATGGTGTTATATATAAAACATCATTTAGCGACAATAATGGTTCCCGAGAATCAATAATTGAACATGGTGATTTTTTTGATGAAGTCCCTCATATTAAAATAAGCTGCCATTAGTTTATTATTTTATATAATAAATCTAATACTGAATCTATATCTTTAAACCTTTTATCGTTATTTTCATCTAAATATTGAGAAATTTGAGCAAGTTTTATTGTTGGTTTCATTATTTTAGCCGCTATATTTTGTTGAATTTGTTCAGGGACTGGAGGGGCAATATTCTCCTGAGGGATTTCTTCAGATGGAATATTTTCAGTTTCTTCTGGAATTTCTTCAGAAGAAAGAACTTCAAAAGCATCTAAAATTTCTTTTGCTATTTTCTTAGCAAAGCTAATTAATTCGGGGTCTAAGTCTTCTCCCATTGCATCAAGAACAGATTGAAGTTTATCTGTTAAGTGTTCGATTTCTTTAACATCAACAATAGGCTCATCATTATCTTCTTCATCTTCAGGGGTTGTTTCTTTTTGAATAGCGTGATTTTGTTGCATTGGCATATCTAATAAATCATAAGTTTCATATTGGGCCGTTTTTAATTGGTCGTCAATAATAATTTCAGCAACAAATGATAATTCTTCAGCTAAATCATTGTGTTTTTTATTATGTAGAGAATCGATAATATTAGAAAATTTCAAGTATTTTTCTCTTGTAGAAGAAAATAGGTTTTTAAATTGTTCGTTTTCTTCATTAGATATATCATTCATATTTAAAACTTTTTCATTGTACATTTTTAATAGAGCTTCATAGTTTTCTATTGGAATATCGGACATTGGAACACCTTCTTTCATTAATTCAAGAGCCATTTCTAGAGCATCTTTTTTCTCGGCTGCCATTTCGTGTAATCTTTGAGAATCTTCTGGTTTGAACTTATTATCTAAAATTCCTTCTGTTTTTTGCGGAATGAAACTATCCATAATTTAACACCTCTCTAATGATTTATAATTAGATTTTCTTTGAAAAAGGACCTTCTTTTCATCATGGCGGTGGGTTGCACAATTTGTCAATGTCGGATATAGGAAGAGGTGATGTAATATGTTTATATTAAAAAACGATAAAACAATTAAGTTTTTAGAAAACGAGAAAGATGTTATTGATTTTATTAGAAATAGTAAAATTCATCCAGACCTTTTAGAAATTTATTTTGGAGATATTAAAAAAATTAAATACGAAGATTTGTTGGAAGAAATAGATAAAGAAAAGTTAAACATTGAAGTAAATTCTTTATTTAGTCAAGCCGAAGAAAAGATGAAAAACATAGAGGTTTTCAATAGCGGATATAGTATTGAAAAACATTTATATGTAAACGGGATGGTTGAAAATAATATTGCCGGGTTTAACCCAGTAATAGAATTTAAAATTGGCATCTTAGCCGAAGAAAATGTTTATTCAGATAATAATATTCCAGAAAAAATAGATAATAAGACACTAAAAAGTATTTTTAATTTTGATAATTGGGAAGTTATTAAAATTAAGAATAATGGCTTAGTATCTAAAAGACAATTTAACTGGCGAGAATATATTGTGCTTCTAACTAAGAAAAGGGAGTGTTTTTTAAAAAATGGATGAGAATTGTTGCTCAGGATGCATGATGATTTCTTTTATTGTTGGTTTTTTGTTTTTTTGGTTTGGAAGCATGGATAGTTTTTTAGAGTTTTTCCTCTCTATAGCAGCAGTCGCTTTTATTTTTTGGCTTATGAGAGGGCCATCTTCTAAAAAAGAAAGCAAGAAACAGAAAGATATTCACGAAAACGATAGAGACCGAATTATAGAGGAAAAATAATGACTCCTATTTATGTGGATATACTCACTATATAGATATGGGAGGGGATATAATTAAGTATTATATGTGTTCATATTGTAATCAGATGGGGTTTGGAATCCTCACATATCTTGAAAAAATGTCATCATGGCGGCGGGTTGCATTGCCTGCCATATATAGATAGAACGGGATAGACATGTCAAAAGAAGAATTAATTATTGATATTTATAATAAAATTAAAAATAGTGATTATGGGTATGATTATCTGAAGAATTAGATGTCGATAAAGGTTTCGGTAAGAAAATAGAAATTAACTTAGGAGGCTTCATATGGTTTCAGACGAGTTAAAAATTTGGGTGGAAGAAAATGATGTAGATAACTATTCTCTAATTATCTCAAAATATAGAGAACTACTAGAAAAAGGTGAGTGAAATAGAAACAAGAAAGTTTGTTATAGACGAGAAGTTTTATCGTCGGATTGCAGATAGAATTGATGCTCTTAATAAAAAAGCAGATAAAATTAGGATTGAGAAATCTCAAATAACAATTTTATCTGAAGAGTTAGTTCCAATTGATTCAAATAATTATGTTAAAAAACTGACCATTGAAATTTCAAATCAGCCGTTTAAATATGATGGCTGGTCTTTCATTGGTGTAATTCAACACACAGAAAATGGGAATATTTTAAGATTATTCCAAAATATTTCTATTCCAGAAAATTATAAAACAGATCCTCCAACTTGTGAACATTGTAATTTTCAAAGGAATAGAAAAGATACCTATGTTGTAAAACATGAGAATGGAGAATTTAAACGTATTGGTAGGAATTGCCTGAAAGATTTTACAGGACATCCGAATATTCTATTATACGCCTCATATATTGAAGAACTCTCATATCTTTATGAAGATATTGATGAATATATCAGCGGAGACTATAAAGAAGAAGATTTCTACGCAACTTCGTATATTAATAAAGAAAAATATATGGCGGCGGTAAATTATTGTATTCACCAATACGGCTGGCTTTCAAAAAGAAACGCCGAAGAAACTGGGAAAATTCCAACGTCTTATGTGGCTTTGGAATTGATGTATAATCGTGATTTTGACCAAAAAGACTATGATGAGTCTCAAAAAGCTATTGATTGGGCAAAACAAATCAGTGAGGATAAAAGAGAATACAATAATTATCTTCATAATGTTTGGGTTATTGCTCAGAAAAATTGTTTTGAACAAAGAGATTTAGGGATTGCAGCAAGCATTATTCCTCTATACCAAAAAGAAACATTAAAAATAAACCAGGAAGGTGATTACGTTGGAACCATAGGAGAAAGAAAAGAATTTAATTTAATATTTAAAAATACTTATTATATTTATTCAGATTTTTCGAGGTTTAACATTCATATTTTCCAAGATGAAAATGGGAATACATTCGTCTGGAAAACTTCGGTAAGTTTAGCCCTTGAACAGGGAGAAATTGTTAAAATTAAAGGAACAATTTCTGAACATAATGAGTACAACGGGGTTAAACAAACTATTTTAAAGAGATGTAAAATTTTATAGGAGATTATATCGAAATGGGAAAGACAAAGAAAGAAAAAGAATTTGATAAAGAAGTACGCATTAAAAATAAAAAAAGAAACAATAGGACTAAAACTAGAGAAATGCTCTCTAGATTAGCAAAAGGGCTAGTTGACCCTGAAGATATTGATGAGGATTATTGAGGATTATTAATGACAAAAAAAGATTTTTTGGAGAAAATTCAATCGGGTGGGCATGAAATTCTTGGGATTACCAAGGAAGAAATCATAAAAAAGTTATCGCAATATCCAGATGATTATTTTGTAGAAGAAGGATACGAGGGAATTATTATATATAAAAAGATTGAAGAGTTAGATCGGTATAATTGTGTCGATAAAATCGACACGGGAAATGAAAAAAGGAGAATCCAAAAGATCTTTAAAGGGTCTTAGTGATGGATTTTATAATCATATATCTGGGGCAAAAAACTTTTAGGAAAGTCTGAGAATAAAGCACTTTATCAAGATAGAAAGGAATGAAAAATGAGAAAACACAGTGCTGTTGATTTAATAACAAATAGTAGTTCTGAAATTTATTCATGTTCTTATCATGGAGCAGCAATAAAATGCAAAGAAGTTTTTGATAATATTGTAAAGGCAATAGACCCAACAAAAAATGCTGAAGATATTTTTGAAATTGAAGAATATATTGATCCAAGATGGATACAAACAGTTTTTGACATCAAAAAATGGAATGAAGATTTTTCCGATGAAGATATTCAAAATGCTCAAAAAACAGGAACCCTTGGTAACTGTTGTATTGAACATGTTTTACTAAGAGTTTATTTAAAATCAGACCCTAAAAAAGAAGATATACTTGGGGCTATTCTTAACTTATACGAGGCGTATGATGTGGATAAAGGAACTTTAGGATACTACTAATATTTTAGGAGAAAAAATGATTAAATATAGGGCAAGGTTCTCAATAAACGACAACTATTTTGCTACATATTGGAATGGGATTACTACAAGGTATCATCTTGTAGATGATAATTCTGAAATTAAGCCATTAAAATATCCAGAATTTTACGACATCCATTTGACAGATTTCTGTATGGGTGAGTGCCGATGGTGTTATATGAATTCCAACGATCATTCAACTCATGCAGAAAATGCTATTCAAAAACTTGAGGACTTTTTTGGCCCGATGAGCGTTTTTTCTCTACCACAATTTATGAATTCTATCAAGTCAAAATATTCAGAAATTGATATTGCACTAAAAAATCTAATGAAAATAATTAAAAAGGATGATTTTACTCAAATTAATGATTTTTTAGTAGACCAAGCATTTAAGTATTTAATGACTTCTGGCTTTAAAGACAAAATCATTTCTGAATTAAAAAAATATCCAGAGAACCAAAGACCTCTTCAAGTAGCTTGCCTAGATTCTGAGACTCCTATTTTTGGTGATTTTGGGATGAAATATATTAAAGACGTTAAAATTGGAGATTTATTATATAATGGGTGTGGGGGTTTAAGCTCTGTTAAAAATGTTATTAAAAGAAAAAGAAAATGCATTAAAATAACTGGGAATAGAGGATTTTCTATTATCTGCACACCAGATCATCCATTTATAGTTGACGGTGAAATTGTAGAGGCTAAAGATTTACTGGATAAAAAAATAGATAAAATACAAATTGACAGCCATATTAATAAAGAAATATGTTTATTGCCTTATATTAATAAGATCTCCAGAATTAAAAATAAAAAAGGCGGAAGTTCTGGAGGAAAAGTTCTTGGAGAAAATTGTAGGTTGTCACACAATACACCCATTATTCCTCATACTATTAAACTTTCAGAGGATATTATGTGGTTATACGGATTAACTGTAGCAGAAGGGGATTATAGGGGTTTGACATTAGGCCCTGAAGAACAAAATATTGCTGAAAAAGCTCTTAAGATTTATAATGATTTCTTAGGACTTAGAGGAAGTATCAGTCGCCCGAAACCAAATGTTATAAGAGTTAATATGTTTCATCGACATTTATTTAAAATTATATTTTTTAAAATAATGGGCATTGGATCTCCGGCTAATAATAAGAGTATTAGTTTTCTTTTTGGTCTGGAAAAAAACTTAATTAAATCTGCTATTAGGGGGATGTTTGAAGGAGATGGCTGTTATAGAAAAAAGATTGTTAAAAATAACAATTATGCAGCTTTATCATACAAAACATCAAGTAAAAAAATTGCTTATGAATTAGCATATCTATTAAATACAGTTTTTGATATTGGAGCATCTATTGATACTAGTGAAAACAAAGAAAGAGAAATAGAAGGAAGAGTTTTACCAAAAACAAAATATTATAATGTTTTTATTTATGGCAAAAAGAATATATCCAAAATATTCCCGGATATTATTGAAAATGATGATCAATTAAAACACGTAGGAGAAAGTTTATATTCTTATAAAGCTGAAACTAACTCTTCGATTATTATCAAAAAAATTGAAGATGCTGGGGTTCGTTTTGTTTATGATATTACTTTAGATGATAATTCAGACCATATTTTCACACTATCACACGGAGTAAAAAATCATAATTGTGGTGGTGGTAACCCGAATCAACATCCAAATTTCGTGAAAATTTTGGAAAAATTGGATGAATTGCAAATTACTCCAAATTATACTACAAATGGGATGGGGCTAACAGATGAAATTTTAGAAGCAACTCAAAAATATTGTGGAGGGGTTGCTTTAAGTTGCCATCCTCATTTAAGAGAATATTGGGAATCTGGTGTTAAGAAATTACTCGCTACGGGAGTAAAACTATCTTATCATCATATTATTGGGGATAAAGATAGCGTTGAAAGATTCATTAATATTTTTGAAGATGAAAATTTAGATGGAATGGTTTCTTATCATGTCTTACTTCCTCTTATTGCTCAAGGGAGATCAAAATCATCTTGTGAGAAAGAAGCAACTGAAATTCTGTTTAATTATCTTGAGAAGTTAGATCCAGAAAGACAGCAGAAAGTTGCTTTTGGAGCAAGATTTTATGAAGATTTATTGGTAAATAAATTGAAACTCCCAGGAGTTTCAATTTATGGGCCTGAAGATTTTAGTAAGTTTTTACATCTAAAATCAATGAATATTTATGGTTCTAGCTTTGAGTTTGAGAAAGGTTTACCCGATTCAACTTCTGTGTGCTGAAGCGACACACACAGATTGTTCCAGGGAATTAATTTAATTCTCTGGAACATTAGGCTGGCTGACAACCAGTCCTTTTATTCTCATGTTCATTCCGGCAATAACATCTGATTTCTCTTCTAAATCACAATTCATATAATGAAATATTTCTGACCCTTTTAGGCTATTTTTTGACGAAATATTTCCATATCTCGGATAAGTTTGTGTATAGACCGCATCTATTTATTCAATGGCATAGCCATTGAATAAAATTGACTTAATATTAAAAGAATTTGAAAAATTCTCGGCCCTTAATATAAAATTATTTTCAAAAGAATCTCTCCCATAAGTATTTATTTTTATAAATAAAAATAAAATATATAGTTTTTTATGAAATCCAATACGACGGATGGGGAATATATAAACTATTTTTTAAAGAATGTTGTTGAGGCATGAGTCATAGGTTAAAAGCAATCCAAAAATAAGTTATGCTTATAGTTTATATCAAAATTTATGTGGATTAGAAGAAAGATGAATTTTAAAAATCTAGAAGATTTTAAAAAATATTTAAAAGAAAATTTACAAAATTATATACCAGAAGCAATAGACATGAAATATTTTATAAAATATATCATAAAATATAATTTTTTATATACAAAATATCTTCATTTTAGAAAATATAATGAGGGGTATGACCAATTTATAATTTTTTATGAAAATTTTATTTATAGAATTTTTTTAATATCGGATGATGAATTTAAAATACAGAAATGCAGAGCTTTTGAATCAAGAGAAGATTTTAAGAGATGGTTGGCAAATGATAAACATAAAGAACCATTTTATTTTTATCAGATAAATGAGATTAATTTAAATGAAATTTAAAAACAAAGAAGAATTTAAAGAATATTTAGATAATTCAATAGGTCAAGAAAAAGAAGAAGAAGATTTAGAATATATTTTAAAATATGTTATATCAAATAATATTTATTTTATAAATAATCCTTATTTTAAAAAGTTTAATACCCTATATAATCAAATAGTTATTTATTATATAGATTATGTTTATCGAATATTTTTAAATTATTTTGATAAAATTATAATTTTATCAAATCCTAAAGAAGTAATGAGAATAGATTTTATATATTGGATGGTACAAAAATCTAATAAAAATATTTACAAATATCCTTTTTGTCTATATCAAGTTTTAGATATATTAGATGAAAACTAATAAATATGAATAATATTGAAACAGAAAACAACTAATAGAAAAAAATTAAATATTTTTGGGGGCGTTTTTATCATCTATTTGTTAGCACAGGAACAAATTATGAGAGGGTGGGGCATGAGATAAAGAAGGTCCTGATGAAACTTTGAACCCTAATCCGGGATCAGTTTCTCATGAAGATTTTTTAAAATCTCTTAAACCTGAACAGAAACGCGAAAATTCTGTTGGTTTTGAATATTGCGATCAAATATTTAAAACTGTGGTCCAGCAAGACAACAATTCTGACTTTAAATATAAGTGGGTTTGAACTAGTTTCTAAATCGTTAGATTTATTGAAAAATACTTTTAATTTAAAAAGTCAAGAAAATAGCCCTTGACGGCCCCCGCAGGGCATCATATAATGGGCATATAAGCTGAAAACAACCACATCTCTATAAATTTAAGGAGATGATCGCTTTGACTGTAAAAGAGTTAAAAGAACCAACTTGAAAATTTTGATGATGATTTAGATGTGACCGTAGAGTCTGAAAGTGAAGAAGGTTGTTATTTATAAGAGGTTAATTTAGGTCTAATTTTAGAAGTATCCAGTGATATTCACGAGTTTCTTGCAAAAAAATATGTTGACGAAGAAGAATGTGATAATAAAATCGGAGACTGTGTAATTTTATCAGATTTATAGTTTAATTTATTTTTAATATGGTATAATGTTTTAAAACTGCTGCGAATGAATGGTTACTTCTTTCAATTGGGTGAAAACAAAGACCATTCAAATTTTTCTCAGTTTTATTTGAAAATTTAATATTTTTCCGCTGCGTCAGGAAGGGCTACTTCTACTTTATTACCTATTGTTTAATTGAAGGCGGAAATGATAATTATTAAGTTTTTCTCTGTAGTTTAATTAGACGATCCAAAAAATAAAACGCCCGTTCATAAGTGAATCCTTAACTGGAAGATATTATGGACTTTCAGCCGGAAGAAATCCTCCGTGGAGAATCTGGAATCGGAGGCAGAGAAAAATAAGATTCGCCCATCTATATGGGATGGGCTGGAGACTCAAAAGCCGTGAGGCATAGAAATTCTCCGCTTTAAACCGTTGCGTAAGAACAGATACTTCATTCACTAAAAAAACAATTTCTGTTCTGAATTTTCTCGGTTATTTTAAAAATTCTATATCAGAGGCCCAAAAACTATTTTTTAAATAGAGTCTGCCGACACAAAGGCCTTCTCCGGCAGGCTGATATAGATAAAATTAGATCCGTTGCAATTCTCGGTGATATAAAACTCCTCATATAAATACCCATTTTATATCGCTGAAAATGTTGCTTCCATAGTGTTTAACGGTCTAGCATAATAGGTTTCCAACCTATAGGAGCGAGTTCGAATCTCGCTGGAAGCTCTTTTTAGGAGGCATTATTTATACTATTACTGAAGATGAATTCATAAATCATATTCATGAATGTTTGCCAGAGTTAGTTGATTGTATAAAAAATAAAATACCAAATAATTAGGTTGATGAAAAAATTTATTTTTATGAAAAAAAGATTGAGTCTTGTGATGATATAGAAGAAAACAAGTATTTAAAATCATTTTTAGATTTTTTAAAAATAGATCCTTTTAGTGTTTTAAAATATTTAAAATATACTCGAATATGGGATTATGATAGCTTGGGGGACCTTAAAAAACTTTTATCTGAAAAATTTGGATGTGTAATAGTTGATCATCTTATTAATATAAGTCTAGAAGAGAAAGATCCTCAAATTAATATAGATGATGTTAATATAGATTCAATTAAAAAAACAATATATAATGAGCAATATTAAAAAATATAAGGAGAAATAAAATGGCAAGCTACAACACCAAAAAAGAAAGTATTTTTACACCAGATACAACCAATATGGATGGTAATCAAGCTTTTAAATATCCTCCAAAACTTGAATTAATCTTAAGATGTGCTTGTAATTTTAATGAAGATACATATTATGCATCAAACGAACAGATTCTAGAGTCTATTAATAAAATAGCTTATGAAATCGGCAAAACTGAGCCAGAATTTGTGTTAAAACTAGCTGCATGGCTTAGAAATGAAATGAACATGAGATCAATTAGTATTTATTTGCTTGCTTTAATGTCTGGGCATCCAGATTATAAAGAAACTTTTGTTAAAACAAAAGATGGGAAGACTATTAAACAAGGTGTCCCAAAACCTTGGTTAATGCAGTATGCACCTTACATCATGTTAAGAGCAGATGAAATGGCAGAATGTTTATCAGCTTTTAGATCAATTTATCCTGGAGATAAATTTCCTCAAGCATTGCTTAAATCAATTAATGCTAGATTAAATAATCTTTCAGATTATGAAGCAATTAAGTATAGAGATAAAAAGAAGAATTGGTCATTAAAAGATGTCATTGCTATTTCTCATCCTAATCCCAAAGATAAGGCTCAAAGCTATATTTTTAATTGGATTGTGAATGAAAAAGCAAATAAAGAAGAGGCTGAAGCCTTAGGTTTGAAAGCTTTAGCTTCTTATCTAGAAATTAGAGACGCAAAAAATATTAATGATATTAAGAATTTAAACGGGGGTCTTTGGGAAATTCTCGTTTCTAAATTTGGATCAAAAGAAGAAGTTTGGAGAAAAGTTGAGCAAATTATGCCAAGTTTTGCATATTTGAGAAATATTAGAAATATTATTTCAAAAGCGAATATGTCTCCAGACTATAATAAAATAGTTAATTCTGCAAGAGGGAAAAGGATCCTTCCATTTAGATTCTTAAGTGCTCAAAAAGCATTGATCGGTTATGGCTATGAAATGAACCAAGATGTACAAAATTCAAAAGATGCATTAGAGGAAGCAATGGAGCTTTCATTAGACAATATT
>Ga0116161_1003760_pt1 | contig 13319 bp, 11 predicted proteins | sample AD_JPNAS3_MetaG_FD_89877 | JGI IMG/M metagenome (GOLD analysis project Ga0116161, IMG submission 89877) | Active sludge microbial communities of municipal wastewater-treating anaerobic digesters from Japan - AD_JPNAS3_MetaG | ecosystem: Engineered > Bioreactor > Anaerobic > Digestate | place... | reverse complement strand
CCGTAGGTTGTTTCATAAGCGTTCATCTCGAAGGGCGAAAGTATGGTATCTGATACTATTGACTGGGTATGTTCTCCGAGTAAAAAGCGCATGGGATTATTTTCAGACTCATCCGTGCTTAACACAGTAACCATTACAAGATGTTCTTCGGAAATATTTGAAGACGGACGGGTTTGTTCAACCCAGATCCATTCATTTACCGGCGTCTGTGCAGTAACTGCCGAAGAAACAAAAACGGCGAGAATAATAAAAATTGCCTTTGTTTTAAAACCGCTGAAACGCATACGAACCTGCCTCAATATCAGTTTGATATAGTAAGTATACCCTCTTATGTGATTTCCGTGAAGACCTTCTTATTTTTCTTAACACGTTTTATTTTTTTCTCTGTTTTTTCGTCCTGTTTTTTTATACGGTATTTTCTAGGTTTATGCTGACGTGACTGTTTTTCTTTGAGCAGAAGACCTGCAAATAAAGCAGATAATCCGCACACTGCGCTTATGACCATAACTCCGATCCATCCGTTTTCCATGAGGGGGAGGGGAACGTTCATGCCGAAAAAACTTACGATGAAGGTCGGCACCATTAATATAAGAGAAATAACAGTCAGTCTTTTCATGACAATATTCAAGTTATTTGAAATAACAGAGGCAAAGGCGTCCATCATGCTAAAGAGAATATTACTGTAGGTGTCGGCCATTTCAATAGCCTGTCTATTGTCTATTTCTACGTCTTCGAGCCAGTCCCGGTCATCCTCATCAAAGGTGAGCGTTTTTGTTTTAATAAGTTTTTCCAGCAGAAGCTGATTGCTTTTGAGGGAGGTCGTAAAAAAGACAAGAGATTTTTCAAGGTTTAATAACTGAATAAGTTCATTGTTTTTAATTGAAAGCTGAAGTTCGCTTTGTATAGTTGTTGAACGCCGGTTTATTTCCTTAAGGTAGCGCAAAAAGGTGCTGTCGGCCCGGCTTAAAACGCGGGTAATGAAGGCAGGAAAATCGTTAAGCGTTAACGACCGGACCCTGTTTGCACAAAGGTCTTTGAGAACTTCACAGTCTGTCCAGCATATGGTTATTATTTTGTCCGGAAACAGGATGATTCCCAATGGAACGGTAAAGTAGCTGATATCGGAAGAAGGCATGAAAACAGGAAGACGGGCTATTATCAGTGTATAATTATCTTCTTTTTCTATGCGCGATAATTCGTCCTGGTCAAGAATGTCAAGAATATGTTCCTGCTCAATTCCGTATTCCTCTTCCAGTTCCCGAATATCTTCTCTGGTAACGGACCGTGCATCGACCCATACATTACTTGATGTGTCGATTTCTTCTTTTTCACAGCGGACTATCTTGCCGCTTTCCTGCTGCCAAAATGTAATCATAAGAGTATTCCTGCCTTAACTTAAGAAATAGGCGCTTCCTGAGGGTTAATACTCTAACTTGTAAATGCTTGTTTAGTTATTGATTCCCTCTAGAGGCTGTGTGCGGATTTTTAGTCTTACTGATACGTTGACTTCCGGGTTCCGTATCCATTATACGCCTCCTAGGGTTGCCTTACGGCAAAGATATTCCATATAACGATGGTATTACACTACTATAATCCCTTGGTAAAAAAAAATCAAGGATTATTTTACAGTAACTGCTGGTAAAAAAGCTGAAAATATTTCTGAGCAGCGTTAGAAACTCAATGGTCTTTACCTATAAAGAGGTTGAGGAGTATATGGTGAAATTGAAAAAAGGTATTGTTCCAGCTGTAATTTTCTTTTTTTGTATATGCAGTAATGCTGCGGCGCAAAAATCATATGAGTTTATACATCAAAGTATTGAAGAAATTGTATATGCTCTTTCGCTGTATGAAAAAATTACAATTGTCTGTGACGATACTGTTCGCGGCAATGCAAGTTTTAGATACGCAGGTTCCGACTTTAACAGCGCATTTGATGCTTTTTTAGAATCTTCGCGATTATACGTTATGAAGGAAAAAGATCAGTGGACAGTTTCAAAAATAAGGGTGTATTGCGATGATGAAGGTTCTGTTCAGCTGGACTGTTATGATGCGCCGCCCTCTGCCGTACTGGAAAAGCTGTCGCTAAGGAGCGGTCTTACCATTGTCTATGATATTATACCTTCAACTCCTATTTCCCTGCATATTTCAAACATGCCGGTAAAAGAAGCGGTTGTACTTATTCTTAACGGATCAGGAACCTATGATATTAGCGAAGATTCGAACAAGATTCGAATTACCAAAAAAACTGACAGAGCTATTGAACCTCCTTATGAAAACTCTCTGTGCCTTATTGAACCTGCAAACAATGAAGCCTCACTTTTTAATGCCTCAATAAGTAAGACACGGGCCTATGATGCGGTGGAGCAATTGTGCAGTGCTGCCGGACAAGAAGTTATACAGACTGTTAAGAATGATGCATTAATAGAAAAAATTACTTTAAAATCTAAAAGCTTCATAGAGCTTTTATCAGTTATTTGTCTGCAAAGCAGCAGTTCCTGGGTAGAAGATAGGGGCGTCTATTATATTTTACCCTCTTCTGACGGAGTAATGCAGCTCAAAAATACAGGAAGGATCTGGCGCAGCTATTCAATGAAGTATAAAACTTCCGAGGCCGTTCAAAGTATCTTTGTACATCGATTTCCCTCCGCATCGTGTATTCGAGCTGATAATTTTTCATTGCTTATTTACGGGACTGAAACGTTACATAAAGAAATTTCAATTTTTCTGAATGAATTGGATACTCCCGATTCTTCAAATATTATCTCATTGCAGTTTATAAAAGCCTCAGACTTTCTAAAAAATATTCCGCCTTCTTTTAGAAAGGAAGATTTTAAGGAAACCGGTGATGAGTCTGTTCTTTTTTATACAGGCTCGCCAGAGAACTACAAAATACTTTGCGGTCATCTGTCATTGATTGATATACCAATAAAAAGGATTACCTATGATTTACTGATAATCCAGTATCAGGAATCAAAGGATTTACAATGGACGCCGTCATTTAAAGCACGTCCAGTATCTCTTGGTGATGCTCTCATTGTAAGTGCAGGAATGGACTCGGTGCTTGACTTGCAGTTTAATATCATTTCTTCTTTCGGATTAACTTTTGCAGCCGGTTTGAATACTGCAATCAAAGAGAATAAGGCTAAGGTATTTGCAGACACAAGGCTTCACGGCGTTTCAGGAAAACCTATTAAATTTCAAAACACGAGTACCTACCGCTACCGCGATACAGTTCTGGATCCTTCTACGGGGAAGGCTGTAAATACCGGGGTTACGAGGGAAATAATTTCCGGTCTTATTCTTGATATTGAGGGATGGATTTCCGGCGACGGAATGATTACGACAACAGTTTCAGCGTCGGTTTCAAAACGCGGTGCCGATGTTTCCTCTTCTATTGGAAACCCTCCTCCGACGTATGAAAAAATTGTAACAACACAGGTCAGATCAAGGAGCGGTGAATCTGTTGTTCTAAGCGGTTTAGTTCAGGATGATGATGTTCTTATTCAGGAAAGAATGCCCTTATTGTCAAAAATACCCGTGCTTGGTCTTCTATTTACTTCAAAGGTTAAAACCAATGAAAGAACAGAAATGGTCATTTACCTAATACCACATGCAGAAGATGAGAACTCGTATGTATCGGGATCTGATCAAAATTCTTTGGATAAGTGTAATACAGAAAAAAGAAATGAGCGCATATATACGGAATTTATTTTTCGAGGAGAAGCAGATGAATAGTTTTGAACTTGCCGGAAAATATTGCGTTCATAATAAGGTTATTGTTCTTGAAGAAACGGAATGTAATGTTCACATTGGAATGTGCGCCGATGACAGCAGACTTCGGGAAAAGATTGAACGCGTATTTAATCGAAAAAAATACTTTGAAAAAAAAATACAGTTTTCAGTTATTGAAGAAGATGTATGGAAAAGGAAAATTGCAAAAAAATTCTCACAACATCTTGTTTCGTTCAGTACTGACTTGCAGAAAAAAGATGAAAGAAATGAAGCTGCTGAAGAACCGATTATCAATTTATTAAACTCGATGATTATTGAATGTCATTTTCACTGCGGCAGTGATATTCATATTGAATACTGCGCAGATAAGATAACGGTACGATTTAGGATTCATGGATACATCTATGATCAGATGGATATATCGTATGAAACCGGAGAAGCCGTTATTCAAAGGATTAAGCTTCTTTCAAAATTGGAAATAACTGAACACAGGAAGTGTCAGGATGGAAGATTTAATTTTTCTCATCTTAACCATAATCTTGATATTAGAGTTTCCTGTATTCCTTCGTTTTACGGCGAGTCGGTTGTTATGAGACTCCTTGACAGAAAATCTGCGCTTCTTAGTCTGTACGATTTAGGATTTTCTTCTATGCAATTGCTTCTGCTGGATAAAATACAAAAAGAGAAAAACGGACTGGTTCTTATTTGCGGATCGACCGGTTCGGGTAAGACTACTACGCTTTGTTCTATGCTGAATGAAATGACTAAGGTTAACAGAAAAATACTCAGTATAGAAGATCCTGTTGAATATGTTGTCCCGGGAGTTGTTCAAGTAGCGGTTAACGATGAAAGAGGACTCACGTTCAGCGAAGTATTAAAGAGAATTTACAGACAGGATCCTGATGTAATTGTTATTGGAGAAGTTAGAGATGAATTAACTGCACAAACAGCAGTCAGAAGCGCTATGACCGGACATCTGGTTTTTGCGACTCTTCATACCGGTACAGCTTCAGAAGCTGTTTGCCGCCTGCTTGATTTTGGTATTCAAGGTTTTTTACTGGCGCCTGTTCTTCGCTCAATAGTTGTGCAGGATCTTGAGCATCTTTCATTGAAGGAAAGAAAACTTCATGCACGAATAATTACATGCGGTGAAAAAATTCGCAAGACTATTGCTTGTGCAGAAAATTATGAAAAACTGCACGCTGTTCTGGATAAGGACGGGGAGGTTTGTGCATGAAATACAGAATATTTTATGAGTTTGTTCTTATTTTTTCGGAGCTGCTTTCTTCTAATATTCAGATACCGGAAGCTTTAGAAATAATTACCAGATCTAAAAAAACACCTAAAGAGGTTAAGAATTCTGCATTATATATTCTGCAGGAAATGGGTAGGGGGGAAGTTTTTTCATCTGCCGTTTCAAATAATCCGTATTTTTCGGTTCCTTCTAAATATACTGCCTTGTTTTATACAGCGCAAAAAACTGGCAGTATTAATAATAGCCTTAATTTTGTTGTGGCTAATGAAAAAATGAAGAGAGTAACATGTGAAAACATTATGAGAAGCGCGGTGTATCCATGCCTCATTCTGTTTATCTCGATCTTCGGATCTTTTGTTCTTTATAAATTTAAATCGAGTTTTGGTCTAGGTAATCAAAATAGTTTTTCAGACGGATTTTTACTTTCATTACTGTTTATTTTTGTCTGTATTGTCATTTTTATTTTTTTATCGTGGGCAGTGTTTAAAGAGAGCGACAGTTATATTTTTTTATTAGCATTCAGTTTTTTTCTGGATGCAGGATTTGATACTTTTACTTCGTTGTTAAGCTCCTCAATGCAGTTTGAATCCGGATCCAAAACACGATTTAAGATAATGCAGTGTGCAGACTTGTTATCGGGCGGAGTGAAATTCAGTGAAGCTGCAGAAATATTAAATTTTCTTGATGAAGGCTGTCTTATGAGAACAGAGTATTTATACGATACCGGAAATACTGAGTCTGTTATAAAAAATGAACTTATGAGGGAAGGTAAACGTCGGGAAAAAAGACATACAATGTTCGCAGCCTTATGCGAACCTGCAATGATCATTTGTACAGGTATCTATCTGCTTATATTAATTCAATTATCTATTCTCCCTCTCATGACATCGTTTGGAGGTTTGCTTTGAAAACGAAAAATAGAAAAATGGATGAAGGTTTTTCATTTGCCGAAACGATTGCCTCAATCGCAATTATGCTCATTCTTACTGCAGGTGCTGCAGTAACAGCCTTTAAAATAATTGATCAGGCAAAGATTGTTTCTGTTAAAACTCAAATAGAAACTTATAAACTTGCACTTCACAGTTATTATTTGGACTGCGGAAACTTTCCTAATGAGGAGCAGGGACTACAGGCCCTGTATTCAAAACCTGTTATATCTCCAGTCAGCGCCCGCTGGAACGGCCCTTATGTAGATAAGGAAATACAAAAAGATCCCTGGGGAAATGAATTTGTGTATAAAACAGTAAATGATTACGGTTTAGCATTTGTAATTTACTCATTAGGTTCGGATGGAATAACCGGAGGAGAAGGTAATAATGAAGACATTGTGTCATGGAAATAACGATTCAGGATCAATAATGATGACAGCAATAGTAATTATTCTTTTACTGTTTCTGGTAGTTATTCCATATATGAATATTGCACTTATTAGGTGTTCATCTGAAAAAAAACGATTCGATTCGGTCTGCAGGAAAATTGAACTTCATAATGCAGAACTTGGAGGAAAATATGAGATTAATTGAATCAGCAGTAGTAATTTTCGTATTCGGTATTTTGTGTTTCTCCTTTTATGAAGCAGTATGTACAGTATATGACTATTCTAAAAAAACAGAAGAATATGAGTCAATGAGTAAGGTATTAGAGCTTATTTACAGAAAAATTGAAAGTAATGAGATTTCTGAATTAGATTCCTTTTTACAATGGAGAAAAATACTCGAGAAAGATGTAAGAATGGAGAATACATCATTTGAAATAATCCCATTAAAAGAAAAGAATAAAAATGCAGCAGCTTATTCTTTTAGCTTAAAAAATAAACCATTCAGGGTATTGATGCTCATAGAAGGAGAAGGTTATGAATAAACCAATTATCCTGGATAATAATGATTATGAGCTTGTATTCATTCCTCTTGAAAAAATACTATTTAAAAAGCTTCATGAAAAAACCACTGTAAACTCAGTTGTAAGGAATGAAGTTGAAAGGCAGTATCCATTTTATGATATTCAAAGTCAGGTATTCTACCGTCTTGCTGTATTTGGAAAAAAAATAGTTCTCGCTGTTATTATTATGGAAGCGGGTGCTTTAACAAAATACAAGAGTAATAAATTAGTGCTGCAATACAATACATTGAAAATGAGGGTTTTTTACAATAGAAAAAAAATGTATTTAAAAGCTTTTATTTTATTAATGCTTTTTTCGGTGGTGGTTAGCGCTATGCCCTATATTAATAAAAAGGAAAATAAAAGTGGATTAATAATAGTAGAAGAAAACGGCAACGAAGATAAGACAGAAATTTCAGTCAATAAAACTATAGAATTCTCTGTACTTTTTAATCTGCTGCAGTCAATCAGAAATGAATGCAGTTGCTCTGTTGAATCGTTATCTATTGTATTGCAGCCGGAAAAAAATACTGCATTAATTACTTTGCTTTTGCACGGTATTTTTCCTGAGCAAATAGTATCGTATTTCCCCGCCGTTCAGCGTAATAATTTTGAAATAGATAAGGTTGTGTACAATAATAATTCTCCCTCATTTACTCTAACATTATCTGCAGCGATTCCTGAAAATGAAGAAAGTGAAGATGGAAATTTTATTGAATTGAGAGAAATCCTCCTAAATAGAAACAGTATTTTGAAATATGAGAAAAATAATTCAAAAGAAATAATGGCATTGGTTAATAAAAAAGATATAAGAGGAATATTTGATGCGCTTGCTCATGATCCGGATATTGGAACTGTTAAAAGTCTGAGTGTTGTATTAAGAAATGAATTTTATGAAGTAACTTTTGAAAAGGGGATACAGAATATAAGCCCTTTTTCTTCAGCAGAGTTTTACTCTTTTATTACCGGTCTTGTAAATACTCCTGAAAAAAACAAGGACATAAAAGAAGTGCCAAAAGAACAAAAAAGAAGCGCTGGTATTTTTACCGGTCCTATTGTGGGAAGAATAATGAACGATGACGGATCCTTCAAAGTGTTTTACAAAAGTGCGGAAGGAAAATTAATAAGTGAGGTTCAAAAATGATGAAGAGATTTTTTACAGGAGTGGTTTTACTCTTGCTCTTTACATCTTGTGCAGGAACTAAAACATTTAAAGGAAGAGCTGATCTGCATGGTGCTGTATATGATGCGAAAAGCAGGCCGGTTCCTAACTGTGTCATATTGCTTGATGGAAAGGAAAAAGCTCTTACAGATATTAACGGGCGGTTTGTTCTATACGGATTACAAAGCGCTGCTTATACAATTGAAGCCTGTTCTTCCTATTGTGAACGGTATACAGGAGAAGTGCAATTCCTTAATGAAACACAATATATACTCATAAAAGTTGTCGATAACGAAACACTATATGAGTCTGTGGAAAAGCAGTTTAGTCAATCAGATTTATCAAAAGCGGAAGAAGAAATATTCAGACTGCTCAGAATAAATCCTGATAATCCAAATGCCGTTATGTATCTTGCAGTACTCCGGTATAAAGAAGAGGATAAAGCAGCTTCATTACGTATTCTTCTTGATGCAGAGAGAAGAGGAATAAGCGATATATGGATGCAGTCATTCATAAAAAAAATGGAGGAAGAAAATGAAAACTACTCTTAGATGCTTAACAGCTATTATGTTTTTATCACTCTCTTCCTGTATGCAGTCTGTGTATAAGGCGCCCTTCATTATTGGAGAGCCTGAGTGTGTAATAGGGGAGGTTGACAGTTTTTTTAGGTATGCCGGAATTATTCTTGATTTTTGTAATACCTCTGAGAAGCAAATAATGAATATTGAAATATCGTTTTCTCTTTTTGATCCGGAGACAAAGAAGAGTCCTTGGTACGGTACCAGTCATATTATGACAAATTACGAGAATAGTATTTTGACTGGTGAAAAAATCGAAATATGTGTGAGTTTAGATACGTATCTTTATGAAATTCCGAAAAATGCGTTTCTGGTTAAAAATTTATGCATTTCGGCGTTAACGTATAGTGATGGTTCTGTTTGGAAAGATTATCTAGGTATTTATACAGTCGACAGTAATTAAATAATATAAATCGAAAGGAGAGAAATAATGAAAAAGATAAGCATTGTTATTCTGGCTGCAGTATGTTTTATTTCTTGTGAGCAATGGAGCGGCAGTATTCAAGCTGATTCAGAGAAAACCGTATATACAATTACACATGGCGAATACACAGGAGGGGCACTAACAAAAAGTCCAGAAAAAGAAGAATATCAAAGAAATGAAAAAGTAACACTTAACGCAGTTGAAGAGGCGGGATATGAGTTTACCGGATGGACGGGAACGGTAGAAAGTACTGAAAAAGAACTCATACTCGTGATGAATAAAAACTACCAATTAACACCTTCTTTTCGGAAAATACCAACATACACAATCACTCTGGAAAAATATACAGGGGGAACAATAGCAATAGAACCAAAAAAGGACATTTATATAGAAAATGAAGAAGTTACCTTAACTGCAGCAGCTGAAGACCTTTTTACATTTAACGGCTGGAAAGGGACTGTTGAGTCTGTTGAAAAAGAAATAAAGATAGTTATGGATAAGGATTATGCATTAACGCCTGAGTTTTTACAAATTCCAACCTATACAGTGACTGTCACTGATCCGGCAGGTGGCACCGTGCTTAAAACACCGGATAAAGAAATATATAAAGAAGGGGATATACTGGAATTAAAAGCAACTCCGGATGCAGGTTATTCATTCTCATCATGGAAGGGAGATTCGGACAGCAGTGAGCAGAGTATTAATATAACGATTACAAAAAATATAACTGTTGAGGCCTTGTTTGCCAAAATACAAGAGCCGAATACATATAAAATTGGAAATATCAGTATTGAAGGTAAGGGTAGTGTAGAAATAATTCCCCAAAAAGAATTTTATGTTGAAAATGAAACAATTCTTCTTAGGGCTGTGCCAGAGATCAGTAGCATACCAATCACAATTACCTGCACTAATCAAGAATTTACCGCTGATTCTAAACGAAAAGAAATAACAGTGCAAATAAAAAAAGATATAGATATTAAAGCTTCATTTATACCAAGAAAATGGACGTACATTGTTTATATGGCAGCAGACAATGATCTTGAATCTGCAGCCGTTCAGGACTTTAATGAACTGGAAGCGGTTAATTATGAAAATATTCCAGTCTCAATTATTGTGTTGTTTGACCGGTCTCCTTCGTATGATACAACGAACAATAATTGGAGCGGAACAAGACTCTATGAAATCCAAACCGATACAAACGGTCTTGACGGAATAATACGATCAAAAGAATTAACATGTGAGGAAATTGATTTAGTTCCCGGCTATACAACAAATATAAATACCGGAAATTATGAAGTACTAAAAAAGACAATACAATTTAGTAGAGAGAACTATCCTGCAGAACAATACGGCCTAATTGTTTGGGGGCATGGAACCGGATGGAGAGGAGCATCTCAGTCTGGTTCAAATACAAAAGCCTTTGCGGTTGATGAATCGGCAGGAAGCTACATGACCAATGCAGAACTTGGAAAGGCTGTAAAGGATCAAGAGCTAAGTATTATTGGATTTGATACCTGCTTCGGAGGAATTCTAGAAACAGCGTATGAAATAAAAGATAGTGCGCAGATAATGATTGCCTCAGAGGGCAGTGTGCCTGCAGGGGGCTGGGATTATAATGTTCTATTTTCTTCATTTACTACAGGGACATTAACGTCAGAAAGTTTTAGAGAACAAGCAGTATTACAATTTAAGAATCAGTATGCAGGTGAGGCTAAATGCACCATAAGCACCATAGATTTGACAAAGATACAGAATGTTAAAACAAGTTTTGACAGCTTTACAAAAGCTGCCGCAGATCTTGTTGTAAGCACCACGGTACGCAACTCAATGTTCAATATACTAATGAATCAAACATTGAGCTTTTCACACAACAGCTACCCTTCCGATCTCTATGTTGATATTTATTCACTCTCAAAAAAAATTGCTGCATCATACAGTTCCCTAAGTGCAAAATCTCTGTTGCTTCAGACCGCTCTCACTAATGCAGTTACAGAATCATGGTCATCGTTTTCATCAGACGGATACAGCCTCGGTGTGTATTTTTGTTCTCTTGTTTCGGCAGGGGTACCATCTTCTGTTCATAGTGAGTCTTATGTAAGGGGAAGCGGGGCAGTTAATCAAAGCAGGTTTGTTCTTGAAAGCACCGGCTGGGTACCGAACAAAAGCAATTCCGGAAGCTTATTGGATAAGCTTTTTTACACATCATTTTAACCTTAAGGTTTAGGAGGTATGCAGACGAACGTCAAAGATAGTGCCGTTCGTCTGCATTTCAAGTTTGCGTTGCAAACTTTCTTATTAATTGTCCTTCCTCACTAAGTTGCGGAAGGACGAAAAAGGCCAATGTGCGAAAACTGAAGTTTTCTTATTGTCCTTTTTTGAAGGAGATATATGAAAAAAATATTAACTATTTTGATTTTTATGAGTATTGTAGGGTGTCTTTTCCCTTGTACTTGGGAAAGAGCCAATCCAGGTGCGGAACCTCCGTATTATGTTCGTACCGAAGATTGTCATGATCCTGCCTGTTTGGATAGTGACTGTTATGGGGAAGGTTGTATCTATTGTGGTCTTTGTCCTCATAATTGCCCTGGCGGAGCTTGTGCGTATTGTGGAGCATGCAAAAAAGTGTGTAAAGGGAAAATATGTGCTTGTTGTAAAAGATGCAGTAATTATTGTAATGGAACGATTTGTTTTGATTGTAAACAATGTCCAACCTATTGTACTGGTGCAGCCTGCACGAAAACTATTAAAAATTGTGATGTAGTTGGATGCGGTCATTGTGTCTTTAAGTGTACCTGCGGAAGTAATGCTGGTAAAACCGGAGGCGCTGATGCAGATAATACAAAAACCAATGAGGCTGAAAAAGGAATTAACGGTTTTGGTGATATGGATGCATGGCAAGATATTCCCAAAGATTTTGACGGTATTGGGAAAAAAAACGATTTCTTGAATGGCAGATCTGCCAATGGTGCTGCAGGTAATACAAGTACTTCAACAGATGTAAAAAAAGGAAATGGTGCAGAAGATTGCGGGGATCCTGTCCTTACAACAACCGGAAAATACGTACAAAGTGAGGAGGATTTGTTCATCCCGACAGTAAACGGATACGGGCAAAGCATTTCAAGAGTTTTTAAAAGCTCTCACTTAATACAGGCCGGATTAAGTTTAGGATGGGTTATTAGTACTGACACAAGAATTATAAAAGGTTACGAAGATCTCGCTGTGTCAACAGCAGAATCATATTACAACGATGTTGTATTGGAAATGGAAAAAGAAATTGGCACGGCAATAGAAACATACTTAAGCGACCATGGACTGTCAAGCGAAGATAATATATATGAAGATGTACGTATAATGTATGAAGGGCAGAAAGCAGCATTGGAAGAACTATTACTAACCGCAGAAGAAAGGAAGGATGCTGCCGAAGATTTGTACGATGAATTAAAAGAAACAAACCAAAAAAATAATGCAAAAATAGTAATGGATACAGCAAAGGCAATATATGATGCGATACAGGGTAGAATAGACTCTTATGAAGATGTATTTGATAAAATTACAGTAAGTGAAAATGCTATTAAAGCTCTTATTAGTAAACACGCAGAATATCAAACTCTCTATGATACAGTGCATAAACCAAAAGCTGACAGACAAAAAGAAATTGAAGTAATTAATGATCAGGTAGTTTTATCCGGGACTTCATCAATTTATTATGGGATCGGGTTCGACAAGTTGACACTGATGAAAGAAGACGGTTCACATACGATGTTTGAATATCTGAGTTCTACCAGCAGCGTAATTAACTGGATTCCTTCTGATTCTCAGGAAGCACAGTTTACCAAAATTGAGCAGGAAATAAACAGCGGAACCTACGTTCTTTATGAAAAAGACGGATCAAAAAAATACTATAGTTCAAAAGGTTTATATAGTACGTATGAAGATCCGAACGGAAATACAATCAGTTTTATACGTGATTCATTAGGTAAACTCACTGGTATTACAACAAGCCTTGGAGAATCATACACCGTTTCAGCAAATAACGGATACATAACCGGTATTACGAATAATCGTGATACTTCTCAAAAAGTCTCCTACACTTACAACGGCGGATATCTTTCCTCTGTTACTGACACCGACGGTGATACGGTAAAGTTTGAATACGACGGATTTTATCTAAAACGAATGATAAAACCTGATAATTCATATGTAGAGTTTATTTATGATGTTAATGATTCTTACGCGAATCGATTAACTACCTCCACGGTGAATGAAGAAGGTATAGCTGAAACTTTTTAT
>Ga0116161_1003743_pt1 | contig 13347 bp, 14 predicted proteins | sample AD_JPNAS3_MetaG_FD_89877 | JGI IMG/M metagenome (GOLD analysis project Ga0116161, IMG submission 89877) | Active sludge microbial communities of municipal wastewater-treating anaerobic digesters from Japan - AD_JPNAS3_MetaG | ecosystem: Engineered > Bioreactor > Anaerobic > Digestate | place... | reverse complement strand
GGGCTCATTAACCGGCGTGATGGACCGAATGCGGTATTTCGCGAGAAACTCGGCGGGGATCGTGTTATCGTTCGACTGGCTCATGAGAGATCACTCCTCTCGTTGGTTTGCCCGGCTGATGTTCCCGCATCGTCGGGGCTTTTCCTGATCTATGTTTGTATGGTATCACGCTATCGGTATCATGTCAAGTGGTGGCATGTCGATTTTTCAGATTTTTTTTTGGCTGGGCGAGCTGGGCAAGTTGGGCGGAAAAATTGCGCCCAACAGAAAAAAGCGCCCCCGGAGTCTCCCCCAGGGGCTGGTCGTTGCGAAGTGTTGGGTCAGGGGTTCGTGGCGTCAAAGGGCGAGGGGTCTGTGGGGCCTCTCGCTCCCCTCCGGGGAAGGATTCCCGCATTTTTTTCAGAAACTTTTTTCGGCTCGGTTCTTAACGGAACGGTTGGCGGGGACGGGCGCGCACGGAGCCTCACCCGATCCGTTATCGATTTGGGATTGACAGAGCGGGAGAGGTGGGGCGAAATAAAGGCGAAATGGCGTGGGGGGGGTGAACTGTCAAGGTCAGGTGGTTGGGAGGGGCGGCAATGGAGATTGAGACGGCGCGTGCAGCGGAGCGGCCGGGACCGGCGCCGCGATACCCGGAACTGGTCGCGCATATCGAGGGCGCGTTGTTGATCGCGGTCCGGAGCGAATCAGGCCGGTCGGGCTGGTATCAGGTGCGGGGGCGAACAAAAAGCGAAGCCGCGGCGATCCAAGCGCGAATGTGGGACATGAACCGGCGGGGCCTGCGCGAGTCGAGTTGCCGGATCCAGAGCCGGCGGGTCGGGGCGGTAGTGAAATTCCGGGTGATCCTCAGGGAGCGGCGTCACTGATGATGGCGGAAGCAAAACCCAGAAAAACATCCGCGAAAAAAAATCCCACGCGGGCGGCGAAAGGGCAGGGACATGTGAGCATGCTGACGCCACGGGTGATCGAGCCGGATCAGCCGCTCGCGGATGTGCGGATGGAGGCGTTTTGCTGGGACGTCCTGACGATGATGGGGGCGCAGGCGTTCCGCAAAAATTTCCCCGAGTGCATGAAGTGGAGTCCGGCGCGGCGCAGCAAGAGCATTTCGGAGCGGGCGAGCCGGCTGAGCAAGGCGCTGGCGCCGCGGATCAAATACCTGGTGCAGAACCATGCGCGCAAGTACGCCGAGGGGGCCGAGCGCGTGCTGTGGGCGCTCCGGGCGATTGCTCAGACGGATCTGCCCGACGTGATCGACTGGGACTCGGGGACGCTCCGGGTCGAGGATTTCGCTCTACTCAGTCCGGAGCAGCGGGCAGCGATCCAGGAGATTCAGGTCGAGCGCGACGTGTGGCAGTTTGATGAGACCTCCGAACCGGTCGAGTATGTGAAGCGGATCAAGGTCAAGATGCACTCGAAAACGGAGGCGCTCAAACTGCTGGGCCAGCATGAGCGGCTGTGGCAGAGCACAGAGACGAAGGCCCCCCCGCTCTCGATCACGATCAATCTGGGACCGCCCCGGGCGCCGGCGCCGCGCCAGCTCGAGGACGAGCCGGTTGATGTGGACGCGGAGGTGAGCCCATGACGGATCATCTGCGCTATGACGCCGAGCCCACGCCGGCCAGGTTCCATGCGTCCAACGCGTTTTTTCGGGGCCTGATGGGCCCGATCGGCAGCGGAAAAAGCGTCGCGTGCTGCATGGAGGTGTTCCTGCGGTCGGTGGCGCAGACGCCGACGGCCGGCGGGGTGCGGAAAACCCGGTGGGCGATCATTCGCAACACGTATCCGGAGCTCAAATCCACGACGATCAAAACGTGGCGGGAATGGTTCCCCGATTCGATCTGTCCCATCACGTTCGGCGCGCCGATCACGGGCCATCTTCAATTTCCGATGGCGGATAACACCCAGGTGTTCGCCGAGGTGTTTTTCATCGCGCTGGATAAGCCGAAGGATTTAAAAAAACTACTATCCTTGGAGTTGACCGGCGCATGGGTCAACGAGGCGCGGGAGATCCCAAAATACATGATAGACATGCTGAGTTCGCGCGTCGGCCGGTTTCCCGCCAAAAAGGACGCGCCGCTGACCTGGTATGGGATCTTCGCCGATACCAACCCGCCGGCAACGGAACACTGGTGGCACGATTGCGCGGAGAACGGGAGTTGGGACGTGCAGGGCGAGCATCAGACGTACGACATGGACCAGATCGCGGCCGATCTTTACGCGATCGGCTACAAGGACGGCGATATCGAGACGGTCCGGGCCTACATGGCGGGCGACGACATGCAGGAGCTGCGCACCGGCCAGTGGGAGTTCTTCCGCCAGCCGGGGGCGCTCATCCGCGACCCGCGCGAGCCCCGGCGCCTGCTGCCGAATCCCCATGCCGAGAACGTGCGGCATCAACCGCTGGGCTATCGCTACTGGTACGGCATGCTGGCGGGCAAGGAACCCGAATGGATCCGGGTCTACATCCTGGGTGAGTATGGGCAGGTGTGGGACGGCCAGCCCGTCTACGAGGGGATCTGGGCGAGCGAGCGGCATGTGAGTCCCCGGGCGCTAGGGGTGTACCGCGGGCTGCCCCTGCGGTTCTGCTGGGATTTCGGGCTCACGCCGGCCTGTCTGGTCTATCAGCTCTCGCCTAAGGGCCAGATGCGAGTCCTGCGAGAATACTGCTGCCAGAACGGCGGACTCGAGCAGTTCATCACGAGCATGGTCCGGCCGGGACTGCTCAACGATTTCAGCGGCATGACCTGGGCCGAGGGCGACTGCGACCCGGCCGGCGCGCAGCGCAGTCAGGCCGACGAGGTGACATGCCTCGACATCCTGCAGCGCCATGGGTTTCGGACGCGGCTGGCCCCGACCAACGAGTTCCTGGCGCGGCGCCAGGCGGTCATCAACCTGCTCATGCGGACGATCGGGACCGAGCCCGGGCTGATCGTCGATCCCTCGTGCAAGATGCTGATCGGCGGGTTCGCGGGCGGGTACCATTTCGCGCGCAAGCAGGTGAGCGGCGAGGAGTTCAAGGACGCGCCGGAGAAGAACGCATACTCGCATCCCCACGACGCCCTGCAGTATGGATGCCTGCGGGTGGATGACACGTATTCGGTGGTTCGGCAGCGGCCGGCCGTGGCGCCGGCGGTCAATACCTGGGGCGGGAGGGTGTGAGCATGATGGATTGGGTGATGTTGGTGGGGCATGGGGCTGGCGTGGTTGTGGGGTGCCGTAAGCCCCAAAATAGGGGTGCGGTGGGGACCCTTAGGGGCAACGAAATTCGCCTGAAGTTTGCGCGGATCCGCCCGGCGCGGGATAATAGAACCTGACAGCTCCAGATCGGCCCGGCCAGGCTGGTCAACCGCGCGTGAAACGGGGATAGGGTCTAGACCCCCTTATCCCCGTTTTTCTATTCAGAGGCCCGTAAAATATGGCGCTTTCTCCCCTGCAGCCCCTCGACTCCGGAGGTTCCCGCATGTCCCTCGGGACCTCCGGAATCGAAATGTACCGCTCCAATCAGGCGATGCTCCAGGACGAAAACTCGGCAGTAGACTCGGCAGTTCCCCCCGCGCCGGACCTGCTGCTGCTGGCCAATCACATCCGCTCGGCCGCGCAGGCGGCGGTCGATCATCGCCAGCAGGTGGGGATCACGGACCGCCTGCTGGAGAGCCAGCGCCAGCGCAAGGGCGAGTATGACCCGGACAAGCTGGCGAAAATCCAGGCGACAGGCGGGACGGACCTGTATTTCAACATCACGGACCCCAAGTGCTTTGACGGCGAGGCGTGGATCGAGGACACGACGGCGCCGATTAAGGACCGGCCGTGGGCGCTCATGCCGACGCCCATGCCGGACCTGCCGCAGAACCTGAAGGATCAGATCGCCCAGATGGCGGTCGGGGAGATCCAGCGGGCGGCGGCCGAGCAGGGCCGGCCGGTCGACGCGCGACTGGTCTACGAGGTCGCCAATGAGGTCTACGAGCGCGAGATGCGGGCCGTGCGCGAGGCCGCGCAGAAACGGGCCGACCGGGCGGCGCAGAAATTGGAGGACCTGCTCGTCGAGGGCGGATTCCTCGAAGCCTACGGTGAGTTTCTGCGCTACGTCTGCACGTATCAGGCGGGGGTCATCAAGGGCCCGGTGCTCCGGCGGGTGAAGCGCTCGAAGTGGGAGAACGGCCGGCTGGTCTCGACCGAGGAGACCGTCCCCACCTGGCAGGCGGTCAATCCACACGATTTTTACCCCGCGCCCAACACGCTGGATTTGAACCGCGGCTACATCTGCGAGCGGATCCGGATGGACAAGGCCGAGCTGGCGCGCATGCGCGACGTAGACGGCTGGAACCGGACCGAAATCGAGGCCGTGCTCGCCGCATCGCCCGATCGGGGCACGACGACCACGCCCTGGCTGACGGGCGAGAGCGAGCGGGCGCAGCTGGAGGACCGTTCGGCCATCGAATCGGTCGGGGGGCCGGGGGCAGGCATCCTCGAGGGCTGGGAGTTCTGGGGCTGCGTGTCATCGGCCATGCTGCGCGAGTGGAACCTGAAGGGCGGGAGCGGGCTGGCGGGCCAGACGCTCGAGGACGATTACGCCTATCACGAGGTGCAGGCGGTCTACATCCACGACCGGGTGGTGAAGGCCGTGCTCAACCCGGACATTCTCGGACGTCGGCCGTATTTCCGGGCGTGCTTCGAGAACGTGCCAGGCTCGATCTGGGGCAAGAGCATCCCGGAGAAGATGCGCGACTGCCAGATCGCGTATAACGCGGCGATCCGCAACCTGCTGGACAACCAGGCGCTGTGCTCGGGCCCGCAGGGGATGGTCGATCTGGACATCCTGGCCGAGGGGGAGGACCCGCGTCAGATCACGCCCTGGCGGATGTGGCGCTACTACGGCAACAAGATCAACAACGGGACGGGCAACGCGGCCGGACGCAGGGCCGTCGAGTTTTTCAGCGTCGACAGCCACGCGCAGGAACTGCTGGCGATCGCCGAGTATTTCGAGAACAAGGCGGACGACCGGACGCTGATCCCGCGGTTTGTGCATGGGTCGGAGCCGGCGGGCAAGGGAGCGGCCGGGACGGCCAGCGGGCTTTCGATGCTGATGAACGCCGCGAGCAAGGGGATCAAGACGGTCATCGCGAACATTGACCGGGACGTGATCCGGCCGCTGATCGAGATGCTGTACGCGTGGCTCATGACCTACGGGGACGCCGAGGAAATCGCCCAGATGGCCGGCGACTGCCGGGTCGTGGCGCGCGGGGCGACCGGCCTGCTCGTGCGCGAGCAGACGCAGATGCGCCGCCAGGAATTCCTGAACACAACGAACAACCCGACGGACCTGCAGATCACGGGGATCGAGGGCCGGGCCGAGGTGCTGCGAGCAATCGCCGCGGACCTGGACCTCCCGTCGGCCGAAGTCGTGCCGGACCGCCAGACGCTGCTGGCGCGCATCCAGCAGCAGCAGATGCAGGCGATGGCCGAGGCCGAGGCGGCGGCCGAGACGCAGCCGGCGCGCCAGAAGGAGTTGCGCCATGCCGCGTAAGGCGACCCCCACCCCCGCGCAGGCCTTTGCCGCGCGCCAGCAGAGCCGGGCGCAGGAGCGACGCAACGCCGCGATCGCCAAGCGCAACAAGGCGATCATCCGGGCGCAGGAACGGACGCAGCGGGCGATTGAGGAGCAGAGCGCGGCGTATGTCTCGCAGCTGATCCAGCCGATGAACGATCTGCCGCTGCGGGTGCGGGTGCGGCTGGCGTGGGATCTCATCCGCCGGCGGTTCGGCGTGACGGCCCGGCCGGAGGCGACCGATGCGTAAGCTGCTCATGCTGCCCGAGCGGCTGGACCCGAAGGTCCTGCGCGCGATGGCGCGGATCGCGACGGACCCGCTGCTCCAGCCGTTCCTCGAGTGGATTGACCAGATCGAGTGCGAGCAGCTGGAGAAGCTGCGCGACACGGATGAGCAGCGGACCGATTACTTCCGCGGCACGGCGCGCCTCGCGCATGACCTGGCCGTGCTGATTCACGACGCGCCCGAGCGGGTGCGCGCGCAAGTTTCCCCGGAGACCGCAACGCCGGCCCGGGACCACGCCGGAGACCGTGAAGTCGGCCCGGCCATCCCCGCGAGACCGATGGTCTAAGCGCCAGTTCGGCCGCGACACACAAGGAGAGGCAACATGCCGCTCGAACTGAACCAGTGGGAACAGGGACTGCTGCCCAGCGCCGTTGCGCAGGGGGGCGAGGAAATCGACCGGGCATACCGCGGCGAAGAGCCGACGGCGCCCGCGCCGCCCGCCGCCGATGCCAACGCCGCGGTCGAGATCGCGCCGCCCGAGATGACGGAGACCGAACCGGCCCGTCAGGCCGAGACGCCCGCGTCCGAAAACCAGTCCATCCCACAACAAGAACCGGCCGCCCCGCCGGCCCCGCCGGACGACGTCCAGGCGTTGCGCCAGCGGGTCCAGGAACTGGAGCAGGCGCTCGAGCAGCGCGATCAGGCGTTCCGGACGCTCCAGGGCAAGTACGACAGCGAGGTCGTGCGGGTCCAGGGGCGGCTGCGCGACCGCGACGAGGAGATCGCGGACCTGAAGGCGCAGCTGGAGGAGGCGCAGCTGGCGAGCAAGCCGCTGGCCGAACGCTACGGCCTGACCGAGGAGGAAGCCGAAGCGCTGGGGCCGAACGAGCTGGCGGTGGTCGAGAAAATCGCGCGGCGGTATCAGCAGAAACCGGAGCGGCGGCGCGAGACGGCCGAGCCGGAGGTTGACCCGCGGGTCGCGCAGTTCACCCAGGATCTGGCGATGATCGTTCCGGATTGGGAACAGCTCAACACGGAACCCGGGTTCATCGCGCACCTGCGCCAGCCGGACACCAAGACGGGCGCCAACCGCCAGGCGATGCTGGACGTTGCGGGCCGCAACCTGGACGTGCTGCGTGTGGCGGAGATCTTCCTGGACTACAAGCGGTCGAAACAAACCCAAACCCAAACCCAACCCCCCGCGCCCGCGGCGCCCAAACCGTCGCTGGAAAGCCAGATCATGCCCGGGCCGACCGGCGCTCCGCCGGCTCAGCCCAAGGGTTATATCTGGAGCCAGGACGAGTGGGAAGCCGAGTGGCAGCGGGCCGTGGAACTGTCGGCAACCCGCCCCGTAGAGGGCGAGCGAAAAATCAAGGAACTTAAAGCGGCGCTCGCAGAGAAGCGCATCCGCGCGGCCGCCTGAGAGCATGCCGCTTTAGGGCACGGAGTGAAGAGCAATGGCCTATCCCGTTGCAGCCAATACCCCGTCCTACTCGGGGACGCTAATCCCGAACCTGTTTTCGAAGCAATTCGCCAGGTTCTTCTACCTCGCCACGATCATGGCGGCGATCTGCACGACCGAGTATGAGGGGCAGATCAGCAAAATGGGCGACACGATCCGGGTGCGCAAGCTGCCCGCGACCGTGCCGGTCCACAGCTACACCAAGAACGCCGGGCTCCAGGCCGACATGCTCGACCCCGAGTATGTCGATCTGGACATCAACAAGGGCCAGTACTTCAACCTGAAGGACTTCGACGTGGACCGCGCGCAGGCGGACATCGCGTACTCCGAGCGCTGGGCGGAGCATGCGAGCAAATTCGTCAAGATTGCGATCGACGCGGACGTGCTGGCCAACACCTATTCGAGCGCGTCGGCCTACAACAAGGGCGCGACGGCCGGCAAGATCAGCCAGGCCTATAACCTGGGCACGGTCGGCACGCCGCTAGGCCTGACGACCAGCAACATCGTGGGGGTGCTGGTTGACCTGGGGACGGTCCTGTCGGAGCAGAACATTCCGCCCGAAGACCGGTGGATCGCGCTGCCCGCGTGGGCGACGAACCTGATCAAGAAGAGCGAGCTGAAGGACGCGTCGCTCTCGGGCGACGGGACCTCGATGCTCAGGAACGGCCGGATCGGCATGATCGACGGCATGACGATCTACCAATCCAACAACCTGTCGTACGTGACCGATGCGTCGGGCCCGCGCTGCTTCAACTGCATGGGCGGCCACAAGGTCGCGATGACGTTCGCCGCGCAGCTGGACCCCTCGACGCCCGAAAAGGTGCGCAATCAGAGCGATTTCGGCGACTTCACGCGGGCGCTGACGATCTACGGTTACCAGGTCGTTCATCCCGAGGCGCTGTCGCACCTGTACGTCTACAAGGCTTAAGGGGCGGCGCATGAGCCGCCTGGCCGGGCGCGGCTCTGGGGCGACGCATCTGAATGACGAGGAGAACCGAAATGAAACCTACCGAGCGCAACGCGCGCACGCCCCTTGTGGGCATTGTGCTGGCCCTGCTGTTCTGTCTCATGCTGGGCTGGATCGCGCCCGTCGGGAGCGCGACGGACTATGATCTGACGGCCAAGCGGGCTTCGGAGAAGCCGCCGGTCCAGATCCTGACCAAGACCATCGACTACACCGTTGATTCGGCGACGTCGAGCGACACCCAGAAGATCTTCACGATTCCGGCCGGATCGGTCGTGCATCAGGTCTATGCGTACGTGGACGTGGGGACCACGCCGGCGACGACGTTTGACCTGGGCGACTCGAGCGACGAGGACGGCTGGGCCGCGGACGTCTCGACCCTGACGGCCGGGACGGATTCCAATTCCGGGTTCACGCGGAAATACCGCTCGGCCTTCCAGTTCTACGACGCGGCCGTTTCGGCCAGCCAGTCGGCGGCCGTCTGGGGCTGGGAAGCGACGACGGACGTGGGCGGCGGCGCGACCAAGGGCGGCATCCCGATGCCGTTCGCCGGGAGCGTCGTGGGGATTTCCGTGCTGAGCGACACGGCGGTTGTGACCGGCACGCTCACGGCGGACGCGACGATTGACGGCACGGCGACGGGCCTGCAGGCCACGATCAGCAGCGAGCAGACGCCTTCGGCCGTGGCGAGCCAGGCGGTGCAGCTCGACACGTTCACGGCGGGTCAGCGGATCGGCGTCAAGGCGACGAGTTCGTCCGATTGGGCGCACACGAGCGCCGACGTGGTCGTGACGGTGTTTGTCGAGTTCGACGAGGGCGCCGTGGCGTATAGCGGCGGGAAGTTTTACCCCTCGGCCGATTACATCAAGGTCACGCCGGCCGGCACGATGAACCAGGGCACGATCACCTACACGATGATCTACAGCAAACCCTAGGCGGCCGCGAGGCCCTGACCAGGCTGTCGGGGCGGGCGAGTGTCACCATGAGTCCCATCCCCGTTGCGGCCGGAACGCTGAGTTGCCACCGCACACTGATTCCGGCGCCCGCCCCGATTGTTCCGCGTCCTTCACCCCCTTCGATGCACATGGAGGCCATCATGGCAAAGACAGGCAAGATGGAGGTTCTCGTGCGTCAAAGCGACGGCGAGATCTTTCCGTATAACGACACGCAGCGCGAGCAGTACCGGGCGGCCCAGCAGCTGGCCGATTCGCGGGGCGAGGTCTGCACCTACTGGACCGAGCGGGGATTCCGCGTCGAGACCCAGGAGGTGACGATCGGCGAGCAGCCGAAACCCGAGCCCGAGGCGACTGGCGAGCTGCGCAATCTTGTTGCGCAGCTCGCCCGGGACAACCAGGAGCTGCGGGCCCGGCTGGAGGCGCTGGAGGGCACGATGACGGTCCCGCCGCCGCCCGAAGATCCGGCGAATTCGAGCAAGGGCAAGGGCGGGGGTGAGGCCAGGAAATAATGGCGCTCACCTCGATCTACACGCTCGACCCACGGGTCGCGATCAAGATCAGCCGGACGCCGCCGATCGTGCGGAAGCGGGCGCTGCGGGAAGCCGCGCGCTACTTCTGCCGATCGACCGGCGTCTGGCGCGAGACGCTCGCGGCCATCGAGACGGTCGCGGACCAGGCGGACTACACCGTCACGGTCCCGACCGACGGCACGCCGTATGCCGCGCGGATTCTGCGGGTCAGCCGGGCGAAACTAGAGGGCGCCGAACTGAATCAGGCGCTGTGGACATTCGCGCCCGATCACGTGTTCAGCTTCGTGACGGCGCCGACGGCCGCGGGCGACGACCTGGTGCTGGACGTGGTGTTCGACCCTCTGGACGGCTGCTACCTCTACCCGGACTGGCTGGTCGAGCGCTGGGACCAGGCGTTCGTCGCGGGCGCGCTGCATGACCTGTATGAGGAACGGGGCGACAAGCGGGCGGCGCGCTGGGGCCGGGAATTTCAAAGTGAGATCGCGCGGGCGCGGGGCCTGCACCTGGACGGCCGGCAATCGGGCGCGATCATCGTCGCGCGGCGGGAGTTCATCTGATGCGAGACGTGGGGAAAACCATCGGGCTGGCGCTGCTGAATGGGCTGTGGATCGGGCTGCTGCTGCCGTGGGCGGTGGTGGTGGCGACGTATGAGACGCTGGCCTACCGGCGCCGGGCCGGGATCATCCTCTGCCTGCTGGCGCTGGCGGCGGCGCCGGGCTGGGCGCAGACGTGGCGCGAGGATCGGTTTTCGACCGCGACGTTTGGCAATCCGGGCGATGCCCTGGGCGCGGGGTTTGTCGTGAGCAAGGGGTGGCTCCAGACGGTGTGGACCTCGGCCGACGGGGCGCTGGATGACGACGACCTTAGCGACAACGATACGGACGATCTGGCCGAGGGGGAGAATCTGTACTACACGGACGAGCGGGTGGACGACCGCGCCAGCGAGCTGATTCAGGACGGGACGCTGATCGAGTGGGTGTATGACGATGAGGCCAACACGCTGACCGCCAATTTCGCGGGCGACGTGACGGATGACGACCTGAGTGATGATTCGATTGGCACGCTGAGCGACGTGGAGATCACGAGCGCGAGCCAGGGTGAGATTCTGATGCGTCAGGGGGGGGTGTGGGCGGACGTCGCGCCGACGGCCAACCCGAGCGCGACCGTGGACGGGACGGCGGCGAACGGGAGTGCGGAGACGTTCATGCGGAGCGACGCGGCTCCGGCGCTGGCCGATCCGTTTACTCCGGCGGATGGGACGCAGGATATCGCGGGGTCGCTGGCCGTGACGACGCGGGTGGGCGTGGGAGCTGAGCAGCTGCGCCTCGGCTACGACACGAGCAACTACGCCAGCTTCACAGTTGGGAGTAATGGCAACCTGGCTGTCGCCCCGACCGGAACTAACACGACGATAAGCGGCAAGCTTGGAGTCGGCGGAACATACGATGATGGCCGCCTTCACGTCCTAGGCAGCAACTCGGGAGATCTGGTGGTCGCCAAGCTGGAGAATAGCAGCAACGGGGGTTCAGCGATCACCCGATTGTTGATGGAATTGGGAACCGGTGGCATTGCGGCCAATATCGCGCTGGGGTTTTCGTCGAGCGCCTATATGCGATTCGGGATCGGCTCGGCTGCTGAGCATATGCGCCTCACATCGGGCGGGCTTGGGATTGGGACGGGTGCGCACCCGTCTGCCAAGCTGCACGTCGTTAGCACCACTGAGCAGATGCGGCTGGGCTACAACGCGAGCAATTATGCGAGCTTTACGGTGGGCAGCACCGGCACGCTGACCATCACGCCGACGGGCGGCGCTCCCGTGCGGTTCCCGAACGCCTATTCCCTCGACGTCGCGGCGGGGTCCAACCGCGCGGCCTACCTGCTGGACGACGGCACGCTGGGCTACAACTCATCGGCCCGCATTGTGGACGGCCAAGTCAACAAGCTCTACGAACGCGCGGCGACGACGGACGACACCGACCGGTTGATGCTGCTGCAACCGAAAGTCTACGACCGCGCGTCGGGCCGCCAGCGGGAGATCGGCCTGATCGCCGAGGACGTGGCCGAGGTGTGGCCGGAGATCGTGAGCTACCGCGTGGAGCGCTACGAGGACACGGTGTGGCGCGACGACGGGACCAGCGAAACCGTGCTGCGCATCGTGACGACCGACGAGCCGGAGACGGTCAATTACCATGCGCTGATCGTGCCGCTGCTCCAGCGGGTGCAGGCGCAGGAGGCGCGGATTGACGCGCTGGAAGCTCGGGTGGAGGCGTTGGAAACGGCAAACGAGCCGGGCGGAGGCGCGCGCGAAGCGGCGGTGATCGGGATCGGCGTGGCGGCGGCGCTGGGCGCTGGCGCGGGATTTCTGCGCAGACGAGAGGGGGCGGCCTGATGGCGACTATTCGCGAGCGCTACACCCTGTTTGGCCTGCTCTCGGGAGTGGTTTCCGCCACGGACGCGAACAACGCCGACCGCATGCAGAAGGCGTTCACGGTGCCCGGCACGAGCGGCAACATGAAGCTGACGATGCAGATGACGGGGTGCGGCGGGCTGGGCGACCCAAGCGGCGAAACGGTGTTCCGGTTGAGCGACGAGCCGTTTGACGGCGACGGCGACACGCTGGACCTGACGGTTGATGGCGGCGATCCGGTTTCGGACATGACCGAAGACGCGCTCGTGCTGGCGGCGGGCAGCAGGGTGTATCTGTTCGTTGCGTCGAGCGACGCCTACCCGACCAACGCCGAGATCACGGTTTACGTGGAGAGCGTGGATTCGGGCGAGAGCGCGGGCGATGAGCCGCTGACGGCGGGGGATGTGCTGGACCGGTTCGAGTACCTGATGGCCGACGCGAGCAACGCGCGCTGGACGCAGGCGAATTTCTGGATCTGGTGCGGGGATGCGCAGCGCGAGCTGCTGGCCGAGCGACCGGACTTGCAGATGTCGGAGGCCGATGAATCGCTGCTGACACCGGTTGACCCGATCACTGCGAGCGGCGAGTTGATCCCGCCGCTCGACTATGCGCTGTGCCTGGCGCACTTCTGCTGCTCGCGGGCGTTCCAGCAGGACGCGAGCGACCAGAAGAACCTCGCGGCGGCCAAGCAGCATTACGCGGACTTTCTCAGGCTGGCCGGGGTGGCGACCTGATGGACGAGGTGACGCTCGGGCCGGGGGAGTTTGACGAGCGGGGCGGGCCGCCCCCGCCGACGCCGCCATATCAGCCAGGAGTCAGCAGGATGCCGCTCCACGAGTTTGACTGTGGCCCGCACGGCGGGAAGTGCCATGTGACGAAAAGCTATATCGAGGACACCATCCGCGAGAGCCCGGTGATCCGCGAGATCAAGACGGAGATCGACGACATGCACACGTTTATCCACGGCGACGACAGAGACTTCGAGAAGACGAGCTTCAAGGGCGTGGTTTATGGCATGCGCAGCGACATGCACGACGTGCAGCGCAAGGTCGGGCTCATGACGAAGGCGATCTATACGGTCGCGATCGCGGTCGTCACGTCGGCGGTGTTGATGTATCTGGGGCTGAGGTGATGTGGCCATGAAAACGAACCGGAACAGGAATCCGCTGAACGTGAAGCAGAACCCGGCCAACCGCTGGCGGGGCGCGCCCGGCATGGACGAACGGGGGCACGCGGTTTTCGAAACCGAGGCCTGGG
>Ga0116161_1003740_pt1 | contig 13353 bp, 15 predicted proteins | sample AD_JPNAS3_MetaG_FD_89877 | JGI IMG/M metagenome (GOLD analysis project Ga0116161, IMG submission 89877) | Active sludge microbial communities of municipal wastewater-treating anaerobic digesters from Japan - AD_JPNAS3_MetaG | ecosystem: Engineered > Bioreactor > Anaerobic > Digestate | place... | reverse complement strand
ATTTATCATCGCCCCAGCTAAAAGGGCATAAAAATGGTACGCCACCGGGGACTCGAACCCCGGACCCGCTGATTAAGAGTCAGCTGCTCTACCAACTGAGCTAGTGGCGCACACTTGTTTCGTATTCGTATGTGGTTGCGGGGCCTAATGTCCCCGCGCGACACTCATTATACTACGCGGTCCGTGCGCATTTCAAGCACAAATTCTGGGTTTGCTCCATGCCAACTGCGGAAGTCTTGCATACCCGAACCTGCCGCTCTTTGGGATTTCCCACGCGCGACGCCTCACTGTGCAACCCCACCTTCACCGGATTTCACCAATCACCCCGCCTTTGAAGGAAGAGCCAGGCTTGTCTAGAATAGTCCCTCGAAACGTCTATGTAGAACTTGCCCAGCGCTTGCCGTGTGTGCTCAGTGACCGACAGGAGGTGCCCGAGTTTGCGCAATTGCAGCAGTCGAATGCGCTTCCGCGAATTCGTACTTATCACCGCAGCTCTGCTCGTTTTGGTCCTGGCGGTGGGCGCAGGCGGCTGTGTTGGCCCGCCCCCGCTGCCCAAAGGCGGAATTGAAGGCATTGTGCTGGACGACACTTCGGGCGCGCCAGTTGTCGGAGCCTCCATTGCGGTGGACAGCCGCGTGCTCGAGCCCGCCAATCTGACCGGCCGATTTGCAGTCAGCAGGCTCACTGTTGGTCAGCACATTCTGTCGGTGTCGCGATACGGCTACTTGGCCGACCAGCGTACAGTGAATGTCCAGGCTGGTCAGGCAACGTTCTGCGAGGTGCGGCTGACGCCTGTTCTATCGGGCACATCTTCCATATACGGTCACGCCACTCTGGCTAATCACTATGCGCCGCAGGCATCGTCAAGGTCGGGGTTATTCGCGGGATCAGCAGCCCGCAAGCCAAGCCTCACCCCTTCGGAAACGTCCGCCGGCGCCATTCAGGTTAGGCTGAGGCCCGGGCTCACAGTCGCCGATATCGCCGATGAGCTGGCTCGCGCCGGCTATGAGATAGTGGACGAGCTTCCCCTTACGCAAGTAGTCCTAGTACGTCGAGCGGGCGCCGCAACCCCGGACGGCACGGCCACCCCCAACGGCGCTGCCCCCGGCGCTATGCTCAACGCGCCCAGGCCCGACGCCGTGTCCATGGAACAAGCTGCTTCAGCCGTTGAGGATATACCCGGTGTCGACTGGGCGTACCCCGACTACCCCGTGTGGGCGACCACCGTGCCCAACGACCCCTACTTTTCGTCCCATCAGTGGCACTACCATGCGATCAGCCTTCCGCAGGCATGGGATATATCCACCGGGTACGACGCTCCGGTGACGGTGGCAGTCGTCGATACAGGCATCAGCCCGAGCCATCCCGACCTCATCGGCAAGTTGGTTCCGGGCTGGGATTTCATCGAAAACGATGATGATCCAACAGACAAACCTTCGATCTCCAGCCACGGCACTCATGTGGCCGGCACGATCGCCGCCGCCACCGACAACAGGATCGGTGTAGCCGGCGTAAGCTGGGGCGCAATGATCATGCCCATCAGGGTGCTCGATAGCACGGGCTCCGGTACCTATTCTCGCATAATGGAGGGCATCGAATGGGCGATCCAGCATGGAGCCCAGGTCATCAACATGAGTCTCGGCGGCGAAAAGTACCCGGGTCCAGCCTTCGAAGCGATTATCACAGATGCCCACAACCGGGGCGTAACCCTAGTGGCCGCCACAGGTAACGACTATGGCGGGCCTGTGCTGTACCCTGCAGCCTTCCCCGAGGTCATAGCGGTCGGCGCAACCCTCAAAGACAACTCGCTCGCGCCCTATTCCAACGTGGGATCCCAGGTCACAGTGACTGCCCCCGGCGGCAGCATTGTATCGAATCCGCTAGACGGTGTGTTCAGCACGGCCTTCAAACGCGTCTCCGCAGGAAGCGGGTACACGTGGGAGAATGGTTACGAATTCATGCACGGCACGTCGATGGCCACACCCCACGTGAGCGGTCTTGTGGCACTCCTGCTCTCCAGGTTTGGCCCAATGCACCCGGGCGCTGTCGCTGCCCTCATGTCCGATACGTCTTGGGACCTGGGCGCTGACGGCTACGACCATGAGTTCGGTGCAGGCCTTGTGAACGCCTACGCCGCCCTGACACAATCCACCATGGACCGCGCTGTGTTCGCCATCAAGGATTCCGGCGGTAACTGGGTCGGCGAGTCAGTGTACGGTCGACGCAATCGAACCTTCTGGATAATGGACGCAACCCCGGGTGAGTGTACCCTGGTAGGATTCCTCGACGTGGACGGGGATCAGTATATCGGCCCGGGCGACTTCTACGGCGAGGCTCAGATCGTCGTGCCACCCTCCGGCGCGCATCAAGTCGATCGCCTGGTCCTGTATTACGTCGACACTGATTCTGAGGCCATCGGCATGGCGACGCCGAAGCCGCGATCATAGGCACAGCCCACCCTCAGTCTTCATTTTATTAATATTGCCCTTGACATTATTGCAATACGGCTTTAATATATCCAATGACGACATGAATGATCGCCATTGGGAGGGCTTGCCATGAGTGTGGCCAACGCCATCGAAGTCGATGACCTAAGAAGGACCTTCACCCGCCGCGCGCCCGGCGCCTTGACCCGCATGTTCTCGCGGCGACGCGCCAAGGCCTGCTCCGGCGACGACGGCAGACGTCCTGCAGCTCTAGTCGCTGTGGATGGAATCAGCTTCGGCATCCGCACCGGTGAGATTTTTGGGCTCCTAGGGCCCAACGGCGCAGGCAAGACCACAACCATCAAGATGCTTTGCACTTTGCTTGAACCGACTTCCGGCACTGCACGCGTAGCTGGGTTCGACATTGTTCGCGAACCGGCACGTGCGCGCGCATCGCTTGGCACAGTGCTGTCCGGTGAGCGCAGCCTCTACTGGAAACTGACCGGTCGCGAGAACCTGGAGTACTTCGCAGCCCTCTACGATGTGGAGCCAATCACAGCCCGCGAACGCATAACGGAATTGCTGGATAGATTCGAGCTGACTGACAAAGCCAATGAGCTGGTGGAACGCTACTCCACCGGGATGCGGCAACGGCTGTCGATCGCCCGCGCGCTGCTCGCCAACCCGCCGGTGCTGCTCCTTGACGAGCCCACTGCCGGTCTTGATCCCCAGTCGGCGCGAAATCTGCGCGAGGTGGTCCGCAAGCTGAAAGACGAAGGCCACACGATCCTCCTGACGACCCACTACATGGCTGAAGCAGACGAGCTCTCGGACAGGATTGCCATCATCGACCACGGCAAGGTGATCGCGCTCGACAGTCCCACCGCGCTCAAGCAGCACATACAGCAGATGCATTCAGTGGAGGTTGAGACTGATCGCGCGCCCGACGGTATATTGGACGAACTCCGCTCCTTGCCGCTCGTGCGCGGGGTGGAATGCGTCCAGTCCGGCAATGGGTATGAAACATGGACGATCCGCGTGCTCACAAAGGACAGCCGCCAGACCCTCGATGCCCTTCTGGACCTGCTACGTGCAGGGGGCGAACGCGTGCTCAACCTGCGGGTAGCTGAGCCGACCCTCGAAGACGTCTTCATCGCCCTCACCGGCAAATCGCTGCGGGACTGAGTCCCCGAGGCGCGAAAGGAGGACCTTCATCATGAGCAGGACAATATCGCGCACTATCAGGGTCTTTGCGGCAGCAGCCAGGCGCGACTTACTCATAACCACCCGCTACGCCGACTTCGTGGTGGGCATGCTCGTATGGCCCATACTCATGCCGTCGCTCACGGTCTTCGCAGCAAAGGCACTGGCCGGGCCTGACGGATCCGGGCTCTCTGCATTCGCCGATCGAACGGGAACAACCGACTACGTGGGATTCGTCTTTGCCGGAATGGTGCTCTGGATGTGGCTCAACATGGTGCTCTGGAGCGTCGGGGGTGAGCTCCGAGCAGAGCAGCGGCGCGGCACGCTTGAGTCCAACTGGATGACCCCCGCTCCGCGCCTGGCCATACTCCTGGGCAGCGGTCTCAATCAGATGATCGTATCCGCCATCCCAGTTCTCGCAAGCCTGACCGTATGCAGCGTAGCGTGGCGAGTGCGCTTTGCAGTGACGCCCCTGGTAGGCCTGGTCTTCCTGGTTTCCACGATAGCAGTGTTCGGTTTGGCGCTGGCATTTGCCAGTCTGGTGCTGTTCCTCAAGGAACTCAATGCCGCAGTCTTCTTCCTGCGGGGAGTCTTCATGGTCTTCTGCGGCTTGACATCCCCGCTGTCAGTGCTCCCGCCGTGGATGAGAGCTGTATCGAAGGCCTTGCCCCTAACCTACTCCATCGACTTGGTGCGGCGCTTGAGCCTGGCCGGAGCGGGTTACGCAGATGTCAGTCACGATTTCTGGATTCTCACGGCGTTTGCCGCGGGGCTACTGGTCGCAGGGTGCCTGGCGTTTGTTGTTGTAGACAGAGCGGTAAGGCGCAGAGGCACGCTGGGCCAGTACTAACCCAGCCGCGCTACCGGCCTTACCCGCCCTGCCGGCCCCACACGCGGTATTCGCCCAGCAAAGGACGGCCCAGAGCAGGTCCGGGTGGCGCTATTGCGGTCTTCTCCAGACCAAGGAGGTGTGCTTGGTGAACAGACTCAGGAAGAATGGATTCGGAGCATGGCTCAAGCGTCAGTTTCGCGTGATGGGCGCCATAGCCCGCAAAGACTTCCTCATATTCCTTAGGTACCCTGCCAACGCGCTGATGTCGGTAGTTGAGCCGATAATGTGGCTCGCCCCAGCTTACTTCATGGGCCAGGGGTTTTCCGTGAACGGTCAGGCCGTCGGGTTCGCGGGCTTTGCCGGCACGTCAGACTACTTCTCGTTCGCAATGATGGGCATGTTCATGTCCAGCTACATCAGCACAGCCTTCTGGGGAACGGGCTTTTCGGTTCAGGAAGACATGACGCTGGGAGTTCTGGAGCCCAACTGGGTTACACCTGCGAGCCGAGTGTCGCTGATAATCGGGCGGAGCGTCATAATGTTCGTGCTCACGACCTTGAACAGCATAGGAGTCCTGATCGTGGGCGCTGTTATGTTTCACGTCAACCTGACGGGGAACGTTCTGGCTGCAGTCATCACCATGCTGCCGATGCTCGTTGCCTTGACAGGGCTCGGGCTGGGCATAGCAGGCGTAGTGCTCAGCCTGCGGCGGGCCGGCACCGCCATAGACATATCAAACTGGGTGGTCAGCCAATTGTCGGGCACTACCTTCCCAGTAAGCGTGCTGCCGCGCCCCTTGCTTGCAGTGGCGTTGGCGCTGCCGACTACATATGCATTCGACGCCGTCCGCGGCATCATCTTGGGGACCAAGACCATGTTGCCTCTGAAGGTCGAGATTGGGATAATGCTAGCATCAACAGTGGGAATGTGCGCCGCCGGCTACGCAGTGTTCAGGACGTTCGAGCGTCGGTGCCGCAGGCAGGGATTGCTGGGTACACACTGATCGGCTCGTCAGATAGGCTGATCTGGGCCCCCCACTACACAGCCCCGTCGTGGCCATCGCCGGCCCTGATAGCGGCGGCACACTGCGGGCAACGTCTGGCCAGCTCCGCAAGGTTCTCCTCAGCGTTCACACGGCCCGCACAGAAAGACGGGCAGTCGTCGCGCAGAGGAGAACTGTGCCTATAGCCCCGCCTCTCCATCTCGGCTGCAAGCTCGTCATGGCGGATGCGTACTCGGTCCACCTCCACCAGCCCACCGTCGACGTAGCCCTGAATACTGACTCCTTTGGCCAAAGTCCCTGCGAACATATGCATCTCCACATGCTCGCCGAGCAGGTGCTTTCTGCACATCAGCCGGGGATCTACATTCCACATCCTCATCAGCGACACCTCGCATGTAGCCAGAGCCTCACAGTGAGGCGCCGTGGCGGCGCCGCGGCGATGCCGTGGTGATGCCGCGGCGACATGACAGCCACGAGAGACTCCGCCTAGAAGCACCTAAAAGAAGCACTTCAAAAAAGGAACGCCGTCGAAGACACTTCGACGGCGCTCCATATATGGTAGCGGCGACTGGATTCGAACCAGTGACGCTGCGGGTATGAACCGCATGCTCTGACCATCTGAGCTACGCCGCCACTTCACCAATTTCCTGCGAGTTCGATTTTATCATCCCGAATAGACCTTGTCAACGGAGTTCAGCGGAGTCCAGCGGATATGGAGCCCAGTGAACTGAAGGGAACTTGCCTGGTGGCCGGCAGGTTCGCCGTCAAACCTGTCGGCCTGGCGCTATGCATTCTGGCGCTATGCATTACCTACATCCATGGAAACGTCCGAGCGTAAGGGCTTGCTCCACCTCAACTCCTATCTATTGCCGTTGAGGTAGAGGCAAGGGCGTCTGGCGGAGCAGTGTGATGCGGGGCATCGATGGGGCACGCGCACTGCCCAGGGCTTTGCAGAGCGTGAGACCGTCTTCTACTGGAGTTCTCGTTGTTCTGGCCGCTCTAGCTGGGGCTGCAGACATTTGCAGTCTCTGGGGCTCAACATGGAGATTTTTTGCCGCATGTGTGCAGAAAATCTCCGTCCAACGCCTCCAGAGGGGAAAACATCTGCACAGATACCCCCCATTGGTATCCACCACGGCATCGATCGGGCCAGTATCGACTCGGGCTACCGGCATGCGCTCCCTGACGCGGCGCGAGTCCTCCGAGCCAGGTATTCACTGTGCGAACAATCGGGAGCGCTCTGGTATCTGAACCGCAGAAGTCTGGGCAATACTTGGGTTAGTCGGGCCGGCAGCGACCATAAGGGAGGTGGGCTTGATCTCCGAGAATCTGCAGAAACCCACAGACCGCGCGGATCACGTTCTACGGACTCAACGTCTGTTCTCAATGATCGCGCCTGTATACGACCTTATGCTGGCTCGTTCCATGACTCGAGTCTACCGAATGGCCGTGGACCTGCTTCTCCAGACCGGCCTGCACGCATCCGGATCCACGCGTATGCCGCCGGTGCCATCAACGGCGCAACCCTCACCTACTCAACCGATGCCGCCGGCGCCAACCGCCCTGGATGTAGGAACCGGCACCGGTCTCTTCGCTTCTGAGCTTGCTAGTAGCGGATTCCAAGTCACGGCCATCGACTCTTGCAGAGCCATGCTGCAAGTCGCCAGACGTCGCCGTCCTCGCGCTGCTAACTACATTGAAGCCGAGGCACACCTTGCATCACGCCAGCCGGGCGCTCCTTTCGACATCGTGTGCACGGGAATGCTCCTCCACGGTCTGCCGCGCGAGTACCGAGTAGAAGTCCTCGTCGACATGATCCAGGCGGCCCGTAATGCTGTGGTGATAGTGGACTACTTCCCCCCTCCCAACCCGATCGCCGCCGCCGTCGAGCGCTTGGAGGGTAGCTACTACAGAGGTTTCCTGCATGAATTCGGCGATGACCTCGCAGGTGCTACTGCGAATACCCTAGTCCACCCACTCACCGCCACCTGCGCACTCTACCTCGTGCCCCTTTCGCCCCGGCCCGACAGTCACTGACCTCCAGCCCCGGGCGCGATCTCAACGTTTTTCATGCGCCATACAGTCACCAATGCAATCACCGCAACCTCCACTATCAGAGCTGCAGCCAGAACCCAACCGTTGACCTCGTTCCCGGTCCTGCCAACCGCCGTCATCGCCCCGGCGCTGGCGCCGCCCACAGCCCCAACCCCAGCCCCAGGCATTGTCCCCATCCCCGTACCCATCCCCATCCCACTCCCAGTCCCCAGCGAGTTGCCTGCAATATCTATCAGGCTGTATGCCACAAAAGACTTCCAGCGCGGCAGTGATGTGAAGATCGGCTCCACGTAGCTCACGACAAGGGCGACCAACCCGGCCGCGAGCGGCTTCGTGAACATGGCGCTCGCAAACGCGACAAGCACCACTCTGGTCGCGAAGTAGGCAGCAAGCAGGCCTGCCGATTGGGCAGCCGCCGCAATGCCGGGATTGTTGCCCGGGAACAGAACAACCGAGTAGTAGTAGTTCAGCATCGTCGAGGCAAATACGATGGCCGACACCGCGACACCGTAGTGGACAAGCTTGGCCCCGACAACGCCCGCCATGCTCGCGCCCTGCGATACCGGATACACAAGCTTCCCCTGTAGACGCTCGTCTGCAAGCACTCCCATGAGAACAAAGGCAACCGCCATATTGCCCAGCTGGTAGATGTTTCTGATGTAGTTCTGCACTGAATAGACTGCATCGAACTCCATGAGCTCCTTTGGAAAGCTGGGCATTTGGCTTTCGATGATGCTCGGCATGAGCCTGAGCATGATCGGAGTGGACAGTGCAAAGAAACCGAAGAATGCTCCGAGGACCAGATACTTGCTCTGCCTGGAAGATTCCATGTGTTCTTTCTTGAGATACGCTGCGAATGTGCTCATCTGCTGTTCACCAGCCTAACGAAGATATCCTCAAGACTCGGCTGCCTCAGGCTGTATGACGCCACGTCCGCATCTAGATCAGCCAGGGCATGCAGGAGTTCGCGCTTACCGGGCTCGAGATCGCGCATGAAGACTGACATCCTGTCGCCATCCAGCGTTACCCGATCAACATGGACTGCGCTCGTGATCTGGGCCGGGACTGACTCGAGCATTCGATCAAACACCACGTCCACAACCGGCTGAATGTAGCGCTCGCGCAGACGAGTCATGCTGTCCGCCGCCACTACAGCCCCGTCCTTGATGATCGCCACCGAATCGCACACCCTCTCCACATCGGCGAGGATGTGGGTCGATAGAAACACCGTCATCCCAGCATCGCGCATCCGTGCGATGAGCGTAATCACGTCCAGCCTCCCCTCGGGATCCAGGGCGGAAGTCGGCTCGTCAAGTAGCAGCAAACGCGGTCGGTTGTAGATGGCGGCTGCCATTCCCAGTCGCTGCTTCATGCCACGCGAGTATCCCCCGATCCTTCTGCGTGCGGCCTCGGCAAGGCCCACCGTATCCAAAAGCTCATCCGCCCGCGCCCTGTTCGCGGCGGGTGCAATACCCGAGACATCCCCGATGAAGAGCAGGTATTCCCGGGCAGTCATGTAGCCGTAGAACGTCGGTGACTCCGGAAGGTAGCCCACCACGCCCCGAAGTCCGGACCGGTTGCGACGCAGGTCCATGCCGTCTATGGTTACACTGCCGTAATCGAAGTCCATCAGGCCGGCGATTATGTTCATGGCCGTAGTCTTGCCTGCTCCGTTCGGGCCCAGAAAGCCGAACACCTGGCCCGCCGTCACCTGAAACGTCACATCGCGCAAAGCCCGGGTCTGCCCGTATGATTTCGAAAGCGCCTCTACATTGAGCATCAGATCAGTCTCTCTTTCGTCCAAATACCAGATACGCGATTGACCCGAGCGTTGAAACAACCAGTATGATCAGCGCCCATGCCCACCTGGGCAGAGCCCTGGGTTCGGTTCGCCCCAGCAAGACTAGGCAGTATATCTTGAGCGCCACCTCCGCCACAATCAGCGGCGCGAGCAGCTTCAGCAGTTCCGCGAGGGACATACCTGCAAATGTCATGCTAATCCTCCTCCTCTTTCCTCGATCCGCAGTAAGGACAGATCTTTGACTTGCGGGGAATCGCCTTGCGGCACCTCGCGCATCGGGCGTTCCCGCGTCTGGTGACGAGGATGTAGACTATGAGGGACGACGGGACGTTGACAAGCCCGAACAACCCCCACAGCCACGCATATCCCTCACCGCGCCGGCGCGCGTCGCGGAATATCCACGTGGCCTGCACGACTACCAGCGCGCCCAGCAGGACCCAGAAAATCGGATGGAACGTGCTCACATGTCATCACCTCTCCGCGCGCGCAGTACGTGTATTGGCAAGTAGAACAGTGCTACTCCGAAGAACCCCATCGCCTGAAGAGCCAGAAGCGCCTGTGGATTGCGCGCCAGAAGCGGAGCCCACACAGCCGCCAGGATTCCTGCGGCGGTCAGCGCGAATAGCCCAACAGCCCTGCGCTCTCGTGCAATCCTGAGCCGGATTCCACGCTCGATAGTCGAGCTGAGCCGCGCCCAGTCAGGTGATATGCCTGCGACGGGGCAGTCATCGGGCTGCGCCGGAAGCAAAGCAGCGATGTCGGCATACGCCATGTCGGGCAACGGTTCTCGAACTTTCTCGCTCTCCCTGTTCATGTCAGGCCCCTCCTGGCGATTTCGCGCCTGAGTATTTGGATCGAATCGTGAAGCCTTGACCGCACTGTGCCGATAGGACAGCCGACCGCGTCGGCTATCTCCTGATATGTAAACCCATAGTAGTGCTTCAGAATGAACACCTGCCTCTTGTCATCGCCCAGCGAACCGAGCAGGCTCGCAGCGTCACTCGTCGCCAGGCGCCCAAGAGCCAGGTCCTCGGCGCTCTTGGCACTCTCCTTGCCCGCCGAGCCGCCCGCATCGTCGGCAGCAGCGGTGTTCACATCTTCAGTTGGCAGCTCGCGCCGTGCGCGTCGCAATCGATTCCTGTATGTGTTCAGGGCAATGGTGATGAGCCAAGTGGAGAATTTGGCTCGAGGCTCGTACTTCTCCAGGTTCACGATGGCCCGGAGCACAGCATCCTGTGCAACATCTTCCGCGACATGAGCATCCCCAGTTATTCGAACAAGAGCCCCGAGGAGCACCGGGTAGTTGGCCCGAAACAGCTCCTCCAGCGCGTCGCGGTCATTGCGTTTGGCGCGCTCCACAAGCAAGGTCTCGTTGGGCATCCTGCTCTTTCACCCCGCTCCCTGTACTCGTTTAACACATCCGACTCGGAAGTAGTTCGGTTCATCCTCTCGCACGTATTCGTTGCTGATCCATCACAACCTGCGCACACGCACACTGCCCCTTCACGTGCAGGAACCGTATGACACACATATAGAATGTAGGCGATGGCAATATCATGCTCGTCATCCAGCATGTCCGTCTGGACCGAATTGACGCGAAATGCCTATCTGGGAAAGATGAAATCAGCACAAGGAGGTAGCTCTCCGCATCCATGAACTCCGGTACTGACGCGAGCTCGCAGAGCCCCACAACCCCCGTCTATCTCGACCTCTACCGAACCGGCGAGCTAAAGCGGCGCGCCGCGGAGGCGGTAGAGCGGCTGTCTCATTGCGTGATGTGCGCCCAGGCCTGCGGTGTGGACCGTATCGGCGGGGAGCTTGGGTTCTGCCGAACCGGAAGGCTTGCTCGCGTAGCCAGTTTCGGTCGCCACTTCGGCGAAGAGGATGTGCTGGTAGGCAGAGGCGGCTCAGGAACGATCTTCTTTGCCAACTGCAATCTCGCGTGCGTATTCTGCCAGAACTACGACATCAGCGCATGCGGCGTCGGAGAGGAAGTCACGCACCATAGGCTGGCTCAGATGATGCTGAACCTGCAGGCGAAGGGTTGCCACAATATCAACCTGGTCTCGCCGAGTCACGTCGTAGCACAGATCCTCGAAGCGCTGATCATAGCTGCAGGCGAAGGCCTGCGACTGCCGCTGGTGTATAACACCGGAGGCTACGATGCGCTTCCGACTCTGAAGCTGCTTGACGGGGTAGTCGACATCTACATGCCGGACTTCAAATTCGCAGACGCAGACGCTGCAGAACGTTTCTCGAGCGCCCCACGATACCCAACAGTCGCGCGGGCGGCCATCCGGGAAATGCACCGCCAGGTAGGCGACTTGGTAGTCGACAAACACGGTGTTGCGCGCCGCGGCCTGATCCTGCGCCACCTGGTAATGCCCGGACGGCTAGGCGAGACCCGAGAGATAATGCGGTTCATAGCTCAGGAGATCTCGCCCGCCACCTACGTCAATGTAATGGCACAGTACCGCCCGGCCCATCTGGCCGACGAGTATCCCGAACTCAATCGCCCTCTGTCCAGATCCGAGTACCGCGAAGCCATCATGGTCGCCCGCGACGAGGGTCTGCTCCCGGCGGAACACAGGTAGCGCGGCCGCGCCGGCAGATTGCCGGGGTGATGCCTGCTGGGACGCTTATCGCCTGGCCCAATGAGCGACGGGCAGCGCGATGCACTCACCCGCGCCCATGGTCATTACTGGGTGTTGCATTGCCCCATGATCGGCCCTGACGGGGTTCCCAGGCATCCTATTCGTTTTGTGATAGGTTTTTCGGGCAACCTATACGAATTCTGCGTGGTTTGGTGGGTGCAAGTTATCTGAATTCGCGCCGGCAACGGCGCATCCTTTTTATGGCACCAGGCTCTCGGCAAATCCGCAGGCAGGGGCTGGTTACATAATATGGTTGCGCGCACATATCTCCTGAGTCCCCCCGACGAGGCCCTCACGCAGCCTGCTAGTCCCCAAAAAGTCCCAGATTCATCCGATTTCCCCCACCGCTCGTCAAAACCTAGTACTTTCTGACTAGGCTCCGCGAAAAACCGTACTCTATTCTGATAGGTTCGCTGACGCCCTGCTAAACGCGGTTTGGCCGAGTCAACTGCTTGACCGAAAGGCCTGCTTGACCGAAAGGCCTGCTTGGCCGAAAGGCCTGCGCAAAACCGCCTCCCCCCACGACTGGCGTCTGCGAGCGCCAATGGGTCCCCAGCGAAAGAGGGCCGGTCGCCAGCCGGTCGCCAGCCCAGTAGGCTGACAGGCTTCTCGTGGGTATCACTGGGGCAAACAGCCTGTGCATGCCCCGAGCCTCTCAGATCCCGGTCTTCCAGAGCTCGGCCTCCACTTCGCAGCAGGCTTCTTGTATCGGCGCGTCCAGTGTGCCCAGCCACGCGATGACATCACCCGATTGCGCCTGATCGGGGTTCCGCCGCAGCCAGGCCGCCTTCGGCAGGTGTGCGCGCCAGTCGCCTGTTGCGTTCGCGTAGGCCCAGTCGGCAGCGTGGCTCTTCGATGCGAGCTCGCCTTCTTTCAACCAATAGAGCATTCGGGCCGCAGTCAGCAACCAGTCGACGGAATGCAGCTCTCCACCCCTTCCGTGCATTCGGGCCGTGCCGACGAATCTGTCCGCTTCTGCCGCAAGCTGCTCATGGGCCGGAGCCAAGAACTCGCATCGCAGGTCCTCCCCGTGTATGACCATTCCTCGCTCCCTGATGCCCAAACAGTCAAACCAGCCGAGCCAATTGGTCTCCCACAGCCGTTCACCGCTCGTGCCCCACCACACCGCCCTGCCCGCACTTGCAGGGCAGGTCATGTGACGCGGAAGGAACGCACCTTCAATCATGCGGGCGTACACGCCGTAAAGCCCGCTCCTCAAAGGGCGACGTGCCTGTTTGAACCTCCCACGACTGAACTCGCGGGATTCCTGCTTCATCGACCGTTGCCATTGCTGGTCTTACACGGTTTCCACAGGCGTAACTTCCGGCAGTTCCTGCCGTACGGACTAATGCTAAACCGCGTTTACAATACGCAGTCCT
>Ga0116161_1003728_pt1 | contig 13382 bp, 10 predicted proteins | sample AD_JPNAS3_MetaG_FD_89877 | JGI IMG/M metagenome (GOLD analysis project Ga0116161, IMG submission 89877) | Active sludge microbial communities of municipal wastewater-treating anaerobic digesters from Japan - AD_JPNAS3_MetaG | ecosystem: Engineered > Bioreactor > Anaerobic > Digestate | place... | reverse complement strand
TATACCATGCTGGGCGTCCACTTCGTGCGCCGGGAGATCGTCCACCGGGAACGGATCGCCCCGGGCCAGCCGTATATCATCATCGCGAACCATCAATCGCTCTTCGACATCCTGGCGCTGGTGACGACGCTGGGAATCCAATACCGCTGGGTCATCAAGCGGGAGGTCCTGAAGGTCCCGCTCTTCGGCTACGCCCTGTACGCCTCGCGAAACATCTTCGTCGACCGTTCGAACACGCAGAAGGCCATCGCCAGCATACATCGCGGTCTGGACCGCCTGCCCGAAGGCGCCAGCGTGCTTATTTTCGCCGAGGGCACGCGCTCCCGGGACGGCAGCATCCGCGAATTCAAGAAGGGCGGCTTCCAGATGGCGATCGCGCGCCACATCCCCATTTTGCCGGTGGCGGTGAATGGCAGCCGGCATGTCCTGCCGAAGGATTCGTTCCTGATACGGCCGGGAAGGATACGGGTGGCGGTCGGCGAGCCCATCGATACGACGGGCTGCAACGAAGAAGCGATCCCCGCACTCATGGAGCGGACGCGGTCGGCGCTGCTCGCGCTCTACGACCCGGACTACGGATCGCGATAGATCCGCCCTAGAGGTTAAAGGTGTACCACTCGTCGCAGGCGCGGCAGTCGGGCTGGCGGGGATAGCGCTTCGCGTATTCATCTAAAAACGACTGCCGCCCGGCCTCCCAGAGCTCGGCGAGCGACGACGCGGCAAGCGATCCCCGCGCGTTCGCGCCCGCGATGTCCTGCTTACAGAAGGCGACCGTTCCGTCGGCGAACACGACGAGATCGCGCTGGAGGTGCCAGCAGGGGGTCCGTTCGAGCGGCGTGAGATCGGCGTAGCGCCGGTCGACGAGTGCGCCCAGATAGGTGTTCTGCTTCTGGAGAATGATGGGAATGCCGGTCTTCCCAAAAATTGTAATAGCGGTCGAGAAACGGCTCCGTTTCGTTAATCTTCATGACCTGCAGGTGCACGAGCCCGGAGAGGGCCGGTACGCCCGCGACCGCGTCGCGCATGGCGATGACATTGCGGTGGACGCGCGCGAACTCGTCGGCGCCGTGCGCCGCGCGGTAGGTCTCGGCGTCGAGCCCATTGCAGTTCACGATCACCTTCACGCGCGAATCGGCCTTCGCGGCGAGGTAGGCCGCGAAATTCTCATCGGCACGGACGCCGTTCGTCTCGATGACCAGCGCGCTCACGAGCGGCTCGGCAAGCACGAGATCCATCGCCTCGAAGGCGCGCGCGTGCTCGAGCGGCTCGCCCGATCCCCCCAGGCACACCGCGTACGGGAGATCGAAACCCCGCATGCCCGCAAGCACCGCCTGAAGGGTGCCCATGTCCATGTCCGGGCGCTCGGCCGGGAGCGTTTTTCGATAGCAGAAGATACACGCTAGCGGGCAGCGGCCGGTGAGCTCGAGCTCAACGTACGAGGGCCCGACATAGAGCGCGCCGGGGTTTTTCTCGATACGCCCGCGCACCTCGCCATAGGCGGGAATGCGGTTGTCGATGCGGAACAGGTTTTCCATGATGCGCCGGTCGCGGCGGTTCGACGCCCGAAACGAGATGCGCGTGTCGCGGATGTCGGGCTCGCGGTAGTGCAGCTCCACGTCGAACTGGTTGATGTTCGCGCGCACTACCTCCGCCAGCGGGAGCGTTTTCTGCTCGGTCTCCGGCAGCGTCTCCACCAGCGCGCGCGACACGATCTCGCACGAGAAGCCGGCGGGCAGGTTCTCCGAATAGGTGAACTCGGCGCAGTAGGAGGTCTGGAGCTCGATCATCTCGCGGATGGCGTCGGGATCGAGGAAGGCGGCGTCGGCATGAAGCCGTATGATGTGCTCGGCGTCGGACTTCCCGAAGAGCGCGCGCCAGAAAGCGCCGTCCTCCCGGTCCTCACGCACGAGGGCCCCGGGATCGGCCGCGAGGCGCCCGCGGTAGTCCGGCGGGAGCGCATAGTACACCGCGCCGCCGGTGATTTCGCTCGCGATCGACGCGAGCCTCTCGGGAACGAACCCGCCGAGAAAGGTGAGGTCCTCGTCGGTGCATCCTGCGTCAACCGCGATGAGCGTGTCGATCTTCACTGGGCCGCCTACCTCCCGGGCACCTTGACGTACTCCTGCAGATATATCTTCACCTCCGATTCGCGCCGACGCTGCGCGATCCAGCGGGAAAATTGCATGTCGAGGTTTTGATGATAGAGCAACTGCAATATGCGGTCGCGCACGGCGTCGAAGGGCGTGACGCGGCGCCCGAAGAACTTCACCACGTGATAGCCGTAGCTGGAGCGGATGGGCCCGGAGACCTGGCCGATGCGTCCCATCTGGTACACCTGCGAGGCGAAATACGGGTCGAGCTCGGCCAAGAGCACCCATGAAAGGTCGCCGCCCTTCCCCGCGGAAACGGGATCCTGCGAATAGCGCCGCGCGAGGTTTTCGAAGGATTCGCCGGCCTGCGCGCGCGCCGCTATCTCCTTCGCCAGCTCATTGATACGCTTCTCCTCGGCCATGGAGTCGTTGCGGGGTCGCAGCAGGATATGCTTGATGTTCACCTGGAAGCCGAGCTTGTCCTTGTTCTTGTTGTACCAGTCGGTCGCGTCCTTCTCCGAGGGCGGCGAGATGCCGATGGAGATCGACATCACCTGCTCCTTGATGAGCTGCACCCGCATCTCCTCGCGGTACTCCTCCCAGGATATCCCCTCGCGCGCCACCACGCGCTTCTTGAAATCGTCCAGCGTGCCGATCTTCATCCGCTCCATGATCTTTTCGACATTTCCGTTGATCTTCTCGTCGCTGACGATGATGGAGTCGTCGGCCGCCTTCTGGACCACGAGCTGTTCGTCGATCATGGCGTCCAGGAGCCGGCTTTTCTCGAAGGCGAGCCGGTTGTTGGCGATGGCCTTATGGCGCCGAACGCGCGCGAACCGGCGATTGAGCGTGCTCTCGAGAATGGGCCGGTTGTTCACCACGGCGACGGCGCGGTCGATGACCTGCCACTCGGTTTCGGCGCCGGGGAGCTTCGGCGTTGCATACGACGCGTCCAGCAGGACCGCCGACAGCAGCGCGGCCAGGAATAATGTCATTTTCATTCGCCCCACCTGTTAGTCCGCTCCCGATATCACCAGCTTGCGCAGCACCGACCCATCATCGCCGAAAAAGAGGTTTTTGAGCCGCTGCATGGTATCGGTCACGTCGGACGCATAGAGCTCAATGGCGCCCGAAAGCCCGGCGTTTTCAAGGTTTTTTTCCCGCAAAACGGCCTGCACCTCCAGGGCGATCTCCACGCCGATGTCCACCAGGTCAAGGTCGGGATATACCGCGCGAATCGCCCCCTTGAGCAGGGGATAGTGCGTGCAGCCGAGGATGAGGGTGCGCACCCCCGCGTCGTAGAGCCCGTCGATGTACCGCCGCGCCGCGAGTCGCGTCACCTCGTCGTCGGTCCAGCCCTCCTCGACGAGCGACACCAGCAGGGACGCGTGCTGCTGCAACACCGCGGTCCCCGGGCGCACGGCCTGTACGGCCTTCACGTATGATCCGCTCGCCACCGTCGCACGCGTCCCGATCACGCCAACCGCGCCGCCGCCCATCCGGCCGCAGGCCGCGCGCGCGCCCGCGCCGATCACGCCCATCACCGGGACCGGGACGCGGCTGCGCAATGTGTCGAGCGCCACGGCCGACGCGGTATTGCAGGCGATCACGATCATCTTCACGTTCCGGCGCACCAGGTAATCGGCGATCTCGAGCGAGTAGCGGATGATGGTCTCGCCGGAGCGCGTCCCGTAGGGGAAGCGCCCGGTATCGCCGAAATAGATGATGTGCTCTCCCGGCAGGCGGTCGCGGACCGCCGCGCATACGGTGAGCCCCCCCACGCCGGAATCGAATACGCCGATGGGACGATCGTCCACGCGCGCCTCCCTCACGATCCCGCGCGCCGCGCGCCCTTGAACAGCATGTACTCGATGCCGTCCACCAGCGCGTGCCACGAGGCCTCGATGATGTTCGCGGAAACGCCCACCGTGCCCCAGTGTTCGGCCTGCCGCTTGTGGTCGATGAGCACGCGCACCGCCGCGCCGGTCCCCTGCTTTTCATTGAGCACGCGCACCTTGTAGTCGGAGAGCTGGAGCTGCTCGATGTCGGGAAAGAACGAGACCAGCGCCTTGCGCAACGCATTGTCGAGCGCCGCGACCGGGCCGTTGCCGTTGGCGGCGGTGTGCCGCTCGCGGCCGTCCACCTCGACCTTGATGGTGGCCTCGCAGGTGACGTCCTCCGCTCCGCGCTTCTCGGTGATCACGCGGAACCCCAGCAGCTTGAAGAACGGCCGGTACTCGCCGATCGACTCGCGCAACAGGAGCTCGAAGGAGCCCTCGGCCGCCTCGAACTGGAACCCCTTGTCCTCGAGGCACTTGATGCGCCGGAGCACTTCCTTCGACAGCGTGACGTCCTTGCCCAGCGCGATGCCGAACTCGGCGGCCTTCATCTCGATATTGCTTTTTCCCGAAAGCTCGGAGACGAGCACCCGGCGGCGGTTGCCCACCAGGGACGGATCGATATGCTCGTAGGTGCGCGTGTCCTTGCCCAGCGCGGAGACGTGGATGCCGCCCTTGTGCGCGAAGGCGCTGTCGCCCACGTACGGGGCGCGCTCATTGTGGGCGAGATTGGCCGTCTCGCTCACGAAGCGGCTCACCTCCGTGAGGTGCGCAAGCCGCTCGCGCACCGCGCAGGCATAGCCCATCTTTAAAACCAGGTTGGGGATCGCGGCGGCGAGGTCGCAATTGCCGCAGCGCTCGCCGTACCCGTTCATGGTCCCCTGTACCGACACCGCGCCGGCCTGCACCGCGAGGATGGAATTGGCCACGGCGACCCCGGCGTCGTTATGGAAATGAACGCCGATCGGGACGTCACAGCGCGCGCACGCCTCGCGGGTGATCCGCTCCGCGTCGGCGGGCAGGGTGCCGCCGTTGGTGTCGCACAGCACCAGCATGGCGGCGCCGGCCTCCCGCGCGCGATCGAGCACGGAAAGCGCGTATTCGGGATTGTCGCGATGGCCGTCGAAGAAGTGCTCGGCGTCGAGAAAGACCTCGCGGCCGTGTTCGCGCAAAAAGGCGATCGACTCGCCCACCAGGTCCAGGTTCTCGTCAAGGGAGATCCCCAGCGCGGCGGTTACGTGAAAGTCCCAGGTCTTTGCGACGATCGTTACGGTTTGGGCGCCGGATTCCACCAGCGCGCGCAGCTGCGGATCGTCCGCGCAACGCGTCCCCGGCCGCCGCGTGGAACCGAAGGCGACCACGCGGGCATGCCCAAGCGCGAGCGAATGCACCTCCCGGAAATAGGCCTCGTCCTTCGGGTTCGATCCGGGCCAGCCGCCCTCGATATAATCGATCCCCAGCCGGTCGAGCTCGGCAGTGATGCGCAGCTTGTCCTGCAGCGAAAACGACACGCCGACCGTCTGCGCGCCGTCGCGCAGGGTCGTGTCGTAGAGGGTGATGTCGCGCATGCGGGGCGCTGTCATGGTGTATTATCGGGTGTCTGCTGGCTCGTCCGGTCGAGCGGTCCCGGGAAGAGTGAACGGTGATGACGACCGGTTATATTTCAAGTAATTTTTCGCTTGCTTTTTTTCCCGTCGCGAGGCGAGGAAATTGCACGATGCGCGCTCCCTCGCCCATGAACCGGAACCAGCAGCACAACGACGCCGAGCCGATCGACTCCATTAGACGCCGCCTCGCGCACAAAGGTTTCATCGTTTTTCCGGCGGTGGGGCTCGGGCTTGCCGCAGCGGGCGCAGGCGCCGCCGCATACGCCGTCCCGGCGCGCGAGGCGGCCGTCATCGTCGTGCTGATCGCGCTCTCCGCGCTGGCGCTCGCCGGGACGCTCGCGTTCGTCATCGCGTCGCGCCGCCGCATCAGCGAAGCGCTCGCCAAAATCGAGGAGGAGCTTTCCTGGAAGGGGATCCTGATGGAGCACTCCAACGAGCTGGTGGTCATCCTCAATCCCTACGGCCAGATCACGGCCGTCAACCGGAACGTGGCCGACCTGCTGCACCTCGAGCGCGGCGCCATCATCGGCAAGCCGTTTCGCGAGATCGTCTACGACGAAAAGCTGGACCGGAACCTCCGCCTCAATGACATGATTTTGCGAAAGCTCGGCGAGGTCTTCTCCGGGCGCGAGACCGATCTCACCTGCTTCTCCAAAAACCGCGGCACCAACGAGATCGTGACCATCAACTACCGTCTCGTCCCCATCTTCACCAACGAGCGCTTCGAGCACATCCTGGCGGTGGGGCGCGTGATCCAGGGCGACCTCCTGAGCTCGCGCTATCTCATGCGCGAGTTCGAGTACTACCGGCTGGACAACAACATCTCCCTTGTCTTCCAGCTCTGCATGCGCCTCACGCGAAACCTCGAGGGGCGGCTCCCCAAGAACCAGGTGCTCATGGCGCAGGTGGGCCTCCAGGAGGTCCTCATCAATTCGATCGAGCACGGCAACCTCGAGATCGACTACCACATGAAAACGCGGCTCAAGTCGCGCGAGGGCAACTACTGGGAGCTGCTCGTGCAGGAGTGCGACCAGGACCACCTGCGCGAGCGCAAGGTGCACGTCTCCTACACCCTCGAGCCCGACCGGGTCGTCTACACGATCCGCGACGAGGGCGCCGGCTTCGACTGGCGGCGCTTTCTCGAGCGCACGGCCGAGGACATCGACCAGGAGCTCATGGCGAACCTCCACGGGCTGGGCATCCAGTTCGCGCGCACCGTGTTCGACATATCGTTCAATGAGGCGGGCAATGAGGTACACTTGAGCAAATCATTCTCGTGAGCGCCGGGAACCCAACCGCCCGGCAAGGAGAAGAGCGCATGGAAGCGCACTACCGGAATCCAGCACCGACGGTCGACATCATCATCGAGATCGAGGACGCCGCGACGGGCGCACTCCGCGGCATCGTCCTCATCGAACGGGAAAACCCGCCGCACGGATGGGCGATCCCGGGCGGCTTCGTCGATTACGGCGAGTCCGTGGAGCATGCCGCCGAGCGCGAGGCGCTGGAGGAGACCTCGCTCCGGGTCCGCCTAGTGCGCCAGTTCCACGTCTATTCCGATCCCGCGCGCGACCCGCGCCAGCACACCATCTCGACGGTGTTCGTCGCGCGCGCCCAGGGCGAGCCCGCCGGCGCCGACGACGCGCTTACCGCGCGCATCTTCGCCATCGACGCGCTCCCCGCGCCCCTCGTCTTCGACCACGCGCAGATCCTCGCAGACTACCGGGAGGGGCGCTACTGACGATGGAGCTCTCGAATTTCTTCCTCCGCCTGACGGGCCTGGCCATCGACACGCTCATGAACACCACGCGCGCCAATATCCGCTGGCACGATGCGGAGAACATCCCTGATCAGCCCGTGGTGTACGTGGTGAACCACTTCACGCGGATGGAGACCTTTTTCCTGCCGCACCTGATCTACAAGATCACGGGCAAGCATGCCCTCTCGCTGGCCTATCACGAGTTCTTCGGCGGCGGCTTCGGGCGCTACCTCTCGAAGCTGGGCGCGATCTCCACCAAGGCGGAGAACCGCGACACGCTCATGACCAGCGCCCTCCTGCGCGGCGATTTCCCCTGCATCATCTTCCCCGAGGGACAGATGGTCAAGGACAAGAAGATCGTCGAGAAGGGAAAGTTCATGGTGTACAACTCGGGGATCCGCCGCCCGCCGCACACGGGCGCCGCCCTCCTGGCCCTGCGCTCAGAGTTCGTGCGGCGCCACATGCGCCGCCTCGCCGAGACGGGGAATGCGGCGGGGGTGTCCGCCTATCGCGCGCACTTCGAGATTCCCGCCTCGTTCAGGACCGACGAAATCACCGCGCGCGCCACCGTCATCGTGCCGGTGAACATCACCTACTTTCCGGTGCGCTCGCGAAAGAACCTCCTGAATACGATCGCCGGTAAAATCGCGGGCGCGGTCCCGTCGCGCGTGGACGAGGAGCTCGAGGTCGAGGGGGCGATGATCCTCGACGGGGTGGACATCGACATCAACTTCGGCGCGCCCATCGGCCTGGACGAATACTTCGGCGATCCCGCCATCGTCCGGGCTCTCGAATCGGCGGAGCCGGTCATTGGACGCGACGAGACCGCCCGGCGGCTCCCCTTCGCGCGCGCAAGCACGGCGCTCATGGCGCGCTACATGTCGGAGATCTACGCGCTGACCACCGTGAACCACGATCACATCTTCTCCTATCTGCTCACCGCCTACTGGCGAAAGCGGATCAGGATAGAGGATTTCCGCATGCGCGCCTTTTACGCGGCCAACCTGCTCTACGGGTACCGGTCCACCATCCGCTCGTTTCACTCAACCCTGATGCGCGACCAATCCCATCTGCTCTCGGACGACACCTTTCACAAGCTCGACAACTTCCTGACGGCGGTCGCCGCCGACGGCCTGATCCGTCTGAAGAACGGCTTCATCATCAGGAACCGCGCGCGGTTCCGCCTTCAGCACGAGTTCCACTCCGTCCGCAAGGACAATATCGTGGAGGTGATGCGCAACGAGATCGAACCCATCGTGGACGCGCAGCGGTGCGTGCGCCGCGCAAGCTGGCTTCCGGGCTTTCTGCTGCGTCGGCGCATTCGCGATCAGTTTGTTGCGCTCGACCGCGACATCTTCGAGCGCGATTACCGGCATTTTTTCCGCGAAGGCGAGTCCAAGCCCCGGGAGGTCGGCGCGCCGTTTTTCCTCCGTCGCTTCTTTTCGCGAACGGGCGTCCTGCTCGTGCACGGCTACATGGCGGCGCCGGAGGAGGTGCGCCCCCTCGCCGACTATCTCCGCACCAAGGGCTACGCGGTCTACGGCGTGCGCCTCCGGGGGCACGGCACCACGCCCGACGACCTCGCGCAGCGGACCTGGGTCGACTGGTACGAATCCGTCAACCGCGGCTATATCATCATGAAAAACACCGTGCGCCGCATGGCAATCGTCGGGTTCTCGACGGGCGCGGGGCTGGCGCTCTTGCACGCGGCGAACAAGCCGCACACCGTGCGCTGCGCCGTCTCGATCAACGCGCCGCTCAAGCTGGCCAATCCCGCGTCGCGCTTCGCGTTCCTCTTCGCCTTTCTCAACCGCCTGCTCGCGCGTTTCAAGATTCCGCGCGCGCTCTTGCCGTTTGTGCCCAACAACCCGGAGAACCCTGATATCAATTACGCGCGCAACCCCGTGGCCGGCGTGGACCAGCTCGAGGAGCTGATGGGAATCGTGAACGACCGGCTGCGGGACATCACCATGCCGGTGCTGGTGGTGCAGGGCTCGGACGATCCGGTGGTGAAGGCGGAGAGCGGCAAGAAGATTTACAAGAAGATCAAGGCCCGGAAGAAGGAGCTCTACGTGGTCCCGGCGAACCATCACGGCATCCTGCGGGGCGACGAGGCGCCGGAGCTCTTTGTCAGGGTGCACCGCTTTTTACGGCGGCACTTGTAGCAGCGACTAGAAAATGAATTGGGAGCTCAGGCCCACCATGGTCAGCCGCAAGCTCATCCGTGACGTGCTGCGACTGGTCAAATCCCCGTTGCCCGAATACTCCCGTTTTCGTTCCCGAATCACCGTATCGCCGTAAGCCGCGATGATGCCGACGGAAAAGCGCTGCGGGCTCGAATACACCACGCCGCCGGTCGCGGTGAGCGACTCCTTGCCCGTGGTCTGGTAGGCGCTGTTCGTTCGGTCCGAGCTCGACGGCGTGTCGCTCCCGGTGCGTTCGTAACTGTAGGCGCCGCCCAGCATGAACGAAAGCCCCGTGAGGGGCGTGAACTCGACGCCGCCCCGAAAGCCGGTCGTGCCGCTCTGTCGGGTTATGACGGCAATCTCCGTCACCGCGCATTCGCCGTTCGAATTCGGATCCGAGACCGTAACGGCGCGCGACCGATACGAATTGCGAAATACGTAGCTTCCCTCGACGGCCACGGCGAACATCGGCGAGAGCCGCCGGTACCCGCCGGCGACAATCATGGGCCCCTTCGTATACACACCGCTGCTGGTGACCAGCGCGTCTTCCGATCCGCTCCGGTCCTCGATCGACGGATTTATCAGATAGCGCTTATCGGCATAATCATACCCGCCGGTCTGGCCGATCCACGTGACATCGCCACTCAGCACGGCAATGCCCGCCTGCGCATCGTCCGTGCGATAGAGCAGGCCAAACCCGAGGGACGCGGACGTGGTCGAGGTGTCGGTCGTTTTCGTGATGTAATACAGCTCCCGGCCTTCATTCATCATGCTCTTGCCCTCGACCGAATGCTTTCCGGTGTGCTTCCCGGAAAGGACCAGGCCGATGGACGTATGCGCCGAAATCGTCATCCCCCAGGACAGGTTGAGCGCGGGGGCGTAGGTCGTATCATCCCCCTTTGTTTCCACAATCGCATTACTGATAGCGATGGTGTTATTACTCGTTACCCGCATATATTGCGGGTCGCTCCCATCGGTGACCGATACGCCCACAACGGAACCGCCGATCCGCGCCAGGAAACACAGGTCGACGCCATACAGGGTTAACATCACATCCCGCATCTCGGCGGTGATACCGCGTTCGCCGTCCTGGAAATAGACATAGCTGGAGCCGGTAAACGAATATCCCGCGAGGGAACGCACAATAAGGCCAGCAGCGGCGCCTTCCGTATGCAGCGGCAGGAGGGCGGGATTCTTTGCGGCGTCGTAGGCGCCGTCGGAGAGCACGGATTGGACGCCGCCCATCGCGAAGCTCTTTCCCATCGCCCGCGCGAGCGACGGCATGCCCACAATCGCGAGTGCGAGAACGCCGGCGAGCAGACGACGCGTCACGACACCCTCCGCGCACGCCGCGCGCCCTTCCCGGGGAAGGCGAGCTCGATCACCTCGGCGATATCATCGACCTCGTGAAATGCGATCCCCTTCTTGATGTAGGCGGGTATCTCCTTGAGGTCCTTGGCGTTGAGCCGGGGCAGGACGATCTCCCTGATGCCCGCGCGGCGCGCAGCCACCACCTTCTCCTTCACGCCGCCGATGGGCAGCACCCGCCCCGAGAGCGTGAGCTCGCCGGTCATCGCCAGGCGGGGTTTGATGATTCGTCCCGTGACCAGCGAAAAGAGCGATGTGGCCATGGTGATGCCCGCCGAGGGCCCGTCCTTGGGGGTGGCCCCCTCGGGCACGTGGATGTGGACCTTGTTCTGCGCGAAAAAGGAGCGCGCGCGCTCGTCCTCTCGCAACAGGTGCTGCACGTAGCTGAACGCGATGTTCGCCGATTCGACCATCACCGCGCCGAGCTGGCCGGTGAGCTGCAATCCCTCGGTGCCGGAGCGTCCCACGCCGATGGACTCCACCACCATGGTCGTCCCGCCGAGCGAGGTCCACGCCAGCCCCACCGCCATGCCGGGCCGGTCGGCCCCGAGGAGCTCGTCGGCCGGATAGAGCTCCTGGCCCAGGTGCCCGCGGATCATCTCCAGGGTGAGATCGTGCCGGATATTCCGGGCGCCGCGCGCCATCATCGTCGCGGTCTTGCGGCACAGCTTCTCGATCTGCCGCTCGAGATTTCGCACGCCCGCCTCGCGCGCCCAGTTGTTGATCAGATAGAGGAATTCCTTCTTGGCGATGCGGATAGCGTCCTTCTTGAGCCCGTGACGCGAGAGCTGCTTGGGCAGGAGATAGCGCCGGGCGATCTCGTACTTCTCCTCGGTGATGTAGCCGGAGAGGCGGATCACCTCCATGCGGTCGGCCAGCACCTCGGGGATGCTGTCGAGCGTGTTCGCGGTGGTGACGAAGAAGACGTCCGACAGGTCGAAGGGCACGTCCAGATAGTGGTCGCGGAACTCGCGGTTCTGTTCGGGGTCCAGCACCTCCAGGAGCGCCGCGGCGGGATCGCCCTGAAAGCTCGCCGAGAGCTTGTCGATCTCGTCGAGCATGAAGACGGGGTTGCGGGTCTTCACGATCTTCAGCCCGCTCATGATCTTCCCGGTCATTGCCCCGACATAGGTGCGCCGGTGCCCCTTGATCTCGGCTTCGTCGCGCATCCCGCCCAGCGACATGCGGAAGAACTTCCGGTTCATCGCCGCGGCGATGGACTGCCCGAGGGAGGTCTTGCCCACGCCGGGCGGGCCCACCAGGCAAATGATGGAGCCGCGCGAATCGGGCTTGAGCTTGCGCACGGCCAAAAACTCCAGGATGCGCTTCTTCACGTCCGCCAGGCCGTAGTGGTCGCGGTCCAGGATCCGCTCGGCCTTCGCGATGTCGATGGCGTCGTCCGAGCGCGCGTGCCACGGGAGCGAGAGCACCGTCTCGATGTAGTTGCGCGTGATGGAGTACTCGGACGAGGAGGTGTCCATGATCGAAAGCTTCTCGAGCTCCTCGCGGATCCGCTCGCCGGGCTCGCCGCGCAGGTCCATTTCCTCGGCCTTTTTCCGCAACCGTTTGATCTCGGCCGAGCGCTCGTCCTCGTCCAGGCCCAACTCGGTCTTGATGGCCTTGAGCTGCTCCTTGAGGAAAAACTCGCGCTGCTGTTTCTCGATCTTCTCGTTGATCTGCCCCTGTATCTTCTTCTGGAGCGAGAGCACTCCCATCTCCTTGTGCAGGAGCTTGAGCACCTTCTCGAGGCGCTTCTTCACGTTGAGCGTCTCCAGAACGTCCTGGAATTCCTTCTTTTCGATATTGAGAATGGAGGTGACGAAGTCGGCGATCTTGCCCGGCTCCTCCACGTTCACCATGGTCAGCTTCATCTCCTCGGTGAACAGCGGATTGTTCTCCGAGAGCATCTTGAGCTGCGAGAGCACCGCGCGGGTGAGCGCCTTGATCTCCATGTTCTTGCGCGGCATGTCGTCGGCCAGGTACTCCACATCGGCCACCAGGTGCGGCTTCTCGGAGATGTACTTCTTCACCCGGAAGCGCTTGATGCTGTTGATGAGCACGTTGATCCCGCCGTCGGGCAGGTTCAGCTTCTTGAGGATGCTCACGGCCGTGCCGTGCCGGTACAGGTCGGCCGACATGATCTCCTCGGAGTCGTCGTCCTTCAGGAGCACCAGCCCCACGGTGCGCGAGGACCCCACCACCTTGTCGATGGCCTCGGAGAAACGCCCGTGCGAAATGATCAGCGGCGTGACGATCCCCGGAAAGATGGGCCGGAAGCGGATGGGGATGATATAGAGCTGCGAGGGCAGGACCTGGTCGACGAGCACGAGGCCGCTGTCGAAGAGGTTGGTCTCGACCTGCAGATCGCTTTCGTCGGGAATGATGTCGTCCAGTGTCATGCCATGTCCTCGCGCGCCCCGCGGACGGGGCGGTAGTATCCGTCCCTGAGCCTGTGCGGACAACAGGGAGCTGTCAAGATTAATTCAGAAGAGCCGACCGTCGTCGGGATCGGCCGCGTCGCCGCCGTCGGATTC
>Ga0116161_1003708_pt1 | contig 13426 bp, 8 predicted proteins | sample AD_JPNAS3_MetaG_FD_89877 | JGI IMG/M metagenome (GOLD analysis project Ga0116161, IMG submission 89877) | Active sludge microbial communities of municipal wastewater-treating anaerobic digesters from Japan - AD_JPNAS3_MetaG | ecosystem: Engineered > Bioreactor > Anaerobic > Digestate | place... | reverse complement strand
CGGAGGCCGGGGACTACACGGCGCGGACCGTGACGCGGATCCGCATGCGCGACGGCCGCGAGATCGAAAAATCGTTCGTCGCCTCGTCCGATGTGTTTACAATTCTCAGCGCCAGCTATGAGATGATGTTCGATCTGTTTCTGCTGACCGAAAACCCGTTCCGGGTCGGGCAGATCGACCGGATCGACATGCGGACGGAAGTCAATCCGGGCATCCGGCGCGATTCGATGTTGTGGATGGAGCCCGAGTACAGCCGCTATGAACCGGGCGAGCTGGTCCAGATCCGCGCCCGGTTCCAGGAATACCTGGGGCCGGAATACGACCGGGTGCTGGAGCTGCGGCTGCCGGAGGATCTGAAACCCGGCACCTACGTGCTGCACGTGGCCGACGCCTCCACCGCGGTGCGGATCGAATCGATGGCGCGGCCGGGGCAGTTCCTCGCCGATGACTTTGACGATCTGATCCGCATCGCGCGCGCCTCGCATGTGCCGGAGGACAAGCTGTATCTCTATCTCTACGAGCCGGCGCTGGGCGTCGATCTGCTGGAGCATTCGCTGGGGGGGATGCCGGTGTCGGTCGAAAGCCTGATTCAGGCGACGGCCCCGGCCGGGCTCCAGTCGATGAGCGTGGGGCGGCTGGCGCAGACGCAGACCTACGATTTCCCCGCCCCGGTATACGGAGCGCAGACCCTGTTGCTCGATGTGGTGGAACATGTCCAACGTTAAGACCGGATCAGTCAAGGAAGCGCTCTTGCGACCGATCAGCGTGCTGCTGCTGGCGGCGGCCGGATGGAGCCTGTCGGCCGCCCCGGGCCTCGCCGTCAATTCCGAGGCGATCAAGGACGACACCTATGAAAATCTGGGCGAGGGCCAGTTCGAATCGGTGGCGCTCAGTTCGGACGGGTTCGTCCGGCCGGCGTTCGCGCGCGAACAGCTTGGTGAAAGCGGGACGCCGATCATCTGGGACGCGGTGACCGAGGCCGGCGGGACGGTGCTGGCCGCGACCGGCCACGAAGGGCGGCTGGTGCGCATCCTGGACGAGACCACCAGCGAAACGGTCGCGCAGGTGGCCGAACCGGAACTGACGTCGCTGCTGCGGCTTCAGGATGGGACGGTGCTGGCGGCGGCCGCCCCGTCGGGCCACATTTATCGGCTGGCGAAAGACGACACGCTGACGACCTACGCGGCGGTCGAGGCCAAGTTCATCTGGCGGATGGTCGAGGGGCCCAACGGCGACGTGTTTGTCGCGACGGGGGCCGAGGGCAAACTGTTCCGCCTGCGGCCGAGCGGCGCGACGGCCGACGTGCGGGAAATTCATGACTTCAAATCGGCCAACCTGCTCGACCTGTGGATCGACCGCGACGGGTTGATGGGCCAGGCCGGCGCGCTCTACATCGGCGGCCAGGATCCGGGCTGGCTCTACCGCTATCTGCCGGAAGCGGACCAGGTCGAGGTGGTGTTTAACCCGCGGGCGGAGGAGATCCGCGCGGTGCGGCCCTATGCGCGGGGTCTGGCGCTGGCGGTCAATACCGAGCGGGCGCCGACGCCGCAGGCGATGAACCTGACGATGCGGATGGCGGGGGCGCCCCCTGCGGGGCCGGCTCCCGGCGCGCCGCAGATGCCGGGCGACGTGAGCCAGGCGCTGGCCGAGGCGCTCTCGCCGGCCCGCCAGCCCGATTACGGGACGCCGCGCAGCGAGGTCGTCCTGCTGCAGCGCGACGGATTCAGCCGGACGCTGTGGAACGCGCCGGAGCGGCCGATCCACGACCTGGCCGTCTCGCCCGATGGCGAGGGCGTGCTGGCGGCGGCGGGCGGCAACGGGCGGCTCTTCGAGGTGCGCGATGACGGCGAGTATGCGATCGTGGCCGACCTGCGCGACGATTACATCGTGCGGCTGGCCGAGAGCGGCGAGCAGTTGCTGATGACGACGGCGCGCAACGGGACCGTCTGGGCGATTCATGACGGCGCCGCCGCCGACGCGGCCTACATTTCGCGGCCGCTCGACGCCGGTGCGCTGGTGCGCTGGGGGCACCTCTACTGGCATGGCGAGATCCCCGCCGGCCAGTCGGTGCGCGTCATGACGCGGCTGGGCAACGACGGCGACCCGGAATCGGATCTGTGGGGCGCATGGTCGGAGGCTCGCGAGGTATCGCCGGGCCAGGCGCTCGAGCTGCCGGGCGGGCCGGCGCGGTTCCTCCAGTACAAGGTTCAATTCGGGAAGCCGGGGCGCGGCGGTGAGTCGGCCCGGATGGATTACGTCGAGGTGTTCTACATCGAGCCGAACGCCGCGCCGCGGATCACACAGTTGACCGTCACGCCGGCGGGGGGGCAGCAACCGGGGCGTCCGTCGCAACCGCCGCAGCGACCGGGCCAGCCGCCGCAACCGCCGCAGCCGGGCGGCCCCGGCGGTTCGGGGATGCCGCCGGGCCAGGCGCAACCCTCGGCGGGGGGCGTCGAGGAACGCTCCAACGCCATGACGATCAACATCCAATGGCAGGCCGAAGATCCCAACGAGGACACGCTGCGCTACCACCTCTACTACCGGGCCGCGGACGAAGCGGAGTGGAAGCTGATCGATGACGAACTGGACGTGAACCAGCTTGCGATCGGCGTCGGCGGGATCGCCGACGGACGCTACCGGTTTAAGGTGCGCGCGACGGATCAGTTCGACAACCCGCCGGGCGAGGGGCTGATGGCCGAGGAAATCTCCGATGAGATTGTGATCGACAATACGCGGCCGGAATTTGAAAACCTCCAGGCGGAGGTGGACGGTCTGAAGGCGACCATCACCTTCCGGTTACGCGATGAGTTGTCGTTGATCTCGTCGGTCAAGGTGGACATCGACAACGGCGACAGTTATCCGCTGTTGCCCGTCGACGGCATGGCCGATGAATTGAGCGAGGAGTATCGCTTCGTGACGCCGGCGCTCGACCCGGGCGAGCACGTGGCGACGTTCAACGCCACCGATCGCGAAGGCAACACGCAGGTGCGCAAGATCATCTTCAACGTCCGAAGGTAGGACGGCTCTATGGCGAATTACCTGGTCACGGGGGGCGCCGGGTTCATCGGCTCCAACCTGGTGGAGTATCTGCTCGACGCCGGCGAGGCGGTGCGCGTGCTGGATGATTTTGAGACGGGCCGGCGGGAAAATCTGGCGCCGTTCGCCCGGCGCATCGAGCTGATCGAAGGGAGCCTGACCGACGCCGACGCCTGCCGCCGCGCCGTGGCCGACATCGATTACGTGCTGCATCAGGGCGCGATCCCGTCGGTTCCGCGCTCGGTGGATGAGCCGGTGCGGACCAGCCAGGTCAACGTGATGGGCACGATCCAGTTGCTCGAGGCGGCGCGGGCGGCCGGCGTGCGCCGCGTCGTCTATGCCGCTTCGTCCTCGGCCTATGGCGATCAGGAGCAACCGACGAAGGACGAAGGGCTGCTGCCGGCGCCGCTTTCGCCCTACGCGGCGGCCAAGCTGGCGGGGGAATACTTCTGCCAGGCCTACAGCCGGTCGATGGGGCTGGAGACCGTCTGTCTGCGTTATTTCAACGTGTTCGGGCCGCGCCAGGATCCAACGAGCACCTACAGCGCGGTGATTCCGCTGTTCGTGACGGCGGTGATCGAGGGGCGGCAGCCCATCATTTATGGGGACGGGACGCAGTCGCGCGACTTCACGTACGTGGAGAACAACGTGCGGGCGAACATCCTGGCGGCGACGACGCCGAAGCCGGTCGCGGGGCGGGTGATCAACGTGGCGTGCGGCGCCTCGTATTCGCTGCTCGAGCTGTTCGACGTGATCCGGCGCTATTTCGATTCGGAGATCGAGCCGGAATTCGCGCCGCCGCGCCCGGGCGACGTCAAGCATTCGCTGGCCGACATCACGCTGGCGCGCGAGCTGCTGGGCTTCGAGGTCACCGTCGATTTCCACGAGGGCCTGCGCCGCACGATGGAATGGTACCTTGCCCACCGTGAAGCCTGGGCTGCGGGTGGTTGATTCCCCGCACCCCGCACAAGGAATTCGGCTTTTCGTCGCTCGTCCTCGTGATTGCGAGGGACAGAAGGGACATGAGGGACGGAAGACGGTTCTGCCGTCCCTGCGGGACTCTTTCTTTTTTTTCTCTCCATTTCCCCGCCACTGAAGCGGCGGGCTGAAGTCTGCCGTCCCTGGCGGGACTGGCCTGCTGATTGGTCCGGTAATCCCGCGGCCATTCGAATCGGCCGCTGACAGCCCGCCATATTCATGCCTCGTTGTGAATTGCCGGTTTCGGTTGAGAATCGCCACCGGGGCCGGCGTTTGGTCGCGTCGTGCGTCGCGATGCGCTTCGCTCTTGGAAAGCCCGGTCGGTTCGGGTAAGGTGGGGCGCGACTTCGGATGCAGTCATCCTGATAGGAGAGAATCCATGAGCGCGCGACTGATTGACGGCAAGGCGATTGCGCAAACCATCCGCGAGGAACTCAAGGCCAAAGTGGCCGCGACGACCGGGGCCGGCGTGCGCCCCCCCGGCCTGGCGGTCCTCCTGGTGGGCGACAACCCCGCCAGCGCCGTCTACGTGCGCAGCAAGGTCAAGGCGTGCGAGGAGGCCGGGTTCCATTCGGTCAAGATCGACCTGCCGGCCGACACGACGCAGGAGACCCTGCTCGCCGAGATTGACAAGTTGAACCGGGACCCGAAGATCGACGGCATTCTCTGCCAGTTGCCGCTGCCCAAGGGTCTGGACGAGAACGCGGTGATTCTGGCGATCGATCCCGACAAGGACGTCGATGGGTTCCATCCGATCAACGCCGGCCGGCTGGCGGTGGGACTGCCCGGATTCGTGCCGTGCACGCCGCTGGGGTGCAAGGAACTGCTGATCCGCGAGGGAATCGAGACGGAGGGGCGCAACGTCGTCGTGCTGGGCCGATCCAACATCGTCGGGACGCCGATGGCCCTGCTGATGATGCAGAAGGCGAAGGGGGCCAACGCGACGGTGACGGTCTGCCATTCGCGCACGAAGGACCTGCCGGGTGAATGTCGGCGGGCGGACATCCTGATCGCGGCGATCGGTCAGGCCAATTTCGTCAAGGGCAACTGGGTCAAGCCGGGCGCGACGGTGATCGACGTCGGCATCAATCGGGTGGACGACCCCTCGGCGCCCAAGGGGAGCCGGCTGGTGGGCGATGTGGACTTCGCGGCGGTCCGGGAGGTGGCCGGCGCGATTACGCCGGTGCCCGGCGGCGTCGGGCCGATGACGATCGCGATGCTGCTGGCCAATACCTGCCAGAGCTGGCAGCGGCGCTGCTGCGGCTGACGGCGCGGGGGGCCGGGCCCCGGACGGCTATTTGCGAGATTTCGGATGGCTGCGGGCGACCGAGGCGCGCACCGCGCGCTCGAAATGCCCCGCCGCCTCCTCGCCGTGATGGCGGACCGCCAGCACATGGCTGAGCAGCGGGTGGATCTCGCCCGCGCGCGCGCGTTCCGCAATCAGGCGTTCGGCTTCCTCCACCGTGTGTGAACGGACGGGATGCTCGCCGCTGGCCAGCCGCATGAACAGCGCCGCCGCCTTGAAGAATTGCGAGGGCCGGCAGGGCTTGACCTGGAAGTGCATCGCGCCGAGGCGGTAGGCGAGTTTCTGGCTGTCCAGATCCGCCACCGCCGAATAGACCATGATCGGGATACGGCGGAAGTGCTCGTCGCTCTGGACGATGCTGATCAGGTCGAATCCGCTGAGCTCGGGCAGATCCACCTCGGTGATCAGCAGGTCGGGTTCGAAGATCTCCAGCGCATCGATGAGCGCGCGCGGCGATGTGAAGAGCAGATCGCAGTGTTTGCCGAGCGTTTTCCCGGCCAGTTGGCGGGTGTGTTCATCGGGGTCCATGACGCAAACGCGTGGTCGAATCATCTTGGCAACCTCCGGCGGGATGCCGCGCATCGCGGCATGCAGATCTCACTCAAAGGCTCGGAGTTCGGTTCTCGCCCTCGTTCCCGGCTCCCGAGAAACTCTCATCAAACCAAAGGGGGTTCAAGGCGAGGGGCGTCGTGCGGACGACTCCAGGACGGCTGGAGCACCGGTGGAGCGGCTGAGCGGCGAAGGGGCGCCGCGGTCCGCGCATGAAATGAAATCGACTGGCAGCGTTCCGAAACATTCAGATCCCCCCGCAACAGTCCGTGTTGACTTCCAAGGGAGAGGCTCCTCGCGTTCGGGTAACACCCGATTATTAGAGCACAACTCCCCCCTGGGCCGCCAATTTTTTTTCCGCAAGGCGGACTGGCGCGCCAACCCTTGAATCGATGTAAATAATTGATTGTAATAGATTTATGCGATTTCAGCGGCGGTCGGCCGGCCCGCCCGGATCCGGCAATCGGGCCCGATGGCAGCCCGCGCGAGGAGCGCCCGCCTCGCCCGGCCTGAATCGGTCGCACTTCGGCTTAAGGTTCCCGCCGCCGGCGGACGATAACGTCAGAGAAGGGGCTGTGGGCAGCGGCGCGCGCCGGCCCCGCGTATGGATCGGAAGGACCGCGAAGCATGTCATTCGCCTCGGGCGTCGGCATTTCCACCGGCATCGACTACAACGCCATGATCCGGCAGATCCGGTCGATCAATTCGCGCCCGATCAGCCTGATCCGCCAGAACCAGTCCAAACTGCAGCAGAAGCAACAGGCGCTGGGGGTCATCAAACAGGCGCTGCTCAATTTGAAGGGGAAGGCTGAAAGCCTGAACAGCTCGGGGAGCTTCCTGAGCCTGTCGGCGACGTCGACCGACGGCAACGTGCTGCTGGCGAATGCGTCCAACGAGGCGGCCATCGGCGATTATTCAGTCAAGGTGCGGCAGCTCGCGCAGGCCCACCGGATCGCGTCGCAGGGGGTGGCGGATATCGACGCGACGCCGATCGCGGCAGGGGCGGGCAAGTTCGAGTTCAAGGTCGGCGACGGGGCGACGGTCGCGATCGACGTGACCAACGGGATGTCGCTGCGCCAGTTGCGCGACGCGATCAACAACCAGAACGCCGGCGTGCGGGCGAGCATCATCAACGACGGAACGGCCAGCCATGCCAACCGGCTGGTGCTGACGGCGACCAGTTCCGGCGCGGCCAACTCGATAGCAATCGTCGCCAACGACACGTCGCTCAACCTGGGCGCGACGACGATCGAGGAAGCCTACGCCGCGACCGGCAATGCGTTCGACGGCACGGTGACCTCCTCGGGCGTCTACACGGGGACGACCACGCGGAACATTGTGGTGCAGATCACCGAAGCGGGCGCGGTCGGCGCGGCCAAGTTCAAGGTTTCCTACGACGGCGGCGTGACGTGGAGCGCCGACAATGCCTTCACCACTTCGGCCGGTCCGCAGGACATCACCGGCGCCCTGGGCGAGGGGGTGATGCTGGCGTTCGGCGCGGGGACGCAGGATTTCGCCGTCGGCGACCGCTTCACGATCGATGCGTTCGCGCCCGAGCTGCAGAAGGCCCAGGACGCGCTGATCGAGGTCGACGGCGTCACGGTCAGCCGCGCGACCAATGTCTTCACCGACGTGATCCAGGGCGTGACGCTGACGGCCAGGAAGGTCAGCGAGGAGACGCAGGTCATCAAGGTCCTCAACAGCAACAACAGCGTGCAGACGAAGCTGCAGGACCTGGTGAACGCCTACAACGACGTCGTCGAGAAGGTGCAGGAACTGACGAAGTACGACAAGGAGACGAACGAGCGGGCGCCGCTGTTCGGCGATTCGGCCGTCAACTCGATCCTCTCCGGGCTGCGCTCGCGCGTGATCGGCACCGTGCCGGGGCTGGAGACCTACAACGCGCTGAGCCAGATCGGGATTACGCTCGATTCGACCGGCAAACTCCAGATGGACTCGGCCAAGGTCAACAGCGCGCTGAATGAAAATCTGGACGCGGTCAAGGCGCTGTTCATCCAGGGGGCGACCAGCGGCAGCTCGTCGATCAAGTTCAAGGCGGCCACGTCGGCGACGACGCCCGGCGCCTACGACGTCGTCATTACGCAGGCGGCCGAACAGGCGGTGATCAGCGGGGCCAACGTGCTGGGGCCGGCCGGGCTGGCGGCCAACGAGCGGCTGGTCATCACGCACAACGGCGCGGCCGTGTCGGTGGACCTGACGGCGGGCATGACGATCACCGAGATCGTCGCGAAATTGAACGAGGAATTCTCCAACGGCGGCCTCGGCGCGCAGGCGATCAACGACGGCGGCAAGCTGAAGATCACCTCGACCGCCTACGGCAGCGAGGAGACGATCACGGTCGTGTCGAATCAGGACGCGGGGGCGGTCAACCAGCTCGGCATCGGCACGACCAAGCTGAGCGCGTCGGGCGTTGATGTGGCTGGAACGATCGCCGGGATCACCGCGACCGGATCGGGCCAGGTGCTTAGGGGGGCGGAGAATTCGCACGTCGCCGGGTTGGAACTGGAGGTCACCACCAAGACCCCGCTGTCGACCGAAGTGCACTACAGCAAGGGGATCTCGACGAGCGTGTTCGAGCAGTTGGACAACCTGACCAAAGCGTCGACCGGACTGTTTGACACGCGCGAGCGGAGCTACACGCGCCAGATCACCGACCTGGACGACCGGGTCGACGTATTGAACCAGCGGCTGGATACCGAGGAGGCCGCGATGCGCAAGAAATTCACCGCGCTGGAGACGAAAATCTCGGCGCTGCAAACCCAGGGCAACTTCCTGCTGAGCCAGCTGAGTTCACTGATCGCAACCTGAACCGATTAAGTTAAAGATTACCTGCCCAGCGGCCGATTAGGACCATGGCGTCCTGACTCGCGAGGCCGCCCCGCCATCGCAATCCCGGGAGCATGAGGAGCTGATGCGTCCACAACAAAACTACCGTCGCGTTCAGATCGCGACCGCCGACCCGACGCAGATCGTCGTGATGCTCTACGAGGGCGCCATCAGCAATCTGAACCAGACGCAGCGCCTGCTGGGGACCGACGACGCCAAGGCGCTCGAACGCGTGGCAAGGACCCAGGAGATCATCAATTATCTGCGCAGCGTGCTGGACCATCAGCGGGGTGGCGAGATTTCGGCTAATCTGGAGCGGCTCTACGAATACATGCGCGACAAGCTCAACGAAACGCTGATCCAGCGGACGCCGGCGCCGGTGGGCGAGGTGATCCACCTGCTCGGGATTTTGCTGGAGGCCTGGCGCCGCGTGGCGCAGCAGAGCGCCGAACCGGAACCGGCCGACGAACCGGCCGCGGCGCCGCCGCAACGTTCGTTTTCCTTCATGGGCTGAAAATCGGAGCGGTTCTGAAGTTCACCGACCGGCGTTATTCGGGCAGGTAGGCGACCACTGTCCGGCCGCCGCTGACGCGCTGGCCGACCTCGACCTGGACTCGCGCCTCGGGCGGCAGGTAGAGCTCGGTGCGCGACCCGAAGCGGATCAGGCCGATCCGCTGGCCGCGGCGAACGCGATCGCCCTTGCGCACGCGGCAGACGATCCGCCGGGCGATCAGCCCCGCGATCTGGCGCACGGTCAGGTGATGGCGCCCGCACTCCATGAAAATCCAGTTGGCTTCATTCCGCTTCCCGCTGTCGACGTTGAGCGCGTTGAGGAAATCGCCCGGCCGGTAGCGCAGGCCCGTGATGCGGCCGGCATACGGCGCGCGGTTGATGTGCACGTCGAGCACCGAGAGGAAGATTGAGATCACCGGCCCGCCCGCCGGACCGGCTTCGGGGTCCTGGTTGACCGTGATCGCGGTGACCTTGCCGTCGGCCGGACTGACCACCGCCCCCGGAATCTGGGGGACGCGCCGCGGCGGGTCGCGGAAGAATCCCAGCAGCAGCACCAGCGCGATCAGGCACGGGACCCACAAGATCCACCAGCCGAACGCATAGCCGATGACGAGGCCGATGGCGGCGACGATCGCGGGGAAGTAAGCTTCGGGGTCGATCGGAAAGCGACGGCGGCTGGGCATGGTGGAACGTGCGTTTCCTTGGGGCGCTTCTCGGCCTATTATGAGGCCGTTGCCAGGCGATGCCAATCATTTTCCCGGGGGCCAAAGAGCGCGCCGATTGAAAATCGGTCGGATCCGACGGATCCGTCCGATCCGACGGCTTGCGATCCGCTGCTTCTGAGCGGGCGGGATGAATCAATCGTCGTCGTCGGCGGCCGCGTGCGTCAGGCCCCGCTGGATCGCGGTTTTCTCGTATTTCTCGCCGATCCGATCGAGCAGATGGTCTAGCGCCTCATCCTTCTGCTCGCGGGGGTCGGGAAACAGATCGATCTGCCCTGCGCCCGCGGGCTCGAGGTTCGAAACACTGACGCCGAGCAGGCGCATCGGCAGGGACGGCCGGCCCAGACGCTGGTCGAACAGCCGCCGCGCCAGATCGCGGATCGCACCGCTCCGGGCGGTCGCGGTCTCGATCGTTTCGGAGCGCGTGACGGTGGTGAAATCGGCGTAGCGCGCCTTGAGGTGGACGGTGCGCGCGCGCAGGCCCTCGCGGCGCAGGCGGCGCGCCACCTTTTCCGCCAGCTCGTCGAGGATCGCGCGCAGCCGCGCCGGCTCGGCGATGTCGCGGGCGAACGTCGTTTCCGAGCCGATCGATTTGGCTTCCGAGGCGGCGACTACCGGCCGGTCGTCGCGGCCGAACGCCAGCTCCCGCATCGCCAGGCCCTGCGTCCCGAAGTGTTGTTCCAGCAGTTCGACCGGATAGTTGCGCAGGTCGGCGACGGTGCGGATGCCCAACTCGCTCAGCCGCCGGCGCGTTTTTTCGCCGACGCCCCACAGCTTGCCCACCGGCAGGCCGAGCAGGAAGGCGTCGATGCGTTCGGGCGCGACGACGACTAGGCCGTCGGGCTTTTCCATGTCGCTGGCCAGCTTGGCGAGGAATTTGTTCGGCGCGATCCCGACCGAGGCGGTCAGGCCGACCTCCTGGCGGATGCGGCGCTTGATCTCGCGGGCGATGGTTTCCGGCGCGCCGAACAGCCGCCGGTTGCCCGTCACGTCGAGAAACGCTTCGTCGATGGAGACCTGCTCCACCAGCGGCGTGTAGTCGCCGAAAATGGCGAAGACCTGGCGCGAGCATTCGACGTAGCGCCGCCGCCGCGGGGGGAGGAAGATCGCGTGCGGGCAGAGCTGGCGCGCTTTCCAGGAGCTCATCGCGCTGTGAATGCCGTAACGCCGCGCTTCGTAGGAGGCCGTCGCAACGACGCCGCGCTGCTCGGGCGTGCCGCCGACGATGATCGGCTTGCCGGCCAGCGCGGGTTGATCGAGCACCTCGATCGCGGCGAAGAACGCGTCCATGTCGACGTGCAGGATGTCGCGCCGGCCGCGCAACGAACGCGGATCGGAAGCTGGAAGAGTCTCGGCCATCGCGTGCCCCGGAGCCGCGGCCGGGCCGCCGGCTCCGCCGGCCATCATACGGCGCTCAATGGTAGGACGTCCAGCCGCTGCTCCCGGATTGGGAACACACGACGGCTTCATTGATCTGGACGTCGTCGATCAGCCATCCGCCCCCGCCGTCGGGGACGACGCTGACGTCGGTCGTGAAGCGCAGGCGGATCTGGAATGGCGGCGGGAACGAGCTCAGGTCGATGCGGACGTGGCGCATCGCCCCCAGGGCGCCGCCGGTCCACGCGCCGCGGCCGCCGATCGGGCTGTTGTAGCTCGTGCTGATCACGCCATCGTAGCCCCCCTCGACGATATACGGTCCCAGGTCGGTCCAGCTGGCGCCGCCGTTGGTCGAGATTTCGATCACGCCGCCGTCGTAACCCTCCTCGAACTCATAGGTGTGCCAGAAAGTCATGACCTCGGTGGCGTGCTCCACGACGGGCGAAACCAGCCGCGCGTCGGTGACTTCGGCCGCCGCCGGCAGATAGCTGAAGACATAGGGCTGGCTGACGGCGAAAGCGTGCTGGCGGGCCATCCAGCGATCGGGACCCGCGGTGGAGGCGTGAGTCCAGCCGGCGGCGGCGCCGCTGTCGAAGGGCTCGAAGAGCGTGTGGGGCCCCGGCACCTTCGTCCGGAAATGGAACACCCGGTCGCGCGGGGGAGGCTGATAGAGGTTGCCGGCCAGGTCGGTCAGGCTGATGATCTCGACCGTGTAGAGCGTGCAGGGCTCCAGGCCGCTGACGGTGATCTGGCGCTGCTTGACCTTGGTCTCGCCCAGCAGGGTTTTGCGTTCGCTGGAGCCCTCGGCGAAGATCTCCGCGACGATGCTCGCCGAGTCGCTCGTGCGGAAATCGAGCGTCAGATGATGAATTCCCGTTTCGATGGCTTGCACGGCGACGCGGTCGAACGGCATGCAGTCGATCAGGGCGGTGTCGCTGAGCTCGCCGTCCAGCGTCGCGACGCTCACTTCATCCAGATGCCACGTCTCGAGCCGGCCGTTGCCCGGTTCGATCGTGTTGTCGATCGGCACGAGCAGCAGCGTGCCGATGAGGTAACGCGGATCGCCGGCGGGGGTCAGCGTCAGCTCCTCGGCGTCGCCGCGCAGGGACGTCACGATCACCTGCGCCGCGTCGGCGCCTTCGGGTCGATACAATTCGATCTCAAGCGTCTGCTGGCAGCCGTAGACGTCCGCCAGGAACCGCAGCGAAGGACTGAGCGGCGGGATGAACTGGACGAACGTGGTGGTCTTGCTGACGTCCTCGGTGCCCTCGCTGTCGCTCAGCCGGTTGGATTCGAAGCAGTTGGAGCGGACGACGTAATCGGGTGCGCCGCGCACGAGGATGCCTTCGACGACGCCGGTGTCGGCGTTAAAGACCGGCGAGCCGGAGTTGCCGCCGTAGGTATCCAGGTTCGCCTCGAAGTAGCCGGTGTGGGAATTGCGTTTGACCTCGGTCTGTGCTCCAAAGGCCAGCTTGAGTGGCAGCCCGGCGGGGTGCCCGATCGCGCCGACGCGCGTCCCAATGGGGACCGTCCCGCTGCGCCGGATCGGCAAAGGCAAGGCGCCCGGGGCGGTTACCGGCCGGTCCAGCCGGATGACCGCGTAGTCGATCGTGCTGGTCTCCTGGCGACCGACGATCTGAATTCCGCGGTAGACCTGGCTGGCGTCGACCTTGCGCACGGGGGTCTGGCCGTCGAGCATCTGGAACCCGAAGACGAAGCGCGTGGCGCTCAGGTCGCTCGCATCGTAGCAATGGCCGGCCGTGGCGATCAGGTCGGGGCCGACCAGGAACCCGGTGCAGAAGGCCCCCACTGGCTGGCCGGCAAACGGCTCGCCGCTGCACGGCGGCAAGTTGCTGTAGCGCCAGCTGGACAAGCTGAGCGTATAGGTGCCGTCGCCGTTGTTGACGACGCGGCTGGAAGAGAACAGGCCGCAGGTGGCGCGCGCCAGCCGCTGCCGCAGCGGATCCTGCTCCTCGTAGACGTCGATGCGATCGTCGCTGCCGTAGATGACCTGGGGCCGGATCACCGGCGGCGGCGGCGTCCACGGTTCTTCGCTGATTTCGGTGCGTCCCGCGTGGCGAGGGGGCTTGTCCGCCGG
>Ga0116161_1003704_pt1 | contig 13431 bp, 8 predicted proteins | sample AD_JPNAS3_MetaG_FD_89877 | JGI IMG/M metagenome (GOLD analysis project Ga0116161, IMG submission 89877) | Active sludge microbial communities of municipal wastewater-treating anaerobic digesters from Japan - AD_JPNAS3_MetaG | ecosystem: Engineered > Bioreactor > Anaerobic > Digestate | place... | reverse complement strand
TCGGAAAGTTGTTGTAATTTATCTTTTAGCACTACATGGTAATCCTTTCCCAAAGCATATTCGGCAAATTGATAAGAAGATTTTTTTTGTGAGATATAGGCGGGATTAGCATAATTCAACAATACCACCACTACGCTTTTTGTTTCTGGATGTAGTAAACTCGGATTTTCACGTTTTTCACGATTCCGACGCATAAACTCCATCTCTGCATGATAATGATTGTTTAACCATGCATCTAAGGCACGGCTTTCTTTATCAAATGTTTTACAAGACGTTATACCACAACCCTCAAATCCTAAGGCTAGGGCTTTTGATTTTATTTGTTCTTCGGGTTTAGCTACACACATCCTTTTTATTTTTATCAATAAAAGTATACTTAGTTGTTTTTAACATTATATATCAATATTATAAATGTTTTTTATTTAGAAAAAAATGTAAATTAGCAACAAATTCACACGGGCGTTTTTTTAGGTATGCTTTTTATTGGTTAATATTACATGCAAAAGTAAATAAAATATTTTATTCCTATATTAGCCTAAAAATTTAAATAAAGTGGTCTAAAAAAATAGGACTTAACCTTAATAAAATAACACAGATATAAGCTTTCCGTTTGGAAAATTTTATCTTTCTCCTTTCTATTTAAAAAAAAGACTATTTTTGCAAAATAAATAGAGAACACCTTTACATTAAGAAAAGTTGCACAATATATCCTCCTACGGGAAATATTATACACCTTTTGGAGGTTGAAGGTGCACATATAAACTAGTTAGCGTTCATTGTAAAAAGACAGAAACAAACGACAGAATGATAAAAGAAATTTTGCTGCATAAGAACAAAAAAGAAATAAATTGCCACCACACAAATGGCACATTTGCTTTTGCCCCGAAACACAATGCCAACCCTTCGGCAAAATCAAAAGAGCCATTTTTTGCCATCGCACCAAGAAAAATATGTACTTTGCATTTAAAATATTAGACTTAAAATGAGTTCAGAAAATCCGATTTTAAACAGCCCATACGATGAACCAAAACTGCATTATGCGACAGATGCGGATGGTTCTTTGAATTATAGCGACATCAGAGAAGGTAGGAGAATATTCTCACCTGACATTCAGGTTATCCCAACAAGACAAGGACCACAAGGTTCTATTTTTGAAGTAAATGATTTTGCTGCTGAATATGGCACTCATATAATTAATCTTTGTCGCAAAGAAATTGGAAAATGGCGAGAAGAAAAATATCCAAATACTACAAGAGTAACAAAAGAACTATTACTTTTTTGGTTTCTAAATCCTGACAGACACGCAACAAAACAATTATTCTTTGCCCAAAGAGAAGCTGTTGAAACTGCAATCTGGTTAAATGAAGTAGCTGAAAAATCAAATGCAGGGCAAAACATATTAAACAAAATAAGAGAAGGGCAACAAACAGTTAGCGAAGATACAACTGACCAATTACCCAGAATTTCTTATAAAATGGCAACAGGTTCAGGTAAAACTGTTGTAATGGCTTGCTTTATTCTTTATCATTATTTCAACAGACAAGAATATAGAAACGATACTCGTTTTGCTGACTACTTTTTAATAGTTGCACCTGGAGTTACAATTAAAGACCGGTTAGGCGTTCTATTTGTAGACGCAAAAACAAAAAATCCCGCAGAAATTCAAGATTACTACCATGTAAGGGCTCTTGTTCCTCAAAACATGGAGCATAGATTAGACAACTTAAATGCGAGATTAGTCATTACAAATTATCACACTTTTGAACCAAAAACCTTAAAAGGAAATAAAAGGAGTCCATTTGATGGTAAAGTAGATTTAGAAGGTAATAAAATTGATACCGGAAACCTTGAAGATTTTTCTCAAGTTATAAAACGAACATTAAGCAAATTCAAGTCAGGTACTCGTTTGCTTGTAATGAATGATGAAGCACACCATTGCTATTTGCCTAAATCAAAAGGAAAAACCTCAGATAATGAAGAAGCAGACGAGAACCAAAGAGCCGCAGTTTGGTTTACAGGATTAAAAGAAATATCAAAACGTTTTAAACTTCAAAATATTTATGACCTTTCTGCAACACCATATTATTTAACAGGTTCAGGATATACTCCTTACAGCCTTTTTCCTTGGGTAGTTTCAGATTTTGGTTTGATAGAAGCAATTGAATCAGGTTTAGTGAAAATTCCATTTTTGCCCGAAAGTGATAATACGCAAGAATTAACAATGCCTGTTTTAAGAAATTTATATGAGCATGTAAAGGAAGAATTGCCAAGAAAAGGCCAACGAAAACAAAAATCAGAAGCCGCAAAGGAAGGTCAAAAAATTAAAGAACAGCCGCCAAGATTACCAGCATTAGTGAAAGCAGCTCTCGACCAATTCTACGGACACTATGTTGAATATTACAACGGAGTAAGAAAGAATCAGGAACAAAAGGCAAATCTTTTTTCTTCTCCACCGGTTTTTATTTTAGTCTGCAACAACACATCAGTTTCTAAAGAAGTTTACAAATACATTGCAGGATATGAATATTTGGATGAAAATGAAAAATTAGTAACAGTTTCTGGAGCAAAAGAATTATTCAGCAATTATGACCCTGTTACAAAGAAACCACTAAAAAGACCGCCCACCCTATTAATTGACAGTGATGCGTTAGATAATAGCGACCAGATAAATGAAGATTTCAAGAAAATATTTGCTTCCGAAATAGAAGAATTTAAAAAAGATTATGCACGCCTACATGGACAAGGAAGTGCAGAAAACATTTCAGATGGTGAAATTTTACGTGAAGTAGTTAACACTGTTGGCAAACAAAATAAATTGGGCTCTCATATTCGTTGCGTTGTTTCTGTTTCAATGCTTACTGAAGGTTGGGACGCTAATACAGTAACTCATATTATGGGTTTACGTGCGTTTGGTTCTCAACTACTTTGCGAACAGGTTGCAGGTCGTGCTTTGCGACGAATGAATTATTTTTTACAGGGCTACGATAAAGAAGGAAATCCAACGGAAGACAAAAGAAAAATTGTTGTGTATAAATTTCCGCCTGAATATGCTCACATCATTGGAGTACCTTTCAAAATGTTTAAAGGTGGAAAAACTGAACCACCGCCACAACCTGTTGATTTAACTCACATTGCTGCATTACCTGAACGACAGGAGAAAATGGAAATAGAATTTCCTAATGTTGTAGGTTACAGGATTGAGAACTATGATGGAGAAATAAAATATGATTACAACAATATTGAAAACTACGAAATACGTGGTGATATTACACCTATTGAAACTCAATTAGCAAGTGCCTTTTCAAAAGAAGAGATACAAATTAAAATACAATCTGTACTTGAAAAAAGAGACCAGGAAGTTATATTTTGGCTTACCAAGGAACTTATAAAATATCATTTTTCTGATGATGAAGGAAGCCCTAATTTTCAAAGATTTAATAAGTTAAAAACAATTGTAGAAGAATGGTACAATAAGAAAGTAATCTTATTAAATATTCAAGACCAGCGATATAAAAGACTTCTGTATTTTGAAGAACCTAAAAAAATGGTTGACCATATTGCAAGGGGTATCAATCCGCATATCAACACTACTGAGCATGTTCGTCCTGTTTTTAATTATTACAATAAATTCAGCAGTACAAAATATGTAAATGGCAACACTACCAAAGAAGTGTATGCAACCCAAAAGAGCCATGTAAACTATGTTGTTATGGATAGTGATTGGGAAGGCATTGCTGCTAAAACCCTTGAAGAATTGCCCCAAGTAATTAGTTATGTCAAAAATCAATTTTTGGGTTTTGCAATCCCTTATGTGAAAGAAGGTAAAGACAAAAATTATTTCACAGACTTTATTGTGCAATGCAAAGGCAAGGACGGTTCTATTAAAAACCTGATGATTGAGATAAGCGGTTTTAGTAAGGATAAAGCCGAGAAAAAATGGTTTGTTGAAAATCGTTGGATTCCAGCTGTAAATGCACTCAAAGATAAATACGAATATCCTGAATGGCATTTCATTGAAATTGCTAATGATATTCGCAATATAAAGAATCAACTAATTGAAAAAATTTCGAGCATTTAAGATATGGCAAAGAAAATAGACAGCATAAAGCACAGCAAAGATACACGGGTTCATATACCAAGTAAGGAAGAAGCCGGTTACGAAGAAGCAAACGCTAAAGTTCAATCCGGTAAAAAAATATTGGAAATTCCCAAAAACCCTGTTGTACAACGTGGACAAGACCCCGAGTTGTTTTGGCTTAATAAATACGGTAATGACGACCGTGATGATTTATTGCGGGTTGATATTAGGAGTTTATATCGACATGAACATATTGCACCCGAAACGCTTATCAAAAACCTTTACAAACTAATAGAAACAAAAAGTGACCAGTTAGATTTGTTCAGTATTAACGAACTTTTTGGTAATGCATTAGAAAAAGACGAACTCGAAAAAGTAGGCGAATACTACCACCATCAGGACGGCTGGACAAACCGACTGATACAAGGCGACAGCCATTTAGTGATGGCAAGTTTGCTGGAACGGGAAGGAATGACAGGGCAGGTGCAAACAATTTATTTTGACCCTCCATATGGAATAAAGTATGGTAGCAACTGGCAAATTAAACTTAATAATCGAGATGTAAAAGACGGCAACGATGAAGCATTAACTGGTGAACCTGAACAAATTAAAGCGTTTAGAGATACTTGGGAATATGGGATTCATTCCTATTTGACGTATTTAAGGGATCGATTATTAATTGCAAAAGAATTATTAACCGAAAGTGGTTCTTGTTTTGTTCAAATTAGTGATGAAAATGTACATCTTGTGAGAAGCTTAATGGATGAAGTTTTTAATAGCGAAAATTTTGTAAGCGAAATAACTGTTACAAAAACAAATGCCATGGGAGCAAAGTTTTTGCCACGTGAGAATGATTTTATTATTTGGTATGCTAGAGACATAAACAAACTTAAATATAGACAACTATATCTTCCTAAAGATCCTTTATCTACAGGATTTACATCAGTATTATTAGATGGTAAAATCAGACCTCTTACTGAAGAAGAAAAATTTAATTTAAAATCACTACCCCAAAAAGCTGAATTAGTAACTACAGGTGATTTAACAAAACCAGGTCCAGGTTCAAAATATGAAATTGAATTTAATGGGAAAATTTTTTCGTCAGGTAAAAGATGGTGGGGAAGCCCAAAAGAATCTTTAGAGGCATTAATGGCAAAAGGAAGAATAGTTGCATCAGAAAACATGATTTACTTTTTAAGATATTATAGTGATTTTCCATTTCAAAGCATTTCTAATGTATGGACAGATACTGGTGGTTTAAGTAATAAAATGTACGTAGTGCAAACCAATGATAAGATTATTCAGAGATGCATTTTAATGACTACAGATCCTGGTGACTTAGTGTTAGACCCAACGTGTGGAAGTGGAACCTCTGCATATGTTTGTGAACAATGGGGTCGTAGATGGATTACAATTGATACAAGTAGAATAGCATTAAATATTGCAAAACAAAGATTAATGACTGCAATATTCCCATATTTTAAGTTGAACGATGAAGTTAATAAAGATATTAGGCAGGGGTTTGAATATGAAAAATATAAAAAGATTTCACAAAGTACAGTTGCTAATGAAACAGAATCTTATGAATACATTTATGATAAACCATTTGTTGAAAAAAAATCACTTAGAGTTAGTGGTCCATTTACCGTTGAAACTTTACAAAATTTTGAACCCATAAGCCCCGAAGAATTGGACGATGAAATTCGTGTTAATGAAGAAGAAGGAGCATTTGAAGAAGTCATTAAGCAGCATTTAATCAGTGCAGGTGTAAAAAATGGAAGAAAAGATGAACATGTAATTTTTACGAGAATAGAATTATTAAGCCACAGTTATCTGCATGCAGAAGGTTTTTACCAGACTGCTAAAGGCGAAGCAAAAGCCTATTTTTACATTGGACCAAAATTCGGCACTGTAAGTAAAAAATCGGTTAGCGAAGCGGTAAAAGAATGTCAAAGTCGTGGCGATGCTGCCTGGCTTGTAATACTTGGATTTAGCTTTGAAAGTGATATTCAGGGAAGCGTTCAAACCATGAGTGTTGGTAATTTTGAAGTTACCAAGGCACGCATACACGATGATTTATTACAAGATGGTTTAAAAAAGAAACCTGCAAAAGCAGCGGCGAGTTTTGTTACCATAGGCGAACCGGATATCGCAGTTCACAAAAAAGGCAGTACTATTTCAGTCGAAATTCAGGGGCTCGATATTTACGACCCGATAAAAGACGAAGTGAAACCCCGCAATGTCAATGATATTGCCTATTGGATGGTTGATGACGATTACGATGGCAGCAACTTTATTGTAAAACAGGTTTTCTTTTGCGGTGGTGACAGCAGTGAATTTGATAAATGGAAAAAGGGTTTGAGTGAAGCTGCTAAACAAGATACGAAAAAGAAAGCAGAAAAAACATTACGTATTGAAATTGACGAAGAAGCTTTCGACAGGCTGTATGGTCATATTTCGCATCCGATTGAGATTACAAAGAAAGACCAGAAAATAGCTGTAAGAATGATTTCGCAATTTGGCGAAGAAAGTACTAAAGTGATCACAGTATAAAACTATGGCAAAAGTAAGTCAAAATATCAGTAGCGACAGTCTTTTTCATTTCATAAAGAGAAGAGAATGGCTTTTAGCAATTCTTAAAAAGAAATCATTTCAAGCAAGATATGTCTATGAAGATATTCCAGAAATCAAATACAAAGTAGGTATTCCGATGAAATGCTTTTGCGATATTCCACTTGGGATGATTAAAAAACATTTGAGTAATTACGGAAAGTTTGGAATAGGAATTACAAAAGAATATGCAAAGAAAAATACATTTTCTCCTGTAATCTACATTCACGAAAATTCTGACACTTTGAAACGATACCTGAAATCAATGAAAAAGACAGATATTTTTAATGACCCTCACAGTTTGTTGCCTTATTTCAAAATTGATGAAAGAAAAAGGACAACATCACCAGGTCATTTTCGAAGAGATCGATTTTATGATGAGAGAGAATGGAGATACATTCCTAAAAATCCAAAATTTATTGATTTTACTGGTTTTGAGGAAGAAGAAATCAGAAAAACCAGATTGGATTATGAAAATAAAAATATAGACAATGATTTAATCAAATATGTTTTGCCTTTTGAATACGCTGATATAACATACATTTTTGTTCAGCAGCAGGAAGATGTTGACAAAGTAATTGATGAAATTAGAAACACTAAAATTGAGCAATTACAACAAGACAGATTAATAGCAAAAATAATAACATCAAGACAAATTGAAAGAGACTTTTAGCCAGCCCGATTTGCAAGCACATTGCCAAAGCCCCACGAGCCAACGCTCCAACCAAAGCTTTGTCAAAGAGCTTGCAAAGCCAACGCACGGCCAGAAAGACATTGCAGCAAAAATGAAAGAAAAATAACAAGAAAAATGAACAACGAAACGCTAACAAAGTGTATATGCCATAAGGGTTTCAGTGGGTATTCAAGCATTGTAGCCCGTTCAAAATTTCGTATCGGTGGACAGGAAACTGCTCCGCAATCCCTTACGGCACATACACTCAACCGTTGTGTGTAATTTTAAAAAATAAAAACATGCGAGACTTTTCAATAGACAATAGCGTTGATAAAATTTTCTCTTCAAAAACACGAGATTATTTTGAAGAGGTGATTAAATCATATTATAATGATAGCTATAGGTCTGTTATTGTAATGCTTTATTCAATTGCAATAGCTGATTTAATATATAAATTGCAAGATTTAAAAGAAATATACAATGATGAAAAGGCTACAAACATTTTAACCGAAATTAACACGTTACAGTCAAACAATCCAACATCGCCTGATTGGGAATCAAAATTAATTGAATTGATTAAGGAAAGAACGAATTTACTTGAACCTGCTGATTATTTAAATCTTATTACATTACAAAAACACAGACACTTGTGTGCCCATCCTGTTTTGACTCAGAATTATGATTTATATAAACCTAACAAAGAAACAGCAAGAGCACATATAAGAAATTGTTTAGAAGGTATATTAACAAAACCACCAATTCTTTCAAGAGCAGTATTTGATGATTTCATGAATGATTTGGCGGAAATTAAGGGAGTTATATTCAATGACTATGATTTGAAAAGACATATTACGTCAAAATATCTTGATAGGTTAAATTTCAATGCAGAAAAACAGATTTTTAAGTCACTTAGGAAAATGACTTTTAAAGTAGATAATGCTATTTGTGACGAGAACAGGACAATAAATTTAAAAGCAATCAAAATTTTTATTGAAAGAAGTTATAGAGAGTATTTAGACTTAATAAAATCTGAGATTGATTATTATAGTTCTTTAAATGAGAAATTTCTTTTAAGCATAATAGGGCTTTTAAATAACTATCCTGATATATATCATTCTTTGAATGAAAGTGCAAAAGTTTTAATACAGAGTAAAATCGAACGAGACTTAGACCTTGCTACATATGCCTGGTTTTTAACAGGAGATATTAGAAAACATATTACTAAGACTCTTCGGAGACGTTCAAAAATATATTCAGATAGTAATAAATACGAAAATATCTCAATTACAACTCAGAGTATTTTGGAGCTTTTCGAGACAGCTACTCAATTGGGATTTAATAATGATGCAAATATGTTCTTAATTGAAATGTTTGGATATAGCACGAATTATGACAATGCAGATACTCGCTACGATACTCTTATTAAACCTTATCTGAATTCATTTTCAAAAGATGAATTAATAGCACTTGTTAAGAATGTCAATGAGAACTCTCAGATTTATGATAGAAGAAATGCTTTTTCGACAAATTGGCATATTAAGCAAACAGTTGATAAAGCATTCGATAATGACTTTAATTATGACAAATATTCAAATTTTAAAAGCAGTATAAGACAATAAAAACTACACACGACATCATGTATAAAACATTGGGGTTTAAGTGGATATTTGAAGTTTTCTGCTCCGCATCAGCTTTTGTGTCGGTAGACAGGTACGAAGCCCGCAATCCCCAACGTTTTATACATGTACCGTTAGGCAACATTTAAAATAAACATACTACCATGATAGAAAATACCAAAATTGAATTAATTCCGACAGGTAATACACCTCAAAAGATTGAAACTTCAATCGCTGAATTTAATGAGCCTCTAAGTAATTTATTGAAACATGTTGGTTTACCGACTGATAATGTATTACAGCCAATTGAAGAGCGGCGGAAAGTGATATTTTCACTTGAAAGTGCATTGGAAGTTTTACCTTACGAAGATAGGGAGAAGGCCTATTATCTTTCAAAATTTACAGTTGCTATTACTGTTGGTCTTTTCGACGGAGCATTAGCATTCTTATGGGATGAAACTATAAAGGCTCTTAGGCAATTAATTATAAAATTTGATTTAGAATACTTTTATAGCGTTGCAGGAGAGCTTGCATCCCGTTATAAAAAGCTTAATGGAGAAGAAGACCTTGCTGCAATTTCTGATTATGATTTACTTGATATTTGTAAACGAATTGGATTGATAAATGATGTCAATTTCAAAAGACTTGAATATGTAAATTATTTCCGAAATCATGCAAGTTCAGCACATCCAAATGATAATCCCATTTCGGGAATTGATATGCTGAATTTTTTAGAAAATTGCCTTAAATATGCTATTACTGCTGAACCTGACATTTCAGTGGTCAATATAAAAAGATTGCTGGATAATATTAGAAAAAATGTAATACCAAATACAGATTACCAACCAATAGGGAAAGATATAGCCAAACAACCACAAGAGAGAATTGATGATTTACTTCTGACTCTTTTTGGTACTTATTGCTCACCTGACCAAGAACAAACAATCTTAGATAATATTGGAGGAATTTGTCCTTTTATATGGGATTCAGCTACAGAACAAACCAAATACAAGATTGGAGCAAAATTTGGACTTTACCGAGTTAATGGAGATGTTAAACGTAAGGACTCAACCCAGAAATTTTTAGAAATTGTAAATGGAGAAGGCTATAAGGATGAAGATAGCTTGGCAGCTGAATTAATCGAAAAACTTGAAAATCTAAAAAGTGTTCATTTTGAGTGGAATAATTTTTATAACGAATATTCACATGCCGTTTCTATTGACAAGTCTCTTGGAAATAAAGGAATTCCAACTGCTGCAAGAAAAGTTTTTGTTAAAGTAGTTTGTTTGTGTTACGCTGGTAATGGAAAAGGATACAGAGAAGGTGTTGATGAAAGAGCTGTTAGTTATTATGAAAAATTTATTAAGTTTTTTAAAGTTCCTGAAGTAGTCGACTTTTTAAATCTTTTTGCAGACTCTGAATTTACAACTAATTTAAATAAGTCAAAACCTGATAATAGAATGAGAGATATTGCAAAGGCATTGAAGAATACAACAACAGATGTTCACATAAACAAAGCCTTGGATGTGATAATAAATTTTCCATTAAAAGCATTAGGGAATGTTTCAGGAGATACACGATTTAAAGAACCAATGAAATATGTAAAATAACCGTTGCCCAACACGCAATATAGCCAATGGCGGGGGATGTGGGAGTTTGAAGCTTTCTGTCCCGCATCAGCTTTTGTGTCGGCAGACAGGGATGAAGCCCGCTCTCCCAAACGTTTCATATACGTAACCCTTAACCATTCCACCCCACACCCATTTTTACTCTCAAAAACCTCTCGCTACTTCAAATTTTCTCCTTTTTCCCGGTAATTTTTTATGCAGAAAAAGGGTAAAAAAAAGGTGTTTTTTGGGAGAAAAAAGGCTAATGATTATTCCGGAGCAAACTGACCCCCAAATTCCGGAGCAATATGTACACGAAAACGCAAAATCGTGTACACAAAAGAATCAATATGTACACAAAAACCCGAAATTGTGTACGTAATATTTTAATGAATTAGAAAAACAGGATATGAAACTTCACTTTGAACCTAATCTACAATTTCAGATCGATGCCATTAACTCTGTAATTCATCTGTTCAACGACAGATGAATATTCCGGTTAAATTGACCCCCTAATTCCGGAGCAAATTGACCTCCTTAATTCTATAAATCCCATTCCCTCTCTCTCCTTTCTCACCACAAAAACTTAATCATTAATTATTTATAATGCCACCCCTTCGGGGTTTCAATATTCTGCATATCAATCATTCTACAGTAATATCACCCCTGCGGGGTTCCGCCTTAACCCTTTGCGTTCTCGACAGTTTAGAAAAAGGTAAAAGGGGAAAGGTAAAAGGGAAAAGAGTTAAAAAGTGAAAAGTTTAAAGTTAAAAGTGAGACAACGCATTGAAAAACTGAAAACTGACAACAAAATAATAATCCGTGAAAATCCCTTGCATCCGCGTTATCTGTGTACCATTTTTAATTGGTTTTATCTCTCTGCGTTCTCTGCGGTTAAGAAAGTTCTCAGTTGGCAGTTTTCAGTTTTTCAATGCGTTTACTTTCGACTTATTTAAAGTCAGGGGGTGAATCCCAATCACCCCCTGACTACATTTTTTCAGCACTAAAAAAACTCTCGGCACTCGGGACTCGGCACACCTTTCAGCTGTCAGCTCTCAGCTCTCAGTTTTTCAGAGCGTTGTATCAAGTTTAATTTTTAATTGATTAAAATGGCACACAGATGACGCGGATACAACGGATGAATGCGGATTTTTAATTCTTAATTTTTAATTCGTAATTTTTAATTATTAAATTCTTTGGGCAAAAAAAAGAGGTTCCGAAGAACCTCTTTTGATATTATCCATTGGTGTTATTTTTTCGTTCTGTCGACATAAGTCGTATGTAGCAATTTATGCGATGTATGTCCGAGTGGTTTTTCAAGGAATTCTTTGTAAATAAGTGCTATTTCCGGATTCTCGTGTGATTTACGTATGGGCATGCCGGCATCTTCTTGATAAATGGCTTTGTTACGTTTCATACGGATTTCCATATTTGTGGGAATAGGTTGACCGCCGCCACCTAAACATCCGCCCGGGCAAGCCATGATTTCGATGAAATGATAGTTTGCTTTTCCGGAGTCTACTAATTCCATCACTTTCTTGGCATTCACCAATCCGTGGGCAATGGCTGTGTTTAGGGTTGCACCTTCCAAGAATTTCCATTCGGGTAATGTGCCTTCAATTTTTACGGAAGCTTCTTTCACGCCATCCATACCTCTTACCGGTGTGATGTTGAGTCCTTCGAATGGGACTTCTCTTCCTGTAACCAATTCGTAAGCAGTACGTAAAGCGGCCTCCATAACCCCTCCGGTAGCACCGAAGATAACGGCGGCACCGGTGGATTGACCCATAATGCTGTCGTATTTATCTTCTTTAATTGTTTCGAAGTCAACGCCTGCTTGTTTAATCATCACGGCAAGTTCACGTGTGGTTAACACATAATCCACATCTTTGTACCCACTGCTGCGCATTTCGGGACGGTCGGCTTCGAATTTCTTTGCCGTACATGGCATTACGGAAACGGAAATAATATTTGCCGGGTCTAAATTGCGTTTTTGTGCATAATAGGTTTTTGCCAATGCGCCGAACATTTGTTGAGGTGATTTGCAGGTGGATAAGTTAGGCAGCAATTGTGGAAATTGATGTTCTATGAATTTTATCCATCCGGGAGAGCAGGATGTCATCATAGGCAATGCAACCGAGCTATCTTTATCGACGAGGGCTTTTTTCAAACGTGTAAGTAATTCGGTTCCTTCTTCCATGATGGTTAAGTCGGCCGTGAAATCGGTATCGAGTACGGAGTCGACCCCCAATTTCTTAATGGCAGCAACCATTTTGCCTGTAACGATTTCGCCCGGGTCATAACCGAGGTCTTCACCCAATGCTATTCTAACGGCAGGGGCCGTTTGAAGCACAACGTGTTTAGAAGGATCGTAAATGGCATCCCAAACCTGGTCAATGTAGTTCTTTTCAACCAAAGCACCTACGGGGCAACGGTTCACGCATTGTCCGCAGTTGGTACAAACTACTTCAAACATTGATTTTTCCATAAAGGTAGAAATTTTCATATGTTCCCCTTTATAGGCTACGCCGAGTGCACTAACGGATTGAAGTTCTTCGCAGGTTCTCACACAACGTTGGCAACGAATACATTTGCTGTCGTCTTTGATAATGGCAGGGGAATAATGATCGATGGTATAGTTATGGAAAGGCACCAAGTCGATAAATGTTTCGTTGGTGATTTTGTATTCAGCGGCCAGGTTTTGCAATTCGCAATTGCCGTTTTTATATCACTTCGTACATTCCGAATTATGCTCCGACAACAACAGTTCGATGTTGTGTTTACGGGCTGTTCTCACTTTTAATGAATTGGTGTGAACAATCATATTGTTGGAAGCAGGCATAGCAC
>Ga0116161_1003695_pt1 | contig 13450 bp, 7 predicted proteins | sample AD_JPNAS3_MetaG_FD_89877 | JGI IMG/M metagenome (GOLD analysis project Ga0116161, IMG submission 89877) | Active sludge microbial communities of municipal wastewater-treating anaerobic digesters from Japan - AD_JPNAS3_MetaG | ecosystem: Engineered > Bioreactor > Anaerobic > Digestate | place... | reverse complement strand
GCCCCCTAATTCATCGGACAAAATTATAGTTTAAAAAATATAATTAATTTTGTTTTTATGAAGAAATAAGAATTGTTTAATTATTAGCCTATTCTTTCATTTTTTTATTTACCTTTGCCGTATCAATCCTCAAAGATTATGGAAACGTTGTGTTACTTTTACCACTCCGACCTAAGCATCTGGCTTAGCGTAGACCCGATGAGCGACAAATACCCGAACTTAACTCCCTATGCCTATTGTGCGAATAATCCGGTCATTTTTGTGGATCCGGATGGGAGATTCCCTTTTTGGGCTGTTGTTGGGGCTGTTGTGGAATATGGCTCGCAAGTGTATGACAATTATAAAAGTGGAAAATCAGGTTACGATGCTTGGGTGGGAGATGTTGATTTCTTAGATGTTGGTGCCGGCAAGGTTACCGGTGCGGGTTCAAAAAAAGCAGTACAAAACGCCAATAAAGAAGTCTCTACTGCCAATCAGAAACTGAAAACAGCCGAAAGACAAGCACAGCGGTCGCCAAATTCCACTAAAAAAGCTGAAAATGTAAACAATGCACAATCCAATTTACAGTCAGCAAGAAACAAACAGGTTTGTACAAAAATGCTAAATTCAACAGTTGGAAAAACACCGAATGCAACCCAACAAGGTGCAAGTATAATAACTAATAGAGCGTTAAAAGATGAAGAGAAAAATAAAAGATAATAACTTTATAACAATTCTTGGAATCAAAATAAATGGTGGAGTTTTAGTTGCAATAATAATTTTCGCACTTTTTTTCATCTTTTACAGTGTCCGTACAATATATACTAAACATAAGTTAGAGAACGGAAAAACAGAGATTGTTTTTGCTGAAATTATTGATGCAGGAATAAGAACACCAGGAGGGCTTGGAGTTAAATCTAAGGTAGGATATATAAGATTTAGATATTTTAATAATGGCAAAGAAGTTATTCGTTCCACTGAATCTTTTGAGATAAGGGATAATATAGAACAATATCGAATTGGTTATTGCATTGAACTTTTGATTAGTTTGGAAGATGAAAATATTTATAAATGGAACAAATCAAAAGGGACTTTCAAATGCCAATAAATTTAAACCCTGCAAATTTTGCACTCGATCGCTTTGCTCATCTGGGTTTCGTTCGCTTTTTCTCTGGTAGTATCCCAAAAAGTGTGCAATGCTCAAAGTTTACTTTTCTGTACAATGAAACTTTAGAAAACATCTTCAACCATACTTCCGAAATAGAAGAGTTATTTATAAACACCTCACGCCCAAGAAGTTAAAATTAAAAGCGGGACCCTTCGGGGTTCACTTTCCACTCTCCATTTTGGACTTAAACGGCTCTGCACAAGCAACTTGGTTGCGTGAGGCGCTTAGGTGGAAAGCCCGCAAGGGCGGAAGCCGCTGGGGACGCGGCGGTAAAAAAGCGAGCTTGTAAGCTCTTTTTGCCGCCTTGCGTCCCCACGGCTTGTGCCCGCGGACTTGGAACCGGGCGCCGACCCCGAGCGTAGCGAGGGGGCACGCCCTAATAAAAAATAAAATTAAAAATTAAAGATTGAAAATTAAATAAATGAACTAAAAATGGGGAATAATAAATAGTGATGAATTTTGAAAATATTCTTTGTTGCATGAATAAAAAATAAAAATATTGATGTATCTTTGCAGAGATAAAAAGAGGGTTTTACTTCTATTTTATCCTAATTTCAATCTCAATCTATACAATATAATATGGAGAATTTCATTGTATCGGCACGGAAATATCGTCCTATGACTTTTAAGTCCGTAGTAGGGCAAGATGCGATTGTAGCTACGTTAAAAAATTCTATTAAGACCAAGCAGATAGCTCAGGCATTTCTCTTTTGTGGACCGCGTGGTGTTGGGAAAACGACTTGCGCACGAATTTTTGCTAAAGCTTTAAACTGCTTGAACTTAACGGAAGATTTTGAACCTTGTAATGAGTGTGAATCTTGTCGTTCTTTTAATGAATCTGCCTCCTTTAACGTTTATGAACTTGACGCCGCTTCTAACAATTCCGTTGAAGATATTCGTTCTTTAATCGAACAGGTGCGTATTAATCCGCAGGGTGCGAAATATAAAGTGTATATTATTGATGAGGTGCACATGCTCTCCTCTACGGCTTTTAATGCTTTTTTAAAAACATTGGAAGAGCCGCCGGCATACGTGAAATTTATTTTGGCAACGACTGAAAAACATAAAATTATTCCTACGATACTTTCACGTTGTCAACTTTATGATTTTAAAAGAATTTCTGACCATAACATAGTTAAACATTTACAATTTGTCGCCGAGAACGAAAATATTACCGCTGATGAAGAGGCACTTCGAGTGATTGCCCATAAGGCTGACGGTGCCTTACGCGATGCACTCTCTATCTTCGACCAATTAGTGAGTTTTTCGGGAAACCACCTTACCTATCAAGCCGCAATTGAAAACTTGAACGTGCTTGACGTTGAAAACTATTTTAATATAACCGATTATCTCTTTAGCGATAATATCGCAGACGCATTGTTGCTTTTTGATGATATTTTAAATAGAGGATTTGACGGACAACATTTTATAATGGGCTTGGCAGGACATTTTAGAAATCTACTTATTGCTCAAAATCCAAATACGGCACATCTGTTGGAGACTTCAAATACAATGCAAGTTAGATTTGTTGAGCAAGCAAAGAAAATTGATTCTTTATTGCTACTTCGAGCACTCGAATTAGCCAATAATTGTGATTTTAACTACAAACTGTCTAATAATAAACGATTTTCTATCGAAATTACTCTTATGCAGATTAATGCAAATTATATGCATACACAAAGACAACAAGCGGTCAGGCAATCACGGGAGGGAAAATAATTTAGAAGAAAACGGGAAACAACCGACCAACGGGAATAGAGTTTCTATGAAACCGCAAATTACTCAAAGCGGTTTTGTGAATCCTAATACGCTGACTTCCAAAAAGACAATTCCGATTAAAGATGTCGTGAAAGATAGTCCTACCGACCAAGTAAAACCTGCTGCTAAAAACGAAGAAAAAGAGTGTAACGAAGAAACGGAAGTAGTAGACGTTGTTGAAAAAATTGCTGAGAAAACTACCGGAGCGTTTGACAAAGAAACTACTGAAAAAGTTGACGAAGAAGTTGACGGAGAAGTTAGCGGAGAGGTTAGCGGAGAGGTTAGCGTTAGCGAAGATGTTGGTAGAGAGATTGGTAGAGAGATTGGTGGAGAGATTGGTAGAGAGATTGGTGGAGAGATTGGTGGAGAGATTGGTGGAGAGATTGGTGGAGAGGTTGGTGGAGAGGTTGATAGAGAGGTTGATAGAGAGGTTGTTAAAGAGGTTCGCAGCGAAGCCGGCGTAGCAACTACTGAAAGTCAATCGCTTAGCGATGTTTCGGAAGAAGAAGATAGCGATTTGGAGGAAAGTGAAGTTTTGAGCACAGATGAGCAATTTCCCGACCATACGACTACGCCACAAACTCTTTCGACTGACGTATGGAATGAGATGTTGAGTGTCGTTTTTGAAAAGTTTCCTACGATTCATCACCCCTTAAAAGATATTCCCCCTGATTTTCAGGATAATAAAATCGTTGTTAAAGTTAAAAGCAATATTCAATTTGAGCATTTTAAAGGTAAGAAAAATGAAGTATTAGCCTATTTGAGAGAACATGTAAAGTTTCCTATAGATGATATTTCTATCCTTGTAGACGCTAATTTGGAAACCAAAAAAATAATTTACGATAACAAAGAGAAACTCGACTACTTACGTGAAGAGAATGCTGACATTTCTAACTTTATGGAAATATTAAAATTAACCATTAAAGAATAAATACGGTATGAAATTTTATTCACCTCTTATTTTAATTTTTTTAATAGTAATTCTTTTTTATGGAACAGCATTTGCACAGCCTGCGGATAAAGAATCGTACTTAATTAAAATAAACGAACATTTTGACAAGTCTGCTTTTGAGAAGCAAAAAGGGGAAATTCGTTCACAAACGGGGAATATTATGTCGGTTTGGCTTCCCAAAGAAAATGTCGATTCGGTTAAAGCTATGAAGGGAGTGGAAGTAGTATCGCCTGCTCGCAAAATACAGCCGTTACTGAATAAAGCCGTGCGAAATGGGAATGTTGACAAAGTTTGGAATGGTACGGATTTGCCGCAAGGCTATTCCGGAAAAAACGTCATTATCGGTTTTACCGATTGGGGTTTCGATTATACTCATCCCTCTTTTTACGACACTAATTTATTAGATTACAGGGTTTTGCGAGCATGGGACCAGTTTCGTCAAGCGGGACCGCCGCCGACTGATTTCACTTATGGGACTGAACTTATAGGAAAAGAGGCGTTGTTAGAAGCACAATGTGATACAAGCAATATTTACGGTCATCATTATCATGGCACGCACGTTGCCTCTATTGCCGGTGGAAGCGGTGCTCACACCGTATATCGCGGAGTTGCTTACGATGCGAACTTGCTTTTTGCTACGTTTTTAGTTGATGAGGCTTCCGTTATGGATGCCTTTAATTGGATGAAACGAGTTGCTGAAGAGGAAGAGAAGAGGCTTGTTATCAATATGAGTTGGGGACTCTATTATATGGATAATCCCGATGGAAAAGGACCTCTCAATGATGTGATTGAGACCTTATCAGACGAAGGGATTGTTTTTGTATCGAGTGCGGGCAACAATGGAGATGTCAATTTTCATGTTGATTACGATTTTCAAAATTCTACCGACACGCTGAAAACTAAGATTGAGTTTTTTAATTATCCGACTGAAAATTATTGGGGGCAATGTATTAGCATGATAAGCTGTCCGAATCATAGTTTCAATTTTAATCTTTCAGTTTTAAACAGCGGATACCAAAAAATAGCAGATTCTCCAATTTTTAACACTTGCGATGGAGATTCCGAAATTGACACTTTTTTTCTAATAGCTAACGACACCATCTTTTATAGAGTTTCTTTAGAAAAGAGAAATCCTTACAATGATAGACCGAAGGCTTATTTACATATTAAGAAGCCCACACCTACCAATTATAAATTTGCGTTAGTTGCTTTCGCGGATAGCGGGCATTTTCACGCTTGGAATGTGGTAGAGTTAACGAGTAGAGTCGGTAATTGGGGGACTGATTTTTCCGCTCCTTTAACGGGGTGGAAGGCGGGTGATAACAAGTGCGGCGTGAGCACTCCCGGAACGCAAGAACGCTCTATTACAGTTGCCGCACACTCTTCCGGCGTATATAATTCCGATTATAATTGGCTGAACAGTTATATCGCCTACTTTTCAAGTTCCGGTCCTACGATTGACGGACGAATGAAACCGGAAATATCAGCTCCCGGCAGCAATGTTATTTCTGCGATTTCAAGTTTTACAGACCATGATGTCGGCTCTCCTTGGGCGACTGTTACCTTTGAAGGTCGGGAATATGAGTATGTTCCGTTATCAGGGACTTCAATGTCTTCTCCTTACGTAGCGGGCGTTGTTGCTTTACTTCTTCAAGCCAATCCTCTGCTTTCGGCTTTGCAAGTTCAGCAAATTCTCCATGAAACTGCTTATCAAGACAGATATACTACAGAAGCCGGAATTGACCGATTCGGATACGGCAAGGTTGACGCCTTCGCTGCCGTATTGAAAGCATTAAACACTGTCGGGATAGATGATTTCACAACTTCTCAACTTTCTTGCTCTATCTTTCCAAATCCGACAACGGACAAGTTTTACCTAACTTTATTATCGGACTGTAACTATAATTCTGTTGAAATTTTTGATTTCAGCGGACGACTGGTAAATAAAAAGATAGTACCGTCAGGTGTTCATGAATTTAATATGGGAAATTGTGCTTCCGGTTATTATTTTATAAAAATCAGCAATAAAAATAGTATTATCACCAAAAAATTGATTAAAGAGTAATTTTTAAAAATGTCAATAAGCAAACTATAACAAGGGGAGAAAATAATCCAACTTACTATGGCAACAAAGAGCACGAAATATATTCCGGACGAAAAAAAAGAACGGAAAGAGATTCTTAAAAAATACAAAGAGATTCTATCGTATCTTTACGATAAGACGAACAAAGAGCAACGATTGTTAATTCGCAAGGCTTTTCATTTAGCGGTCAATGCACACAAGGACATGAGGCGCCGAACGGGCGAACCTTACATTTATCATCCTCTCGAAGTTGCTAAAATTGTTTCTCAGGAGATTAATTTAGGAACGACTTCTGTTGTTTGTGCTTTATTACACGACGTAGTTGAAGATACCGATTATACGTTGGAAGATATTCAAGATATTTTCGGAGAAAAGGTAGCTAAAATTATAGATGGCTTGACAAAGATTGAGGATATTGTCATTAATGACGAAGATATTTCCATTCAAGCAGAAAATTTCAAAAAGATATTTTTGTCTATGTCGGAGGATGTCCGTGTAATTTTAATTAAATTAGCGGACAGGCTACATAATATGCGAACTTTAGACGCCATGCCGCTTGAAAAGCAGTGGAAAATAGCTTCGGAAACGGCATATTTTTACGCTCCCATAGCACATCGTTTGGGGTTATACAGTATAAAAAGCGAGTTAGAGGATTATGCAATGCAATATACTGACCCCATTGCATACAACACGATTTCCAATAAATTAAAGAAAAGTGAACCTGAACGTGAAACATTAATTGAAGATTTTGTCCGACCTATTAAAGAAAAATTGAAAGAGAAAGGAATTGATGCCGAAGTGTCAAGTCGTACAAAGTCTATTTTTTCTATTTATCAAAAGATGAAGAGGAAAAAAATAGATTTTGAAGACATTTACGACATTTTCGCCGTTCGTTTTGTTTTTGATAGTGACGTAGAGAATGAAAAGCCAATTTGTTGGGCAATTTACACTATTGTTACGAAACTTTATAAGACCAATGCTTCACGTGAAAGGAACTTTCTAACGAATCCGAAACCGAACGGCTATCAAGCATTACATGTTACGGCGATGAGCAATAGCGGGAAATGGGTAGAGGTTCAGATTCGTTCTAAGCGAATGGACGAAATAGCGGAGAAGGGGTTTGCCGCTCACTATAAATACAAAGAGGAGAATAAAACGCCTAAAGATTACGAAAATAGAGTTGAAGATTGGTTAGCGAAAATTAGAGATATTCTAAAAAGCGAAGATACGTCCGCACTCGATTTTCTTAATGAAATTAAACTGAATTTAGATTTAAAAGAGGTTATCATTTTCACTCCGAAAGGAGATATGAAAGTTTTACCTGCCGGCTCGACCATTTTAGATTTTGCCTACGAACTGCACACACAACTCGGAGACACTTGCATCGGTGGAAAGGTAAATTATAACATTGTTCCCGTGAATCATGTTCTGAAAAATGGAGATCAGGTAGAGATTATTACCTCGAAAAAACAGACTCCCAAAGCAGATTGGTTAGATTTTGTTAAAACTTCAAAAGCGAAAGAGGCTATTAAGAGTCAAATTCGTGCGGAACAAAAAAAATATTATGATAAAGGGGTAAATCTGTTAAAAATGTTTTTTGAAGAATTAAAAATTAAATATTCTTCGGCAAATATTAGAAAATTACAAGATGCGCTCGAAATAAAGTCACCCATTGAGTTTTGGAACTACATTGCCATAGGGAAATTATCAAAAAATAGAATAAGAAAAATATTTTTTAACGAAGAAAATGCGGATTTAGAGGAATTTCAAAAGAAGTTTACAGAAAAAAAACATGAAACCTCGCTGGAACAACTTATAGACGAAGAGTTGAAAATAAATCCGGAAATTTTCATGTTGGACGAGTCTTTTGATAATATAGAACAAGTGCAAATTGCGGATTGTTGTAAACCTATTCCCGGTGACCAAGTCGTGGGGTTTCAAAGTTCTAAAAAAACGTTGGTAGTACACCGTATTAATTGTAATAATGCCATTGAGCAGATGTCTAAATATGGGAACCGTATTATTAAGGCAAGGTGGCGAAAAGAACAAAATATCGCATTTTTATCAGGAATAAGAATTGTCGGTTTTGACAAAAAGGGAATATTAAAGGATATTATTGATATCGTCAGCTCAGATTTTGAACTGAATATTAAATCTATTAATATTGAAACAAAACGAAATGTTTTTACCGGTATAATGATGCTCTATATCGAAAATGTAAATACACTAAATAATCTTATCGAAAATTTGTCAAAAATTGATAATATTGAACAAGTAACACGTATCGGTTTCTAAACCCGTGTTTTTATCATAAAATAAAAAACTTATTATAATCTTTTTTCAAGTTCTTGATAATTTAAAAAATATTGCTATTTTTGCAATAATAATTAAATTATGGAATATTATATATTATTATCAATAGCCTCATTGTCAATGGTTTAAAAATTAAAATACAAAATGATATGAGAAAAATCTTTTCTTTCTTTTTCACAGTGATTTTTCTAAGTTTAACATCTTTTTCGCAAGTAGCTATAGTTCCCTGTGGCGGAGATATTATACACACCACAGGCTCTGTTAGTTATACTGTCGGTCAGATAGATTATGTTTACAAAAATACCGATTCGTCGGGAGTGATTCAGACCCACTCTATGTGGGAAGGAGTGCAACAGGTTTATCCTGTTTTGCAGTTAGTTTATGACACTATCTGTCCGGGTTCATCTTACGCAGACAATGGGTTCAACGTAGGACCTTTTCTTACTCCGGGGTTATATGTAGACACTATTTTTGTAGCAAGTGTCGTAAATGCGATGGTTGACACAACCATTAGATCTATACCGCCTGATACTGTTAAAGTGTTGTATTTAACCGTACGGACTTTACATACTTTAACACCTTCGGGATATAATATTACAATCATTGCAGGTAATTCCATTCCCGGGCAATATTCACACACTTTAGGAAACGGAGCAACCAGCTATAACATGCAAGTTCGTCCGGATAATTCTGTCGGAATAACTACTATTACGGTTGCTAATTCTTTCATCTATGGGTTAAATCCTTTAACACAATCTGGAACATATTATGTTGATTTTACAACTATTGGACCGGGGTGTCCTACTACTTATACTGATACAATCATTGTTCTTGACTCTCTTCTTTGTGAAATTGTTGACGTTAGAAAAGACAATTCTTGCGGACAAGGACGTGGGGCTGCAACGGTTGTACCTTCGGGGGGAAGCGGTGTTTATACTTATCTTTGGGAGCCTTCGGGACAACGAACAGCACGCGCAACGGGGCTTACCGCAGGAACCTATGTAGTTACGGTAACTGATCATTTATTAGGACAAACCGCTACTGATACCGTTATTATTGAAAACGATCTTTTTATAATAACCATAACGGCAGATGATACCACCCTATGCGGAGGCGAAAGCACACGACTATATACGCAAATCACAGGGGATCTCCACCAATATGTGAGTTATTCTTGGACAACAGTCGGTTATTCAGGACCTGGAATGATCAGCGGAGCACGTACCGGTAGCCCTACGATTACTGTAATTGGGGATACGGGACAAATTCGCGTTTATCAAGTTGTGGGCACCGACTATGATGGTTGCACAACAACAGCCACAATCACCGTTCACATCCAGTGTGAAACAGCTCCTAGTATAACATGGAATATACTGCCAAACGGAGGAACAGCCCCCGTACCTTATGATGAGAATTTAGCCATTGAAATTTCCAACCCTCAACCCGGAAATAATATTGACGCAGATTGCGGTTATCTTTATCGAATTAATGGAGGTCCTTGGCTTCCTTGGACTAACACCTCAACTCCTATTATGATAGAAGATAATGATATCTTTGAAGGAGAAGTAACTTTTGAAATTAAACATAGCGATACATGTTCGGCAGGAATGATTGCCTCTTATTCTTGGGAGATTACAGCTCCACTTGGTTCTATTAGTTATGTCCGCGACTCGTGGTGGGGCACCGTCTGTATCTCTTACGATTCACTACGACTAACAAATATCGTCCTACAGAGCTTTGACTCAAGCACTTACATCTATGAATGGATGTACGCATATCACTTCCTAAATGGAACACAAGAAAATAGCACTTGGATGAGTTTAACACAATTAAATGATTATGTTGTTAATGTTAATACCCCTTATATCCCTGTTGACATAAGCATTTTACAAACTCCCACACAAGCCGGTGACACGATTTTCATTTTTGTGAGAGCTCAAAATACACCGGATGGCGGAACTACATGGGTAACCGTACAGACAAACCAAGCTAGATGGATAATCCAAGCTGACCCATCTTTTGACGTATTGCCACTACTTTCCGGAACAATATGTGAAAGTCAAACCCATGATTTTAGTATTGAAAGTACAACAGCAGGAGCATATACATGGTCTTACGGAGTAGCACCGCTATATAATCAAAATCCTATTACCGGTACTATTACGGAATTTGATTATCAAATTACCAGCAACTCAACCGCTTCACAACTCTATTTGTACGATTTTAATAATGTCAATAGCATAGAGATTATAGCACTCTTAACTCCAACAAACGGTTCTTGTCCTCCATATATTGACACGGCACTATTAACTATCTATCCCGAAGAAACTTTAACATTATTAACAGATAGTTCAACGATAACACAAGAATTTTGCTTAGGTAATAGTATTGATGAAATTAGATATATTTGGGAGGGCGGCTCCGATAGCGCAGTACTAACGTGGTATAATACTCCATCCGGAGTTCAAGTAACTACTAGTGGCGATACTCTTATTATTGCAGGGACTCCCACCTCTATAGGTACATTTTTATATTCTGTAGCTACAGTGGGGAATTGTACTCCTGCTACAGCAACCGGTTCGATTAAGGTTAATAATTTACCCAGCTTCACTATTAATGCTTCAAATATTGCTTGCCATGGGGACTCAACCGGAGGCGCAGGAGTGAACCTTTATACTTTAACGGGTTATGAAGCTGATTATACTTTTGTCTGGAAAGATGCGGCTTCTAATATTGTTTCTAACTCAAGCCAAGCACAAAATTTATATGCAGGAACATATACTATAGAAGTTATACATAATTTAACACAATGTTCTACTACGGACGTTATTTCAATTACAGAACCGGCTTCAAGCGTTTCTTCTACAATAACGTATACCGATGCAAGCTGCTATGGAGGTAGCGATGGTACAATATCTATTGTAGTTAACGGAGGTACTCCTCCTTACAATATTTACATTTACGATACTAATGATTTAGGTTCTGTTATTAGAGGTTTTAATAATGTACCAGCTGGAGTTAGTAAAACTTCAAATAATATGACAGCAGGAACTTATGCCGTTTATGTTTATGATGCGCGCAATTGCTTATTCATTGAAGAAGTAACTATCGCCTCTCCCTCAGAGCTTAATGTAGACATAATTCAACAAGTTGATGTTACATGTTATGATTCGGAAGATGGAATTATTGAAATTTCCGTAACCGGCGGCACTGCTCCTTATCAATATTTTTGGTCTAATTTAGAAAGCACTGCTCTAATTACAGATTTAGCACCCGGCAACTATAACGCAAATATTACAGATAATAATGGTTGTGAAACAACTATTACCGTATTTATAAATAGACCTCCTAGAATTGTAACAAAAGACACGGTAATTTCATGTGGAACTTATACTTGGAACTCCGTTTCTTATAATAATTCAGGTAGATATACACAAACCTTTACCGCTTCTAACGGATGTGATAGTACCGTTACACTCTATTTGACTATTATCCCCAATACACATAGCGATATTTACGTATCGGCTTGCGGTTCATATACTTGGCCTTTGAATAATGTGATGTATACACACAGCGGAACATATTCTTACACGATAGTAAACGGGAATGCACAAGGATGTGACAGTACTGTTTATCTACATCTTTCTATAGACGCCACCGCTACGATTGAGACTTCCGAAACAGCTTGCGGTTCTTACACTTGGGCTTTGAACGACTCTACCTATACACAAAGTGGAATTTATAATCATATTGTAGCCTCGTCTGACCCATCTGCTTGTGATACAACCTATTTACTATATTTAACTATTAATTATGCCGGCACACGCGATATTTTTGTTAATAGTTGTAGCGATTATACTTGGGACTTGAATCAGACTACTTATAATCAAAGCGGAACATATTCTCATCAACTATATAGTGGAGATCCTAACTCTTGTGATAGCATTATCTATCTACATCTTTATATACCAACAACACCATTATCTGCAACGATTAATTCTACAAACATTCTTTGTAATGGAGCAAATAATGGAACAATTTCAATTCGTCCTACAGGCGGAACCGCACCTTATAGTATCTTCATTTATGATACTCTTGATTTAGGAACTTCTATCAGAGGTTATACAAATGTTGCCGCCGGTACTACGAAAACAGCTAATAATATACCTGCTGGTTATTATGTTGTCTATATTTACGACAACTACGGATGCTCATATACACACAATGTTTCTATCACCGAACCGGCTCAAATCACTTCACAATTTACTGTTACAGAATGTAATTCGTATACTTGGGAAGGAACGACTTATAACACTTCCGGGACTTACACTAAAACATTTACTGCTCAAAACGGTTGTGACAGTGTTGTAACGCTTAATCTTACTATTTCTCCTTCTTCAAATATCATTATTAATGTAAATGCATGTGAGAGTTATACTTGGGCGGCTAATGGAGAAACTTATATGCAATCGGGAAGCTATACGCACACAATATCGCAAGGCAACCAATACGGTTGTGATAGTGTTATGACGCTTAATCTTTATATTCCCACGACACCACTGACAGCAACGATAAATTCGACAAATATTCTTTGCAACGGAGCAAATAATGGAACCATTTCTGTTCGTCCTAATGGAGGAACAGCTCCATATAGCATTTCTATTTATGATACCCAAGATTTAGGTTCTGCTATAAGAGGATATACGAATGTTGCGGCCGGTACTACGAAGACGGCTACTAATATCCCCGCAGGAAATTACGAAATACATGTTCATGACGCTTACGGATGTTCTTACACTTATAGCATTTCCATTTCTGAATCTGCTCCACTTGTTGTAACTGCTTCTATCGTCCAACCTATCTCCTGTTATCAAAGTAATGACGGGAGTGTTACCGTGAATGTTAACGGCGGAAAAACTCCTTATGATTATTTATGGAATACTACAGATACCACACAGACAATTACAAATCTATCACCCGGTACCTATACTGTTACTGTTACCGACTCGAATCTTTGTACGAAAACCGCTTCTATTACAATTACTGAACCGACTCGAATTACCTCACAATTTATTGTTACGGAGTGTAATTCGTATACTTGGGAAGGAACGACTTATATCGCATCCGGCACTTACACCAAAACGTTTACTGCTCAAAACGGTTGTGACAGTGTTGTAACGCTTAATCTTACTATTTC
>Ga0116161_1003682_pt1 | contig 13476 bp, 10 predicted proteins | sample AD_JPNAS3_MetaG_FD_89877 | JGI IMG/M metagenome (GOLD analysis project Ga0116161, IMG submission 89877) | Active sludge microbial communities of municipal wastewater-treating anaerobic digesters from Japan - AD_JPNAS3_MetaG | ecosystem: Engineered > Bioreactor > Anaerobic > Digestate | place... | reverse complement strand
GTCCACGCTGGCGGCCAGTTGCGCCACGCGCTCGACGCGGCGCTCCGGCAACACCGAGAAGTTCTGGATGGTGTCGCCGAAGATCTTGCCGTTGCCGACGATGGTGAACACGTTGTCGGGCGTGATGATGGTGGTGCCGAAGAGGCCCAGCTCGCGGATCGTGCCGACCACGCCGCCGATGCTGACAAAGTCACCCACCTTGAACGGCCGCAGGATCAGCATGAAGGCGCCAGCCGCGAAGTTGCCCAGCAAACCGCTCCAGGCGGCCCCGATCGCCACACCGGCACCGGCCAGCATGGCGGCAAACGACGTGGTCTGGATTCCGAAGTAGCCCAGGATGCCCAGCACCAGGGCAATGTTCAGCGCAATGGCGATGATCGACCCGAGGTACTTGGTCAGCGTCGGATCGACATGGTTGCGGTTCATGGCCGCCTGCATCATGGCGATGACGCGCCCGATCAGCCAGCGGCCGACGATCCAGAACGCAATGGCGGCCAGCACCTTGATCGCCAGTTCGGAGACGGTGGTGCTGAGGAAGGTTTGTATCGATTGCATGTCCACGGGAGAACTCCTTTCGAGGGTTGAGGGCGTGTCTGGCCGGGCCAGCGCCAAGGGGGCCTCAGGGGCGGCGGCGCCCATTCTACGGCCCGTCGGAAGTCTTTGGGGCGGTGCGCGGGGTGCTGGCGCAACGCGCCACGCGACCGGCGCGAATTTCTACCCATTGTGAAGCTTATTCGCCACATCCCGTTACAGGATGGTCGTTATTTGCTATCAAAACGGCACTTCTTTGGTGCCTGCGGCTGCCGCGCACGGTTCGGGAAGACCCGGGGAAGCCGCCCAACAATGGCGCGCGCAAAGAGAAGTAGACTGTGCGGACAGCGGCGTTCCGTTTCGTCTGCGGTCGCCGGTTTCTGACGTTCACCCAAGCATCCAGCCATGCCAACTCACAGCACTCGACTGCATCCAGCCCTGTCCGCCTGTCCGGACCGTGTCGTCCCCATGACCGGGCGAGTCCGCACGGGCCATTGCGTCGCAGCGCTGGCCTGCGCGGCGGCGCTGTTCCTGGCCGGCTGTGACAAGGAAAAGGGCGTGCCACCGCCATCCAACCCGGTCGTGCAGGTCATCGAGGCGGTGCAACGCGATGTGCCGGTCTACATGGAATGGGTGGGTGCGATGGACGGCAACATCAACGCGGCCATCCGGCCGCAGGTGACCGGCTACCTGGTCAAGCAGAACTACCGCGAAGGCGATCTGGTGAAGAAGGGCCAGTTGCTGTTCGAAATCGACCCTCGCACGTTCCAGGCCGCAGTTGACGAGGCGACCGGGATCCGCGCCCAGAAGGTGGCCCGTCTTGAAACGACCACGGCCAACCTGGCGCGGGTCAAGCCGCTGGCCGAAAAAAATGCCGTCAGCCAGAAAGACCTCGACGACGCGACTGGCGCTTACCAGTCGGCCAAAGCGGAACTGGAGGCCGCCGACGCCAACCTCAAGACGGCCAGGCTCAACCTCGGCTTCACCCAGATCACCTCGCCGATCACCGGCATTGCCGGCATCGCCAAGGCCCAGCTCGGCGACCTGCTGAGCCCCAGCGGCGGTGAACTGACCACTGTGTCGGCGGTCGATCCGATCAAGGTGTATTTCAACATCAGCGAACAGGAATACCTGAAGATCGCGACGGCCGCCAGTTCTGCCGGCAAGACCGCGCAGGACGTGCCGCTCGATCTCATCCTGGTCGACGGTTCCATCTATGGGCACAAGGGCAAGGTCTCGGTGTTGAACCGCCAGGTTGACGTTGCGACCGGCACCTTCAAGGTCGCCTCCCTGTTCCCCAATCCCAACAATCTGCTGCGGCCTGGCCAGTTCGGCCGCATCCGCGCGACGATGAAGACGGTCAAAGGGGCGCTGCTGGTGCCACAGCGGGCGGTGACCGAGATGCAGGGCAAATTCCTGCTCGCGGTCGTCGGCGCCGACAACAAAGTCGATATCCGCCCGGTGGTGGTCGGTGAGCGCATCGGCAGCGACTGGTTGATCGCCCAAGGCTTGAAGCCCGGTGAGAAGGTCATCGCCGAAGGGACCCAGAAGGTCAGGCCGGGCATGACGGTCGAGGCCAAGCCGTTCGTCGCGGCGGCCCCGGCAGCTGGAGCGCCCGGAAAGGCCGCGTCCGCACCCGCAGCCCCGGCCGCCAAGGAATAGCCGCCATGTCCAGGTTTTTCATCAACCGGCCGATCGTGGCCATGGTCATCTCGATCCTGATGACCATCATCGGCATCGTGGCGATGTCCGGGCTGCCGATCGCGCAGTTCCCGAACATCGTGCCGCCACAGATCCAGGTCAACAGCACTTACACCGGCGCCGATGCCCTGACGCTCGAGCAGGCCGTGGCCACCCCGATCGAACAGCAGATGTCCGGCGTCGACAACATGGACTACATGTATTCGATCAACGCCAACAACGGCCAGTCGACCCTGTACGTCAACTTTGCCCTGGGCACGGACGCCAACACCGACCAACTGCTTGCCCAGATGCGCGAGGGGCAGGCGGAATCGCAGCTGCCCTCCGATGTGCGCAACTATGGCGTCACGGTGCAGAAATCGACCTCATCGCCGTTGGTCATGTTCGCGCTCTACTCCCCCAAGGGCACGTACGACAACATCTTCTTGGCCAACTACTCGTACATCAACATCAACGACCAGATGACGCGGATCAAGGGGATCGCCAGCGTCACCGTCTTCGGCGCCGGCCAGTACGCCATGCGCCTGTGGGTGCGCCCGGATGTGCTGGCCAAGCTGAACATCACGATCCCCGAGATCATCAACGCCGTCCAGACGCAGAACACGGTCAACCCGGCCGGCCAGGTCGGGGCGCAGCCGGTGCCGTCGGGACAGGAGTTCACCTATGCCGTGCGCGCCCAGGGCCGACTGGTGACCGAAGAGGACTTCGGCAAGGTTGTGCTGCGCGCCAACCCGGATGGCTCGATCGTCCGGGTGTCCGATGTCGCCCGGATCGAACTCGGCGCGCAGACCTACAGCATGGAAGGCCGCCTGAACGGCAAACCGGCGGCGCTGATTGCGCTGTACCAGGTTCCCGGCGCCAACGCGCTGGACGCCGCGAATGGCGCCAAGGCGCTGATGGAGAAGATCAAGAAGGGGTTCCCGCCGGACCTTGACTACGTCATTGCCCTGGACACTACCCTGGCCGTCACCGAGGGCATCAAGGAAATCCAGCACACGCTGTTCGAGGCGCTGGTGCTGGTGATCATCGTGGTCTTCGTCTTCCTGCAGGGCTGGCGCGCGACGCTGATTCCCCTGCTGGCCGTGCCGGTCTCGCTGGTCGGCACCTTCATGTTCTTTCCGCTGTTCGGCTTTTCGGTCAACACGCTGTCGCTGTTCGGGCTGGTCCTGGCCATCGGCCTCGTCGTGGACGACGCCATCGTGGTGGTCGAGGCCGTGGAGCACCACATCGAACAAGGCCTGTCGCCCAAGGATGCGACCCTCAAGGCGATGAGCGAGGTGACCGGCCCGGTGATCGCGATCGCCGTCATTCTGGCCGCGGTCTTCGTGCCGACGGCCTTCATCCCCGGTATCACCGGCCAGCTGTACCAACAGTTCGCCGTGACGATTGCCATCTCCGTCGTCATTTCGGCCTTCAATGCGCTGACCCTGAGCCCGGCCCTGTGCGCCCTGCTGCTGCGCCCAAAGGTCAAGGGAAGCGGACCGCTGCAGAAGTTCTACGACCGATTCAATGTGGTGTTTGGCCGGATCACGGGCGGCTATGTCGGCATCTGCCGGATCGCCATTCGCAAGAGCTTTGTCAGCATCCTCTTCATTGTTGGCATTGCCGCCCTGGCCGGGCTGTTCGGCAAGACGCTGCCGGCCGGCTTCCTGCCGGACGAAGACCAGGGCTACGTCTTTGCCGGCGTGCAGCTTCCGGATGCCGGATCGTTGCAGCGCACGTCGGAGATCGCCCGCCAGGCCGAGGACCTCATCAAGGATGTCCCTGGCGTGAAGTACGTCACCACCGTGGTCGGCTACAGCATGCTGAGCCAGGTGCAGAACACGTACAGCGCGTTCTTCTTCGTCACCTTCGACGAATGGTCCAAGCGCAAGAAGCCGGAAGAACAATACGGCGCCATCAAGGCCGAACTCTCGAAGCGGCTGGCCGGGATCAGCGGGGCCATCGGCTTCGCCTTTCCGCCGCCCGCCATCCAGGGCGTCGGTGTGTCGGGCGGCGCCACGTTCATCCTGCAGGACCGTGCCGGCAAGGACATCGCCTTCCTGGCCGAGCAGACGAACAAGTTCCTCGAAGCGGCGCGCAAACGTCCCGAACTGACGGGTGTGAGTTCGACGTTCCGGCCGGTCGTTCCGCAGATGTTCATCGACGTCGACCGGGACAAGGTGCTCAAGCAGGGGGTCAACATCAAGGATGTCTACCAGGCCTTGCAGGCCTTCCTGGGCAGCGGCTTCATCAACTATTTCAACCGCTTCGGCCGCCAGTGGCAGGTCTACATCCAGGCGGAAGGGGAGTTCCGCACCGACATCCAGAATGTGGGCCAGTTCTACGTGCGCAACAAGGACGGCCAGCCGGTGCCGCTGTCGGCGCTGACGTCGGTCCGCAACATTGCCGGCCCCGAGTTCACGATGCGCTTCAACCTGTACCGCAGTGCGCAGATCAATGCGTCGGCGGCGCCGGGCTTCAGTTCGGCCCAGGTCATGCGCGCGCTGGAAGAGGTCTTCCATGAGACCATGCCCAGCGAAATGGGCTTCGACTACTCGGGCATGTCCTTCCAGGAACAGAAGGCGGCCCAGGGCGTCTCGCCGGTGGCCATCTTTGCGTTCTCGCTCTTGTGCGTCTTCCTGATCCTCGCCGCCCAGTACGAGAGCTGGTCCTTGCCCTTCTCGGTGCTGCTGGGCACACCGATTGCCGTGGCCGGGGCGTTTGCGGCGCTGCTGTTGCGCGGGCAGGAGCTCAATGTCTATGCGCAGATCGGGCTCGTGATGCTGATCGGCCTGGCGGCCAAGAACGCGATCCTGATCGTCGAGTTCGCCAAGATGGAGTACGAATAGGGCGAGTTGTCCCTGGCGGAGGCCACGCTCAAGGGCGCGCAGCTGCGCCTGCGGCCGATTCTGATGACCTCCTTCGCCTTCATCCTCGGCTGTGTGCCACTTGCCCTGGCCAGTGGCGCCGGCGCCATCTCGCGGCAGGTCATGGGCGGTGCCGTCATCGGCGGGATGCTGGCGGCAACGGGCATTGCGATCTTCATGATCCCGGTGACCTTTTACGTCGTGGAAAAGATCAGCGGCAAGAAGGCAGCCGACAAGCCGGCCGCCCCGGGTGTGGCCTCGGGAGGTGATCATGCGTAAGAACGCCCTGAATGCCCTGAATGCCCTGAATGCCCTGAATGCCCTGAATGCCCTAAATGCCCTGGTCGCCGGGGCCGTACTCCTGGTGTTGGGCGGGTGCATGACCGGCCCCGACTACGTCCGCCCGCCGGTCGACACGCCCACGGCCTGGCGCATCAGCGACCAGGGCGCGCGGGATCTGGCCAACGTCAGCTGGTGGGAGCAGTTCAACGACCCGGTGCTCAACGAGTTGATCACCACCGCGCTGCGCGACAACAAGGACCTCCTGATCGCCACGGCCCGGATCGAGGAGTACGCGGGCTATCTGGGCATCAGCCGCTCCCAGCTATTTCCGCAGGTCGGATTGGGCGCCGATGGCAACCGGCAACTGGGCAGCCCGTCGGGGGCCGATGTGTTCAAGCGAACCTACAGCACCTACGATGCCGTTCTGGGCGTGAACTGGGAAATCGACCTCTGGGGAAAGATCCGTCGCCAGAACGAGGCGGCCCGGGCCCAGCTCATGGCCAGCGAGGACGCCCAACAAGGCGTCGTGCTGACGCTGGTGGCCGCCGTCGCCGGGGGCTACAGCAACCTTCGCGGGCTCGACCGGCAGCTGGAAATTGCCAAGGCCACCGCCAAGTCGCGCGGCGAGTCCTACAAGATCTTCCAGGACCGGTATGCCGGCGGCATCATCTCGCTGTTGGAACTCAGCCAGAACAGGTCCCAGTACGATGAAGCCTTGGCCGTCATCCCCAAGGTCGAGAAAGAGATTGCGCAACAGGAAAACGCGTTGAGCGTGCTCGTGGGGCGCGACCCTGGCCCCATCACCCGGGGCAAGAACATCGACCAGCTCGTCCTGCCGGTCGTTCCGGCGGGCCTGCCTTCCAGCCTGCTGGAGCGCCGACCCGATCTCCGTGAGGCCGAGCAACGGCTGATCGCGGCCAATGCCCAGATCGGGGTGGCCAGGGCCGCCTACTACCCGAGCATCTCACTGACCGGTGCCTTTGGCGTGGCCAGCGGGAACCTGAGCGAACTGTTCAGCGGCGCGTCCAAGATCTGGCAATACGGGGCTTCACTCAATGCACCCGTGTTCACCGCAGGCCAGCTCGCCGGGCAGGTCCAGGTGGCCGAGGCGCAACAGAAGCAGGCGCTGTACGGTTACCAGAAGGCCATCCAGGACGCCTTCCGCAGCGTCAATGATGCCCTGATCGGCCAGGACCGCACGCGGGCCCAGCTGGCCGCGCAGCACCAGCAGGTGGAGTCGCTGAAAGTTTATGCCGACACCGCCCGGCTTCGCTACGACAACGGCTACACGAGCTACCTGGAGGTGGTGGATGCCGAGCGCAGCCTGTTCAACGCCCAGTTGACCTACACCCAATCTCAGGAGACCTTGTTGCAGGCCATGATCAATCTGTACAAGGCCATGGGTGGTGGCTGGATGGTGCCGCCCCAGACTGCTTTCGCCACGGCGGTGACGGGCAAATAGCGGTCCCCAACGCCGGATTTCAGCTTTTTCAGGCTGATCCCCGCGTGAAAGGGTCATTGTTTGCTATAAGAATCAGACCTTCCGACCCGCGCCGAGCGACGGGTCTCAGGCCTCGTCCCAGTCTTTCCAGTCCACGTCGTGGCGCGACCGATACAGGTGCACTGCGCTGCCCACGGTCGGGCTGAAGATGTCCTGGCCGATGCGGTCGAGCGTGCCATAGTGGCGCAGCCGGTCCTTCACCGGTCCCTTCAGTCCGGCGAAGTGCAGTGTGATGCCGCGTTCGTCCAGCGCCCCCTGCAGCCTGACCAGGACGTCGGCACCCGTGATGTCGACATCGGTGATGGCGTCGGCGGCCACCACCACCCACCGCGTCGGGGTGGGCGCCGCCGAGACGGCACCAAGGATCTGTTCGCGAAACAGCTCGGCGTTGGCGAAAAACAGGGGCGCGTCCCATCGGAACAGCACCAGGCCGGGCACCTGTCGACCTTCCGGATGGCGGCTGATGTCGTGGTAGCCCTTGGCACCGTCCACCCGCGCCAGGATGGCCGAATGCGGATGCCAGGTGTTCCAGACCAGCACCAGCAGCGCCAGCGCGATGGCGATGAAGATGCCCTCGATCACGCCGACGAAGGCCACGCCGAGAAAACTGATCAGCGACAAGCCGAACTCCACGCGGCGCAGCCGGTACAGCTCGGCCATGCCGCGCAGGTCGGCAAACGACAGGCAGGCCGCGATCACCACGGCCCCCAGCACGGCACTGGGCAGGCTTTGCAGCAGGGTCGGCGCCAGCACCAGCAGCAGGGCGATGGCAAGGGCACCAATCAGGCCGGTCAGCTGCGTGCGCGCGCCGGCGGCTTCGGCCACCGGGGTGCGTGAGGCGCTGCTGCTGATCGATAAACCCTGGAACAGCCCGGAGGCGATGTTGGCCGCGCCCAGGGCAATCATTTCCTGGTTCTGGCTGACCGCATAGCCACCTCGCTGCGCGAGGGCGCGCGACAGCACGCTGGTGTCGGCGAAGGACAGCAGCGAAATGATGAACGCGCCGGGCAGCAGGCGCAGGATTTCTGCCGTGCTGACCACCGGCAGGCGGAATTCTGGCAAGCCCTGCGGCAAGGCGCCGAGCACCGGCAGGCCGGTGCGCCCCGAGAGGTCGAACTGGCCGGACACCAGCGTGGCCAGCACCACCGCCAGCAGGATGCCGGGCCAGCGGGGCCGGTGGCGCTTGAGCAACAGGATGAACGCCAGGCTGCCGGCGCCGATGGCCAGCGCGACGCGGTGGGTGTGCCCGGCGGCAATGCCCTCGATCAGTCCGACGGCCTTGTCGGGCAGGGCGTCACCCTTGACGGAGAAACCGAACACCTTGGGCAGCTGCCCGGTCAGCACCGTGAGGGCGATGGCGTTCAGGAAGCCGATGCGGATCGGCTTGGACAGCAGGTCGGCCACCAGGCCCAGGCGGGCGAAGCCGATCAGCAGCGAGCAGGCCCCCGAGAGCAGCGCCAGCGCGCCGGCCAGGGCGACGGCGTGGGCCGGGTCGCCCGCCGACAGGGGCACGATCAGCGCGGCAATCACCGCCGCCATCGTGGAGTCCGGGCCCAGCACCATGATGCGGCTGGGTCCGAACACGGCGTAGGCGACCAGGGGAAGGATGGTGGCGTACAGCCCGTTGATTGCCGGCAGGCCCGAAGCCTCGGCATAGCCCATGCCGACCGGCACCAGGATCGCGGTGAGCACCAGACCCGCCACCAGGTCGTTGACGAACCAGCTGCGCCGGTAGTCCAGCAGCGTGGCGAGCCCTGGCAGCCAGGCCATCCGGTCCATCAGGCGTTTTCCAGCAGGATCTCTTCCAGGGTGCGGGCGGCGCGCTTGCAGTGGTCCAGCACCGCCTCCTGCATGAAGTAGAAGCCGCGCATCTTCATCGCATGCCAGGCCGCGGTTTCGTCACCCTCCTTTTCGAACAGCTGCGTGATGGCCTGGCGCATCACCTCGGCCGCGCGCGACTCGATGTCATCGACCTCCCGGCACTGGCGCACGATTTCCTGCACCCGCTCGCGCCCCTCCAGCGCCAGCACGGCGTGGTGCAGGCGGATGCAGGCATCGGCGCCGAGCGAGGCCATCTCGCGGGCCTGGGGGGTGGAGTCGGCGATGTGGTGTGTGGCAATCGAGTTGGCCACGCTCTGGATCGAGTCGACCACGCGGTCCAGGTCCATCGTCAGGGTGTGGATCTGGTCGCGATTGATCGGGGTGGTGAACGATTCGTACAGCAGGTGGATCAGCTGGTCCTTGAGGTCGTCGGCGCTGGTCTCGTTCAGGTTGACCTCGTCGATCAGGGCCGCAATGTCCACATGCGGGTTGCCCAGGCCGGTGATCAGGCGCAGGGTGGCGTTGGCGGCGGCCACCAGCCGGTCGGTGTGGGCAATCAGCAGGCTGAAGAAGGCGCCGCGCTGCGGCATCACGTTGTTGAGCATGGCGGGGTCTCCTGTGGGGCGGTGTTCGTTCGGCGACCGTTGGCATGCCAAGGCTACAGGAAGCTGCGCCCGACATACCAGAAGATTGCGGCGATCAGGCCCGAGGCGGGAATCGTCAGCACCCAGGCCACGACCAGGTTGAAGGTGATGGCCCAGCGCACCGCCTTCACATCCTGCGCGGCACCCACGCCGACAATGGCGCCGGTGATGGTGTGTGTCGTGGACACCGGAATGCCGCCCAGCGTGGCCAGGCCCAGGCTGATCGCGCCGCCCATGGACGCGCAGGAGCCGCTGACCGAGTTGAGCCGGGTGATCTTCGTGCCCATGGTCTTGACGATGCGCCAGCCGCCCAGGTAGGTGCCCCAGGCGATGGCGCCATAGCAGGCGTAGACCACCCACATGGGCAGGGTCTTCAGGTCGGTGGTGGACGCGCCGGCCGTGATCAGCAGCAGCCAGATGATGCCGATGGTCTTCTGCGCGTCGTTGCCGCCGTGGCCCAGGCTGTAGGCGGCCGCGGCGAAGAGCTGTCCGCTCTTGAACCACTTGCCGGCCTGGTAGGGCGAGCGGTTGCGGAACACCCAGGCCACCCCCACCATCAGCAGGCCGCCGATCAGGAAACCGACCAGCGGCGAAATAATGATGAAGATCAGAATCTTGCCAAAGCCGCTCCAGACGATGGGCGTCAGCCCGCCGGCCTTGACCACCGTGGCGCCCACGAGCCCGCCGACGAGTGCGTGCGAGGACGAGGAGGGGATGCCGTAGTACCAGGTGATGATGTTCCAGATCAGCGCGCCCATGAGCGCGCCGAAGATCACGAAGTGGTCCACCAGCGCGGGGTCGACCGTGCCCTTGCCGATGGTGGCGGCCACCCGCAACTCGAAGATCCACAGCGCGGCAAAGTTGAAGAAGGCGGCAAACAGCACCGCCTGCTTGGGGGTCAGCGCGCCGGTGGCGACGATGGTGGAGATGGAGTTGGCGCCATCATGAAAACCGTTCATGAAGTCGAAGGCCAGGGCGACGAGCACCAGCAGCGCCAGCGACCCGATGGGGATGGTGAGGTGTTCCACGCGGCAATCCTGTCAGGTGTTTTCGATGAGGATTTCCTCGATCGTCTTGGCTGCGTCCTCGCAGCGGTCCAGCACATCCTCCTGCAGGGAGTAGAACTCGCGCATCTTCATCGCCCACCAGATGGTGCAGTTGCCCTCGAACAGCTGGCTGATGGCCTTGCGCTGCACGCGGTCGGCCTGCGATTCGATGGCGTCGATCTCCTTGCAGAGGTTGACCGTCTCCTCCTTGCGGTTCTTGTGCGGCAAGGCCATCACGGCCCGGTTCAGGCGCATGCAGGCGTCCGCGCCCAGCGCCGCCATCTCGCGCGCTTCGGGGGTGGATTCCTTGATGCTGTACATGCCCACCGCATTGGCCACGTCCTTCAGCGCATTGACCACGTTGTCGAGCTCGATCGTCAGGGTGTGGATCTGGTCGCGGTTGATCGGGGTGGTGAAGGACTTGTGCAGCAGGGTGATCAGCTCGGCCTTGATCTTGTCGGCGCTTTTTTCATTCATGCTCACCTCGGCGGCCAGGGCCGCGGTGTCTTCGACGCCCAGGCCCAGGCTGTTGATCAGGCGAAGGGTGGCGTTGGCCGCGGCGACGACGCCGTCCGAATGGGCGGCGAGCAGTTCGTAGAACTCCTTGCGCTGGGGCATGAGGCTGCTGAACATGGCGGGGTTCCTTGGGTGTTGGGGCCGGGGCGGCGCTGCGTGGGCGGGGAGCGGGCAGGCTTCGCCGCCGCACGGTCGATGCCGTCTTGCTTTGCCACGATCATGTAACAAAAATGTCATGATCCGCGGCTTCCCGGCCGTTTATCGTTGAAGGAATTGATGCATGTCAGCATTCGGCTGGCGGACCCCGGCCGGTGGCAGGCCGGAGCTCCCGTGGCGAGTCCTGGGGTCGTCGCGGCCGCCTGAGGTGCCATTTTTTGACTATTTCATGAAAAAAACAGCTTCATCCCGGCGTCAAATGGTCACCATCCGCTATCAAAATCAGAGTTTTTCCTGTGGGCACGGTGCGGCATGAAACACCTGCTGGCCACCGTCGCGCTGGGCCCCTTGCTGTTGCTCCAGGGCCGCTGGGTGCGCCGGGTCACGCCGGTGCTGCCCGAGGCGCCGGGTCCGCGCGAGGGTCGCGCCGGCGAGGGCCCGCCCTTGCGCCTGCTGATCCTGGGCGACTCGGCCGCGGCGGGCGTGGGCGCGCCGGCGCAGGCCGAGGCCCTGGCCGGCCAACTCGCGAGCCGGCTGGCACCGCGCTTCGACCTGCGCTGGACGCTCGTCGCGCGAACCGGCGACACGACGCGCGATGCCCTGCAGACCCTGGCCACCATGCCCGGCGAACGTTTTGACGTCGTCGTGACCTCGCTCGGCGTGAACGACGTCACCAGCGGGCGCAGCCCCACGCGCTGGATGGCCGACCAGGCCCGGCTGGTCGAGGTGCTGCGCCAGCACTTTGGCGCCCGCCAGATCCTGCTGAGCGCGCTGCCGCCGATGCACCGGTTTCCGGCGCTGCCCCAGCCGCTGCGCGCCTACCTGGGGGCGCAGGCACGGCGCTACAACACGGCGCTGCAGGCTTTTGCCGCCACCCGCACGGGCTGCACCTGGGTGCCGATGGACCTGGATGGCGACGCCTCGCTGATGGCGTCAGACGGGTTTCACCCCGGCCCGCAGGTGTACGCCGCCTGGGCCGAGCAGCTGGCGCGATTGATTCAGTCCCCCGCCGCATCCCCTTGAACCCATGGGTTTACCCCAGCGCCGCGCGCGGGGCGGCGTCGCCAGAATGGCAGCACCCTACGTTTCCACCCCGTTCAGGAGCCTGTCGATGCAAAAACGTCAATTCCTCTCCGCCGCCGCGCTGGCCGGCGTGGCCCTGTCCGGCAGCCAGGCCCAGGCGGCGGGCAAGCCCGCGCGTGGCCCCGGCCTGCTGACGCTGGGCGGTGCCGTGGGCGCCGGCAACCGCGGCCCCCTGGATCCGGTGATGGACCAGCTCATGGTCAAGCACAAGGTGAGCTTCGAAAAAGCCCATGTGTTCGACTTCGCGGCCATCACGATGCTGCCGGTGGTCACGATCAAGCCCACGCTGGAATACGACGGCAAGCCGCACACGCTCAAGGGCCCGCTGGTCACCGACGTGGTCAAGGCCGCGGGCGGGCCGAGCGGTGACGGCACCCGGCTGATGATGCGCGCCGTCGATGGTTACGTGGCGCCGCTCACGCTGGCGGATGCGCGCAAGTACCGCTTCATCGTCGCCACGCACCTGGACGGCGCAGCGATGCCGCTGGGTGGGCTGGGGCCGCTGTGGGCGGTCTATGAGCCGGACCGTTTTCCCGAGATGGCGGCCAAACCCCTGGCGGACCGGTTTGCCGGCTGCCCCTGGGGCTGCTACTACATCGAGGTCGTGGCGGGCTGAGTCCGCCGGGGACGCCCGGGCCGTCGGACCGGGCGCGTGTCCGTATTCTGAGGAGAGATCCCCATGAACGCCTGGATCAAGTGGACGTCGGGCACGGTGGTGGCGCTGGCCCTGGCCGCGATGGGTGCGGCGGTGGTGGGCCAGCAGCTGGCCGAGCGCAAGCGCCAGCGCGTGATCAGCGTGCCCGTCACGGCCGTGCCCTACGCGGACGGCGCCGAGGCCCTGGCCCGCGGCAAATACCTGTATGAGTCGCGGGGCTGCGCGGAGTGCCATGGCATGAATGGCGCGGGCCGCACCTTCCTGAACGATGGCAAGGGCACGCACATCGCAGGCCCCAACATCACCGTGGCCGGTGTGGTGGCGCGCTACCAGCCGGTGGACTGGGTGCGCACCATCCGCCACGGCATCAAACCCGACGGACGGCCGGCGATGGTCATGCCCAGCGAAGACTACAACCGCTTCACCGATGCCGACCTGGCGGCCCTGGTGGCCTACGTGCGCAACCTGGCGCCGGTCAAGGGCGGTGGCAAGGCCGTGGTGGATCTGCCGCTGCCGGCCTGGGTGATGTACGGCTTTGACGTGATCCCTGACGCCGCCCAACGCATCAACCATTCGCTGGCACCGGCGCAGCCGGTGGCGCCGGGCGCGACGCTGGCACAGGGCGCCTACGTGGCCAACATGTGCCTGGGCTGTCATGGTGAGGGGCTGTCGGGCGGCCGGATACCCGGGG
>Ga0116161_1003679_pt1 | contig 13482 bp, 7 predicted proteins | sample AD_JPNAS3_MetaG_FD_89877 | JGI IMG/M metagenome (GOLD analysis project Ga0116161, IMG submission 89877) | Active sludge microbial communities of municipal wastewater-treating anaerobic digesters from Japan - AD_JPNAS3_MetaG | ecosystem: Engineered > Bioreactor > Anaerobic > Digestate | place... | reverse complement strand
TTCTACCGTGTGAAAAGTGCTTTTAAACCTTTTCTAGGTGTTGCCCACTGTATATCTCTGTTGATATAATTCTATAGTGGAGTTAAGGTTATAGTCAAGCTTTATTGATGCATGTTTATCCTTGTTGACGTACTAATATTTATAAAGGAAACAATAAAGGTGACATTTAGGTCACAGTAAAGGACACACGAAAACAGGCTAATACTGGTTGATTTTATAACGTTGTTGACGTTGAGGGGAAAATTAATATGATCTACTTCGTCTGCGGAGAATTGGCCCTTCCTCTGCAGCCAATCATGTAGGTCTACCCTCTACAAACAGCGAAAGGCCGAATTCAAGTGAGTTTGATGCCCAAGCATTTATCGTGAAAGAACCAACCGCTTCCTTGATGTAGAAAGGAATCGACCAATCTTTTTCAGCCTTAATCAGCCGGTCCATCAGACAAGCAAGTACATAAGCATATGGATACTGCTCAATATCATTGAGAAATGCATTGATCTCAGGCTCATTCACAAGGTGGACTGTTTCGCGCTCAGTATTCATAAACTGCTGTCTAGCTAAAGTGACAAGGATGTGTTCGTTGTTATTGGTCATTTACTCCTCAGTCTTTCATTTGTTAATAACTATATTTGACCGGGTTTGCCGCGCCAGGAGCCCTGTATTTCTCGGGGACACGTTTATTACAATACTGGTCCCTAATTGATTTCTCTGCCACATCACCAATGAATCCTATACGATCAGGTCTATCAATACCGATTTCAGGAAAATCATCCAGCAAAGCTTTTTTCCACTCGATTGGCTTAAACACCTCAACAATGAGACCTCTTTCTACTGCTAATACATACTCTACTTTTTTTGCCCTCGACATACTTGCCTTCCATGCGGCCCTAATTGCTTTGTCTAGAGGTATCTCCTTAATCGTACGATTGATGGTAATCATCATGACTTTATGGGAGATCTCAGCCTCTTTGACCGCATACAAATTTATGATTTCCTGGGCATTCATTGGGCCAAAGTCATTGCTCCCAATTCCACCTTGAATGTTTGACAGACCTGGATAGCAGTCAATTAAAGCAGCTTCGACAATCTTGGCAGTTGATTTATCAAGATTGTGCCTGTGTATCACATGGATTACCTCAAGACCTGCATTGTGGATCTGATGGATAATCTGCATCTTCAATGAAAGGCTATCAGAGTCATCTTCTTCTGCTACACCTTTAATGTGATCGAAAACCCTATTTCTCTGTCCTTTCCCGACATAGAATGTGTCACCGTTTCTTGGATCTATCAAGCGATACACATAATATCCAAGTTTATTAAATACTTCAGAAGGAAATTCTTGCAGTGCTTGATGCATAACCGTACTCCTTGATTACCTAAAAGAGATGTTGGTAGGCATAAATGAAGTAGGTTCAAAAGACGTAGACTTGGAGATTAGTTCAGCAAGTAGATCTTCTTTGATGTGATTGCCCATCTGGCTAGGAGTCTAGCTTGATTTGTACTATTAGGCAAATAATAATTCAACAATCTTGATTGTTTCGTACTGGTTACATGCTTTTAGCCATATTTTAATTCCCCTATGATGCCAATTTGAGTGTATTATGAAGGTTGATTGGAAATACAAAATACCGGCTATCTGATACAAAGGCAGCAATGTTTCGCTTTTGATTGAGGATTGTCGGAACAATTTGACTAATTGGAGAAGTGATGACTCATCTCGAAGACATAAAGCCAGGAAGTATTGTAAGAAACTTGGTCCACCATCGTGATGTAGAAATAGTACAGACCAAGTGGTGGGGATCAACTGCCTTGGATGTCACTTACAAAGACCATGAGGGCAATCTTGGGCAGCAGATTCTCTATCGGGAGCAGGAAGGTTCGCTTGAAATTATTGAACCAGGGAGAAAATGGGCTTTCGATGGGGATGGGAATATGTTCAAGCTCCTCTCAGAAGCGTATCGCATCCATCTGGCACATCTCTTTGACCCTTATCTTGCTGTAAATACTTCCTCGATAGAACCACTCCCTCACCAGATAACTGCTGTCTATGGAGAAATGCTCACTCGTCAGCCCCTCAGGTATGTTCTTGCCGATGACCCTGGAGCAGGAAAAACCATTATGACAGGCTTGCTGATCAAGGAGCTGATGATACGAGGGGATGTAAAACGCTGCCTTATCGTAGCGCCTGGGAATCTGGTTGAACAATGGCAGGATGAGCTCTTCAGCAAGTTTGGTATCAAGTTCGACATCATAACCAATGAGGCGATTGAGTCAGCCGTAAGTGGAAATGTCTTCTCTGAAGTCAACCTGGCCATTGCACGTCTTGATAAGCTTTCTCGGAGTGATGAGATCCAGAAGCGCTTGGAGTCAACTGATTGGGATCTTGTTGTCTGTGATGAAGCACACAAAATGTCAGCTTCCATCTGGGGTGGTGAAGTCAAGTATACAAAGCGGTTCAAGCTTGGTCGGCTTTTGTCAAATATCACCAGACATTTTCTATTGCTCACTGCCACTCCGCATAATGGAAAGGATGAAGACTTCCAGCTATTCATGTCCCTGATAGATGCGGACAGGTTTGAAGGAATACAGCGTACCGCCAACAAGGCCGTGGATGTGTCTGATGTTATGAGAAGGTTGGTAAAGGAAGAACTGCTCAAGTTTGATGGCAAGCCGCTTTTCCCTGAAAGGCTTTCATACACCGTCAACTATGATCTCTCCGATGATGAAGCCGAACTCTACACTGCTGTCACAGAGTACGTCAGGGAAGAATTCAATCGAGCAGATAAGCTCAATGGTGAAAGAAAGAATACTGTTGGGTTTGCATTGACCATATTACAGCGAAGACTTGCTTCGTCTCCTGAAGCAATATACCAATCACTCAAACGAAGGCGTGAGAAACTTGAACAACGCTTGGCAGAGGAGAAACTGAACCGTCATCCACAGGAAAAGAAATTCTCTGAGGAGGACCTTGATGATTTGGAGGACGCACCTGATTCCGAGCTCGAGGAGATTGAGGAGGAACTCCTCAACCAATCCTCTGCAGCTTCTACCATGGAGGAATTGGAGAAAGAAATTGCCACTCTTAATCGGATTGAGGCCATGGCAAACAGTCTCAGGGCCAGTGGAAATGACCATAAATGGGATGAGCTTTCAAGGCTGCTTCAAGATTCACACGCTATGTTGGACCCTGATGGTAACCGACAAAAACTCATCATATTTACGGAGCATAAAGATACGCTTCGGTACCTTACCGATAAGGTTCGCAGTCTGATAGGTAGATCAGAAGCAGTAGTAAATATTTCAGGTGGCATGGCGCGTGATGAACGGCGAAAGATAGAGCAGTTGTTCAAACAGGACAAGGATACCTTGATTCTCATTGCCACCGATGCTGCAGGTGAAGGTATCAACCTGCAACGCGCTCACCTTATGATCAACTATGACCTGCCATGGAATCCCAATCGGCTTGAGCAGAGATTTGGTCGTATCCACAGAATAGGTCAGAAGGAAGTCTGTCATCTCTGGAATCTTGTTGCCAAGGAAACACGGGAAGGCATGGTGTTCCAACGGCTGTTTGAGAAGCTTGAGGAAGAGCGACGAGCCTTGGGCGGGAAAGTCTTTGATATCTTGGGTAAGCTTACTTTCGAGAACAAGCCTCTTCGGGACCTGCTTGTTGAAGCTGTGAGGTATGGCAATAGACCTGAGGTGAGAGAACGCCTGAACAAGGCTGTTGATAACTCGCTGGATAGAAAGGTCCTTATCAATCTCTTGGAAGAAAGATCATTGACCACCGATACTCTTGATGTTCATGCTGTTATGAAGATTAAGGAAGAAATGGAAAGGCTGGAAGCCAGAAGGCTGCAACCCCATTTCATTCAGAGTTTCTTTATGGATGCATTCCCTCAATTCGGAGGAAGAATCAGCCAACGGGAATCAAACCGCTTTGAGATTCCCTTCGTTCCTTTTGCTATCCGAAACAGAGACGTGCCTACAGGGATTGGAAGAACCATACTCAAGCGGTATGAACGTGTCAGTTTCAGTAAGGAGAACCTGAACATACCAGGCAAGCCGATTGCTGACTTGCTCTGTCCCGGACACCCGTTGCTTGATGGATTGATTGATCTGATTCTGGAACAACGCTTCGATGTGCTCAAACAAGGAGCTGTACTGATTGACGATTCATTCTCCTTCGACAAACCAAGACTCTTGTTTTACCTGGAAAGCACAATTCAAGACGGGAAAATTGCATCAAACAATACCAGGAGAGTAATCTCCCAGCAAGTTCACTTTGTTGAGATTGATACTGAAGGGAAGGTTCATAATGCAGGGTATGCCCCGTATCTTGATTACCGGGTACCCGATGAGACTGAGCAAGGAAGGGTTAGGAACCTTCTTGCGAGTCTGGACTTCTTGGAGGATCCTGAAGCTCTTGCAATGAAGTATGCAATTGAGCAGCTTATCCCATCTCACTTTTCTGAGGTGAAGGCAAGAAGATTGGCCCAGGTTGAGAAGATTGAAAAAGCCGTACAAGTAAGGCTCACTGCAGAAATTCGACATTGGGATCAACGGGCAAATGACCTAAAGCTTCAGGAGGCTGCTGGAAAGACAGGAATGAAGCTCAACTCTGCTCGAGCGCAAGCAAGGGCTGAGGAGATTGCTGCACGCCTAAAGAAAAGGATGGATGATCTTCAACAGGAGAAGTCCATATCCCCAGTTCCTCCTGTGGTTATTGGGGGCGCTGTTGTTATTCCTGCTTTTCTGCTTCAGGATAAAAAGGATGCAACACTGTTTGGAGTAGACCGAAAAGCAATCGAAAGAATTGCAATGAGTGCGGTAATGGCCGTTGAGAGAGAACTTGGCTATTCCCCGAAAGATGTCAGTGCTGACAATTGTGGATATGATGTTGAATCAAAGGTGTCTGATGAGACTGCGTTCGATGAGGGCTGCTTGAGGTTCATTGAGGTCAAGGGAAGAACGAAAGGTTCCACTACGGTTACAGTGACGAGGAATGAGATTCTCACATCTTTGAACAAGCCGGAGCAGTACATTCTTGCAGTAGTGGAAGTGGATGATCAGAAGGTTGAAGTAACATACTTGAAAAATGCATTTTCGGTGATTCCAGACTCCGCAGCGACAAGCACAAATTTCGATATTGAGTTATTATCAAGGAATTCCAAGGTAGTATTCAGCCAAGAACGAGGTTTATGAGCATGATGAAGAAGAAGTTAATAGAGGTGGCATTGCCGCTCGAAGCGATAAACGAAGCGTCCTCTAGGGAGAAGTCCATCAGACATGGGCATCCATCCACTTTGCATCTCTGGTGGGCGCGTCGTCCTTTGGCTGCTGCAAGGGCTGTGATATTTTCTTCGTTGGTTGATGACCCATCTTCACATCCCGATCAGTTCCCGACTGAGGAAGCCCAAGAAAAAGAACGCCAAAGGCTGTTCAACATTCTCGAACGGCTTGTCGTATGGGAAAATTCCAATGATGAGAAGTTGCTGGCAGAAGCGAAAGCCGAAATTTCACGTTCAACTGATGGAAATATCCCGGAGTTTTTGGATCCGTTTGCAGGTGGTGGAGCTATCCCTCTGGAAGCTCAACGTTTAGGTTTGAAGGCACATGCGAGTGACCTCAATCCTGTGGCTGTGATGATCAATAAGGCGATGATTGAGATACCTCCCAAATTCCAGGGCCTGCCACCTGTCAATCCAGAAGCCCGAGCAAAGTTAGGGTCGGAGCTTGCATGGAAAGGCTCAACAGGCCTTGCTGAAGATGTGAGGTACTATGGCGAGTGGATGAAAGAAGAAGCCTTCAAGCGTATAGGACATCTCTATCCAAAAGCTAAGCTTCCTAATGGAACGGAAGCAACTGTAATTGCATGGATATGGGCAAGGACAGTCAAGTGTCCTAATCCTGCATGTGGATGTGAAATGCCGCTTGCTAGATCATTTACCCTTTCCAAGAAGAAAGGAAAGGAACACCATGTTGAGCTAGAGATACAAGGTAATCAAATTCAGTATCATGTAAAGCCAGGTGTTGCAAAGAAGATTGAGGGAACAGTGAACCGGAAAGGAGCAACATGTCCTTGCTGTGGTGCGCCCGTAGGGTTTGAATACATCAGGGCTGAATCGGTATCCAATCGCATGGGTAGTCAACTTATTGCCATTGTGGGAGAGAGCAAGAATGGCCGCATATATCAATCACTTTGTGAAGAACATGTAGACGCTGCCAACATAAATAAGCCAGTAGAGTATCCTTCTGGTTCATTAGCATTTTACCCTGGATGCCTCAATACTAACGTGTATGGTCTTGATGATTTCAGTAAGCTCTTCACCAACCGCCAGCTCACCGCACTCACTACATTTAGCGACTTAGTTGTAGAAGCCCAGCAGAAAGCTTATGAAGATGCAGTTATGGCTGGGATAGCTGATGATGACATTGGACTTGATGCTGGAGGCTCTGGGGCTAAAGCATATGGAGAGGCTGTTGGAGTGTATCTTGCGTTTTTAGTTGATCAGATGGCTAATCATTCATCTTCAATCTGTAGCTGGAACTCGGTGAATACGCAAATGAGAAATGTATTCTCAAGACAAGCAATTCCCATGGTTTGGGATTATGCGGAGTGTAATATTTTTAGTAGCTCTTCTGGCAGCTTTAATAATTTACATGAAAGGATGATTAAAGCTTTCAATAATTTGCCGATTAAAACACTTCAATCGACTGCTAGCCAATTTGATGCAGCTAAGGACAATGGATTACGTTCGATTATGGTTTCTACCGATCCTCCATATTATGACAATATTCCTTATGCCTATCTCGCTGATTATTTCTACATTTGGATGAGGCAATCACTTAAGTTAACTTTCCCAAACCTATTCGATACTTTGCTTACCCCTAAAGTAGATGAATTGACTGCAATTAGATATCGTTTTGAGGGGGGTAGAGAGGAAGCTAAGAAATTCTTTGAAAATGGAATGATTCAGACATTCCAAAAAATTTATGAATATACCCGTGAGGATATTCCTGTAACCATCTATTATGCATTCAAGCAAAGCGAGACAGGTACTGAGGACGGAGATAATCCTAATGTTATTACAGCTGTTACAGCCTCTACTGGTTGGGAAACTATGCTTTCAGCAATTATCCAAGCGGGATTCGCAATTACTGGGACGTGGCCAATTAGGACAGAAAAGGTGGGGCGAGCTATTGGTATAGGAACTAATGCTTTAGCATCCTCAATAGTAATTGTTTGTCGAAAGCGTATTCCATCAACATCGTTTGTTACCCGTAAGGATTTCTTGGCTACGCTTCGCCGGGAGCTTAAGCCTGCTCTGGTTCAGCTTCAGCATGCCAATATTGCTCCTGTTGACTTGGCTCAATCAGCCATTGGTCCTGGAATGGCAGTGTATTCCCGAAATGGAAAGGTGCTCGATGCTGATGGTACTCCTATGTCAGTACGTTCTGCATTGCAGATCATCAACCAGTTGGTAGATGAGTTCTTCAATGAGCAGGAAGGGGATCTTGATTCTGAGAGCAGGTTCTGTGTGGAACTCTTTTCTCAGGTAGCTTTCAATCCAATAAAATATGGTATTGCTGAAGTACTTGCAACGGCCAAGTCCATCTCCATATCCAAATTAGCTCAAGCTGGAGTGCTGACTTCCTCAAAGGGTTCTGTTCAATTGAGTTATAGGGACGATCTCCAAGAGTTCTCTGTGATGAACAGCAATGTTACCTGGCTGGTTACTCAACAGATTACAAAAGCTTTTGAGAAGCACGGAATTGATGGTGCAACCAAAATTCTGGCACGAGTCTCGGGACCCATGGCTGAGAATGCAAAAGCTCTTGCGTATCGTCTCTACACCATCGCAGAACGAAAGGGATGGGCTAGTGAAGCGTATGCTTACAACGTACTTGTTTCATCTTGGATGGATATCCAGCAAGGTGCAACTAATCACGTCGACTATAAAGCAGGCGAACTGCAGTTTGAATAGGGGAACACAATGAAAAACCATGAGATGGTAAACACTGGATTCAGACATGTCCTTAAGGCTTTGGCACCGTATATTGCAAGGGAGCTTAAGGCTGCCTATGGCGAAGATTGGTGGCAGGACGGGGTGATCGACCGATTGACTCCTGATCAACAGAGGGGTCTTCCTCTGACTGGTGAAGAGAGTGAATTGGTGAATGCCTTGGATATTCTTCGGTGTTTGCAGCTCATGGATTGGCAGTGGAATGAAGTTTTCAGGAAGAAATTGGCTAATGACCATCGCAGCTGGGCAAAGGAACTGATAGGAGTCCGCAACAAATGGGCTCATGCAGGGCAGGAAGATTTTGATGAAGCCTATACATGGCGTGCACTTGATACCATGTCCCGCCTGATTGACCAGATTGATGATGGGGAGTCAGAACATATCCGCGAATTGATTCGCATCGTCCGATATGGTTCAGCTGAAGGATCAGCGAAAGCTACTACTGTCCAGAATATTGCCAAACCTGCTATTCCTCAGAATGCGGGTATTATGAAAGCTGCGCCAACCAATGGACTTCGGCCTTGGCGCGATGTGATTACTCCCCATCCTGATGTCGCAACCGGCCAGTATAAGAATGCTGAATTTGCAGCCGATCTTGCACAGGTAGCAAGAGGAGAAGGGTCGATCGAATACCGCGATCCTGTTGAATTCTTTGCACGCACCTATATTACCAATGGAATGAAGGGCCTTCTCGTCGAGGCACTCAAGCGGGTATCCGGCAAGGATGGGGAGCCGGTAATACAGCTTAAGACTGCATTTGGTGGCGGTAAGACGCATAGCATGCTTGCGCTGTATCACTTGCTGAGAGGCAAGACTCCCTATGAAAAAATGCCTTCAGTACTTCCAGTTCTTAAGGAAGCAGGAGTAAACACTGTCCCACGTGTACATGTTGCTGTGATTGTCGGCACTGCACTAGATCCCTCCAGGTCCCGTAGGCCAGTGAATATGCCCGGTATAACCATCAATACATTGTGGGGAGAGATTGCAGCGCAACTTGCTGAATCCTCCGGGAATCGTGAGTTGTATGATTACGTCAAGAAGGCTGATGGAAAGGGCGTTTCGCCTGGGTCCAACGCTCTTCGGTTGATGTTCGACAAATGCGGTTCATGTATGATCCTTATTGATGAGTTGGTTGCATATGCAAAGAAATTGTACGGGGTGTCAGGGCTCCCTGCTGGTACCTATGATAATCTCATCACATTTATCCAGGAGCTGACAGAAGCAGCTAGTGCCAGCAAGAATAGCCTGCTTGTTGCATCACTTCCTGAGTCAGAATTGGAAGTCGGCGGAGAGGCTGGTCAGAAGGTCTTGGAAGCACTGGAGCATACATTCGGTCGGAAGGAAGCTATCTGGAAGCCTGTGGCAGCCAATGAAGGCTTTGAAGTAGTACGAAGACGATTGTTCCTCAACTGTAATAACCCATCTGATCGTGATGCTGTATGCAATGCATTCAGTGAAATGTATTTCCAGAATGCATCGGATTTTCCCATTGAAACCAAGGAACTTGATTATCGAGAACGACTGATTAGTTGTTATCCTATCCACCCCGAAGTCTTTGACAGATTGTATGAAGACTGGGCTACCTTGGAGCGATTCCAGAGAACTCGAGGAGTCCTGAGGTTGATGGCTGCAGTAGTATATGACCTGTGGATGAAACATGATGCAAGCTTGATGATCATGCCAGCATCTTTCTCACTGGATAATCCCGTCATTAGAGATGAGCTATCCAGACACCTTTCAGAAAGCTGGAATGCTGTCATTGAACGGGATGTAGATGGACCGAAGTCTGTTCCTTATCAGAAGGATAAGGAGATCATGAGATTCGGTAATTGCATTGCTGCACGCAGGGTGTCCAGAACGATTCTGTTAGGCAGTGCTCCATCAGTGAAGCAGATGAATGTCAGAGGCATTGAACAATCGAGGATTCGACTCGGAGTTATCCAGCCAGGTGAGCAGATTGCTGTGTTCAATGATGCACTCTCCACCCTGAGAACTGCACTGACCTATCTCTATAGCAATAATGAGTCAACGCGGTATTGGTATGACACCCGGCCTACATTGAGAAAGACGATGGAGGACCGTGCCAGCCAGTTAAGCCAAGAAGATGTGATCCAAGAGGTTGAACGAAGACTGAGGACAATACGAAGGGTTGACCCGTTTAGTGGTATTCATTGCTGCCCGTCATCTTCTTTGGATGTACCTGATGACCAAGCTTTGCGATTGGTGATTTTGCCTCCTGCAGTAGCATATTCGCCAAAGGATGCAACCTGTTCTGCTATGGAAACTGCAAAGCGAATTCTTGATACTCGGGGTGATTCTCCCAGGATGTACAAGAATATGCTGGCTTTTGTCGCCGCAGATTCTTCTATCAACGAAAATCTTTTCACCGAGATCAAGCGGTTTATTGCATGGCAGTCGATCAAAGCAGATAGCGAGGAATTGAACCTCGATGCTGCTCAGGTAAGGGAAACTGAGCAAAGTATAAAACGGCATAATGAAATCATCGAGCTTCGAATAAATGAGACATATACTTGGTTGCTTTTGCCTTTCATTGATGTTGAACAGGATGTAAGGAAGATCCAATGGAACTGCCAGAGAATCAATGGGTCAAGGGACAATTGTGCTGTTCGTGCAGCATCCAAAATGCGGCAAGAAGAAACTGTTATTGAGAAATGGGCTCCTGCATTGTTGACCATGGAACTACAAAGATGGTTCTGGAAAAGTGATAAACCATTTATCAAGATCAAGGATTTGTGGGACTCTCTATGCATATATTGTTATCTGCCCCGGTTAAGCTCATACCAAGTTCTCGAGAATTCAATTCAGGTTGGATTGGCAAGCGATGAATACTTTGGCATTGCTGAAGGGGCCTTGGGTGATGGGTCCTATCTTGGACTGAAGTTTAATACTACCAGTCATGATATAGACAAATCGAACTTCATCCTTACTACTGATGAGATTGCTAGAGTTTCTAAAGCAAAAAATGGAGACGGAGATGAGCCTCCAGGTGGAAGGACAGGCCCTACACCTCCACCGCCTCCACCACCAAACCCTGTTGGAACAAGGCATTTCTACTTATCAACAAAGCTGGATACGACTCGGTATATAAAGGAAATTGGAAAGCTGAATGAGGAAGTTCTGAACCATCTACTTGGATTAGATTCAAGTAATGTGGAAATTAGGTTGGATTTACAGATTTCATTCAAAGCAGATGTGCCCAATAGTACAGTTCGAACGGTGATTGAGAATTGTCGTACCTTGAAAGTAGAAGATTTCGGTTTTGAATAGGCGTAATGGAACAAGGAAAGGAGAAATCTGGTAATATGATTTGTTATATCCATATCAATATGAACATAGTTTTCCCTGAGGCTGAGCCAGAACCGTCTATTTATTGTTATCGCCCTTTGGTGCCGGAGGACAGATTGAGGTTCATGGACTCATCATAGCCGATATCAAATCCAAAGAGCGAGAATTGTACGAGTGTATATGGACCATCTTCTAAGAAAGGGGTAATGGATATGTCGCAGAATAATAACCTGAAGATTGAATCGCAGGATGTTACCATCGAGAATTTGTACAAAGATTTCTATGCAGTTCCTGACTTTCAACGTGAGTATGTTTGGGAACGGGAGCAGGTTGAGAAAATGCTTCAAGATGTTAACGATGAGTTTTTCGATGAACATGGGCAACCTTCTCAAGGGCCTGAATATTTTCTTGGAAGCATAGTTGTATGTAAAGCAGATGATGGAACATTTAGCTTGATTGATGGTCAACAACGAATGACGACAATCTATCTAGTCCTATGTGCGATTCGCGAGCTGCTCAAGGAATTGGGAGAAACTCCTAATCAAACTTTGATTAACCAAATTCATGCTGCTTTTACCAATGACAAAGGAAATGAGGAATTTCGTCAACGCCTAGTATTACAGTATGAGGATAGCAAGGGAATCTTGAAACGTATTGTGGAAGATGCTAAAAACGCTGATATAGGTATTACAAAAACAACTTCTGTTGTAAGAATTCTATCCGCATTCAGAGATATTGTTGAATTTTTACGAGTAAATTTTGATGGCAGTAGTCAAAAGCTAAGACAATTCTACGCTACTTTTACAAAGCATGTTAAGCTAATAAGGATTGTTACACCATCACTGGCCAATGCTCTGAAAGTATTTGAAACAATTAATGATCGTGGTGTGGGTCTCAATGCCATGGACCTACTCAAGAATCTCCTATTTATGAAAACTTCTAGAAACGATTATCCTGCATTAAAACAAAAGTGGAAAACACTTATCGACTCATTGGATCAATCAGGAGAAAAACCATTACGGTTTCTTCGATATTATATAATGGCTCATTATACCCTAGATGCTAGTAAGCCTCTTCGCGAAGATGAAATATATAATTGGTTCACAAGAAACACATCAGTTGTTGGTCTTGATATTGACCCTCTTGGATTCCTTGATGAACTCATTCTATGCGCAAAGGCATGGCAGAATTTCTTGGGTGCGAAGGATATTCATGGGAAAACAAATCCATATCTAAGGAATTTGTCATTGTTAAGTGGAGCAGCACGACAACACTTTATTCTATTGCTAGCTGGCCGACATCTAACTGATGAAGATTTTTCGACTTTGTGTCGAGCGATCGAGAATCTCTTTTTCTGCTATATCATAACTCGCGAACCTACAAAAACTTTTGAACGTAATTTTACTATTTGGTCTGGTTCCTTACGAAACATCAAAGATAGTATTGAGTTAAGTGAGTTTATTTCTACCCGTATAACAGCTGATCTTGCAAGACGACGTACAGCATTTGATTTTGCTTTTCAAGAGCTTACTCAATCGAAAGTTCAGCAGTACCGAATGCGCTATATATTAGCAAAGTTCACACAACACATTGAGCAACGAGCTTGGAACAATGCGGCACATAACAGCCTTGAACAATTTTATGCATCGACGGTTGATATTGAACATATACTTCCACAAACTCCTAAAGACGCTGTCATGGTGTCTTTTGATAAGCCAGATGAGTACGACGAGTATGTGGAGAAACTGGGGAACCTCACTTTATTGGAAAAAACAATTAATACATCGGTATCTAATGACCTATATATGAATAAAAAAGCTGGATATAGGCAATCAAACTTTTTATTGACTCGCTCTATTGTCGAGATACCTCAAGTAGGAAACAATACTCAATTGAACAGAGCTGTAAAGGACCTGCTCCAATTTGATGATTGGTCCTCTGAGTCAATAGATTCACGCCAAGAGATGCTCGTCAGACTGGCTTCTGAAGTTTGGGGGATGCCAAGTGCGAATGATAACCCATAATACAAAAAACTAATGTGCACCAATTACTAAACGAAAAGAGCCTTTTTAAATGATAAGGAGTCAAACTATGGGGAAGACATATTCACCTGAATGTGGTGTTTTCCCTCGAGGTTAATATTTAACCC
>Ga0116161_1003676_pt1 | contig 13491 bp, 14 predicted proteins | sample AD_JPNAS3_MetaG_FD_89877 | JGI IMG/M metagenome (GOLD analysis project Ga0116161, IMG submission 89877) | Active sludge microbial communities of municipal wastewater-treating anaerobic digesters from Japan - AD_JPNAS3_MetaG | ecosystem: Engineered > Bioreactor > Anaerobic > Digestate | place... | reverse complement strand
TGGCATTTCTGAAGATCCGGCAACCGGAAGCTCTACAGGCCCGCTTGCCGCATTCATGATGCGGTATGGCCTTATCTCGGGTGCCGCAGGTACGCGTTTTGTCAGCGAACAGGGGACAAAAATGGGGCGCCGAAGTATTTTGCATGTTCATATTCATGGTGAACAGGGCCAGCACGGGATCGATGTGGGCGGTAACGTCGTGCCGGTTGCTGAGGCCACAATGAAACTTTAATTAATAACGTTCTGGTAAATACTTTAAATAGGAAAAGAGCATCTAACGATGGCATCCACACGGACACGTGCCGGTGATGCCGGTTGTTAAAAACTACGAGGGGACCGACTGTGAACATAAAATGGCAATACGATCAGGAAAATATTGATTGGAACGAACTGTCAGAGCTGTATAAAATCGCACCTCTTGGTGAAAAAGACCCAAAAGATCTGGAAATTGTATTTGGCAACAGCAAATACAAGTGTTTTGCCTTCCACGAAAATAGAATTGTTGCGGTGGGGCGGGCTCTGGCTGATGGAGCTGACTGTTCCTATTTGTGCGATGTGGCCGTTCATCCTGATTTCCAGGGTTTGGGGTTGGGAAAGAGCGTAATCCAAAAATTGGTTGATTTTTCCGAGGGGCATAAAAAAATCCTCCTTTACGCAAATCCGGGCAAGGAACCATTCTACAAAAAGCTTGGATTCAGCCAGATGAATACCGCCATGGCCATATTTAAAAATCATGATTTTGCTGTCAAGAAAGGCTTGATCAGTAATTCTTAATCATGCCCTCATGCTGTCTGCAGACAGGATCTGCCTGCTCATAGATTGACTAACCTGGCGGACCGTTTTTGTTCTGCCTGACCCGCAGACCATCGGCGCTGCGCTCAAAACACGATTGTCCACAAAACTCCGGTTCCACACTTATCAGAAAGCCCCAAACTATTCTTAAAGGTTATAAAAGGGCAATTCATATAACTATTATGAATTTGCCTTCCCATTTGGTCTTTGTTACACATCAAACATTTCAAAAGGAAAGGGGACTTTATGAAGAATATCTTTTCAACCCGTGCAGGTATAATTGTTGTTGGTGCGGTGATCGGTATCGGAGCTGCCCTTCTGCAGTATTTTGGCAATCCACCCAATATGGGTATTTGCGTGGCCTGTTTTGAGCGGGATATCGCCGGAGCTTTGGGATTTCATCGCGCTGATGTCGTGCAATATCTGCGGCCGGAAATCATGGGGCTTGTGCTGGGTGCTGTTGTCGCGGCGCTTATTGCCGGAGAATACAAGCCGCGAGGCGGGTCTTCGCCGCTAATCCGGTTTTTCCTTGGTATTTTTGCCATGATGGGAGCGCTGGTCTTTTTAGGATGTCCATGGCGGACTCTTTTGAGACTGGCCGGCGGCGATGGCAACGCTATCCTGGGTATTGCGGGACTGATCGTCGGTATCTTTATCGGCGTCCTCTTCCTCAAAAACGGCTATAGCCTGGGGAGGTCCCACGCCCAGCGTAAAGCCAGCGGATGGGTCTTCCCGGCGCTGATGCTCTGTCTTTTTCTATTGCTGGTATTTCAGGTCTCTTTTACTCCCGGTGGCCCGATTTTCTTCAGCGCGAAGGGGCCTGGGTCGCAGCATGCTCCTATCCTCTTCAGCATTGCGGCTGGTTTAATTATCGGCGCTATCGCACAGCGCAGCCGTTTTTGCACGATGGGTGCGTTTCGTGACGTTATACTAATTAAAGATTTTCATTTAATCAGCGGCGTTGCTGCGCTTTTAGTATTCGCGTTTGTTACCAATATGGTTTTAGGCCAGTTTAAGCCAGGATTTGAAGGCCAGCCAGTTGCTCACACGCAACATATCTGGAACTTTCTGGGCATGGCGCTTTCCGGACTTGCTTTTGTTCTCGCGGGCGGCTGCCCCGGACGCCAGCTGTTTCTTTCCGGTGAAGGCGATATGGACGCGGCGATCTTTGCCATCGGTATGATCGTCGGCGCGGGCATCGCGCACAACTTCGCCATGGCATCTTCTCCCAAGGGTATCGGCGCGTTCGGCCCGGCTGCTGTAATTGTAGGATTTTTGTTCTGTCTGATCATTGGCCTTACGCAACGCGACAAAATTTCCGCTTAATATTCTGGAAGGAGAATAAATTATGAGTACCAAAAAAGTAGATGCCCGGGGGTTGTCCTGTCCGCAGCCGGTAGTCTTGACTGACCGAGCCATCGCGGAAGGCAGTACCGATATCGAGATCCTGGTGGATAATGAAGTGTCCTGTGAAAATGTTCAGCGCATTTCCCATAAAAGGGGATTCAAAACTCAAGTGCGGCACGAGGGCTCAGATATCATTGTTACCGCAACAAAGTCGTAAGAGAAACATTCTTTGCTTTACGCAGGGATGATTTGTTTTTTGACCAAGGCAGGCATCCCTTGAAGCAAAACTTCGGCGGCTCTTCATAGCCGCCGCAAATCCAATGCAGGAAGCGTTACGAAATGACAATTTTGCCGGGATGATCAGTCACAACCTTGCCCACAACGGCCGCTTCTTCAATACCCTGGGCCCGCATCTTCTCAACCAACGCATCGGCCCGGTCGGCCGGAAGGCTGAAAAACAGGCCGCCCGCGGTTTGCGGATCGAAACATACGTCGTAAATCCAGTCCGGGCACGACGGCTTCTTTTCAATAAGCGCCTGGCGGAAATTCCGGTTGCGGTAAAGACCACCGGGAATCATGCCCATTTCTACCAGATCCTGCACGCCGTCGAGCAAGGGCAGGGCTGAAGAAAAAATTTCCAGCCCCACGCCGGAATCTTCGATGGACTCACAGGCGTGGCCGAAAAAGCCGAATCCGGTAATGTCCGTGCAGGAGTGGATTCCGCCTGCGGCTATCATCAAATCCGAAGCCTTTTTGTTGAGCGTTGCCATGCACTCTGTCGTCCGGTGGATCATGTCCGGTCCCGCGGCCCCGGCCTTGATGGCGGTGCTCACAATGCCCGTGCCCAGCGGTTTGGTCAGAATCACCCGATCGCCGGGCTTTGCGCCCCGGTTAAACAGAATTTTTGCCGGATGAATCAAACCGGAGACGGAAAGACCGTACTTGAGCTCTTTGTCTTCCACGCTGTGGCCGCCGACCAGAAGCACTCCCGCCTCCCGCATCTTATCCAGGCCGCCCCGCAGCACGTCCCGCAGGATGCTTTTATCCATGGTTTTGATCGGGAAACAGACAATGTTCATTGCCGTCACAGGCCGCCCGCCCATCGCATAAACATCATTGATGCTATTGGTTGCGGCGATCTGACCGAACATATAAGGATCGTCCACGATCGGTGTAAAAAAATCGAGCGTCTGCACCAGTGCAAGATCGTCGGAAAGTTTATACACGCCCGCGTCTTCCGCATGTTCGTATCCGGTCAAAAGATTCGGATCGGAAATCAGCGGCAAATCACACAAAATATCGGATAGGTCGCCCGGACCGATTTTGCAGGCTCAACCCGCGCCTTGCACGGTTTCAGTCAATCGCAGCGATTTTTCTTCTTTCATGCTTTTTGAACCTTTCTTTGAAACTTTCATACGAAAAACGAACATCGAATACATTTCGTTTCCGTATTATAAAACGACACACATTATTTTCAATGAGATTACACCAAAAAGCCACATAAAACATCATGAAATAAAGTTATTTTTAGGGCGGCACTATGCCTTTTAGGAATTTGCCTTCGCTTTGCCATTGGTGTATTGTAACCGCCGTTTCGACGACACGAAAGAAGGCGCATGCAAAGGTCAAGAAACGGTTCGGCAAAGCTCCGCACATAGCAATGAAATCACTATTTTCGACCTGTATGTCTATACCATACTATTCGCTGTGCAGCACGCTGGAGCCTGCTGACATCCTCCGTGAAGCGCGCGGCTGCTGTCATTACGGCATTGCCTATACCGCTGACAGGAATACGGATGCACCCAGGGGAATTCCCGAAGGCATTCTGGAAAACGGTGTCTGCCTGCTGGTGGCGATAGAATACCACGCGCCGGAAGGAGACTTTCTTCTTTTCGGTCCGTTTGATGATTTAAGGCCCGGGATGTCCGCAGCCTGTTGAGCTGATTGACAAGGAAATGCCAAACGGCAATGCCGATCTGAAAATTCTGGTTGATCATGAAATGGCTTGTGAAAACGTATTGCGTTTGGCAGCGAGTCATGATTTAAAAATGAGTAATCAGCCGGGATAAAACGGATAGAATTATTATTCTAACAAAGGTGTGATTGACATTGGCTTATTTTCTGAACATACTATAGATGTTGCGAAGTATTACCGTGTGTTCATGCAGCTGATAGATTTAATTGAACAGGAAATTGTTCATGGATTTTATTTATCTGGATAACGCAGCAACATCTTATCCCAAACCGGATAGTGTTGTTGCGGAGATGATTGCTTTTCAGCGAGATATTGGTGCCAACCCCGGAAGATCGGGACACGGACGCTCCGTGGAAGCCGCTCGTGTTATTTTCGAGACGCGCGAAGCGCTGGCAAAACTGTTTTACGTTGATGATCCGTTGCGGATGATTGTAACAAAGAACTCCACGGAAGCGCTCAACATTGCTATTCAGGGAGCTTTGCAAGCGGGTGATCATGTGATCACAAGTTCGATGGAACACAACTCCGTAATGCGGCCTTTACATTTTCTTGAAAAGAACGGTGTTGAGTTGACAGTGGTTCCGTGTTCGCCCGCAGCGGTCCTGGATCCTGACGACATCAGGAGAGCTTTCCGGAAAAACACAAAAATGGTTGTCTTAACGCATGCGTCCAATGTAACGGGGACGATCATGCCGATTGAGGCCGTAGGCGGTGTCATTAAGGAAAAAAGCGATGCCCTGTTTTGTGTCGATGCAGCGCAGACCGCAGGTGTCCTGCCGATCAATTTGGAGGAAATGTCCATTGATCTTTTGGCCTTCACCGGTCATAAATCTTTATACGGGCCGCAGGGGACAGGCGGTCTCTATATTCGTAAGGGCGTCGAAAACAGGATCCGGCCGATAATGATGGGCGGCACAGGCAGCCGATCGGAATTCGAAGAGCAGCCGGATTTCATGCCGGACAAGTATGAGAGCGGAACACCAAATACAGTCGGCTGTGCCGGGTTTAAAGCAGGGGTCCATTTTGTTCTGGAGCATACGCCCGAAGCGATTCGAGCCAAGGAACAAAAGCTGGTATCCCGTTTTCTCGATCAATTAAGGGAATGCGGGGATGATGTGACCATTCATGGGCCACGCGACGCAGCTGAACGAACCGCCGTAGTTTCTTTTAATGTGAAGGGCGTTGTGCCTTCCGATGCTGCATTATATATGGAAGATACGTGGGGCATTTTATGCCGTCCCGGACTTCATTGTGCCCCGGCAGCCCACCGCACGATCAACACCTTCCCCCAGGGGACGATTCGATTCAGTTTTGGTTTCTTCAATAACAATCAGGATGTTGACCTGGCCGCTGATGCTGTGCGAAGTCTCTTGAAATCTTGATTTTAGGATCGTCAGATAAGGAATGATCATTGTCCATGATTCAAAGAAAATCCTATAATGTAGTTCTTTTTGAATCCGTGAGCCACGCTCTGCAGGCGGAAAAGTTGCTCAAAGCTCAAGGGATTGCCTGTAAGTTGATTCCTGTACCGCGGCAATTGAGCTCCGACTGCGGGGTTTGCCTCCGTATCAGTTTATCTGTGAAAGATCAGGTAGAAATCATTCTCAAAGGGAAAATGGATTTTTTTGAAATAGCCTCAATATGAATCCATTGTCGAAATTTCCCTTATTCCGCATGATTAAAGAAGGTTAAAGAGGAACGCTTTATGGAACTGTCTTCGATAGCTTTTCCCCGTCAGCTGGAGGCGGAGGGCAGTGTGAAAAAAATCCGTTCCGTCCTCTCTGTGCGGAAAACCAGGCTCTGGACGGAAGGCAAATTGGAAGTGCCTGTGCTGAACATCAGTGAATCGATGATCAGTGCGATGAAAAAAGCCAGAATGCAAAGACGCGTCCGTTTCGGGTTGGACGATATTTTTGAAAGGCTTACTGCAGAAAAAAAAGGCATCGATCATCTGCATCAGGAAACGCAGTCTAAACAAGGTGAAAGAATTTCACGTCTGCTTTTATTTTCCAACGACGGGGCGGAGCGCTTCTACCGGTGCATCGAACAGATTCTGACCGAACACCGTCAGCGCATTCTAGGCTGCCGGCTGGATGTGGATGGCAGGACACTGGGCCAGTTGATTACGGGCAGAAGTGCCGGGATCAAGGTCATTCTGGTGGAACACAAGGACGCGGTGTCTGATGTGCTGCGTTCGCTTGCTGATAGCGAAAAATAATTTTTGATATCCTTGTCTGTTGTCAAACTATAAAAATAATTTGGGCTGTTTGTACCGGATGGATAATATCTATCCAGTCGGGTATTTTTACCGAATATTTCCGAACCACTTTTTGAACTGATTAGTTGAAAAATTTTTTTTCGTGAATCCAGCCTGCTTCATATAATCCAATAATATCAATCAATATGATCAATCAACATCGGTTTGGCATGATGTGTGCTCTATCAGAAGTCAGGGAAACATGAACGAAAGGAGATCAAGGAATGAAAAAATTAAGCATAGCATTTGTAACGGTATTGATGGTTACAGGGTTGACGGTTTCCGCTTTCGCGGACCCGGGTTGGCCCAACGGACGAAGATCTAATGATGATGCCAGGAATTACCGGATCCATAAACAGTACGACCACAGGGATTTCCGCGGGCACTATCGTCAACCTGTTTCTGTTCACAGGGCTCCTGTATTTCCACCCCGACATGCCGTTCGTCCTCATGTGCCGCCTCCGCCCCCGATCTTCAGTTTCTTCCTGCCGCCCTTTATTATTCCTATCCGTTAGGAAAGGATCAAGGGAGAATGCCGGAGGGCTGCTGTTGGACGCTCTTTAAACAGTTTTGAAAAAAAGGCCGGATATCATCAGTGTTCGATGAGATCCGGCCTTTGCATTTTTCAGATAATTTTCATTCTTTGATTAAGAATCTTTTCATTAATTTAAATGACCTTCCTGGGAGAAAGGCAGTTTAACGCCTCCAAGGAACGTTTGAATGTCTGTCTTCCCTTCTATCTTATAGAGCAGCTTGTCCCCGGTAATAATGGCTTTGACCACGCTGCCTCCCCAGTTCTTGAGCTCAGCAGAGATCGGTGCCGTTACTCGTGTGGTTGAGGATGATGGAATCAGGATTTCCTGTTCCAGATGACCGCTTCCGATTTCCGCATTGTTCAGATAAACCGTGTATTCAAAGGATTTGAAGGTGAGGTCAAAACAGTTCGGATTTTTAACATCAAGCCCGATCAGAAGAGTCATTTCGGTTAATGAACGGGGTTTGAGCGTGATTTCGCGAATGACAAAGGATGGCTTTTCCATGACCCAGTTGAGGCAGGAAACCAGCATAATGGAAAGCGCAAAAAGAATGATGAAGTATCGTTTTTTCACGATACCTGTATATGAAGGATGACCGTTCCTGTCAACAGGATTGTTTGAGCAATAATGAAACGCAAATGTGGGCAGTCGTTTTGAGTTATCCGCGGATAACCCCGCGAAACCGCGCATACTCCACCATCCGGCCGAACGCGGCTATGGCGCGTTCCGGTGTCGGGTAACAGGGCACGCCCAGCGCGGAAAATCCGTCATGGATGTGGGCAATCTCCCGGGCCGTTCCGCCATAATAGCATGCAAAAACCGGTTTGTGCGGATGCTGCTTGAAAATTTCCGCAAAGGCCTCCGAGATGTCAAACATGCTTTCCGGCATAAGAACAAACGTGATCAGCAGGGCATTCACATCCTGCTGATCCATCAGGCATCGGGCAATGTGACTGGATGCTTTTTTCGATCCGTGCTGTTCAATGGCGGACCAGGTGTCGATGGGGTTGCGGACCGGCGCCCAGGATGGCATTACCTCACCCAGTCGTTCCAGTGTTTCCTGTTTAAGGGGAGGCAGGACGACGCCGTATTCCTCCGCAGCGTCGGTAGCTGCAACACAGCCCATCCCCGTGATGGAGAGTGAACCCATTCGGTTTCCCCGTGGCAGCGGAAGCTTTTCAAATGCCGCCAGGGCGTCAAAAAAAGCTTCGGAGTTTTGCACCCGGATAAGGCCTGCTCCGCGGCAGACGGCATCAAACACTGCGTCCGATCCGGCAAGTGATCCGGTGTGCGATGCAACGGCAGCAGCTCCGGCCTCACTGCGGCCGGCCTTTATTACAACTACGGGTTTCTTCTTCGAAGCTTCTGATGCAGCCTTGAAAAACCGTTTCCCTTCGACCACACCTTCCAGATACATGCCAATGGTGTTGGTCTGATGATCACCGGTCATGTATTCCAGCAGGTCGCTTTCGTTGATGTCACCCTTGTTGCCGATGCAGGCGACCTTGGCCAACCCGAAGGGTTTTGTATCTGCAATCCAGCGCGCCCAGCCGGATGAGAAAACACCGGACTGGCCGATGATGGAAACGCCGCCTGCCTTGATTGGGTCAAGACCGACGATGGAGGTGGACATGCCGGCAGACGGATTGAGCGTGCCGATGCTGTTGGGCCCCATGATTCGAATGCCGGCCTTGCGTGCCTGATCGATGATCCTGTTTTGCTCCTTAGCTCCCGCCTCTCCCATATCTGAATAACCGCCTGTGCTGAGGATGATGCCGGATACTCCCTTGGAGGCGCAGTCTTCGAGCGCATCGGGTACCGCGCTTTTGGGAATGACAATCATGGCTGTATCCACCGGGGTCGGTACGTCAGAGACTCTTGCGAAGGCGGGAAGACCGAGGATTTCTTTAACGGAGGGATTGATTGGATAAATGGCACCTTTGAAACCCGCTTTCAGAAGATTGCGCAGAATGATATTTCCCCCTTTGCCCGGACTTCTTGAGGCACCAATTACAGCTATGGATGACGGTTGGAAGAAAGGCGCCACAGTTAGCGGGTCGTGCCGTTTTCTGGGGACTATGGCGGGTCTCCCGTCCATTCGGACGAGAGCGTCAACGGCAACACCTCCTTCCGGATAAACGATAAAGGGGTTCACGTCGATTTCGAGAATGTCCGGACGGCTTGACAGCAGCATCGAAAGCGCCGAAACAGCTTTCGCGACAACGGTGATGTCGAGGGGTTTTTGTGACCGGTAGCCTTCCAGAAGGGAGGCACCCTTGAGACGGCGCAGCATTGCTTCCGCATTTTTTTCGTCTACGGGGGCGAGATCGATCACCGTATCACGGAAAATTTCGGTGAAGATACCCCCGATGCCCACCAGCACCACCGGACCGAACACGGGGTCGCGTCTGCCTCCCAAAATGATTTCATTGCCTGGATGGGCCATTTTCTGCACGAGGAGTTGATGGGAAACAGAGGAAAATCTTTTTTCCATATCGCGGGCGGCTTTTTCCAGGGCTGCGGTATTTTTGATGTTCAAAACCACGCCGCCCTGTTCGGTCTTGTGGGGAACAGCATCAGAACAGATCTTCAATACGACCGGAAAGCCCAACCGGTCTCCCGCCGCTGCCACCTTGGAATGATCCTGGGCTAAAATACTTTCGATGACAGGGATGCCGGCCTGTTTGAGCAGGGCTGCTCCCTTAAATTCATTGAGTGTGGTGATTCTGTCTCGTAACATAAAGCAACCTCCCGATTCCCGATTCGTGATGAGTGTGTGTTTTAACCGGATGTCTTTAACAGTGTGATGCGGTTGCCATAGACCGTGATTGTTAAGTGGACCCGTTTTCTTTGATCAACCATACAGGAAAAGCATTTTTTAAGTCAATAGCCAACTGTTATAAGAGCCATTCGATTGGCAACATCGACAGCAGAAAAACCACTCCGCGTTTCCAGCAGGTGGTACGGGGGTCGTGGTCGTAGCGTATTTGTTTTTCGCCCTGTTTTTCAATCCAGTATAATTTACCATCCTCGCCTAGCAATACCTGATAAGCATACGTCGGGACGGCACTGTCGAACAAGGCGCCGATTTGTCGGGCCAGTGCCGGACTGTCGATCACAAAGCCGAGTTCCGTATTAAGATTGAAAGAGCGCGGATCGAAATTGAAGGAACCGACGAATATACGTTTGCCATCCACTGCAAAGGTCTTGGCATGAAGGCTGGCCCCGGAGCTTCCGATGGAGGATTTGCTTTTCCGGCCGGCCGTTACGGACGAGAAGCTGTTCATCTCAAAAAGAGTAATTCCGGATTTCAACAGGTCCTTACGCCATTTGGCATAGCCGGCATGTACGGCCGCGACATCCGTGGCGTCCAGGGAGTTGGTGAGGATACGGACTTTGACTCCGCGCCCCGCCATTTTACGGAAAGCATCAACTCCTGCAGCCGTGGGAACAAAATAAGGCGAGACCAGCACCATGTCACTGCCCGGCGCACCGATGACTTCTTCGAGCTGATGACTCATCAGTCCTTTGGCTTCGGCTTTGCCGAGGCCTTTCGCAGGATCATCGCTTACCATTCGGGTATGCGCCCATTCCAGATTCAGGCTGCCCGCCAGCAGTTCATTGATAAAAACAGACCGCTTTACTGTATTCACAAAGGCTGATGCAGCCGGGTCGCGTTCCACAGCATCAGCGGCCATTGTCAGCTGTTCCATACGGTTCCCACGGACACGCGTAAGAATCAGGCCTACGGGGTAAGATGATTCACTGGCCCAGTAGCTGTCGAATGCACTGGACACACTGTCCACGACTGTGCCCACACAGAGAACATCCAGGTCGGCAAACAGCACGCCGTTGGAGGCGCCGAAATATTCGTCTCCAACATTGCGCCCTCCAACGATAGTTGCCTGGTTGTCTGCCGTGAAGGATTTGTTGTGCATGCGCCGGTTTGCCCTTGAAAAATCGGTCACGTATCCCAGCCACTTGGTGGGTTTACGCACGATGTAAGGATTGAACAGTCTGACTTCAATGTTCGGGTGGCTGTCAAGTGTCTTTAAATCCTCATCCATGTCCGATATGCCGTTGTCGTCGAGCAGCAGGCGTACACGGACACCGCGCCGGGCGGCTTCATGCAGGGCCTCCAGAAGCAGGGTTCCTGTGATATCCTTGTGCCAGATATAGTACTGGACGTCCAGGGTTCGATCTGCAGCCTTTGCCAGGAGCATCCTGGCGGCAAAGGCATCGTAAGGGTTTGGTAGAGGGTAAATACCGCTTTTGCCCGGATGTTGATCTGCCCGGGTTGCGACAGCCGTACCGATTCTGGTCGCTCTGGCTTCACTTTTTAAAAGTGCTGAGGAAATGGTGCGGTTGTCAAGGGAGGGTAAGCTGCATCCGGACATGAGGCTGCAAAAGAAGATCAGTAAAAAAAATTGCGTGACGCTTCTATGTGATGTGGTCATCTCTTATATCCCGGCCTCTGACAATGATCCATGCTCATTACATTTATTATCAAGCTGAAATCTAGCATAAATTGATCCGATGAAAAAGCGGGGTTTTTAGATTTTGAATGAAATTGGTGCTCTTGTCCAGCATTCCCGTGTGTTATTCCCCTCGGTTATATAGCCGGACATGAAATGGTAGCTCGTCTTCGGACGAATCGTCAGGATGTGACTTTCAGCCTTTTTTCATGAAGAAGCCTATTTCATGCTGCTTCCCGGGCAGTCCTTTCGTGTACTCTGGCGTTTGAGCCAGCGATGAAACCGGCATTCGACCTGCCGGTAAAACACAGCGCCGGCGGCAATGCTAATGATCCATGCGGTGAACATCCCGCCTAACTGGATTTCCGGTGAGTGTGGCGCAAAGCGTTCAAAGAGTCCGTTGATAAGCAGACAGACCGGGAAGTGGACGAGGAAAAGCGAGTAAGAAATCCGGCCGAGCCAGCCAACCAGACGCGATCGGGGCCACGTCTCAATGAAGCCGGTATATCGGCCAAGGCCTAGCACAACTGCGACGGTAAGCGCAACGGCAATGCGTGAGCGGAAGTCAATGACGAGTGCAGCGATTGCCAGCACCCCTACAAGGCCAAGCCAGATCGAAGCGGTGTGGCGCTGGATTGCCCAATAGACCAGCGCACCAAGCCCATAAGCGCCGAAAAAGTAGATGGCCCAATTGTCGAGGTTTTCATTTCGGTTGAACCAGAAAAGCGATGCGACGATCAGCAATGCCGCCAGTATGCAACCGAGGTTTTGCGAATCCGGTGAAATCCGGTGCGCTACCCAGAGGGTGAAGAGCAGTAGCGCATAGAGTTGAAAATCGATGGCAACATACCAGGCGCCGGCAAAGAGGCCATCAAAGCCGAGCACGCCCTCTGAGGTAACGTTGCCAGAGGAGCTCTTTTACCGGCTTATTAATCAGGATACCATCGCGTGCCAGCGCACGTGCGGCGAGAAATCCGCCTATTACCAGAAAGGCCTGTACGGCGATACGTGCGTAGTCGTAGAGCCAGGGAATGAAATTGGGCGCGAGCGGCAACGCATAGTCCGACATTGGTCCATAGAAGGCAAGATGATGCATAACGATTAACTGCGAGGCAATGGTCTTGAGTGCATCGATCAGGGGGAGATGCGAGTGATTCGCATTTTTTGCTTGATCTGGATTTTCAGTCGTCATTCGTGATTTTGGTTACGGCAAGCTAAATGGGTCATCGGCCTGCATAGTGTCAAGGCATGTTGTACAGCATAGGTTAGACACGGCACTCCAATAAATTTTGTGTTACGAGAATGCATCTTTTGCATTTTTTGTATAGCTTCGTCAGGGTTGGATGGGTCAAATGTACATATTACTATGTCTTTAATCCCGTTCTCAACTTTGTTGTCTTTGGGAGCTTAGTTTCCGGAGATTGCCGCGGATGGCGGCGTCTTTCGGGACCCTGTTTCACACTGTAAGTTCGTGTTAAATCGAATGCAATGCCCCAGCTTGCACCATTCATTACTGAACTGGCGCGGACGACCCTGCCCATTAATTTCATTTCGTCCTTCTGCTCGAGTTCAATGGAAAGATTTACCATTGCACCTTCAGGGAAATATTTTTCAGAAAAAACATACAAACCGCCTAAAGAAAAATTTACTACATGAACCGGAGTACCTTCAATTATCACCACAATTTTTGCTTTTTCATTTTCGGTATCATTAATTGCATAGCGTTCATAACGTCGTTCGTTCACTTTGGAAGCTCCATGTTCAGTATTGGGATATGCCGATTCTTTATGCAATATTTTTTGGCCGACAATTTACGCCAGTTGTCCTTAATGTGTCAATGGAAAACATGACATTCAATACAAATTTAATTTTTTCGAAAGAGATATACGGGTTGAAAATACTGAATTTGTTTCTGTCAGGATGTATCAGGACAGCAGTTATTTCTGATCTAATATTTCCCTCACCCTGGTTGTCAGATCGTTTTTGGAGAACGGCTTCTGAATGAAATACACACCCTCATCCAGGATGCCCTGGTGGGCAATCATGTTCGGCGTATAGCCCGACATAAACAGACATTTCATGTCGGGATAAATGGAAAGAAATCTTTTC
>Ga0116161_1003672_pt1 | contig 13494 bp, 7 predicted proteins | sample AD_JPNAS3_MetaG_FD_89877 | JGI IMG/M metagenome (GOLD analysis project Ga0116161, IMG submission 89877) | Active sludge microbial communities of municipal wastewater-treating anaerobic digesters from Japan - AD_JPNAS3_MetaG | ecosystem: Engineered > Bioreactor > Anaerobic > Digestate | place... | reverse complement strand
TTTATCTACGGGAAGCTTACAGTATCTTTCCGCAAAAACATTCGTGGGGTTAGATTTAATCTGTTCCGCAGTTAAAACCGGTACCATACGTCCGATGGAAGCCTTTACCAAACCTATATGTTCCGTAAAATATACGGTTTCTTTTTCGTCAAGTTGCTTACATATGAGCTGTGACAGATATTTATCCGCATCTATAAGGTTTTCACAGATTATAATATCCAGCGGGGATGTAATACCCCTTTGGTATCTTAACTTAATACCTGCTGCAATGTTGGGTGCTATATAAGGGAGTATATTAACCCCTATTGCTGTTGCCATACAATCGGCGGAGGCTATGGCTTCGGCAACGGCGGAGTTATCTCTTCCGTCAATACCGTAAACATTATATAAGACAACCTCCTCTTTTATATCATTATCCAGAATCGTTACGGTATATTTCTTATCAGCATTTAATCTGTTTATGATATCAGTATTGACATCGATAAAACCTACTCTGTAACCCCCTTGAGAAAAGAGTTGTCCTATAAATCCTCTTCCTATATTCCCCGCACCGTATTGAATAAACAGTTTAGACACAGTTACATTCCCCCAAGCTATTTCTCTTCAACACCCGACATCCTGTTTATATCCGGGTCGGTAAAAACATCACTTTCGTCATGACTGGAAGTGGAAAACTCCGAAACAACCGCTCCCGAAGCTCCTGCTTTAAACCAGTGAAGAGTGTCGGGATATAAAGTGTATTGGTCTCCGGGTTTTAGTATAATCTCATGAAACACCGTGTAGACTCCTTTTGGAGGATTTACCTTACGGTTTTTCGTAGCGGGACCGGAAACATAAAGATAAACTTCACCGTATCTGCAACGGAAGGTTTCCTCTTTTCCGTCAGAACCTTTTAACGGAGGATGCCTATGCTCGGGACATGTCTGGAACGGTGTCAAAACCAGTTCCTTGGCACAGACCTTTTTAGTATTGACATAGGTGAGTATCTGAAGACCTGTGTTTTTTAAATCACCTAATCCGAAATCCGCAACTTCTATTCTTTCTTTCTCTGCCTCGGTTACAACAATACCCGCTTTTTCAAGATATTCCAGAGTTGCTTTTCTTGCCTTATTGTATTCTTTTTGCGTAATCATGAAGATCTCCTTTTGTGCATCCTTTAATGCCTTTCTAACCGCTTTCTCAGAAACACTTAAATATAACAATAAAGGAAATGTACACATATATATGATAACAGATGTAGGGGGAATATATAACAGGTGATTTACAAATATTGGAATGAGTTTTATAGCCCATAGAAATCTATAAAACAAAAAACAACCTATGTATTTTATCCGAAAGTAGTGTTATTTTAATATTTACGAATAGTTACCTCGCACTTTTAGATTCTGTAGTGTTGACTGACAGCTTCTATTCTGTCGGATATTCCTCTACGATATCAGCACCGGAGCATTTTTCTTAACGCTTTCAATGTCGTTTCAAAAGCGGGTTTATTCTATGTTTCTATGATATTGCCAAAACCTGATTGTCTGTAGTTTTAGATTAACAGAATGCTTTCATAGATCTGTTTTCTGTATATTTCTCTTTAAATAACCTTACTTCAATAAGCATTTATATATAAAGAATCTTGTGTGTACATTTAAATATATTATCCTTACTGGTGGTGCAAATATAATAAGCATGAAAGATAATAAAAAGGCAACAGCTAACTAACAGCATTGAAACTGTTGGAGAAAGTATGAGTGAACATTAAGAATTGTATATAAATACTTATGGTAAATTGATAAGTGAAATCTGAAATATAATATACGTGATTTATGATATAATTATGAAAAGTGTTACTTTTAAGCGAGAGTAGAGAAATGCTATTCAGTGTTTATTACTTAAATTTTCCAAAAGTATATGAGATTAAGATGATGTTAAGCAATCTTCTTAAGACTAAGAAGTTATTGAAACAGGTAAAGACAATCTCGTTGATGCTGATCTTCAAGCAAAAATGTGGCGTGGAGAATTTGTGAGCATGGAAATTATATATAGAATCGGTTTAAAATTTGATGTTGACTTTTCCGATATGATTTCCATAGCAAATAATATTTGTGAGGACGAGTAATGAGAACTAAGATAGATATTGATGAGGGAATATGGAGCAAAGAGGTTTTGAAAATTCTTCTTTTCGACAGGACTACAAATAAAAACATTTTATGGGCTACGGAAGATTATGAATATTTGGGAGAAGAATATCATTCGCACTTTGAGATAAAGCCACATTTAATTACAGGAATAAACAGCTCTGTTATTCAACCTAGAGTTGAAAAAAATAAAGAAGAACAAATTATTCGAACTAAGGGAAAGGCCGAAGTGTTTTCTCCCAGTTGGCTCTGCAATAATCAAAACAACTTAATCGACCATGCATGGTTCGGAAAAGAAAATGTTTTTAATTCATCAAAAGGAAAATGCTGGGAAACCAACTATGAAAAAATTGAATTCCCAAATCTAAATAATAAAACATGGCAAAAATATGTAGATGAAAAACGCATGGAGATTACTTGTGGTGAAGCACCCTATCTTGTAAGTAGATACGATGCAGTATCAGGAGAAATAATAAATCTTAAAGATAGAATTGGTCTTTTAGATAGAAAATTAAGGATAGTTGCTGAGAATACAAATAGTGAAGAGGACTGGTTAAAATGGTCTCAAAGGGCATTTGAAAGTATCTATGGTTTCGAATTTCAGGGAGATAGTTTGCTGCTTGCCAGAGAAAACATTTTAATAACTTACATTGATTACATGGATGATAAACTTAACAGAGAGCCAACTGAAGAAGAGCTACAATTAATTGCGAATATTATTTCTTGGAATATTTGGCAAATGGATGGACTAACCTATACAATTCCGTTCCAAGTAAAAAAGGAATTTACAAGACAATTATCTATTTTCGATTTTATTGATAACAAAATTGAAGAAGAGCAAGATTATTTATGCAAAATTAAGGATTGGAGAAGCAAAAAAACTGTCTTTTTTTCGGAATTGTTAGACCGAGGGAATAAGAATGAATAGAAAACGAATTGAAGCGATTGAATTATTAGACGAGCTCATTATCGGAAGGGTAGAGCCTGTTATATATGCGTTTGACACAAATACATTTCCTAACTTTCTTAAGGTTGGTGATACTTACCGACCTATTGGCGTAAGACTAAATGAATGGAAAAAGTTTTTCCCGGATTTGTCGAAACAACTTGAAGAAAAGGCTGTTATTTCAGACGATGTATTTTTTAGAGATTACTCTGTTCATTATTATCTAGAGCAAGACCTCAAAAAGAAGAGACTTGAACCAAGCGATACAGCGGAAGGTGTTTATTACAGCAGAGAATTTTTTGAGAATACCGAAGTCCAAGATGTCCTTGATGCAATCAAAGATATTAAGGTGCATTATGATGAAGGAATAGATAAATATGACTATTATAGTGTTACTGATAAGTTGCCTGAAGCCTTTCATTACAAAAGAGGAGCGAGCTGGACATTAAGACCTAATCAACAAGAAGCTGTTAATCAATTTATACAAGCGGTCAAAAACGGTAGGAAAAATTTATTGATGTATGCCGTGATGAGATTTGGAAAATCTTTTACTTCTCTATGCTGTGCTTTGGAACTTGGTGCAAAGATTACCCTTATTGTTTCAGCAAAGGCGGATGTCAAAGACGAATGGAAAAAAACGGTTGAAAGTGCCGGCAATTTTGAGGGTTTTACTTTTTTAGACAGTGATGACCTCTTAAGAAGTGAAACCATCATAAAAGATACTATAAATACCGGCCATAAAGTTGTCATTTTTCTAACCTTGCAAGACCTTCAAGGCGAAGAAATTAAAGATAAACACAAGGAAATTTTTGAGCAAAAAATAGATCTCTTAATCGTCGATGAAACACACTTCGGTGCAAGAGCTGAATCCTTTGGTGCAGTTTTAAGAGATGAAGTGAAGAATCTTGAAAAATTAGACGATGAAAGCATAGAGCTAGGTGATGCGAATGAACAAATAAAGCTTTTAAATGCGAAAATTAAATTACATTTGTCAGGTACTCCTTATCGTATTTTAATGGGTAGTGAATTCAAAAAAGAAGATATAATCGCATTTGTTCAATTTTCAGACATTGTAGCTGAGCAAGAAGCTTGGGACAGAGAATATTTGTCCAAGGATGATGTAAATGAATGGGACAATCCATATTATGGTTTTCCTCAGATGGTGAGGTTTGCTTTCAATCCAAATAAATCCTCAATTGAAAAAATGAATCAGCTGAAATCGTCCGGTGTGAGTTTTGCTTTTTCTGCTCTTTTTGAACCCCTTTCTATTAAAAAAGATTTAAGAAATAAAGGACATTTATTTTTCAAACATGAAACAGAAATACTGGATTTATTGAAAGTAATTGATGGCAATAAAGAAGATGCCAATTTACTTAGTTTTTTGGATTATGACAAAATCAAAGAAGGGAATATGTGCAGACACATCGTAATGGTGCTACCTTATTGTGCCTCTTGCGATGCAATGGAAAAATTAATAAAAGAAAATCTCTCTGCCTTTAAAAATCTAAATCAATATGAGATTGTGAATATTTCAGGTGTCGAAGGAAGTTCTCACTATAGAAAGCCCGCTGATGTAAAAAATTCTATCAGAGCATTTGAAAAAGAAAATAAAAAAACAATAACTTTAACCGTTAATCGAATGCTGACTGGAAGTACAGTTGAACAGTGGGATACTATGCTTTATTTTAAAGATACCTCTTCTCCTCAAGAATACGACCAAGCTATCTTTAGACTTCAAAATCAATATATTCGCACATTTTCAAGTGATGACGACATTATAAAACAAAACATGAAACCACAAACGCTACTTGTAGACTTTGATCCTAATAGACTGTTTAGGATGCAAGAGCAAAAATCTTTGATTTATAATGTAAATATAGAAAAGAATGGAAACGCTAAGCTTCAAGAAAGAATAAGAGAAGAACTGCGAATTTCTCCTGTTATTGTGATGAATAAGAATAAAATTCGCCAAGTGGAAGCAAGTGATATTTTGGAGGCAGTAAGTAATTACAACAAAAATCGGAGCGTTTCCGATGAAGTTAATGATATACCAATTGATTTCTCAATCCTTGAAGATGAGGTGGTGCGAAAAACGATTGAAAGACAGGCGGATTTTAATTCTAAAGGTGGTCTGTCTATTAGGCCCTTTGAGGGTGATGGCGAAGAGTTGGACATCGAAGAAGCTACGGATATAGAACTTGATACAAAACATCTACAGCCTGACTATAAAAGCAAATTAGACGATAAAGACGGAAGAGATATAGAAAACTGGGGTAAGAAGATTCAGACTTATTATATGAGAATTTTGTTTTTTGCCTTTTTATCAAAAAAGCCTGTCAGTGCACTTGATGATATAATAAACTCGTTGGATTTAACACAAAATCAAAGGATTGCTCATAATTTGAATTTGGAGAAAGCAGAGTTAGTCAGATTTGCTCAATCAATGGATCCGTTTAAGAGAAGCAGTCTAGATTATAAAATTCAAAATATTTCTATGCTTGCGAGCGATGAAAGTGTTCAGCCAATAGAAAGAGTAATAACATCTCTTAAAAAGTTCAATCGAATGTCAGAATCGGAAATCATTACACCATCAAAGGTTTGCGACGATATGGTGGCTCTAATTCCCGAAGAAGGAATGCGAAAGATAATCTGTGAGGGGAATGTGTTATTGGATATTGCCAGTAAGTCAGGCGAATATGCACTCGCTTTATACAGGAGACTAACTGAAGAGCTTAAATTTTCTCATGAGGAAGTAAAAAATATGATTTATGCAATACCGACATCTAGCATTGCATATGAATTTACAAGACGATTTTATGAGATATTGGACCTTAACACAGACAATATAGCAGTCTATTTTAATGCGTATGATTTGTTGGAAGTTAAAGAAGAAAGTGGAGCTATCGACTACAGAAGAATAAAAGACTTACTGACTCAAAATAAAAAATTTAGTGAAATCAAATTGAATGATAAAGTAAAGAAAGGAGCTGATGAAGTGAAGTTTGGAGCAATTGTTGGAAATCCACCATATCAGGAAATAAGGGAAGCTACAAGCGATAAACCGATTTACAATTATTTTATGGATATTTCGTATATGTTGTCAGATTTTGCTTGTCTTATTACTCCTGCCAGATTTTTATTTAATGCCGGCAAGACAAGCAAAGAATGGAACAAAAAAATGCTTAACGACAAACATTTTAAGGTGGTACATTACGAGCAAAATAGTATGAAGGTCTTTAATGATATAGATATTATGGGCGGAGTATCTATTTCAATAAGAGACAAATCTGAAAACTTTGGAGCTTTAAATACTTTTACTGCTTTTTCAGAACTTAATTCTATTTTGAAAAAGGTGGTTCAAAGTGCAGGCTTCAAATCAATCGACGAAAAAATTTATTTGCAAAATAAGTTTAATTTAGAAAAACTTTATTTAGATTTTCCTGAATACGAAAAAATAATTGGAAGTTCTGGTAGAGAAAAACGACTGACAACATCTATTTTTACTCAACTCAGTGTTTTTAGTGAAGCACAAGGATGTGATGATGATATAAAAATATTGGGTTTAATTAATAATGTAAGGCATTATAAGTGGATTCCCAGAAAATATTTGGAAAGCCATATAAATTTGGAATCCTACAAAATCATCCTTCCTAAATCAAATGGTTCTGGCGCAATTGGAGAGGTTTCATGTACGCCTTTAATTGGAGACCCCATAATTGGTGAGCCTTTAACAGGTTTTACTCAATCATTTATTAGTATTGGTTGTTATAAAATCAGAGAAGAAGCTAAATCCCTGTTAAAGTATATTAAAACTAAATTTGCAAGAACGCTTCTAGGAACCTTGAAAATTACACAGGATAATAATAAAGATACATGGGCAAATGTCCCTTTACAAGATTTTTCGGAAAAATCAGATATTGACTGGTCTAAATCTATTGAGGAAATAGATAGACAACTATATAAAAAATATAAGCTGGAGCAAAATGAAATAGACTTTATAGAAAGCAAAATACAGGTAATGAAATAAAATTTTTTATTCATCTTTACCAAAAGCCTCGCACTTGCTTCCTGTGATAGCAAGAGGTATAGGTTAAATACTATACTTATTTTTAGTTGTTCATATTATTATATCCCTATTAGCAGACCAACAAGTATGGGCTTACAGTTTTGGGAAAAATGTACATAAAGACTTCAACAAAAGATATTAATTTAATATGAATTAATTGAGAATTCGCCGTCTTAGAGCCACCCTAGACGAGGATAAGAGCCACTGGAAAATAAAGGTAATTTGTGGTATTATTAAAGAGCAGATTGCTGTTGATCAAGAGTAAGTAAAACAGGCAAGAAGCCTTATTAGTATAAATTTGTAGTAACTGAATTTGTATATTTTTTGAAATGGCTCCTTTGCAATGAATAGTACTCTTTAGGCTTATCACAGGGAAACTCGTTTGATTATCCCTATTTGGATAAAACTTTTTAAGAATAGGAGGGTAAAATAATGTGGAAAGATAACGAGTCAAGCATAGACTATATTGATTTTGAATATATTGCGGATTTAGTTAATAAAATAGTATTGAGTGATGACTTACTTCCAGCAAGCATAGGAGTATATGGGGATTGGGGTAGCGGAAAGTCAAGCATAATGTCTATGAGTCAAAAAGCGATTATTAAAAAAGATAATAAGGCATTGACCATAAATTTTAATGCGTGGTTATTTGAAGGATATGGAGATACTAAAAACACTGTAATTAATTGCATCCTAGATAGTATCGAGGAAAGAGTAAAGGAGAAAGATACTCTTATTGATAATCTTAAAAGATTGAGAAAGAGTATTAGTGGTTTTGATTTGATGAAAACACTTGTCAAGAACTCGTCATATATAATTTCATCGATAATAAACCCTGCAAATTTGGTTAATGTAGTACCAGAAGCAAGTGCTGATATTTTAAATTGTATTGAAGGGATAAAAGAAAAATATGAGGCCCTGACATCACATCAATCACTTAGAAATGATATTTCAAATTTTAGGAGAGAATTTGGAAGTTTGATTGAAGAAAGCGGAATTTCACGTGTTGTTGTATATGTAGATGAGATGGACAGATGCTTACCAGACACTGTACTAGAAATTTTTGAAGCAATGAGATTATTTTTATTCAACGGAAAAGTTGCATTTGTTTTCGGTGCTGATGAAAGACAAATCTCTTATGCTATTCGTCAAAAGTACACTGACAGTATGTTTGAATCAGAGTACAAGATTAATATAGGGCAAGAATACTTAGAAAAAATAATCCAATATCCTATTAGGATACCAACTATGACTATTCCGGAGACTGAAATATACTTGACTTTGCTAAAATGTTCAAAAACGCTTGATGAAGAGAGATTAAATATATTAAAAGAAAAATGTATTGAGCAATTAAGAAAAAATTCATCGGATTGGCTATTGCCTGAAACTGAAAGTATAGTGGGATCAGAAAATAAGGAGTTTGTTTTAAGTTGCTATCAAGTTGCAAAGAAAATATCACGATTACTTAATAGTGGACTTAATGGAAATCCAAGACAGTTTAAGCGGTTTCTAAATGAATTTGAAATGAGGAAGAGCGTTGCTCAAATAAAGAAAATTACAATTGATGATAAGATTCTCGTAAAAATGATGATTCTCCAGTATGTGAAGCCCAATATTTTTGCCGATTTTATAGATTTATATGGACAGAGGACACTAAATGCCCATTTAAAGGATTGTTTAGAAGATAATAATGGAGGGAAAGATAAATCTATAAAGGTGCAAACTAACTCTATTAAAACTGAATTGAAGAAAAAAAAATGGCAAGATGATGAATGGTTTAAGAAATGGATGGATTGTGAACCTGATATAAGTGAAGCTGAATTAGAACCATATTTTTATTTGTCACGAAATAGTAACAAAGTGTTTAACTATAATTCACATATAAAGTTATCCGAGGCGGTAAGGGAAATATTAAATGCATATCTTGGAGAAAATGATATTATGATTAATCAAGCTCAAGGAAAGATTGAAGAGTTGTCAGAATCTGAATGTAATAGTATTGTTGAGGAACTGTACAGCGCAATTATTAAAGGGACAGCAAAGAAAAATATTAATGCTGTTAGGGGAATAGTAGGTATTGTACAAAACAAGCCGGAATGCTTAGAATGTGCACTTAAATATTTGAGGATGATTCCTGCAAAAATCATCTCTCAACCGATGATTGTGCATGTTGGGGCATTAAAGAAAATTAATGGTGATGAAATAAATAACTTGATTTCTGAATGGAAAAGTGAAATAAAGAATCGAAAATAAGTGAATTTGTTTAGGAGGGAATATGGGTACGTCAAGTTCGTTTAAAGGCAAGGTTGGAAATACTCTGTTGCCAAATGATTTTGGCATAGAGGATGTAAACATGGATGATGTTGTTGTAGATGATGAAAATGCGAATGACATTACCATAGATAATGAGGATGCAAAAGACACTACTTCAGATGAAGAAAATACGAATGATGTTTCAGATGAAGATGCAGAAAACAGAATAAGCTGGACAACTGCGAAATCTATTATGAGTAAGTATATATCATCAAACAGGAATATAGGATCACCAAAGACAATTGCTAGGTATTATATTGGTGCTGCGGGGGGAGCAAGTGGAATCATTAGAAGCTCTTCTAAAAGTAGAGCTGCGACTATTAAACTTGGCAATATTTTTACCAGTTTTACTACTAAAGGCATAATAAAGACTCTAGAGGAGTTAGGTTTATTATTGAAAGATTCATCACTAACAGAGGCTATGTCAAAGTTAGTTAATTATGTACATGAATCTGCTGTATCAAAAAATGATGTGGCAATAAGAGTAGCTACAGCAAATACTTTGGAGAAACTAATTGAATTAAATTCAGATAGTGATAAGCTAAGTATAGCGACTGCAACAGTTCTCATGCAATATTTTATTGCAGATTTGATTTGGCAACAAATGCTTATAGAGTATGGGTATTCATTTGAGAAATATGGAAAAAATGTAAATGAAGCTGCCAAAGTCGAAGAAGAAATGAAGGATTATATTAAAGCATGTGTTGAAGTAGCTTTTGAGGCAAATAAAGATAAGGCGTTTACAAAAGATATTTATGATACTATTATGAGAAAAAGTTTGGAGATAATGGAGGAGGCATAACTATGAAGGTATATTGTAGTAATGATAGAAAGAGTAGTATTCCTGAGGGTTATGATGAGCATATAGATATAAATTGTAAATCAGATATAGGATTTAACTTTTGGGAAAAGTATATAAGGTTTAACAGTGTATATTCTCATTTAGCCATAGATTTGCTATATATTTCTATATTTGTTTATGCTATGGATAGAAAGGCTTTACGTCACGACCAAATTGATAATTGGAGTAGAGTGTTTGACTTGGATGTACCTGTTTCAGATATTGAATTCTGGAATAATAATAAGAACTTATTACAGGAAATGCTTAATTTTTTAAGTGGAGATAACTGGTTGTTTTCATTCAGAAAAAAGGAAGTATTTGACGAAGATGATTTCTATAAAAATAAAAAATATAATGAATTAGAAGCAAGACAATATGATACTATTTGCATGCTATCTGGAGGATTAGATTCATATATAGGCGCAATAGATTTGCTTGAAGAGGGAAATCGTAAAGTGTTATTTGTAAGCCATTATGGTGGCGGAAAAGGAACAAAAGAATATCAGGATTTGGTATTTAAAAATTTACAAGATGAGTATGGTTTAGAAGATTCAGATTATATTCAGTTTTATGTTACATATAGAGGTGGGGTAGAAGATACAACAAGAACACGTTCTTTTATGTTTTTTTCTCATGCTATTGCTCTAGCTTCTGCGTTTGCCATTGAGACGCAAATGTATGTTCCTGAAAATGGATTCATTTCTTTGAATATACCAGTATCAGGTGCTAGATTCGGTAGTAGCAGCACTAGAACAACACACCCGTATTACATGAAAAAGCTGAGGATCTTAATTGAGAATATGGGTTTAAAAATATCTGTTACCAATCCATACCAAATGAGAACCAAGGGAGAAATGGTGTTAAAATGTAAAAACAAAAATCTATTAAAAAATAGTTATGTTGAAACAATGTCCTGTTCGCATCCTGATATAGGAAGATATTCTGGAGAAAGTAAGACTATGCATTGTGGAGCATGTGTGCCATGCATTATTAGAAGAGCAGCATTGTTAAAGGGATTTGGTGAAGATAAAACAAAAGTAAGGGATATTTGTCTAAATATATATGAAGTGGCAGAGTTAAATAGAAATGCATTCATGCAGAAAATTAGCAAATTAAATGAAAACAACTCAGTTTTTGAAATACAAAAATCAGGAGTAATTGAAGAAAGTATAAACGAGTTTGCGGATATGTATTACCGTGGAATGAAAGAAATAAAAAGCTTCTTTGCAGAGGTAATAAAATAGTGCTCGAGTTAGTGGATTTTCATTGCCATCCGGATCTATATAATGATAATTTTCGGACGATTGAATTAGCCAAAAAGAGCAATTTCAAAATTATTGCCATGACAAATCTGCCCAGTTTATATAAAAGGTATTGTAAATTATTCGGCGATGAAGTGTCTGTTAAGGTTTCATTAGGGTATCATCCACAATTGATTAAAGAGTATCCCAATGAGTTAGATGCATTTTTTAGTTTTGTTTATGATGCAGAGTTTATTGGTGAAATAGGATTAGATAACTTATTAAATCAAGAAGAAGATTTTAAGAAACAAGAAGAGATATTTAGTAAAATCATAGATGAATGTAACAGAATAGGAAATAAAGTAATCTCAATACATTCAGGAAAAACGGATGATATAATCTTTGACTATTTATTTAAAGGGAGTTGTATATATATATTACATTGGTATACTGGAAGTCTTGAGAGGCTCAAAAAAGCTATGTCTGAAAATAAGAATGTATATATTTCTGTCAATATTAATATGCTTAGCACATATAATGGGAAAAAAATAGTAGAGGGAATTCCATTATCAAGAATCCTTTTTGAAACAGATGCACCATTTACTAATCTTACTAGAGAAAGCTATCCTAGAGACATTCTATATAAAACAGGATTGGGTATTTCAAGAATTAAAAGGAATGATTTGGATTATGTAATTAGGGTTATTAGTGAAAACTCTAAAAAAATACTCTTGCGGTAGGAACTTTAGTCTAATTCAAATGCTGTTATAAAATGCGTATGTCTTGATAAAGTCATCTGCCGAGATGTTAGAAAATAATGCTTTCACACAGTGATGATATTGTTTTGATGCAAAGAATCTTGATACCAGTGAAGGATGGAGTATTATAGACTCTAAATATATTATGATAAATTATTATATTAACCACCTTATTTTGCTTCTTGATTGAGTTTAGCAATCTTATTCCGTGGATTATTTCCAAATTTAAAAATATCAAATTCCTGTCCCAACTATTGCATTATTGTCCCAATGTGATATAATGTCTTCGGAAGTAATTAGTAGGGGGTATAGGGATATGAAAAAGGCTAATATTATTAATTTAATAAAATACTATGCAGAGAATAATGATGTAGGTTTCAGAAATGAAGCTTATCAGATTGCGGACATATTTGATAAGATGGGTGATTACCAGCTTTCCGAATATATAATGGCACTTCTATCCGATGCAAATACCTTTGTTCCTCAGATAAATGAGGATGATTTAACATTTGTCAGAAAAATAGAAGTTACCGGAGATCCGTTACCTCTTCCTGAAAAGATTCTGGAGGATGTAAAAGGTATTATAAATGCCGTAGGACACAGAATAGGTGTTAATAAGTTTCTGTTCCAAGGTGCTCCCGGCACGGGAAAAACGGAAACGGTAAAACATATCGCCAGAATATTGAATAGAGATTTGTTCATTGTAGATTTTGCTTATGTAATAGACAGCAAACTTGGTCAGACCGGAAAGAATATAGCAAAACTGTTTGATGAGATAAATAACTTGGTAGCTCCTGAAAAGGTTGTGATTCTGTTTGATGAAATAGATGCTTTGGCATTAGACAGAACCGATTCAAAGGATCTTAGAGAGATGGGAAGAGCTATGACTTCCGTGTTAAAAGGTTTAGACGAATTAAACGAAAGGATTTTACTTATAGCAACAACGAATTTATTTGAATATTTTGATAAGGCTTTAATACGAAGATTTGATTTTGTCATAGATTTTAACAGATACTCTCGAGAAGATCTGATTGATATTGCGGAGATAATATTAAATCATTACTTATCAAAATTTGATAATGCGGGAAGAAACATTCGCTTATTCAAGAAGATTATATCTTCAATGGAGAAGATACCTTATCCCGGAGATTTAAAGAATATTATAAAAACATCGCTGGCATTCAGCAGTCCCGATAATGAATT
>Ga0116161_1003671_pt1 | contig 13498 bp, 14 predicted proteins | sample AD_JPNAS3_MetaG_FD_89877 | JGI IMG/M metagenome (GOLD analysis project Ga0116161, IMG submission 89877) | Active sludge microbial communities of municipal wastewater-treating anaerobic digesters from Japan - AD_JPNAS3_MetaG | ecosystem: Engineered > Bioreactor > Anaerobic > Digestate | place... | reverse complement strand
ATCGCCATCGGTGTCGGGATCGCCATCGGTATCGCCATCGCCATCGCCATCGGTATCGCCCCAGCCCCCCTCGCGCTCCCGTCCTCACCGCCGCCTTGGCCCGCGGCTCAAAATCACTCCTCGCCTATGCCGCCGCCTGGCCGTAGAATGTTGGCCGAGGCGAGTTTCCGCCGATCATTGACCTTGCGCGACGGCCCCCGGCGCGGGCGCGTCGGCGTGAAGGCGGTTCCCGCTCCTGGTGGTGTATCATCCCTATCCCATCGTCCTGGGGCTGGGCAGCAACATCGGCCCCGGCCGTGAGACGTTTCGCCTCGCCTGCCGCTACCTCGACCGCCTGGGCGTGCGCATCCAGCGCCGCTCGCGCCTCTACTGGACGCGGCCCTGGGGCGTCGGCGGCCAGCCCCCCTTCCAGAATGCGGCCGTCGCCGTCCGCTGGCGGGGCACACCGGAGCGGTTGCTGGATCTGTGCCTGACCGTGGAGCGGGAACTAGGGCGCCGCCGCCGGGAGCGCTGGGGTCCGCGGCGCCTCGACCTCGACCTCCTGCTCTTCGGGTCGGTCCGCCGCGACGCGCCGGGCCTGACGCTGCCGCATCCGTGGATCGCCCGGCGCGACTTCGTCCTCGCGCCGCTGATCGACCTGCAAGTTCCGCCGCTGCCGGCGATTGCGCCGGCCGGCTGGGGCGCGTTGCTCGCGGCGCTGCCCGCCGGCGAGCGCGCCATCCTGCGCGCCGAACGCTGGCCATGACGCGACCCCGACCGTGCAGCCCGGTCAACACGCCGGTTCCCTCACGGCGCGCCGCGCGATCTTCGCCCGCGCCTGATCGAGCACTCCCAGGAGCGAATGCATGACGCGAATCCTGATGTTCGGATTGATCCTCGCCGCCGGTTGCGCGCCCGCCCCGGCCGGCGCCGCCGAGCATGGCCGGTTGCTGCTCATCGGCCAGCCGACGCTCTGGCTCGAACCGGGGCCCGGCGAACCCAACGGGCCCCCGATGAACTGGAAGGCCGGCACGGAGTTGACCGTTTTCGCCGACTGCCCGCTCGAGGCGGCCCACGGCGAAACCTGGTTCCAGGTCGGCCAGGATGCCCCGGCCGGCTGGCTGCCCGAGGCCTGCCTCTCCCTTCCCCCGGTCGATTTCGATGAGTCGTCGCTGCGCGCGATCGGTCAGGCGCGCGTCGATCGCACGGCCGGCCTTCCGCCCAATTACGCCCCCGACGACCTGGTCTCGGTCGGCCCGCGCTACGAGCAGGACCGCGATTACAAGCTGCGCGCCGAGGCGGCCGAGGCGCTCGCCGCGATGCTCGCCGCCGCCAAAGCCGACGGCCACACCCTGTATGTCGTCTCCGGCTACCGGCCGTGGAGCGTGCAGCAGACCCTCTACGAACGCAAGGTCAAGGCGGCCGGTCGCGACCAGAAGACCGTGGCCAAGCCTGGCCACAGCGAGCATCAACTGGGAACCGCGGTCGACCTGACCGACGGGAACGAAGAGACGCTGCTGCGCGTCAGTTTCGGCGAGTCGCCCGCCGGACGCTGGCTGCGCGAACATGCCTGGGAGTTCGGCTTCGCCCAGAGCTACACCGAGCACAACGAGGCGGAAACCGGCTATCAGCCCGAACCGTGGCATTTCCGCTACTGGGGCATCGACCAGGCCCGAACGAAGCACCTGCGCGCGCTCGGCGTGGAGGAGTAGGGGTAGGGGAGCGGCGGATTACTCCCCCGGCGCCCCCCGGCCAGTCCCGTCAGGGACGGTAGACTTCAGCCCGCCACTTCAGTGGCGGTAAACTCTTCGCTGAGCTTTCCGGCATGCCCACGCTGACGGTCATTACGCTCACCCGCAACCGCTTCCACCGGCTGGCCGATTGTCTCCAGCGCGTCCTCGGCCAGCTCGAGCCGGGTGACGAAATGCTCGTCATCGATACCGGCTCCACCGATGCGACGCGCGCGCATTACGCCCACTGGCAGCACCCCCGATTTCGCTTCCTCGCCCACGACGGCGGCGGCAGCTGGGCCGAAATCCGTAACCGCGGCGTGCGCGAAGCCCGCGGCGATCTGATCGCCTTCCTCGACGACGACTGCATGGCCGCCCCCGACTGGGTCGCCCGCGGCAAGGCCGACCTGACCACGGCCGACGCCGTCGGCGGCATCGCCCGACCCTGGGGCATCCGCCGCCTGCCCGGCTGGTGGCACCCCGACATGGCCTGGATGGTTGGCCTCTCCGTCCCCGGCATGGTCGGTCCCGACGCCGGCCGGCTGCACTACCCGATGACGGCCAACCTCTGGGTCCACGCCGCGGTCGCGCGGGAATTCCCGTTTCAGGAAATCGGCGGCCGGCTGGGCGGCAAGGTCGCCGAACATTACGTCGCCGGACGCGAGGACGCCCAGTGGTGGGCCACGCTGCGCCGCGCCGGCTGCCGGACGCGCATCGACCCCCAACTCTGGGTCGGCCATGCCATCGACCCCGCACGCCTGGCGCTGCCCTACCTGCGCGAGCGCGCCCGCCTCGACGGCGCCGCCTGGGCCGAGCGCGAGGGTACCCCCGACGACCTGCATCACCTCGCCTATGCCTGGTGGGATCACCACCTCCGGGCGTTCGCCGCGCCGTTTCGCGAGCCGGACAACCTGCCGGCCGCCTGGCATTATCATCAACTGATGCGCCGCCGGCACGCGGCCGCCCTCGTCGCGCTCACCAGCCGCCTCGGGCGCCGGCCGCGCCTGATCGCCCGGGCGGCGGTCCTCGCGCGGCTGGCGCGCACCGGGCCGCGCTACCTCGCCGATCGCGGCCGCACCGCCGTCCACGCGCTCATCCGCCCCTGGATCGTCTCCCGGCCGCGCCGGCCGCGCGCCCTGGTGATCGAACGCGTGGCGGTCATCGCGCTCGGGTATCTGGGCGATCTCGTCCTGCTGCACTGCGTCCTGCGCGGCATCATGCGCGAGAACCCGCGCCTCGGCGTCTACGTCCTCGCCCCCCCCGCCGCCCGGACGGCCCTCGGCGAATTGCCCCGGCTCAACCTGACCCTGCTCCCCAGCCTCCCGCCCGAAAGCCGCGAGGCGCGCGACTGGCTGCTCCGCTGGCTCGAGCGCATCGATCCCGACGCCATCGTCGCGCCCTACCTCCACGGTCCCTGGGGGGTCGCGCTGGCGTCGATCCGCCATCCCCCGCGCCCGATCTTCGCCTTCGATCGCGATCAGGGCCTGCGCCGCCGCCTCCATCTGGAGCGCCTCGGCGTCCGTGTCCACAAGCATCTCGAACTCCACGAGATCGATAACCTGGCCCACCTGATGCGCGTCGCGGGCTTGGCCGGCGATCCGTCGCCGGCGCTGATCCGTCCCCCCGCCGACGCCGCCGAACGCGTCGCCCGCCATCCCCTGATGGCGCGCCCCGGGCCGCTCGTCATGCTCAACCCCGCCGCCGCGCACGCTCAGAAGGAATGGACCGAGGAGCGCTGGGCGGCGCTTCTGGCGCGGCTCCTCGCCGAGACCGATGCCCGCGTCGTCATCAATGCGTTCGCCCCGCTGCGCGATCTGGAGCGCGCGGCCGAGCAGGCCGGCGAACGCACGCTCCTGCTGCGCGCCGCGCCGCTGCCCGAGCTGGTCGCCTGGCTCGAGCGCTGCCATGGGCTGGTGACCGTCGACGGCGGCCCGCAACACCTGGCCCACGCCCTCGACATCCCCAGCATCACGCTCTATGGCCCGATGGACGAGCGCCGCTGGGCCGACTACTGGGAGCGCCCGATCCACCGGACGATCCGCGCCTGCACATTCGACCTGACGCCCGACGAGCGCCGCGGCCTGCCCGAGAACCACATGGTCGCGCTGATCCCCCTCGAGGACGTCTGGCGCCCGCTCAAGGAACTCCTCGACCGCTGGCCGCGCGAGGAGCGCCGTCCCGTTCTCACGCCGCCTCCGGCCTCACCGTGAGACCAGGAAAACAATCTCTCAAAGCTCTTGCGTCCCTTGCGCCCCTTGCATCCTTTATGTCCCTTCTCTCCCTTCTGAAAGGATCCCCCCATGCTGATTGACTACCACAGCCACACCTGGCGCTGCCGGCACGCCCACGGCGCCATGGAGCAATACGTCCAGCGGGCCATCGCCCTCGGTTTCTCGGAATTCGGCTTCTCCGATCACAGCCCGTGGATGATTCAGGCCCGCGGCGAACACGTCGCGATGGCCCCGGAAGAACTGCCCGACTACGTCGCCGACGTCCAGGCCCTCCGCCGCCGGTTCAACAGCGACCAGTTCACGCTGCGCCTCGGCCTCGAGATGGATTACGTCCCCAGCCGCCGCGCGATCGCGCGCCGCGCCATCGAGCAATTCCCCTGGGATTACCTCATCGGCTCGGTCCACCACCTCGGCTTCTGGGGCCTGCCCAAGCCCTCCCACGCGCACTTCTTCGAGACCGCCCGCATCGAGGACGTCTGCGAGCTCTATTATCATCTGGTCGGCGAAATGATCGACGAGGGCTTCTGCGACATCATCGCCCACCTCGACCTGCCCGGCAAATTCGGCCACTTTCCCCCCGGCGGAATGGTCCCCTACGTCGAGCCGCTCATCCCGCGCATGCTCGCGCGCGGAACGGCCGTCGAGATCAACACCTCCGGCGTCGACGCCCCCTGTGCCGAGGTCCAGCCCGGCTGGGATGTGCTGGCGCTGCTGGCCGAGGCCCACGTCCCCCTGCTCGTCAACTCCGATGCCCACCAGCCCGAGCATATCGGCCGCCATTTTCCCGAAACCTTGTCCCGCCTGCGCGATCTGGGCGTCCGCACGCTCACGCGCTTCGAGGCGCGCCGGCGCATCGAATACCCGCTCCCCGAACCGGGCGAAATCGCCCGACTCGAGCGGGCGCTCCAATCGCCCCAGGCGGACCTGGGATAATCAGCGCGGTCGCCGCCCATGCGCGCGGCGCGCCGCCGGTTCCATTTTGCCGCTATAATTTGGCCGTCCAGCCCCCATCGACGCGGATCGTCTGGCCGTTCACGTAATCCGACGCCCTCGAGGCCAGAAAGATCGCGATCCCGATCAGTTCCTCGGGCTGACCCCACCGCTCGGCCGGCGTCTTGGAGCGCACCCACGCGTCGAACTGCGCGTCCTCCTTCAGCACGCGGTTCAGGTCGGTCTCGAAATAGCCCGGCGCGATCGCGTTGACCTGGATGTTGTGCGGTCCCCATTCCACCGCCATCGTCCGCGTCAACGCCGAGACCGCCGCCTTCGCGGCGATGTACGGCCCGATCGTCGCGCGTCCGCCGAACTCCGTGATTGAGCCGATGTTGATGATCTTGCCGCGCCGCCGCGCGATCATCCCCCGCGCCGCATGCCGCGCCACCCGCCACATCCCCAGCAGGTTGATGTCGAGCACCGCCTGGAAATCCTCTGGCGCGAAGTCCAGCAACGGCCCCCGCCGATTGATCCCGGCGTTGTTGACCACTCCGTCCAGCGGCCCCCAGCTCGCCGCGATCTCGGCGATCGCGCGGCCGACCCCTTCCTCGTCGCGCACATCGAACGCCGCCGCCCGCGCCTCCGCCCCCGCCGCCGTCAGTTCCTCCACGCGCGCCCGCAGCAGCTCCTGATTCGTTCCATTGAGCACGACGCGCGCCCCGGCTTCGGCCAGGCCCCGCGCCATCCCCCAACCCAGTCCGCGGGTCGAGCCGGTGATCAGAATCGTTCGGCCGGTCAAGTCGAAGCGAGGGTCGGGCATGGCGCGGGCTTTCGTCTGCGGATTCGGGACAACAAAGCGGATCTGTTCGTCTTGATTTTCCGCTCCCGGTCGGTTAGGATCGGCCGCATCTTACAGCACCCCGACAGCGGAAAGGAAGCCTGGCCATGGCCCAACCCCACTCTCTGCTGCAAGCCGTGCGCGAGCGTGTCCTGCTCCTCGACGGCGCCATGGGCACCCAGTTGCAGGCGGTCGGCCTCCGCCCCGAGCAGTGCGGCGAGGCCTGGAACCTCCAGGAACGCGACAAGGTTCTCGGCATCCACCGCCGTTATGTCGAAGCCGGCGCCGACGCCCTCATCACCAATTCCTTTGGCGCTTCCAGTTACGGCCTCGCCCATCGCGGCTTCGCCGATCAGGCTTACGCCATCAATCGCGCCTCGGCCGAGATCGCCCGCGAGGCCATCGGCCCCGACGGCTGGGTCCTCGGCGATGTCGGCCCCTTCGGCCACTTCCTCCAGCCGCTCGGCGAGATGACCGCCGAACGCCTGCTGACGATCTTCACCGAACAGATCCGCGGCCTCCTCGACGGCGGCGTCGACGCCATCCTGCTCGAGACCCACACCGCGCTCGAGGAAGCCGAGATCGCCGTCCGCGCCGCCCGCGACCAGGGCGCCCCCTGCATCATCGTCTCGTTCGCCTATAACAAGGGGGGCGGCAGCTACCGTTCGATCATGGGCGCGGCGCCGGCCGATGTCGTCGCCCGCCTCGACCCCCTCGGCGTCGAGATCTACGGCGCCAATTGCGGCACCCACCTGACGGTCGAGGACCACGCCGAAATCGTCAAAGCCTATCGCGCCGCCACCGACAAACCGATCATCGCCCAGCCCAATGCCGGCCAGCCCCAGATGGAGGGCGGCTGCCTGACGTATCTGGAAACCCCCGAAAAGATGGCCGAGCGCATCGGACGGCTGGTCGAGGCCGGCGCGCGGCTCGTCGGCGGCTGCTGCGGCACCACGCCCGATCACATCCGCGCCTTCCGCAAGGTACTCGATCAGTACTCCTCCGTCCGCGTCCAGTAAACGGGTTCGCCCCTCCTCCTCGCCCCCAACGGCCCGCCCCAATTCTGCCCACTCGCTGCGAATCCGGCCTCACAACCAATTCGCATGCCCCGACGGCCCGCCCCAAAATTCGGCTCTCGGCTCCCGTCCCTCGTCCTCGGCTCTCAAAACCCGCCATCCTGTCGATTCATTGTGAATTTGCGAACCACCGTCCCATGAGCAATTCGCGTCCTCCGATTCGTCCCCTCCCAATCGTCTCCTCCGTCCCTTATGTCCCTCAAGTCCCTTATGTCCCTTCCCCCCAAACTTTTCCCCAAAAAAGAACCGGCCCCGGTTGACCGGGGCCGTCTCATTGTGCAATCCGTGACGAACAATGGAATCGAAGCGACCGAAGGCCAGCCTCAGCTCTCGCTGCCGCTGTCTCCCTCGCCCTTGTCCTTCTTGCTCTTGTCGCAGGTGCCGCCGCACAGGGCCTGGGCGCCGTTGTCGGCCGTCCAGCTCTGATCGCCCTTGTCCTCGGCGTCCTTGTCCTTGCTCTTGTCGCAGGTGCCGCCGCACAGGGCCTGGGCGCCATTGTCGGCCGTCCAGCTCTGATCGCCCTTGTCCTCGGCGTCCTTGTCCTTGCTCTTGTCGCACGAGCCGCCGCACAGGGCCTGGGCGCCGTTGTCGGCCGTCCAGCTCTGGTTGCCCTGATCGCCCGAATCCTTATCCTTGGGGCATTTCTTCTCGCAGCCTTCGCCCAACTGGATCTGGGCGCCCTGATCGACGGCGACGGCGGCCAGCGCCGGAACGCTGCTCAGCAGGCCGATGGCGGCAAGAGCCACCGCACAGGCCCAGAGGTTCATGATTTTGCGCATACTGCACTCCTTTCGTGCCTGACGTTTTCAAGGCGGGAGTCATGATGCCTAAACCTGAGCCCCAAGTCAACTAATTCGGCCCGCCCGCGGCCCCCTTCACCCCGCCACGAACCGCTCCCCGAACCGCGCCAGCACCTTGCGCGCCATCCGCGCCAGCGACTCTTCCCCCGACATCCCGATCACCCCCAGCTCGCGCCACGCCAGCCCCTTCGATTCCCGATTGCCCCGCAGCGGCGCGCTCTGGTCCGCTTCGAACAGGTAGCGCACGTCGTAGTGCCAATGCGCCGGCGTCCCCGCGCGCGCCGGGATCGCATGCACGTCCACGTCGAAGATCGCCTCGCCCAGCGGCTGGATCGACGCCAGCCCGGTCTCCTCGCGCGCCTCGCGCAGCGCCACCGCGTGCAGGTCCTGATCGCCGTCGGCATACCCGCCCGGCTGCAGCCAGCGCTCCAGTTTGGCGTGGTGCAGCAGCAGCGCATGCGTCCGCCCCTCATCGATGATGAACGCCGAGCCGGTCAGGTGCCCGCGCGCCAGCGAACGCTCGAAGCATTCGTTCTCCCGCTCCACGAACTCGATCATCCGTTGCAGGTGTTCGGCCTCGACCGCGTCGGACGGAACATGGCGGCGCAGCCGCGTCAGCAGCGGGGCGCGGTGCATCGGCGGCCCTTCCTCACCAGGCGGTCAGCCGCAGGCCCACGATCCCCCCGACGATCAGCGCCAGGCAGCCCAGCCGCGCCGCCGTCGCCGGCTCGCCCAGCGCCGCCACCCCCACCAGCGCCGTCCCCAGCACGCCGATCCCGGTCCACACCGCATACGCCGTCCCCACCGGCAGCGTTCGCACCGCCACCGCCAGCAGATAGAAGCTGATCGCCATCGCCGCCAGCGTCAGCGCCGTCGGTCCCGGCCGGCGGAAACCGTCGGTGTACTTCAGCCCCACGGCCCAGACGACCTCCATCAGCCCCGCGATCACGAGCCAGCCCCACGCCGTCACGAGTCGGCCCTCCTCGCCGCGCGTTGGCCTCCCGGCGCCCCCCGCTTGCCGGCCGTTGGCGCGGCCTGCTTGCCTCCCCGCGTTCCGCCGGCCTCCGACCCCGGTTCGAACCGCGCGCGGATCGTCTCGGCGTGCGCCGTCAACCCCTCGGCCTCGGCCAGCAGAATGATGTCGTCGGCCAGCTTCGCCAGCCCCTCGCGCGTCGCCTCGATCGTGTGGCTCGTCCGGTAGAACGACCAGACGCTCAGCGGCGAGAAAAACCGCGCCGTCCCCCCCGTCGGCAACGTATGATTCGGCCCCGCCAGGTAATCGCCCAGCGGCTCGGGCGTCCACGGGCCGACAAAGATTGCCCCCGCGTGGCGCACCTGCCTGGCCATGCGTCGCGCGCCACGCGCGATGATTTCGAGATGCTCCGGCGCCTTGCGGTTGGCCAGCTCGATCGCCTCCTCGGCCGTTTTCACCAGGATGATATAGCCGTGGCGCGCGATCGACCGGGCGGCCATTTCGCCCCGCTCCAGCCGCCCGAGCCGGCGCGCCAGCTCCCGCCGCAGCGCCTCGGCCCGTTTCCGATCCCCGCCGATCAGGATTACGCCGCACGGGTTGTCGCCCGAATGCTCGGCCTGCGCCAGTAGATCCGCCGCGATGTGCTCCAGCCGCGCCGTCGCGTCGGCCAGAATCAGCACCTCGCTTACCCCCGCCGTCGATTCAATGTCGATCCGCCCGAACAGCCGCTGCTTCGCCGTGGTCACATACGCGTTGCCGGGTCCCACCACCTTGTCCACCCGCGGCACCGTTTCGGTGCCGAACGCCGCCGCCGCCACGGCCCAGGCGCTCCCCAGCCGGAAGACGCGGTCGACCCCCGCCAGGTGCGCCGCCGCCAGGATCCCCCCGTCGGGCTGCCCGTCGCGCCGCGGCGGCGTGAACAGGCAGATCTCGTCCACCCCCGCCACCCGCGCCGGGATCACGTCCATCAGCACCGTCGAGACCAGCGGCGCCTCGCCCGCCGGGACGTAGACGCCCACCCGTTCGAGCGGCAGCACGCGTTGCTCGATCCGCCCGAAGCCCGGTTCCTCCACCGTCCACCCCGCCAGCCGCTGCCGGCGATGGAACTGTTCGATCCGCCGCTTGGCCGTCTGGAGCGTCCGCCGCAGCCGGGCCGGCGCCGCCGCCCACGCCGCCGCCAGCGCCGCGCGCGGCACCTCGAACTGACCCGGTTTCAAGTCAACCTTGTCGAATTTTCGCCCATAGCGCGCCAGCGCCGCGTCGCCGTCGCGCCGCACGTCCTCGATGATCGCTTCGACCGCCGCCTCAATGGCGCGCGGAGTCTCGTCGACCGCCGCAAAATGCGCGGCGATCGCCTTCCGATCGCGTGGCCAACTCCAGATCTGCATCGCCCCCTCCTCCGGCGCGGGATCAAACGACCATTCTGCGTCACCCCCCGCCCGACAGACAAGAGCCAAGCCTCACGCGAGGAATACAGTTCGCATCTTGGAATTCTTTCATGCAAGTGAGGGCCCGACGTCGGCGCCATCCTAAAGGATGGATGGATCGTCGAGATATGGCGTGGCACAAGGGCGAACGCCCCGACACACTTCACTGAGTGAGCAACCGGCTTGACATAACCTTTTGGACATAGGCACAATAGGATATGTGGCGCATTGAGGAACACCGGCGCGTGGAAAAACAGCTTGATGCCGTGCCAGCCGACATTCTCAAGCGTTACGAAAAATGGCTTGATATTGCCACCCTCTCAGGTCCGCCTGGACTGCGCGCGATCAAGGGGTTTCATGATGAAGCACTGTCGGGAGAGTGGAAGGGACACAGGTCATCCCGTTTATCCTTACAGGATCGGGTTATCTATCGCGTTGTGACCGGCGAGCAGAGGTTCGAGGTGCTCTCCGTCACGGCTCATGAGTACCGGAGGTGAATGATGAGCCAGTTCAAACCGGCCAGAAGGCGCATCGCGGTGAGCGTGGGTGAGTCGGTGCGGATCATCCGCGAGTTGCAGGAGCTGAGCCAGAACCAGTTGTCCGAGTTGACGGGGATCCCGCAGCCGACCCTCTCGGCTATCGAAAACAATCGCGTGAACCTCGGCGTCGAGCGCGCCAAGGTGCTGGCTCGCGCGCTCAGGTGTCATCCGGCGGTATTGCTCTTCCCCGGCTGGGACGCCGAACAGTTCGCGGCTTGACCGACTTCTCTAACATGCGGGACCCCGCCCATCGTCAGGCCGCTACGGGTCAGGCCGCTACGCCATGATCGGCGCCAGCGCCGCCATCCCCCGCCCCTCCCGCGCGATCCGGTAGGGAACGCTGACCATGTCGATGATCGTCGAGGGGACCGTCCCCAGCTCCCCTTCATCGTCGACGATCAGATCCACCTTGTTCTCATACTCCTCGAAGACATCCCAGTGGCTGGCCGGCGCCGCGCCCGCCTCCAGCGTCGCCGACGTGCTCACCAGCAGACCCCCCAGCCCCTCCAGCAGCGCCCGGCAGAGCGGCGACGCCGGGATCCGGATCCCCGCCTGCTTCCGTTTCGGATCCAGCACCAGCCGCGGCACCTCCTTGGTCCCCTTCAGCAGGAACGCGTACGGCCCGGGCGTCAGCCCCTTGATGAATTTGAACGCCGCGTCGTCCAGGTAGGCATAGCGCGACGCAACCGACAGATCACGCGTCAGCAGCGTCAACGGCCGGTCGCCCAGGCTCGGTTTGATCTGGCGCAGCCGCGCCAGCGCCTCCTTGCGCCGCGGATCGCACACCAGCGCATGCACCGTATCGGTCGGGATCAGCACGACGCCCCCCTGCTCCAGCAGCGATACGACGCGGCCGACGCGGTGAAACTCCGGGTGATCGCTGCGGATCGTCAGATAGCGCGCGCGGGCCATCGCCCGACCTCGATTCCTGCCTGCGGTGGTGGTGCTTGGCGGCCGCGTCCCCAGCCCGGACGCGGCGCCGTCTATCCTATAACCCCTCATCGTCAATTTGCCAACTCCGCATCAGCGGCCTCAGCTCCCAACAAGCGTCGTCCCTTGTCCTCGCCCGTGTGATCGACCCGTCCCGCCCTCCGCTTCCGCCCCCCGCCCCGGCTTGACGGTTCTTCACCCTTCACGGCATACTGCGGGGCGAGACCGGACCCGCTCCGCCGGACGGTTGCTCGCGACGATTCCCATTTTCCGTTGAGGTCGCCGCTCCCCAATGCGCACGCAGGAAGGGCCGTTTTCGCTCGGAACACTGATGGCGGCCCTGCTGCTGCTGATCACCGGCTTCGTCGTCTGCTTCTACCACCTCGGCAAAGCCGACTTCTACCGGGACGCCCCCGCCCGCGTCGCGGCGAACGTCCGCCAGATGAACCTCGAGGGCGTCTGGATCCCGCCGCGCGCCGGCGACCCCGGCCGCGTCGAACTCCCCCCGGCCTATCCCTGGGCCGTGCGCCTTGCCTCCGGCCTGCGGGGGAGTGTCTCGGCGTTCCAGACCCGCCTGCCGTCGGCGATCAGCGGCCTGCTCCTGCTCTTCCTGGCCGCGCTCTGGTTCTACGGCCATGCCGTGCGCTACACGCGCGACGACGGCGCCGACGCCCCCGCCGAGGGCTTTTCGCTGCTGGCCGGCCTGATGCTCGCCGCCTCGCCGATCTTCTTCATCTGCGCCCGCGCCGGCACCCCCGAGGCCCTGTTCACGCTGCTCTGGGCCGCCGCCGCCTTCTGCTGGACCGAATCGCTCGAGGCCCGCCGCTCGTTCTATGCCGGCCGGCCCTGGCGCGTCTGGATCTTCTGGGGCTACGGCCTGGCCGGCCTCGCGATCCTCGTCCACGGCCTGCTCATCCTGCCGATGCTGTGGCTTCCCTACCTGCTTGCGGCGCGCTCCTATCGCCTGCGCGGCCCGGACTGGATCCATCTGGCCGGCCTCCTCCTCGCGCTCTGCATCGGCGGCGCATGGTATGTATTCCTCGCGCGCCTGGAGCCCCACCGGGCGGGCGATCTGGCGCGCGAGCTGTTGACGCTCCGGCTCGGGCGCGAGGCCATGCCCCGCCTCGGCATCGGGCATTACGGGCTCGCGCTGCTGGTCGGGACGTTCCCCTGGCTTCTGCTGGCGCTCGTCATGGCGGTCCGCGTCCAGCGCAAGCTGAGCCGCTCGCCGACGCTCGTGATGTGGCTCTGGTCGCTCGTCGTCAACCTGGTGCTCCTGTCGGTCCTCGCGCCGCATGCCGGCGCGTTCCGGCTCGCCCCCGCGCTGCTGATCGTGTTGCTCGCGGCCAGCGGCCTGCAGCGCTGGAATTTCGAGAACCGCTGGGCCGTCGCGCTGCGCGCGGGGCTGCGCATCCTCATCATCCTGCTGATCGCCGTCGGCACATTCCTCGCCCTGCTCCTCAATTCCACCGAGGGCTTGCTCTTCTTCATCGTCATCGCCCTGGGCTGGCTCGGCTGGACGATCTATTCCCGCCGCCAGGGGATCATCTATTCGCCCTGGAACGCGACGGTTCGCCTCGCCGCGATGGCCGTCCTGATCCTGCTCGCCGGCGAGACGCTGCACCTGACCAACTGGGAGCCGCGCAAGCGCTACCATGTGGATACGATTGCCTACTTCAATCGGGTGCAGGATGCGCTGCGCGGACTCCGGCCGAAGGCGTTCGCCGTCGAGCTGGGCGCCGCCGAGCGCAAGGAATCGAAAACCCGCCTCTTCTTCTGGGGCGACCGCACCGCGGGCCTGCATGATTTTTACCTCGACGGCCGGGCGACCCCGGCCCACGACCTGGCGGCGCTTTACGCGCGGGCCGGCGAAAGCACCTACCTCTTCGCCGAGCATGATCTGGCGCGCCTGCTCAGCGAACCGCGGCTGGTGCCCACCGTCACCCAGCCCGGCCGCCGTCCCGAGCTGCCAGCCCGCGTCATGTTCCGCGTCCTTCCCGACGACCTGGCGCGGGTGCCGGTGTTGCCGAGGACGGCGAGGT
>Ga0116161_1003670_pt1 | contig 13503 bp, 8 predicted proteins | sample AD_JPNAS3_MetaG_FD_89877 | JGI IMG/M metagenome (GOLD analysis project Ga0116161, IMG submission 89877) | Active sludge microbial communities of municipal wastewater-treating anaerobic digesters from Japan - AD_JPNAS3_MetaG | ecosystem: Engineered > Bioreactor > Anaerobic > Digestate | place... | reverse complement strand
TGGAATACTAGTATAGTAGTGTTTTATTATACAAAATGCACGTTTTTATATGCGAAAAATTATTGAGTGGAAATTTGAAAGTGGAAAGTTGAAAGTGTTTAACGTTTAACGTTTAATGTTTAATGTTTAATGTTTAATGTTTAACGTTTAGTGTTTAGTGTTTAGTGTTTCTCGTTTCTCGTATAGCTTCTGTCCACTTTCCACTGTCAATTGTCCACTCTCCACTGTCCACTCACCACTGTTCACTGTCAGTTATCCACTAAAATAAGGAGCGTAGCTCTGATATCTTCGTAGAAAATACAAACAGCCGATAAGCTAGGGGCGTTAGCCCTGATATTTTTTTGTAGAAAGTTTGAAAGTGTTTAACGTTTAACGTTTAGTGTTTAGTGTTTCTCGTTTCTCGTATAGCTTCTCTCCACTTTCCACTCTCCATTGTCAACTGTCCATTGTCCACTGTCCACTCTCCACTGTCAAACAGTATGAACTTTTTAACATTTCGAACCATTTTTCTACTTATTCTTAAAAAAAATGAATAACTCTTGTTTTTGTTTGCAAAAAAAAACGTATGTTTGTCCCTTGTTTGGTGGATAATAGGCTGATATATCATCTATCATATAGATAATCAATCAGTTGTTATAAAAACCAGTTGAAAAAGAAGATTGTAAACTAAATAGATATTTTTTTAACCCTTAAAAATTTTTAATGCATGAACTATTTTAATGTAAGAAAATCGAAAAAAGTGGCATTAGCTTTCTTTTTTTCGGTATTTTTTTGTGTGAGTGCCTTTGCCCAACAGACCCTAGTGAAGGGTGTGGTGGAAGATAACCAAGGCGAACCGATTATTGGTGCATACGTTACAGTGAAAGGTGCAGCTGGAGTTGGTACAATTACCGACTATGATGGAAACTTTGAATTGAACGTTTCTTCTAGTGCCACACTTATTTTTTCGTACACAGGTTATCAACGCAAAGAGATACCCGTAGCAGGTAAAACTTCTTTAAAAGTAACCTTAGCTGAAGAAGCTATTGGTTTGAACGAGGTAGTATTTACTGGTTATGGCTCTCAAACCAAACGTGAAGTTACGGGTTCTGTATCTTCTGTAAAAGCAGAAAGCTTTAACAAAGGTATTGTGGCAAACCCTGTAGGATTACTACAAGGTAAGGTAGCTGGTTTGAATATTACCAAATTAGGTGGTGGTGACCCAACCAACAAAGAATTCAACATCCAATTACGTGGTGTGGGTAGTTTAAAAGGGAATGCACAACCTTTATTTATTATCGATGGTGTGCCTGGTGGTGATATCAATTCTGTAAATCCCAACGATATTGAATCTATTGACGTTCTTAAAGACGGTTCGGCTGCAGCTATTTATGGTACGCGTGCCAATGCGGGTGTAATCTTGATTACAACCAAACGTGGACAAGAAGGCAAAACAAAAGCTGAATATTCTGGAAGTTTTGGTGCTGACGTAATTGCTAAAAAATTGCGTGTACTTACGGCAGATGAATACCGTACCTTAGTAGGAGGTACAGACGAGGGTGGTAATACCGATTGGTTAAGTGAAATTACCCGTCCTGTTGCATTTAGTCAACAACACAATGTGGCTATATCAGGTGGTGGAAAAGGATTTAACTACCGTGGTTCGGTAGGCTATAAATCTAACCAAGGCTTGGCGATTGAATCTGAATACCAAGAAGTTTTGGCTCGTTTAGCAGCTAACCAAAAAACCTTAAACGATAAGTTAGAATTGGCATACGACTTTAGTTATAGCCATAATGATAAAACATGGGTAGATTACGAGGCATTTAACCAAGCATTAAAAAATAATCCTACACGTTCTGTATTTTATGATCCATCTGTAGGTGCTGATCCTTTGAATCCCAATTATGCAGATTATTATAATTATGGAGGATATGTAGAAACAGATGGATTCTCTTCTTATAATCCAGTCTCCATTATTAGGGGGATAGACGATGATGGACGTGCCGATGTGTTTTTAGGAAGTGTACGTGCTACCTTGAGTTTAACAAATAAATTGCGTCTAGGTACCTTTGTTTCTTATCAAACTGGAAATGAATGGACTGGTAAGTATTGGGACAAAACAACTAAGTATAATGAAGGTTATTCTCGTAATGGAATAGCTTCACATAGCTATAAGAATTATCAAAATCAATTAATTGAGAATACCTTACAGTATACCGACCAAATAGCCGCTCACAGTATTTCTGGTTTGTTAGGTCAATCCTACCAATACAATGTATGGAGTGGCTTTAGTGCAACAAATACAGATTTTATAACAAACTTGTATTCGTATAACAATTTAGGTGCAGGTATGGGCGTAAAAAATAATGATGACCGCATTGGTATGGGAAGTTACCAAGATTCTGATAAGTTAGCCTCCTTTTTTGCACGTGCTATGTACAATTACAACCAAAAATACTATGTAAATGCAAGTATTCGTATGGAAGGATCTTCTCGTTTTGGACCCCAAGCACATCCCGTATTAGGGCGTTATGGTTTGTTTCCTGCTATCAGTGGTAGCTGGAGAATGAAAGAAGAAAGTTTCTTACGTTCTGTAAAAGATATTAACGATTTAAAAATTCGTGCTGGGGTAGGGGTAACTGGAAATATCCCTGGAACTACAAATTTGTATTTTGAGAAGGTGGGTCCAACAGGGAATTATTTATGGTTAGATGGAGAATTTGTTCAACCATGGGGTATTACTTCTAATGTAAACGAAAACTTGCGTTGGGAAAAGAAAACGGAGTACAACCTTGGTATAGATGGGGAGTTTTTTAATAGTAAATTGTCTGCTACTTTAGATGGTTATTACCGTAACACAACTGATTTGTTGTGGGAATATGAAATGCCACAACCTCCTTATCCATTTGGAACAATGTGGGATAATCATGGACAAATAGAAAACTACGGGGTAGAAATGGCAGTAAATGGTAATGTATTTAAAAATAGTGATTGGAAAATAGATGCTGGAATTGTTGCAGCTTGGAATAGAAATATGGTTACTAGGATTACTTCTGGATATACAAAAGGAAAAGAAGGTGCTAATTTGCCGTACTTAAATGTTGGATATCTGAGTGGAGATGGGCTTACTGGAGTAAATATAATGCGACTTGAAGAAGGAAAACCAATTGGAAACTTTTATGGATATAAGTTTATTCGTATCAATGAAGAAGGTAAAATGGTGTATGAAAGACTTAATTCCTCTGGTGATGTAATTGGAGAAACAACATCAACATCATCAAGTGTAAATATGCAGGTAATTGGAAATGCACAGCCCTTGGTTACTGGAGGTTTCAATGTGAATGTATCATACAAACAATTTGATCTAACAGCTAATTTCCGAGGACAAATTGGAGGTAAGATATTTAATTTTAAACGTTTTTATTATGAGAATAAAAACATTAATCTTGAGAATTATTTACTTTCTGCTTTCGAAGGAGATGCTGCGAAATTAACAACAGACGATCGTGTTTTTTCTGATTTCTATTTGGAAGATGGTACGTATTTGCGTTTAAGCGATGTTACTTTGGGTTATAATGTAAAAACTAACACTGAAATAGCAAAATATTTTACTGATATGCGTGTAACGTTTACTGTGCAAAATGCATTTGTTCTTACTAGTTATACAGGCGTTGACCCAGAAGTAAACCAAGGCGGTTTAGATCCAGGTATTGATGGATTAAACTATTATCCTAAGCAACGTTCGTTCTTACTAGGACTTAACTTTACGTTCTAATTAATGTAATATTATTAAAAAATAGAAATACAATGAAAATAAAGAAATTATTAATAGTGGGTTTGGCTTCTGTAGGTTTTTTAGCTACACAGTCGTGTACAGACCTTGAACCAGAATTGTTTAGTACTATTTTGCCTGAAGAATTAAAAACTAATCCTGAATTGTTTAAAAGTCAGATAGCTTTAGCGTATAATGGGATGGTAGGTGAACAAGGATATGTTTATCGCGAGGGATATTGGAACATGCAAACAGGAACAACCGATGAGGCTATTGCTCCTACACGTGGTAAGCACTGGGATGATGGTGGAGTTCATCAATTAATGCATAAACATACATGGACTTATAGTACCAGGGAAGTTGAAAAAGGATGGAGTTTTTGGTATGATGGAGTTTCAAAAAGTAACGAGTTTCTGAAATTTGTAAAATCAAATAAAGGTGAGCCTCCATATGATATTATAACACAATCTTTGGTTTCAGAGGCTAAAGTATTACGTGCATTTTATCATTATCTTGGCATGGAGATTTATGGAAATATTCCAATTGATACAGGTCTCTTGACAACTCCATCTGTTGTACAAGTTCAGAGAGCTAATGTATATGAGTGGATTGTGGAAGAAATAAACAAAAATCTCCCATATTTAGAGGAAACACCCAATTATGGTCGTTTTACCCAACCTGCTGCGTATGCTTTGTTAGCTCGTATCTATTTGAATGCTGAGGTGTATAAACGTGCAGATGTGAGAAATGCTAAAGGTCCTGGCGATAATGTTGATTACCAATTGTGTATTGATGCGTGTGATGCTATTATTGGCGGTGGATATGGGTATGAATTAGAGTCGGATTATGCTAAAATTTTTGCGATTAATAATCATACATCTAAAGAAATTATTTTCCCTATCGTATTTGATGCGGTTTGGGCTCCAGGTAATATGTTTCACTTGATGACACAACATTATGTAGGGGAACATATTAATAATTACAAAACAAAAACATGGAATGGCTTTTGTACCTTGCCCGAGTTTTACGATTCGTACTTAGATAAAGATGCTCCTGTTAAAATTACAAAAGCTGATTATATTGAATTAGCTAATTTAGCAGCTGCGTTGAAGTCTGGGTTACTTGCTGACACTACAGCTTATTTAGCTAAAAAAGCTGATATGGCAACAAAACGTAGTTATTGTAAAGATAAACGTCGTGATAAAACATGGCAAGCTGGTTTGTTAAGAAATGAACCTTATCAGGTTCCTGGTGGTGTCTTGTTTAAAAAAGCAGAATTAGATGTTGATCTTGATTCAATTAAAGCTACAGAATCCTATAATACGTTTAAAGGTGCTCGTTTCAAAAAATTTGAAGTGGAAAAAGGGATTGGTCATCATGCTAACAACGATTTTCCGTTATTCCGCTATGCTGATATTTTGTTAATGAAAGCTGAGGCTATTATGCGTATCAATGCCAATGGAGGAACACCAACAAGCCAAATTGGCGTTGATCCAGTTGCCCTTGTAAATGAAGTACGTGCTCGTGCTGGTGCTGACTTATATACTGCTGGAACCTTAACTTTTGATGAGTTATTGGCTGAACGTGGTCGTGAATTAGCGTGGGAAGGTACGCGTCGTACAGACCTTATAAGATTTGATAAATTTACAAATACTTGGCGATTTAAAGGGGCTTCCAATCCAGATGGAAAACAATTGTTTCCATCTGGTGAAACTGACCGATATAGAATGTTAATGCCTATTCCTAAGTGGGTAATTGATAGAAATCCTGATGTTTATACCCAAAATGAAGGATACAAATAAGTTTTTACTAGTTTATACAAGGAATAAATTTACCTTATTCCTTGTATAAATAAAAAAAAATGCTTTTCTTTGTAACCAAATTAAAATAACCTTTTATTTATTAATCACTAAATTTACAGAAAAATGAAAAAAGTAAAATTTCTTTTTATGGCGTTTGTAGCAGTTGCTATGACCTTAGCTTCTTGCTCGAAAGAAGAACCCAAAAAACCTGTTGATCCAGATCCAGTAGGTGAAGCACAACCAGAAATTGATGCTCCTGCTGCAGGTAAAGTAACCTTAGCTATTCGTGTTCCAGAAGGTACTTGTAATGGTGTTGTGTTAACAGGTAGCCCATTTGGCTGGGACCCAGCATCTGGTACTGCTGCTTTTGAATTGGTTGAAGGTACTGAAACTTGGTACTCAGTAGAATTAGACTATGCTGCGGGTGCTATGTTGAAAGCTATTGCTGTTCCTGAAACAGGTAAAACAAAATGGGATACTCAATGGAAAGATATTGAAATTCTTGAAGGAGATGCTACTATCACTCTTGAATTTGGAACTGAACCTCGTTTAGACTTAGGCGAAACTTCTGACGGTACAGTTATCTTTGTAACTATCGGAGATTGGAAAACAGCTCCTTGTGCTCCTGTTGTTCCTGGTGGAGAAGGTACATTTACATTTACTCCTGCTTGCGAACTTTCAGCTAATGCTGTTGTTATCTTTACAGGTAACTTCGACGAAAATGGCTGGGACGACTCAACAAGAGAAATGACTCGTCAAGAAAATGGTTCTTATACTTGGACTGGTACTTATCCTGAAGGTTTCCAAATGAAAGTTAAAGTTGATGATGTTTATATGTCAGGTGAAAATGTTATTTTTGATGGAACTACATTCTCTTTCACAGGTGGAGGTGATATCTGCCCAGTAGAAGAAGCTATCTAATAGAGGATACAAATTTATCTCTTAAAAAGGCATAACCTATGTTATGCCTTTTTTTATGTTCCTATGTTGTGTCATCTTTGGTGCAAGTTTAGCGATAGCGTAACTTGTACCTATAATAAAAGCAGTTTGTAACTTCGTAAAAAAAGGAAAGTAAAAGAATAAATGAGTAGGAAATATAAATTTCATCAAACCAGAAGGTATTTATTTTGTCAGTTTTGCTACAGTTAATTGGATAGATGTATTTAGTCGTCGTTTGTATAAAGATATTTTAGTTGAAAGTATTAATTATTGCCTATCCCATAAAGGCTTGCAGGTTTATGCATGGGTAATAATGAGTAAGCATATTCATATGGTTGAGAGTAGTAATGAAGTTCCCATAGAAGATATTTTTCGAGACATGAAAAAACACACATCAAAGAGTATTTTACAAGCTATTGAAGAAAATCCACAAGAGAGTAGAAAAGAATGGATGTTGTGGATGTTTGAGCGAGCAGGGAAAAAGAATTCAAACAACAGTAAATATCAATTTTGGCAACAACACAATCAACCCGAAGAACTTAGTACAAAACATTTGCTATTGATCAAGCTATTGACTATATACATGATAATCCAATAAAATCAGGTTTTGTGAATAGGGCAGAAGGTTTTCCTTATAGCAGTGCTATTAATTTTGCAGGAGGTAAGGGATTGATTGCTATTAGTATGAGTTAGTTATGAAGTTGCAAACTTCAGGAGTTTTAGGCACAAGTTACGCTATCGCTAAACTTGCGCCAAAGAGGGGTACTGTGGAGAGTTGAAAGTTGACAATTGATAGTTGTTAATTCTGCACGAAAAACAAACAACGTTAAACGAACAACACTAAACATTAAACGCTAAACACTAAACACTCTGTCGAGTTTCAGAATTTTGTTGAATTAAACCTTTTGTTCAATTCTTTGACTCTGTCAATTAATGCCGAAAAACTGAGAGAATCACCGTAAATCATATTTTCCTGCATTAGCAAATAGTCTTTCTCCCAGAATTTCAGTACATCTATAGAAGGTACAAAACAAATCATCTCTGGTCGATGTGTTTCATAATCAACTCCTGACATTGAAGTGAACAGTTTGCGATGATTTAGTATGTCGTAATACAATTCTCTGTTTTGTAACGCATCGTCGCAAAATGCACTATCCATCAATTTTTCTAAGTCGTACAAATGTCTCGACATTCTGTTAATATCTCTTCCAGAACTTGGACTTTGTAACATTTCGTGTAAAAGAAATGCTTTTTCAAGCATGGTTCTTTGTGGCAATACGGCTTTTACTTTAAACTCCTTGTCCGAAAAATCAACTTTAGGAAAATGTTCTCCAATTATTGATTGAATTGCTACCTCCTCACTTGGTTCCATTAGCGAACGTGAACCAACTTCGATTTTTACGGTATTGAAAACGTAATTGGAATTATCCAATACAGATTCGTAATGTAAATAAAGCGTTTCAGGGTCTACGTTACTTTCAGTTGTAATATTTACTTCTAGTTTAAATTGGTCGTTGTTAATACCACAATTCAGAATAAATCGTTCAATATCCGCCTTTAGCTCATTTCGTATAAATGCACACGATGCTTTTCTAAGTTTCTTTCCAATTTCTCGTTTTGTCAGTTTGCCCGAAAAACCAAGGAACTCTCTGTCAATTGCCAAATCAATGTCTTCAGAAAAACGGTCGATAATTCGCCAACATTTACTAAGCGAAGTTCCTCCTTTAAAAACTAAATGCGAACCATAAAGTCCGTTAAACAATGCATTCAATGCCAAAGTAACCCACCAATCTTTTTCGATAGAAGTAGCATTTAGTCCTGTTTTGTTTTCAAGATGTTTTAAAACTTCAACCCGTCTGGTTGTAGATAATTCTGTCCAATTCATTTTTCAATGTTATTTACGAGTTGAAATATTAATTTCGAAATCCATACGGGAGCTAACTGTGCATCATGTTTTACATTTTCAACAGATTCTTTCTTTAATGCCTTTGTTAATTGAAGTTCAACTTCTTGTGATACATTTTCTTTTCCAATTTGCTTTAATGCAGCAATAACCAAACTGCTTATTTTACCTTTCATGGCAAGATTTTTTGGAGCAGTTTTTTTGAATTTTATTGTACGGTTTCCGTACTTTATTTTTCGTGGAATTCCGTCAGTCAGGTAAACCACGTTTACCGGTATTTGTGTTGAAAGTCCCAAACTGTGTAATGCAAATATCCCGGTAGGTTCAATTCTTGCTTTGTCACGTTTTGCAATAGCTCTACACACGTCGTCAACAGATGGATATAGCACTCCAAGATCTTTGTCTATTTTTGGGTATAGATAAATTCCCTGAGTTAGTCTGATAAGTATATCTTTTTTTACAAGATTCGATAAACTTTTACGAATAGATTCTGAAGTTCCAAGAGTTGCAAAATCGTTGGTGAAATATATCTTTCCTCTCTGTCTATACTTTAGATGTTCTAATACCTTATTTTCAATTGATTGTGCCATAAATACAAAGTTTTATATTTCACAAAAGTAATCTATATTTGTGAATAAAACAATAGCTAACTCGAAATTGTAAATGTCTTGTAATTTACGCACCTTTGTTCGCCGTAGTGTGAATTTTGACAATCTGGTGTTCGGCATAGCGTCTCGCTATGTCGAAGTTAAAAGGAAAGCTCCAGCTTTCCCTATTCGAACCAAAATCAAGGCTGTGCCTTGCCTGAACAACAAAAGCATCAGAAAAGAAACGCCATGCACTTAGCGTGTAGTGCGAGGTTATATCCTATGGCAAACGTGTAGAGCAATCGTGTGGTAGCGAGTGCAAACAAATGGCAGGTTTTACAAAGCAAAGTAAATATACATAGAATTATACCAGTAATTTGTAAAATAATTTGTCAACGGTTTCTTGTTATTCGTGTAAAAAGTAGTATCTTTATCAAAACTTTCAATAATTAGAAGTTTTGATAAAGTGAATTGCGGATGATTAAAAACAAATGAAAGATGAATCATTTAATAAACCGACAAAATTACATTCAGCAGTTAGAGAAGTTGAAAGATAAGCATATCATCAAGGTTATTACAGGATTGAGACGTTCGGGTAAGTCAACCTTGTTTGAGATTTTTATTCAACAGATACGAGATTCTGGTGTCTCTGCAAGAAACGTTCAGCAATATAATTTTGAAAAGCCAATTTATCCCCAAGAATACACTTGGCGAGATATCTATAAGGACATTTTAGCAAAAACAGACAAGGATAATATGAATTATATTTTTCTTGATGAACCACAACAGATTTCTGAATTTGAACGCCTTATAGATGCTCTTTATGTTGAACGATATATTGATTTATATGTAACAGGCTCAAATGCTTATTTTTTGTCGGGCGATCTAGCAACCTTACTTTCTGGACGCTACATAACTATTCACATCTTGCCATTTTCGTTTGCAGAATTTTGCGAAAGTCAGAAAGATACGACAATGAATAAGTACGAGTTATTTAACCACTATCTTTATGAAACCTCTTTGCCGCAGGGCGTTTTTTTACGCAATCAAGGTACGGATATCCAAAATATGTACATTCAAGATGTGTATAACACCATTGTAGAAAAAGATATTAGACAGCGGTATACTATACAGAATAGTAGAAGTTTTGACAACCTATCAAAATTTCTTATGGGTGCAATCGGAAGTGTAGTATCGCCAAACAATATTTCAAAAGCAATGAAACAAGACCGTCAAGCTATTCACCACAATACCGTGGAAAAATATATTGAGTATTTAGTAAGTGCTTACGTTTTTTATCAAGTAAATCGCTTTGATATAAAAGGGAAACAGCAACTTGCTACACAAGAAAAATACTATTTGGTAGATATTGGATTTCGGAATTTGAAACTGGGAAAATTCCAATATCAAGATGTAGGACATATTCTTGAGAATATTGTGTACTTGGAGTTAAACAGGCGAGGTTATCAAATTTGGATTGGAAAAATTGGAGAATATGAAGTGGATTTTATCGTAAAAAACGCACTCAATAAGTTTGAGTATTATCAGGTAGCATGGTCAATAACTGACCCAAAAACGGCTGAGCGAGAAATTCGTCCGTTAAAATCTATTTCAGACAATTACCCAAAATACATTCTCTCTACTGATATAATAACTGCTGAAATTGAGGGAATAGAACATATAAACATTGTAGATTGGTTGTTGAAAAAAGAATGAACACAACCCCCTGTTCGCCGTAGCGTGAAGTTTGATAATCTGGGTGTTCAGCATAGCGTTTCGCTATGTCGTAGTTATACCGATTGCACAAACAACATAGCCCAATTTCGACAAAGTCTCATTGCCCCATTTGTTTGTCCCGCTATGCGGGATGTTCCATACGCATTTCGAAATACTCAATTGGTATTAAAAGGAAAGCTCCAGCTTTCCATATTCGAACCAAAATCAAAGCTGTGCCTTGCCTGAACAACAAAAGCATCAGAAAAGAAACGCCATGCACTTAGCGTGTAGTGCGAGGTTAAGAGCTACGGTGAACCGGTGATTCATAATTGGATAGCGAAGGTCATATTTGATCCACAAATTTATTCCGTTATACATCGAATATACAAGAAGAATAATTAAAAAAGCCTTGTTAGTTCAATACATAATGTATTACCTTATTTTTTTCGCTTACTACTACACAGGTTTTTTTGTATGGTTTTAATTGTCCGATGTAGAATAGATTTTTGTCCGTTTTTATATCGTTCGCTACTACTTGTCGAGCTATTAAATCTACTAATACGATTTCTTTTGATTTTTCGTTGTAGGTAGCAAGTAAATTTTCCCACACCATAATGCTTGGTTTTTTTGTCTGTATGTCTTCGTACAGCATTACACTGTTAAACTCTTCGTCGTATATTTCGATGCGTTTATTATCTACAAATACATAATAGTTTGTTTTTTGGTGTGTAAATGTTGTAAAGGCATGTTGGCTACTCCAAGTGCGTAGTTGCACCTTATCCACTTTCTTATTTGGATTAATAAGTACTATATTTCCATTTTTATCTGTAGTAACAAATTTTTCTATTCCTCCAGTATATATGAGTGAGAAATTATTGTTTGAGGAGCTTATTACAGGTTTCTCCGGAATTAATCGTTCATTGCCTCTGCGGTGTAAGAAATAGCTTTTTTTATTCGTACTTGCCACTAAATAATCCATGCCATTACTTCTAAAATATTGTATAGGTTTGTTTACGAGTTCTGTGCTTTGCTTAAATTTCCAGTCGCTTGGTTGTGAGCCATCTTTTTTGTACAGGGCAATTCTTTTGTTGGCAAGTGGAATAAAAAAGCGATAATCGCCATTGTTGTTATAGTCGAATACAGCCACTCCAGCAGTAGCTTTTGTCGCAAAAATTATAGGGAAATTGTTTACATTCTTACCACTACGGTCGATGATGTATAGTTTTTCGGCGGTATTAAACACCATTTGCAACCTTTTGTTTCTGTACATATCCACTTGATGGATATCGCTAATAATGCGTCCAGCAATGCGAATACGCCATACGAGTTTTCCTTCACTGGTAATTAAATATAAGAAGTTATCAGTGTCTTGCACCATTATTTCGTGTAGTCCAGTTGTTTGGTTTATGACCAGTTGAGGGCTAGTAGCTATTGGTTTAGTAAGAGCTAACTCCCATGTTTTGAGAGCTGTTATCCTTGTTTTTTTAGCAGGGGTAGGGCTTGCCGATTCGGGGGTTGTTGTTTCAGTCTTTTCTGATTGGGTGGTATGTATAGTACTAGTGTCTTCTATATTTGGTTGCTCATTCTCTACTAACATATCCGCTTGTTTTTCTTCCAATATGTCTATTTCTGTTTTTTTCGTGTAGTTGACCACTAGTTGTTGAAATTGCAAATCATTTCGTTTATTTTCTGCTTGCAGGATGAGTGTTTCAAAATTATTCCACAGTGCACGTGTACTGTTTATCCACACAATTTTTTCGGGCGTAAATACCGATTGCATACGTCTTAGTATAGAAGGAATGTCGATGTAAAGGGTATTGTTGGCAAACTGGTACATTGATTGTGTATTGCTAGCATAGGTAGACGAACGATGCAAGGTTCTGTTACGTTCTTTTTGTTGTAATAAGTACACAAGCATATTACGCGATGGAGCAATGTATAAAATTCCTTTGTAAATGGCGATATATTCTTCGGGAAAAGTATACTGAGAGCCAAACACACTTCCAGCAAATCCATTGCTTTGCCATTGTATAATTGAAATATTTCCATTTTTTGTAGAGGTGGCAACGGGAGAACTTTCATTCGCCATTCGTTGTAATCGGGCAATTGCTTCGGGTTCATCTTTTATTTTAATCAGCACAAATGCGTTTTGGTCAAATTTGCTCGTATAGGGAGCATAGCCGAAAGCGATCTCTTTGTCAAAATGACGATCAAAAAACAAACTCGGATTTTCACCCGTACTTGTGGTGAGTTGATCATGTTGTTGTTTTGCTGCTTGCTGTTGAGGAAACGAGAGTAATTTTTGTACGTTTTTTTTGTATACCCCTAATTGGGTGATATGTGAATGATTAAAAAAATAGGTGTGTTGAGGCATGCTTTGTACCAAGGTATTAACTCCAGCTTCTTGTTGGTTAAATAATTGTATCTGTTTGTTGTTTTGGCTAGTGCTCGAGAAACCAGCAATTACGATACGTTCCTCCATAAAACTAATATCGAATCCACACCAGTCAGCATACATATCCGTAAACTGAAAAATACGTTGAGCATCGGGGTGAAACCATTTCTTTGTTACGAAGGGTAATTGTTTTACATTGACAAACAAATTAGCTGGAATGGTTCTACTCGAAATTTTTTTTACAGTCTGAAAAGCTTTATCATTTGCAAAAATGGATGTTTTTTTGTCGCTTTGAATCAGAGATTTGGCAAGTAATTCGCGTGAAGCTGTACATATAAAAATGCTATTTTCAAATGCCATATATAGGCTATCTGATTGATATGAAAAGAGAAGGACATCTTTGTGTT